>Ga0126342_10000616_pt1 | contig 41194 bp, 32 predicted proteins | sample Cyp1metagenome_FD_92528 | JGI IMG/M metagenome (GOLD analysis project Ga0126342, IMG submission 92528) | Coral microbial communities from Lord Howe Island, Old Settlement Bay, Australia - Cyphastrea 1 metagenome | ecosystem: Host-associated > Invertebrates > Cnidaria > Coral ...
AAGCGCCTCTCGTGATGCTAAATGTTCACCAGCACTGCTATCCAATGCCCATTCAACTTGATAGACCTCTTGAACTGTTGGTGGAACATACGCTGCTGCCCCACCAATCACTGAACCCACCAAAGCAACCATAGCAGCTGCCTTTGGCTTGGCCACAGCTGCCGGCTTCGCCTTTGCCTTTGGGACTGCAGCAGGGGTGCCCTCATGTCGATAAGGACAATCCGTGCCGCGACGACAAAGTCACTTGGGGAAAAAGATGCATGGACCCGTCTTCCCATCACCTTGAGAAGTCGAAGTACCCCCCCGGGTTCTTGGAATCCTGCGGTTTGGTGGTGTTTGGTTCAGACTTGGTCTTACCTTTACCTTTGCCTTTGCCTTTCCCTTTACCTTTGGCTTTGGCAACGGCACCTGAAGCATCAGGGGTTTCAACTTTTGACTTAGCCTTGGGCTCTGGTTTTGCTGTTGCACCTGATGTGGTTTTCCTGGGACCTTTCCTTAAACCTTCTTGGGTTGAAGACAAATTCTTGTCATGCTGTTGCTCGGCAATGTGTCGCATGAGTCTACTCCACAAGTAATCGAACGTTCTTTCATTGGAACCAACTACAGATTCTTTGATTCTGTCAATGACGATTGAAAATGATCTCACTTTCTTCAATTTTTCGTACAGCCATTTGGAAAGCATGGCATCAGAAGGCCTCTCAGCAATTGGCAACTGGGTGAGAACATGTTGAACCTTGTCTCGGAATGTTACCAACGAGGAGTAATCACCTTCTGGGCTAGGAATCTGAAACAACTCCACTGCACTAATCACACCTCCCAGTGCACCATCAAGGTCAAACTCACGAACAATCATGTTCAGAATAGGCCTACCACGCAACACTTGATGATTGGTGATTGACATTTCAATGTAGGATTGGATTCTTGGTCCAAACTGCCCTTCCAGTGCCTCCCCACGGGTTAACCAAGAACAAACCATCCGATCCAACTTTGGAAAATCCCCGCTACTCTCCTTAAGCGCTTGGATCTCGAATGGCGTCTTCGCTTGGAACGCTTCCATGAGCCAGTAGTAGACTCGACCTTCAGCGCTCTTGTCCAAGCTGTTCAGCATAGGAACCAAGGTGTTCTTCCACTGCCTAAGTGCTCCTGCGTTCTCGGGCGGTGCTGGCAACCTGAGTGAAGCAGCTTCCTTGAAACTGATGGTACGTTCCTCCAAACTCCTACTGTCCTCTTCACCTTGGTGAATCCAAACTCCTACTGTCCTCTTCACCTTGGTGAATTGACGCGACGGCACGAGGTGGTTGATCAGATTCAAAGAACGGTGGAAGGTTTCGACCTACCGCTGAACCAACTGGTGTGAGAAATCCTTGGGAACCAACAGGAGAAATCAAACTCCGTGAGTTTTGTTTCGTTGGGATCAACTCCTCATCATCGTCTGCTGGTGGCTGCGGTTCTTCGTACCATTGCTCAAGCTGGTCAATCCTTTCCCCGAGTAGGTTGAATGATTCCATGAACTGGGACAACATGTTTTTCTGATTCTGCAATTCTTTGTCAATTCGACACATATTCCCGTGGAGATACTCAATCTTCGATTGCAACGACCCTTCATTAGTAGCCGCGGCATTCTGACTCTTAAATCTCATAGACTCGGTTTCTCTCCGAGCGTCATCTGCCTCTTTTTGCAATCTCTGGGCCTGACTCATGAGCTCATGCTCCCTTGCCTGCAACTAAAATAGAAGCTCTGCAACATGCTGGGTTGCTTCCAGCTGAGTGCGAGATACCTGAGATTGACTATTCACGAACGCCTCAGTGACAGCTTGAGTGGCCTCAGTGCGAATTTGATTCACGGCCTGGGCCGCTTCTGAATGAATCTGATGCACATGTTGCTCTGCCTGTCTAACTGTTTCTTGTTCACTCGTTCTTGAATGCATCACTTCCGAGGCAGTTGCATGAATCAGTTGTGCATTTGGCGCTTCGTTGTAAACCGCGTTCATCTGCTGATATGTGACACTAGCGGGGCCACTACTAGAGTCCGCTCTATACTGAGGCCTAGGAACAGATGAAGACCTTTTTATGGCGTCTTTCCGAACATGAGAAGCCGACCTGACTGACGATGACCTCGAGTCCGAGCTAGCACGATCCGCGATCGCTGGCATAGCTGACGCACCTTGACCTGTCCCTGACGAAAGTGACACACTCAAGATGATGAACCTACGCTCATGACTACAGCCCTTTTCGCATGAATGCTGCTGTTTTCCTTTGTTTGCCCGTTCAAACCACTGTGCTCCAAACCAATCCAACCAATTATTCAGCCAGGTAGCAATCAGCGTTCCTCAAAGTCCCAAATGGTCGAAGAATCCGTTGGGATGCGCCTTCGGGGCAACAAAATGGGATACACCAGGAGTTTCTTCTGGTCTGGCCTTCTTTGGAATTGTTAGAACAACAGAAGAACTTGAAGAAGCTGATGGAATTGGAGGAGGTGCAATTGGAGTACGCCTACGCCCAGTTACACCAGGACGAAGGCTAGTTGCCGGTGAAATAGGACGAATCCCTCCTTTTGGAATGGTAACCGAACCAACTTTTGGGACTGGAACAGGATCAACGTACGGATTACCAACAACCCTTGGGCTAGGCGCTTTGCTGAGCACTGGAAACAAAGGAAACTCTTCTTCCGGGTCATCAACAGTTTCAACCGTTGTTTCAACCAAATGCGCCTTTGGGTTGGGAACCGCAACAGATGACTTGCTAGTAACAGCTGTTTCAACCGAACGTGGCAACAGACGACTCACTCGTGACAACAGTGTTGGAACCAGATGCCAACCCTTTACCAAAACCTTTCTCAAATCCTTTTCCTTCTTCCTCAACGCCAGAAATGATCCCGTTATAGATCAAAAACTGAACAAACAGTCTTGACTGCAACAAATTGGCTTGCTTTCGAGCTTTCTTTCCACCCCTTCTCGGACGCCAATCAACAGATAACTTGTCTTGAGGGGATTTTGGAGCGTGATGCCCACTAGTGTCACGACCACCCCTTTTGTCCATATGCTCCGCCTCAAAGGCTGGTAACACAGGATCCCAAGAAGCTGTTGAAGCAGCGAACTGGCGAAAGACAGAGAATGAAGATGCAAGAGCAGCCGTAGGCAAGCGCAGCGCAGGAATGCAGCAAGCGTAGCGCAGAGAAGCCGCAGGTATGGCGAAGCTACGGCTGATAACCAAGTTTTATTGGTTTCAGTTTCAGCTCGCAACCGAGACGCACCTGTTTCTCTCAGTGCTTGAGCCAAATCACATTGGATTGGCAAGGTTTCTGTGCGTAGAGTTTACTTCTCTGATGACTGCAGGTTGAAAGTTAGGATTACATATAATACACAATCAGCAGTGCCACCACAGGCTACAGGAGAGCTGCAGGAGCTGCCATGAGCTGCATGGCCGTTGTGGCTGCAGCAATTGATCTCCCGCTGCCGATGAGGTCTGCCATAGTGCTCCTTAAAACGGCAGCATTGCAAAATAATGGTAGCATACAAATGTATATAGTAGTAATAATATTACGTAGTCATAAGATGTCATAATTCATCATGATAATAATAATAATAGTCATCATCATCATCATCATCATGTCATGTCATGGTCTGTCATGGCTGTTTCCGATCTTCCTACATCCTGCTTGGCATCTCATTCTCATCCCATTTGCATAGCAACGAGTGCCCATAGTCCAGTGTCTCTATAGACCTGCGAACCTTGTCTTTAAATGCCTTTAATATCTCCATATGGGTTTGTCTGAAAATAGGGTATATTCCCAATTATAGCCATAAAAAATAGGGATAATGATCAGCAAAACCATTGGGTTTAGGGGTACACTATTTTCAGACACACCCATATAAACCAACCTCATTTCAGAGCTCTCAAGAACTGGACCAAGGCGACCAAGGCGACCAAGGTGCATGTTGTTGGCTGTTGGCATCGCTGCCACAATCAATGCTGGTGCCCAGAATGCCAGTGGCCGCGTCTGGCCCCGAGGATGGAAATAGTGGATGTCAATGGCATAAGCCACGAAGTAAAGCACAATGGGCGCCAAGATCATCCTCACAGGTTTGGCTCACAGCCGCACACAGCAACATCGTAACATGTTGTAACATGTGCGCCAAAATGTGCCAAAATAGCACGGAAGGCTGCTGAAATCGATTACTTTGGCTAAAGGTATACTGGGTTTCGCCACTGCAGTGCACATACTGAAGGGATCATTCTCAAGACAACTGATACATGTTATATGAATTTATATGAATTTATATGAATTTATATGATACTTCTAGTAATTGCCCAGCAAAGTCGCAACACTAATTACACAATTGCTCCAGGGATCTCCATCCGTCCTGGCCAGACCTACAGCGCCAGAAATCCGCAGCAATTTCGATCTGTTTTGTTTGTTGGCAGGTTTGCTGGCCAGCGGCCCATTGTCGCCCACCTACGCAGACGCACTGACGGCACTGACGGCACTGACGGCGCTGACGGCACTGCTAGAGCGAGATTCTGGACAGGGTATGACGGGGTCACGGGGAATGTTACGCAGCTGTCATCAGCTGTCCAAACCAAACACCAGGTTCCAACATGAAGTTGGAGGCCACCAGGTTTCAAATGGTTCCAACTTGCAGTGTAGAAAAAAACATGGAGAAAAAAAACAGTGCAATTCTCTAACAATCTAACGGTATCTAACGCACTTTGCATGTACCATGCGCTTGGAGACTCGATTGTCAAGCTGATTCCAAATCTATGCATGTTGCCCCCAGTCTTGCGCACCACGTTCAGCATGCGGCCACCCAAAGAAATCATCTGCAAAGGAACGAATCCGTTCCCAAGTTCCTGGCTGTGGCATGCCCAAGCCCGAAAATATGAACATGTTAACATGTTTGAAAGGCATCTGGGCACATCATGTCGGCAATATATAAAGGGCTGTACATTGTGCTCAAACAACCCACCAAAAAGAGCTAGACCAGTTCCAAACTGCAAAGGAAAAACATCAAATCCATGCAATCCAGGAATCAACCGAGAGTATAAGAATGAACATGTTCAAATATGTCCAATCATTAAGCAAATATCCATTGGGATCCACTTCACCCAGCCCACTGTCAAATTGTCAGCCGGTCCAGCATGTGATTTGCATTGCACACTTGCAAAATCATGAGAGAATTAGAACATTTTAGAACAACAAATTGCCAGAAAAATCTAAAACCTGGGAGCATTCAGTCCTGCGCTACGCCGTAGATGAAGCCCAAGGCTGCAAAGCTCTCCTGACCGTCGGAGCATCTCAAATCTTAGCCCTTTTTGTATATCGTGCTCGACAAGCAATGTATAGTAAGTATAGTAGAAAGGAAAGGACACAAGCATACCTCTACGGGAAGGGCAAGATGCATACCTCTACCATCAAGCCTGCCTTTCCCGTTTCTAGACTGTCTCTTGAATCTCTCTCTCTCTCTCTCTCTTTCTCTCCCTGCTGCTTTCATGGCATGACTTCTTCAAAACCAGGCGTCGATGTGAGTTACAAATAACACAACAAGTAAAATGTAACTGTGATGTAATTTTATCCCCTATATGGGAGTTTCTTAAAATGGGGGTTCCCCAAAACCATAGGTTTCAATACTTAAATGGTCTAATTTTGGATGATTTGGGGGTACCCCTATTTTAGGAAACCTCCATATGTTCTTACTATGTTCTTATTGGAAGATTCAGGTGCCCTGTGCGCACAGCCCCTGTGCGCCTCATTTGCCGGAATCAGCAGGCCTTTCGCCCAGGCAGGTCCAAGGCCAATGGCTAAAGCTAGAAGGACAGCTGTGACCTGCGCTTCGGCTGGCGAATCCGACAGAAGTTCATAGCAATGAAACGAATAACACGTGGGATTCCAAATGTAATTCCATACGTATGACGATGACACATTTAGATGACCAAAGTGTTTTGAATATACTCTCCGGTAGACTGCAGAGGAGACCAAGTGATAGATGTTCCACGGTGATTTTCCATTGTGGTTGCCGTCAGTTGTAGACATGCGTGCGGTACACCTTCTTAGAGATCTGAAATCTGAAGGCTCAAGTAAACTCAATTGGTAGCTGTAGGGAGTATGAAATCTTGCATGAGCTTGCAGCTGAAGAGCTAAGATTTTACAAGGCTAACAGAAGTCTACCAAAAGTCTACCAGCTCCCGGCCCTTCAACCTAAAGACAAAATCATCTATAATGAATATACGATAATATATGATAATATACGTATGTTTTTTTTGTTTAGTCATGTTTAGTCTAGGCAAGCCGCCTGCGGCGGCATGATCTGCCGCAGCACGTCCTGGAAATCTGCCAGCGAAGGCACCGACAGTGACCAACGCCAACTCTCAAGTCCTCCAACACGCGACTCCTCCGGGAGATGCTGCGCTGTGACATGCCGACTGATCGCCACATATCGGTACCGTTTGGGCGACTTGAGATCTTTCTGCAGATATTCTACCGGAATGTCATGTTCTACCAGGTAGAATAAAAGTCAAGAAAGTATAGCAAAATTCTACAACAACATATTTGTTTCAAGCGCAGAATGCTTCCGGTTCTCGAATACCTTTTAGTTCGCCCCAGTATGCCCCAGTTCAACCGTCCTGAAACTTTTCTCGCTGCAACAGCGGCGAGCATTTCGCATCGTTCATGCATCGAGACGGTCGCTCCTGAAACCTATGCGGCATCCCAAGGCTGGCGGTCAAACCATGTCAAACCGCTGAGAAAAAAATTGACACCGTCAAGATCCGTCAAATCAAGCGGACCAACAAAATCAACAAAGCGTACGCCTTGTGCAGGAGGATCTATCCGGATCCATCCGGTGTCGTTTCATGTCGTTGCCAAGTTTGAAAATGACTTGGGTAATTGGCCATCTGATGCCATCTGGGCATATCTGGGCGGAAAAAGAAAGTGACAGGTCCAAGCGGTCCAAGAGGCACATGGTAGGAATCGAATCGGCTCCAGTCTGGCTCTACACAGCACACCTGGCTGGACAGGATCCCAAAACTAGACTTATTCGATCTTATTCGATGAAGATTTCCCACGCAACCTCCAAGCAGGAATAGTTGTTTGAAGCTCTTGTCAAAACTTATCTTGAACAGAAATCTGTATACATCTCCACATCGCCATCCTTTCAAAGTAGAACACGCATTCACCGAAGAAAGAAACAAATTGAGACAACTAGCATTCGGAAAGCATCGGAAAGCATTTCGGAAGGCCTGGTCATGACTTAGTCCCCAGTCAGTCTTATCGTCGTCGATGGGCTGCGCTGCCTGCTCATTTACATCCTGGCACAATGATGACTGGACCAAGTTTCCATCTCCGAGGCAAAAGATAAATATCCACAATGTCCACAATGGCTATGGTGATAGTAACAACATGTACTGTAACAACAATGTACCAATATGATTCCAATACACATCAATACAAAACAATCATGATGACAATATGGCAATATGTTATACGTACCATATGTACGTATAAGTGAGTTATTTTTTAGTGATAATATGCAGTATTATGCAGTATGCCAGCAATCTTGGAAGACCATCTACGACAGCTGTCCTGCCTGGATGCTGTGCAATGAATGCCCCAGGGGCATATCATGACTGCTCCCAAGGTTCCGAGCACGCCGGTCTCTGCGGAAGATCGCAGGGCCCAAGGTGTACTTCAGGAGGCCATCCTGTAGCTTGAAACCCGGAGGGATGCGTTGGGCCGAAATGTCCAAGGCCCCGGAAGTCTTGCACGGCTTGTACCCACTGTATAATCATTAGGAACCAAAAAAAATCTATTGCACGTACTCATGTCCAAGAAGAGGTCCTTTGGGTGACACTATGGCCATCCATCATTTTTATTCATTTTTCATATGAACCCACTCAAATTATTGCGGCGCAGCAAATCCGCGCATTGGTTTACTGTTGCAACTCATTTTGATGAGCTCGCATGCCACGGTGCTGTTAGCTGGATGATGGAGAGGAACACGATTGCTGAGTAGCCAGTTTCAGACGCTGGAATGGCACTCCCGAGGGCACCTAAGTCGAGCCCATTGCATGGCAGTTGGGCGAGCAGGGATCATGCAAAACGATGGAACAGAGGTTTGGATAGCATGCGACAAACAATATCAAACAATACATGCTTGGTTAATGTAAGTTGCATGGCACGGTGACTGCTTTTGATCCAGAAACATGAACTTTCAATAGCCACTGCCATGGTCACTCTAAAGTCAATATGCGCGTTTTCTGGATTATCCTGGTGGTGGGCCAAGAGAGTAGAATATGACTGGAACATACTGGAACCGTGTTGAAGCACGACTGGATAGGGCTGGAAGGTGCAATTGGAGCACTAACCACAGAGACTGGAAAGCCATTCACGTTCGGAAAGCCCGCGCAGGCCTTGGCGTCAGCATCGCCACCCCTACACTTTGCTGAGAGTAATGGCTCTTTCACCAAAGCGTACAACAACTTGGCTCTGAAATCATTTCAACAATTTAAAGCCAACTCAGGCCAACTCAGCTCATCTGCAAACGATACCTTAGACTTGAAACTTAACTTGGGATATGCCTGTCTACTCTTGTCTAAAACAATGTTCTTTCGTGTTCTTTCTCCAAACAAGTCAGCACACCCAATCCCCCTGGCGAGGGGGTTCCCCCCAGATCAAACCAACTCATGAGATCTTCAGAGTTTTGTCAATGGCAAGCTGAGCCAAGCAGCTGCTGCTGCTCCAAGGTGTTGCTTCGGGATGCCAACAGCCATGCAGCAAAGTACCCCCAGGAGCGCGCTCACCTGGCTGAACCCAACGTGTGGACAACGCGCAGACTTGGGCACTGTATGAGGCACCAAAGCAACTTGCAATCGAGTAAATTTGTGAATGCAGTCTGGCAAAGTCTGGCTGGATCTGCTGGAAGAGCCAGTCACTGATACCGGTGCCCAAGTCATGTTCATCAAGCTTGTATATAATCAAGCTCTAAAAAAAAAACTAAAAATCGACGAAATCTCACACTTGGGCCCCACCGTGGCGTAGATGAAGGGCCACAAGAGTAGCTCCCAACCTTCCACCAACAACTGGGCGTCCGCCTCAATTCGGCTGGGCAATGTCACCCTGCACTGGTCAAGTCTGCCCAAGAGATGATGTAGATTCATAAATTTCATAATTGATTCATAGTTACTTTATGTTACATATATTAATATATTACGTTTGCACTTAAAATCGGAAGTATTGGAAGTGAACTTGATGCACTTTGGGCGAGGGAACTGGAGTTGAGAATGCACGGGGTGCATCTTCTCAGTGTTCATCAATGTATATTAGGAGTATGTCATGGTATGTCAAATGTCCAAGAAGGGCCCCCAAACCCGCTGAGTAATTTGTCTGGTCAAGGGTAACCCTGGCCTCGGGCAGCACTGCACTAAAGAGAAGGCAAGGTAGACAAATGTCCATCGCAAGTGCCGAAAGGCATTTTCCTCAGCTGGAAGTCACTCTGGCTCTGACAGTGGAGGATGGGGTGCTAAAATTGCAACAACGGTAACGGTATCAAAACGCACTGATGGGAAAATGATATGTTTTATATATATATATTTATTTATTGATTTATTTATTTATCTATTTATTTATTTATGTATATTGTATTTCATGATTTTCCATCTCAACACGAATTCAGAAACGAAGGCAAATCTCATATGATCTCACTACCTCTGCCAGTCTTGAAGAGGCCCACGAGGGCGAGAGATGGCGAGAGCATCATGGCAAAGTAATTACATGTAATTACTGTAACTCACAAGTTCGCAAGCTCGAAGCAATGATCGAAAGGTCTGCAAGACTTGAACCCTTCAGTTGATTCGCGTTTTCTGCTGGACGAGCTGCTCTTCTGTGCGTTGAGCATTTCGCTCTTCTCAAGACGGACGCCCACCTTAAAAACTCATGGAGCATCTGTGCATCCTGATCCTGACACCTAATAACTCAGCAATACCCAGCACATCTTGGCGTATGCCGCAACGCTAACCCCGCTAACTCTCTTGCAGCTGAGCTTCGTATATCAGAGTGCATATCTTGAGGATAGCAGTCCTTACCCGCACCACAAAGTGTCAATTGAGATTGGCAGGCAAAATCATTCATATCATTCATACACCGTAAAGATCCGTAAAGCAGCAAAGAGACTCAACACCACAATGTGACGTCAGACTTTAGATTGCATCCCATGCGACAGCGGCACGAACAATGGAATATCATGGAATTATCAATTTTCACGCGGTGAAGAATGAAAGTTGAGTCATGTTGAGTCCCATTTGTCCCAGCATCATCTAGTGAATCTAGTGCCAAGGACCTCCTTTCCTCATAGTAAGCCACTGAAATTGGCATCTCTCAGAGTCAAGGAGCAACACCGCAAACGCAACTTTGATTAGCTTCTCATTGTCCTTCCACCATGCAAAAGGGCTGCAAGAGGCCAATGAATAGCCACTAAGCATCATTAAGCCACGTTAACAGCCGCAGCAATGACAATGACGACGACAACGACTACAAGGTCAGAAGGAAGACTATGGATGGCCGCAAAACCAATCACAACAACAGCATATGCAGCATAGATTTGGCACTCGTATTTCAAAGTTGTTATGTTTCAAGACGGCTTTGCTTGCAACATGTTCTCATCCCTTTCGCACCTGAGATTCCATGCTGAGGCACAGAATTCGCAAAAATTTGAAGCCAAAGCTTGCGAGACTAGTTCTTCCACAGCAATGCAAATGTTTTTTATATGCACAATCTTGACTGTTTCTAGCCATGCACAATCGAAGAATTGCGTAGAATTCCCCCTTTCAAATGTCACTGTCACTAGACCGTTCCAAATCAAACACATTCAAACACCATGGCACACCCACTCACCCGAATGTACAGTATGTTGAAGAAATCGTTGTACATAAAACGTCAAGAAAAACACAATGAAACATCAGATAGTATAAAGGAACATGAAGGCAAGCACGGCTTCATCCCCATCAGAATCTGTTGATAAAAAGCTACAGAACAGCTCCGTGGCCCCCCGCGGCACCAGGCCACGTTGTCCCGCAGCCTTCAGTACCACCTGCATGGCCTTGTAACGGTGCCATGGTCCCAGTCCCAGTGGTCAAGTTATGTGGGAATACGTGGACTAGTCCCTTCCCCTCTTCACACCCCGTTTGAAACTGCGGTTTAGTAGAGAATTTCCACATAATTGGGACGATTCAGGGGATGTTTAATATTGGGGGGATCGGATTAGTGATTTGTGGGCTATGGACATCCCACCATCATGAATCCGATTCCCAAAGCTACGGTTATGGTACCCCCATGCAAGCCCTGTTTAGTGGGGGGATGATAACCCCATATGAAAATAAACCATGTACAGTATACAACAGTATATAACTTGATGGTGGCACGTTGCTGTCTTGAAGTAGCGCCTTGTCTGCCACCTCTTGGTACCGGGAGTCACCTGTAGCCTTGGACATGTATCGGAACTCCACCTGCAGGCCATCGCACAAAGAGTCGTAGGTTGGGTATCTTCATAGTATCCCAAGCTATGGGAATCGAGAGTGCCAACACCAAGAAAATCAAAAAAATCAGGTCTGGATAACATGTACTCTGTCATTCTTTGGCAGTCAGGATTGCTTGGACCTGCCGTGGACACAAATTTGACACTGAGAGGAACCTTCCTTCCATATCAATCTCCAACCCACCGATTGTACTTAATCTCTTGCAATGCCTGCAGGGTGGTCACCTCCGCCAATACCTGGCAAGCAACAGGAACCCATACGAAGTCGCAACACCTTCCTATTGCAATCAGAGATAATCAGAGATACAATATGTAATTCATAAAGGGGGTGTGATGGGAATGATTGGGATATCCATTCAGCTCATGCGCTCGGGGTGTGCCGATGCATGGCTCAATGAACAGCATTGGAAATGACATGAAATGAACGCCAGAGAGGCCGTGTTGGAGTTCCACTTGTGCATTTCCGCTCTACCAGTGCCAATGTCAATCTGGGCAAAGTGATGGCAGAGGACAAATCGACAAATCGCAATCACAGGACACCTGCGTTCCTTCAAACCTTAAAACCATTGACTACAGTACTGATGGAGGGCTGTATGTACTTGACAGCAGGCAAGTTGATCTGGAGTACCTAGAGCATGTACAAACAACATAGATCACAAAGGGGGAACGCTGGAACACTTCACGCTGCCAAGGGACTGTCGGCATTGGAAGCCCACTAGGCCTGAGCTTGTAGATGTCATGACTTCCCAGTATCCTCACGACAAAAGCTATTTAATGTCAATATATGTCAATTATTATTATAATCAATTATTAATCATGAATCATATATGAATCATGAATGAATTCAGAACTGAATTCATATGAATCGTATTGCTCCCATATGATCCTATTCATCTGTTCATTGCTTCTTTCACATCTGAGGTTTCGAGCGCGGTGAACGCACCCAGCAACTTCTCTCCAAGGCGGTTGGCCTTGAGATCAAGGCAGATATCTGCATTGAAAAGGTGGAACAGTCGCCTGCAATGACCTGAAACAAATGTTGGAACTACATGTAACTACCCGGCCGTGCTGGAACATTTCATATTATTTCATATGTCCAGTGAGGATTGATACATTACATTGATACGTTCACCTACTTGCTTGCCCAAATCTCAGGATGCGGATGGTTTTTGGGTATTGCCAGCTATCTTCGAACCGAAAGTTGAAGAACGCACCTGTGCTCCCATTGGTGCTTTTCATGCCACAAGTGCCGGACAGTATCGAGGAATACTCGCTTGCCGCTCAGGGAGTAGGATGACAGCAAACCTCGATCCAAGACATCTGTATTTTACGCGCATGACCTCGCACCTATAGACACCTCACTGCTGCAACTTTGGTATGATTTGCTACGGCTAAATAATAAGGATGAAGGGTTGTTTCAATGAATTACCAAAAAAGACCTGTGATGTATCCGCACGAATGTTTGCGATTGTCGCAACTTGTTGGCGGGACACATCATTGCCTTCACGGTATTCATGTCATATGTTTGGTTTCCCTGAGACGCCGTGAGACATCTGCAATAAATGCTATTGTAACAGCAACAAGTGGTTTACCATGGTTTACATTAGGCTTCCATGACATTGGCCATGGTTAAACCAAATAATCTGAGATAAGATATAGGAAATGAAAAAAAATACATGTTCTTCTTCTTCGTAGACGCCCTGTGACACCCTCAAGCAAATCCGATCAATCCTACAAACACAACCAAAAACATATCATTGTGCAAAATATCACCAGAGAGTCGGATGATGGAATATGAGTGTTTGAACAAATCAGATGTGTGAAATGGGCACCCTCAAATGCATGCTTCTTGAAGAGACGCCATTGCAGGAAGGCACCGACACACACACATACATAAATATATATTTATATAGAATAATAATAATAATAACACTAGTATTTTTAATAATCCATTATGAATCATGAATACACCATCATACACCCCAGAAGCCCAACATGCCATGGGTCAACATCGAAGGAAAACCCCCTGCCATGGCCTGCAAACGCCCTGATGTTGATCTCAAAGAGGCTGTGTTGGCCATGACTGTCGGACACGGATGCCACGGGAACATCCACGTTTTGAATCAAAGTGGCTCTCTGATAGCATGGGGAGGTGAAAACTCATGTTGATAGTTGATACATGTTGATACATGTTGATACATGTTGTTGATACTGAGATATTGAAATAATATGAAATCATATTAGGAATCCTCATTTGGGATTGTCATATATTACAGTATCATTGAATTACTAGGACTGTATCCCATATCCCCTAACAGTCGCCACCAGTCGCGGCACCTGCCAGGTCCTGGAAGCCAGTTCGATTCCAGCCACTTGGCGGCTTCCTGGCTCGGCTGGGAGGTTTCACCCGGCGCTTGAATCGCTGTTGAATCTGTAGATGATCTAAGATATCTAAGATTTAAGTACCATGCAATGAGGATTCTCACTGTGGATATTTAAGATGGATATTTAAGGAGATATTTGGGGTGATACTTAGTGATACTCTTCAATCAACAAGGGGATTGGCTCATTTGTCTACTGGCCATGCGCTGAGCCGCCAAATTGATTGGAGGTCAATGCATGTTGACTGTGGGCGTCCTCGAACTCTTGGTGAAGCCCCATAATCCACAAGGTCGATCTGAGTGAAGCACAACTTGACGAACTAAGATGCAGAATGAGTATAAAAGTTACCCTGCCCTAATATCTGGTTAAGCACCTTCGGCAATTTATATATACCAAGACTATCCAAGACTCATATTCTCTACGAACCTGACCAAAGCATTTTAATTTTTGGATGCCATCCTTTGATGTACTTCTGAGAGAGGTCCTGGATTCCTGGATGCTAGTGAGAAACCTTTGTGAACGTTGAACGATCTGCGCAAAACCACTAGGAGTTTGACAGGGCATCCAACATCGTCACTGCCTCGGCCATCATTGCTGCACCACAAGAAGAGAAACACAAAACAAAACACATGACAATGTGTCAGTGGGTCTGATTGCACTCCATTGCAATGACGTTTAAAATGTTTAAACCTTCCACAACATGTCTGATGGGCATTGTAGAGGATACCTGTACACCCAGTGGATTGTCGCGTCGGCCGCGCGTTGGCGGTGACATGATTTCAAAGGCCCCAGCCATTCTACACCAGTCCTGGCCACAGGAGACCCCTTGGCATGGACCTCAATGTGATTTAACCGTTAACCTAAACATACTTTTGATACCTCTAACAATCTGTCAGCATGCGTGTATGCGCGTTATGTATTTTTTGTACCATCTGTTCATGCCAATATACAAATGCATTCATCTATGCATCGAAACGATACGTTGGACCACGTTAGTGTGTGTGTGTGTGCGCGCGCGCATTCTATGATATTCTATGTCATGTATACCTATCCCAGGCACTTAGAATACAAATCCCAGCCAGCCTTGGTTCTGCCAGAGCTTGGTTGCACTTCATCATGTCCCCAGCCTTTTGACCTGCAAATCTTGCAGGCACTGAAGGTTGGCATCCAACAAAATAACATGTCGTCAATGTGTAGAGCTTTGCTGCCAGCCTGTAGCCATCCCAGGTGTGCTTCATGGCTCCGCGTACCTCTGCAGCCTCAGAAACAACTGTAGTTGGAATACTGAAGGATTGGGCGCTGAAGAGCTCACTACACTCACTACAAGCATGTTGAGGGGAAAGTATATCAAAATATGCTAAATGAAAGCCGTGTAGTCATCCTGATAGGTAGTGCTACCTAATCCGCTCGGATCTTTCTTGCATGCAACATATGAAGGTCATCTTGTTCAAAACTCGGAGGAATTGGTGCAGCTGTGGGCTCGGACCCAACCATCTGCTTCTTGCTGAGACTTTACGAGTGCTTCTTCTCCATACTGGGAGATCCACTCCTGCAATGGCAAGAATCCGAACTTCGCTAAATTGCAGGATATTGTCCTTTCCAGTGAGAAAGTAACTTTTCCAAGGGGGGGTCAGTTTTGAGGCTCCTCAGCCTCACACAACACTCACACACACACACACGCGGATATATATATAGTGTATATTTATTTATCTATTTGTTTATTTATGTATTTGTATCATTTATATCTATTTAATGATATCTATTTATATGTATTTATGTATTTATTCATAGTTTTATCTATTGATTTGTTCATTTATTGCATTTATTTAATTATTGATTCATTTATTTATATATATATGTATATATAAATAAATATACTATATATTTATGTATCGCTGTACCAACCATAAATATTAGCAAATATATGCAAATATGAGTACATTACCAAGCAGAGCAAAACCTCTGCCCACAATCGGTGCAGCCTGCAATTCCCACTTTTTTCGTTGTTTGAAAACCTCCCAATTGTTCCAAGGAAGCACAGAACACTCTTTCACTCCCTTGAAAGGTCTTGAGGCTTGCAATTGAAACATCAGCACACTTCCGAATAGACACGCACTGTGCACGTGGCTTTTCCCGCTCCTTTGGCCAGGTTGCCCTCAGCTGCTCTGGTGACAGGGTGATGCCAGGGAGTGTCTGGATGTCCACTGCCTCAGGAACCAAGGAACCAAACTCACGAAGCAACGCGTACACAAAGATGATTTGAACAAAACTGATCAAAATGTGCGGGGCCAAGTTGTTTCATATTGTTTCATGATTTATCATCATTCCCTTAGCTTAAGAACAAATTCAATCAGTGGGCCTGGGTTTTAGATCTTGCTGGAGGACTGGGTCCTAACCAGGCTTCAGGCTGCTCCTGCAGGTTCCATCACCAGCGGATGCACGGGCCTTAGGAACCCGTGATCGCACGACGCACAAGTGCATCCAAGCCTGGGTCCCCAGCTTCTGGTCCCACTTCAGCACTGGAACCGAAGATATCTGGCCCTCTCCTGACGCAGAACCCTCCATGCTCATGCGAAACAAGAGTAGGAAAGCAACTGCGAAAACCAGGAGATCTGTGACAAAACATGCGGGTGAACTGCCCAAAAGTTGGTGAGACTTCCTCATCTCTTTTGAAGCTGAAAACGGGCAAGAATCACGATATCGAAGTGCCTGGGATGTAACCCTTGACGTAGCGTGGCTGGAGTCTTGCGCCCGATATTGAGTTGAGTGACCTGAAAGAGAAACCAAGTTCAGTGGTCGTGCAGACTCGAGATCAGGAATCATCAGGAATCTAAATACAAACCACCGAGGGATTTTGCGCGGCTGGAGTTTGCATCATTGCTAGGTGTGCGGCTCTTCGCCAACCTGATGTTGCACCAGCACGTGCAACGCCTGAGCTCGCATAGAAAATGCTGAATTTGAGCCACAGAAAGCCACCTACTTTGATAAATAATGATAAATAGTGATTAGAAATGATTAGAATAGAATTGATTATATTATATAATTATATTGGGTTGTAAACCGATGAAGCCCCGCCCGAAGCAGGAGTACCAAAAACACTTCTGAGATGGGTTGAGGCGCAGAAAAAAGGGCGGCCGCGAGAATCCACAAAGGAGAAGGCAACATGACTCTAAGCCAGCATAATATAAGTTCGTGGACATGATCACACATCATACTGCACCGACCCTGCCAACCCTGCACGTAAACTAGAAAAAATGACGTAATGAATGTCTCTGAATAGTGACAGAAAAAGCAAAAGCAAAGATATGTATACGCATGGTGTGTTACTCCAGCTTGTACTCAGGCGATGTTCGAAAAAATGTATCCTCATCTTAGCCCGAACCATCCTATAGACAACAATTTGTTTGCGGATTCCTTTGTCTATATCATTCTGCAGTCTCTAAAAGGAGGTACAATACTTGAATCAGGTGTCTCCCAACTCTTACCACTTACATGCACTCCACTCCTCCCCCAACAAAAACGAATATACGTGCGTCTCTCCTTATCCACCTCCCATCTCTCAACTGTTGTAAACTGTTGCCGCTTTCATTGTCTGACTGTCCTGGTGAGGGAAAAACCACTGAAAGTTCCGGGTCCTTCAAATCCTGAGGGCTTTGCCGATGTGCTAACGCCGCAATTTTGGGATCCACTGGTTAAGTCCTCTCACGCCAAAATGCAACAATGTGGCATGCAAAGACTTGAGATTCGCTGATTCGCTGTCCTTTGTGTCGCAGTGAAGCAGATTGACCTGGGCCACTGGCGGTTCTCATAGTCTCAAGATGTCTCAAGAAACGCCAGTGGTTTGGGGATGGGGGGGGTTCCGAAAGTTCCACAGGAACTTGTGGCAGGATTTCACGGTTCCAGGGTTTGATAGGACTCCAATGAACCCTGGTGGTTCTGAAGATTTCGCAAGGGTCCAGCCTAGTAATTTCACAAGGACAGGACACATAGAGACATGACAATGCTACCAATGCTACCAATACTACCAATATAAATTACATAAAGACTCCACGTTTCCGGGCTTGCTCCGGTGCAAAAATTCTGGATTCAAAGCTGAACAATGCTGAACACATCCCTGGGATCCCTATCACCCCATTGGAACACCCCAGCAAGGAAATGACATGAAATGACTTTTCTAGATCGAGGGAATGCCATCTCTTGCAGCAAATCGATCTTGGGCTCTCACCAGCTTTGATCCATCTGTGGACTGCTTCAGCATCCGCCTCACCGCACTGGGATCATTGGGAGAGGCCCCTGCAATGGCCCAAATACGGCACCCGCAATGGACATCAATGGACACCATCTTTGGCTTAATTAGCCACCATTAGAAAACCCAAACTCTCCCATATCTTCGGCGGGACGCACTTTGTTCAAACTTGGACTTGATGAGACGACAACAACTTGGCCAATATGGTTTACGAAGAATAGAGGGGCCGGTTTGGCATATAATCAATTGATATCAATTGTAATCTCATCACTGTTTGTAGGGAAACCTCTGGTGATCAACCATTTGGATCCAAGCCGAGACATGCCGAGACACAAATCACCGAAAAAGCCGATGAAACCATGGGCCATGGCCTCAGTGGGCTGAAGGACAGCAGCATTAGGCGGCATTAGCCCATCCCTGGAAGCCCTGGGCATGCTCTTTGCATCTCTTTGCAATCTTCTTTCAACTATTTCTTACACAGTACCCCCATGTATCTCCTGTGCAATCCTCTTTCCCTATCTCATCTATCTCCCAGATTCTTCGAAGTATGTTTGGTATGCAACCACCGAGGCTATCTTGAAATGCTTTCACGGGTCGAATGGCCAAGGATAGCACAGTATCCGTCGGCTTTGTAAGGAGATGGGCCTTGGCAGCGCAACGGTTTCCAATGCCCTCTTAAAGGTTCAAGTTTCCAGCTTCAGCAACTTCAGAGCACCTGTCATGCCTGTCATGTGTGTTCGCCTATCAAAAGCACGCTGGCCGCTTCCTCTTACAGTCTGAGCCTGTTGCGCCAAGCAAGAGCTTGTTAGAATCCGACAGTGCCCGTTGGTGGATGTTGGCCTCGCAAATGGCAAATAAACCAAGAGTTTCAGAGGAAGAGAACTCTTGCTCCACAACTCTGGGATTGCAAGTGCCAAATTTATCGAAACTCTGCGACTTTGAGCTCTGTGTGCTAGCTCAACATGGCTGCGATGCTTGGCGGACTCCAACGAACATGCCTCTTCAATCGGATAGTGCCTCAAAGCTTGCTATGTCTGAAGGAAATTGGTGGGCTCAAGCCAAGCAGCGTGGAATGATTTGGGTGTCCTGAACTCTCAACCAGAATGAATAGTATACCGGCGGAGCAACAAATCACGTGAGGGAACAGCACACATTTCGTTGTTTGAAAGTAGAAGCGCTTGTGCCATTTTTGATCCATTTTGTGCATACTTCAGCCAGGGTAGCAAGGCTCATCAAGGCTCCAAGGATCTCCAAGGTCCCTGCGTTGATTGGCGCACATACTTCCCAAGGCCCAGCTGAGTGTCAACGATCTGCAAAGGAGCCAAGCAGAGCGTAACGGATGACGAGCCGGCGATACATTGCTGGCATGAAATCCAGCAGTGTAGCCCTTCTTGACTCGTTAGATTCGTTAGTTTGATTTGCAAGCACGGCCCCAAGCAATCAAACTTGCCATATTTGTTTTATATTTTGTTCATTTGGCTCATGGCTGCACAAGGAATTACCAAACAAAATCCTCCTGCGATGAGTGAGGGCTTAACCTCAAGTTTGCCCGATTTTTTTTTCCCTGTGCTATGGCTACATGAACAGAGTTAACTGGTGTCTATTCCTACCCCCCCTTTCAGCTTGCAGCAACTGGGGCCCTCTGGCCAGTTGCTTGTCCATCATGATGCTAGCACGGTTTCTTGCCTGCAAGCACGTAAGGGCTCTTGGAATATGTGGAGACTAAGCCGTGGCTCGTCTTTTCCAGATTCCCGTTGTATCAACCCAGAGCTCATGAAATCTGCATGCTTTTTTGCGCCAGCTTCCATTGCAGCCATCAGGTCTGTACGGCTCGCCCGAAAAAGATTTTTTTTTGGCCCGAGATCATGGAGCCTCAGTGAACTGTCAAACTTGCACCAAAGAAATCGCAAAAAATTGCCAGTCCAACATGAAAACGAAGATATACCAAGATATAGACGATTATAGACGGATAGATTTAGCATATTGACCACATGGTTGAACTTGGTACTTGAGTTCACCAGTCCATCCGAATAATGATCTCCTGTACAAACAGTCTGTGCTTGCCCCGGAGCCGAGATGCTTTGAGCACACGGAAGAACAGCAACTGGACACATTTCCAAATTACTTCATGTTTCAGACATTGCCTCTTGGCCTGTCACTTCGTCTTGCCTATCTCTACCTCCAAGAGCTCTTGACCCATTCTCAGCCGAACAACATCAAAGCACTGATCTGAAAGGACAAAGACTCGTTCCATACCTTCCGTTGTCACTTCAAAGCCCAGGAGTGTCAACAAGGCTTCGGCACCTGGCCCGGCAGCTAGAAGCTTAGACCTCACTGCGGGGTTCTCTGCCCGGACACGGCGAAATTTGGCTTCACCCGGTTTCTGGATAGCGTTGCTGACCAGCTTCAACAGTATCTCCACGGCAGGAGCTCTGCATTTGGAATCCATGGTTTGGAGAGCACTCTCAAAGCGTTGCATCCAAACGGCTGCCCCATCCAACCCTTGGGCTTCCAAGTCTGCTAGGTCTAAAGGAAGCGAAGCATGCGAAGCGGAAGGAAGTTCACTACAAGGTGATACAGGAGCTTCAGTAGCTGGTTCTTCCTCTGAAACTCCGGACTCAGTGGCTTTTGTAACATCTTTTGCAACATCCTCGGCCTCCATGGGCTCATCCTTTGGGATATCTTCCGGCACCTCGGGTGCAGCTTCGACCATTGGAACTTCGGGAACTTCAGGAACTTCTGTGGGTGTAATCAAACAGCCACTGAAGCCTTCAAGAAAAAGTCCCTCCAATTGATTCTTTGTCTCTTCCGACACCTCATGCAGTTGCCCACAGGGACATGCTAACATCCAACCACCGTTGGAGGCCAGGAAGTTGGGGACAAAAGCTTTGGCCAAATCCGAGTCTGAAGAAGGTTCAAATGGAGCTACTTCGCGTTTCTGCTTGGAAGGAGCTTCTGGCATCCTCTGCTCCAGTGCAGCCAGGGCCCTGGACCTTTTCTGTTCGGCTGAGAGCTCAACATCGCCACCCAGCCTTTGTCCGAAGTTCGCGTCCTTAGGACCTTCATCCTGGCCATCAAAACCTTGAAACTGCCCAGCGGCATTGCTATCTGCTGCTCGGCCACCATGACTCCAAAAACGGTGAAAGCGCATGTATTGAGCCTTCAGCTCACCAAAAAGCTTCCAGAAGTTGTGATCATGTGGGCCCCACACATTGTGCGTAAGCTCATGAATCAACGTATTGATCAAGTCATGGTAGGGTCGGAAGCCTTTTAGGGTGTCCGTCCGCAACCGCAGCACAATCATACCACCAAAGTTCTGATTGTAGCCCAAGAGGTCCATATTGGGCGTTCCCCTCTTTGCCATACGTTCTTGTGCTTCAACAGGGCTCATCTCAGTGAGAACGCCGACCTTGAACTTCCTGGTCTTCATAATTTCAATGATGCCTGGATCAGTTGCTAATCTTTGTAGAAGGCGCTCAGCTTCATAGGGAGGAGGTTCAGAGTACTTGAACTCTGCCTTGATGGAGCCAAAGTTGAACTCTGAGTCCTGCTTAGTACCCCATGCCGATAGAGCTGCACGGGCTCTTTTCCGCCGGCTTTGTTCATCTCGCTCCTCCTCTGCGAAGCCTTTGACCAAAGGATCAGCTCTATTCGACTGAACAAAGGAGATGTCTTTGGCAGAGCTGGCGACCAACATCACCTTGCTGCCAGCGCTTAAGCCAGCTTCGGCCACTGTGAGGCTATCGTTATCTGGTCTCAACATCTTTCCCTTGGAAATCAGCTTGCAATTCTCCCTCGGGAAGTCGAGCGCCTCCTGCACAAAGTCAAAGATCGAGGCCAGGTGATCATCACCCTGAACTGGAACGTCATAGGCTGTTCCTTTGTATGACAGGGACACGAAGAATACATCATCGCTTGCACCGACGCTGTTCTCTTTGGGTCCAGTCACATCCGGCTCACCTTGACATTCCTCGTCTTTGGACGACATGATGCCCGCTGGATACCGAATTGGTGGGACGTGTTGCCAGATCTGAAAGATACTGAAAGCCTTGACATGCAGTTGAAACCTGGCGTTACTGTCTGGTGCGATTGCAGTAGGTTTTAGAGATCTCTATAGATCTCTCCAAACATTTAGTTTATGCAAAGGTTTTTCCGTGTGGCATGTTGTAGTGCAGTGTTTATGTAGAAACGTGGCATGCTTTCATGTCCCAAATCGAAGCCCCTCAGCTGCGCAGGCCGACCCCTGCAAAGCAGTGACAGTGGATCAAGGGAGGGCAGCAAACAGAAGTTTGGCACAACAGGAATCGATAGAAAGAGAGGTGCCCGCAGGAAGATTGGTTTATCTGCGTTTGATTCAATGATCGATTGAGAAAAAACGAGGAGAAAATGATGTCGCAGGCCAACTTATCCGTCCATTTGAATTCGTTTCTCTCCACCATCAAAAGCTGCATTTTATTTGTCCGTGACTTGAAGCTTCCTCTTCTAGACTTCCTGTGGGGACAATCCCTGTGTTTTCAAAAAGGCGGCCGAGATGTATCGCCAGCAGGAAACCAAATAAGTCTCAATCTCTGTTGCAACATGTTGCACCCAGCATCGCTAGCGCTGCACGGTCAAGAACACAAGTGTCTGAATAGAGCTCAAGCAAACACACAATCAATCTTCACAGTTTATCGCAGTTTGACATCCCGTACCTTGGAAAAAGTGAAGCCGGTCATTACCCACTGGTCATACGGCATCACCGTGGTATCCGAGTAAATCTCGTTGCAGCCACTGACCTCGCTTTCGGTCGCCAGTGCTGAGATGGCACGAATTCTTATCACTGTTAGGTGTTCATCTTAAACATGGTTATACCATGTTATACCATGTTATACCGCAAACAAAAAATACACATGAATACACATGTGCCTGCCCTGTCCCCCGGCTCAAATTGTTACTAGCAGTATGTTTCACATACCAAGTTTAGGATTGGGCACCAAACGCCATCGGTCCAAGACAATCGCAATTGTCGATTTGTGGTCGACCATTCATGCCTGGCGCTGTGATCGCTGTCATGTGTTGCGCCAGCGCCCTGCCCAACCATGCCAGCTGCACATGAACAAAGCCCAGCCCCTGCTGCTCGTTGCACCTCAGAGTCCGACATGGCCCGACAAGGCTGTGCTGGTGTGACCCCACTCATTGCATCATATGTGAATACATGTTAATAATTAATACATAAGCAAAAAGATATAATATATATATATATATAGTCATATATGCGGAGTCATACATATACTGATACTTATACAGATAGTTATGTGTATATATATATATATAATTATATATATATATACTGTACGTATAAATTATACACGATGTATGTAGAGTCTAATATATCTGTGCGCGTACGTATACACATACCGCACATCATCACTACACATCTGGCGACTTGCGGCCTTGAACATAACCACCACGTCCAAGATGGGCATTTAGCATATGTTGGTTTGATGGAGCGATCAAACGTCCAACTGAATGCCCTGGCTGCCCCGTGCACAGCACCCTGAGAACAAATCTTGCAAATCTTTTAAAACCCGTGTTAAAGCCTTCTGACAATGTGGCGAATATGGCTGTGACATGTGCCATTTGAGGAATTGGCCCTCACAACCCCTGAGCATCCCTACAGCCGCTGGCCTTTGTGGCTGCAATAGTCTTCATCGACCTCGAGTGTCCATCTGTTCAATATGCATCATCCCCAAGAGCAAAAATCTTTGATCCAAATCATCCAAGTTACTCGGATGAGATTGGAAAGGACATCTCTGAAACTTTCGGAACGTAGACCCACATACCTGGAAGGCAGGGAAAGTGGAGAGATGTGGAGAGAACCTTCAAGAAACAACCTCTTCGACCAGGCCGGACCTGGGAGAACAAATCGAGTCCCAATTTGGTTGAAACCTGCTTCCCCTGAAGCCATTCACACATATATAGTAGTTTATAGGATCGTTCAATCATCAAAGATGGAAGTGGGGGACACTTAATTAGCCACTAGAACAACCCTTCTACCCAAACAACATGGATTGCTGGTTTTCACTCGATCTGCTGAAATTCCACATGGCTCCACTATGTTCCACTGGTTTCCATGTTTTGCCCACTTTCCACCCGCGCCATTTTCACTGGCGAATCATTTTCCAGTCGCTACGCTCAGCTCTCCTTTAGCTCTCCGTTACCTCTGTGCGACCCTCAGAACAGCTTCCGGCCTCATGACCCCCACGCTGCAAGTGCAGGGGAAAGGGTGCAACGCTAGCAATCACATGACCGAATTTGAGGGTCACCTACTAAACTAATCCCACTGAAATGATGTGTTTGAAGCCTGGAAATCATGACCGCTCCGGGTTCGCAGATGCCATCTGGGCACTGGATAAAACTGACGCAGTCCAGGCCACCACTCGACTCGTCACAAAATTAACAACTTTCTTTCAATGCAGACATATGCAGACTAGATAGACTAGATTTAGTGACTAAATAACATTTGATAACTGATGATAACTGTTTAGTTTTATTAAATTCTTAGCACAGTTCGCCAGAACTGCATCCAAATGCTCTTTGCCGGCGGACCTCCTGTTTGGGTTTCGGCGCAACGTGATACTCGAAGGATCGCTGAGTAAGCACTAGAACCTTCAAAGAAGCGGCCCCACATTGGCAGGTGGTGCTATAAATAATCCGACAATGTGTTGATTAACAACTTCCCTTCACTGGATTTGATGCAGTGTTTGATCAGAAGGCCGGGATTGAAGAAAGAGCAGCTTCTCACTACTTTGATTTAAGCCGAAGAACTGCAGCACGCCAAATTGCCCAGCCCATCGCCAAGAAATATATGGGCGATGCCCAGGCTAGGCCTAGGTGAATAAACTCTCATCAATTTCACACCTTCAGACTAAGTAGATTCGTGGGTTCCACATGGTTGCACTGCAACGGATTGATGTTCGAGACTATTCAACTGCCGTCTTTTGAGCACCTGAGCCGGGGGTTCTGGGGATGACAGGCACTCAACCCTGCACCTGAATGCTACCAGGTGGCTTGCCACGTTCTTTGTGAAGTGCAGTAGGGGCGGCAAATTGTGTTCTCCCTCTATGCGAGGTTTCAAGAGCCAGTTGTAAGACGTAAAGAAGACGACCGCCACGGCCAATGTGCAAATCACGGTCACCAACATCAAATAACGGGGAAACAAACCCACATGGCCGAGCAAGATTTCTACATCCTTGGGCAGGGCTCATTTCTTGAGCGAGAGGTCCAACGAAGCACTAAGTGACAAATCCCTAGACTCTAAAAAGTTGGATCATGTGTAAACACGACACGGCAAAACACGCACAAAAAAAAAAACTGAAACCACACGACGGCCTCACCACGACAAGTATCCTGCGACCGGCTGTCACCAAAAAAGACTTGCATGAGCACTCTCAGTGAGAACTCCATGGCACCGTAAGTGGACAGCACACCGATCAGCACCTTGGAATCTCCAGGATTCTGTCGATTTTTAAGAAAGCAAAACCGCACCTGCGCACCTCAAACTGGATACATTATGAATCACTATGAATCATGATATTATGATATATTCCTATATATTCCTATGCCATTCCCACTAGACCCGAAATCTGAAGTAGCTGCTGCTATAACACCAGGCCGCATGGCACCCCTCTTGATTTGAAAATAGCCTTGCCCCAATCCAATCGGGAAACTGTCTACAAAAACATGGTAGAACAAAATTGGCCCCATAAAGAACAAAAATACAACTTAAGGCACACGGCCCCGAAAAACATTGCCGTGACAACTAACAACTATACAAACACCTGAATTGAAATCAAATCCTCTCGCATCTTCACGGCTAGCACTTCCAAACAACACGACGCACATCACTTCCGCCGGGATTCGTGAACGTTGACCAAGCGAACCAGGAGAGTGGTCCCACAGAATAGCATGCGCCAAAAGCCACGGAGTCCTTCATCATCACGGCTGCTGCTAGAAGTCGAGAAGCCTTGGCTGTTCTCACTTTCAAAGCTGAGCCCCTTTGACGCCAGTGAAAAAGTGTGAGTCAGCTCTCGGGTCTTTCTTCTTGATACAAATTTCTTGAAGGAATCGACTATAGTGACTATAGACCTAGACAATCGTGGAAATGCCGAAGGAAAGGAACAACCTGAGACCAAAAAGTCCAAATATATCCAAACATTCTATTTTATGAAAGTAAGGTGAAGATCCGCGGAGCAGATGAATTTGCAAGGAAGCAGCTGAAGACCAAGGGAAGCATCATGAAGTAGTACGAAAAGTCTGAGAACCCAAGGGCATGTCTTTGTAGCTGCGTCCAACGCGCCATACAAGTTCCCCACCAAGCTGTCTCTTTGGTGACATCATCCGTTTTTTCTGGAACGTAGTTGATCACAGGGCTCATGATGGGCTCCACAGAAGTCTTCCCCAAAGTCATTAAGAAACACCTGAGATGTGTTCAGTGGGAATCCAGGATTGATGAACATTTGCAGAGTAAAATCAAGGACTAGGTGGGAGTGGAAAAGTGTACAAAAAGGGATGCCAAAGGCTTCAGCTTCAGTTTTCCTATCGAAAATACGATGCCTCAGCTTTACCAATCTGTCATGGAGTCGTGTTCGCTTGTCGTGGGTCCAAGCAATAACCTCTCACACCCAGATTTGTTCACATCTTATTATCAACATCCTGAAAAGTTTCAGCATGAAAGAGCATACGCCTGCTCGAAAGACCGAGGACCCAACATACGTTTATGTCAAACCAACAAAGACTGAATATGGGAAATCACAGGGAATCCATGGAAATCCTATATATATATATAATTATATATATTTATTTATCCATTCGGTGACATTCGGTATCTAAAAACTGGAGAAGAAAAGTCATGGCAAGAGAGGCGCTTGATACCCATGTGGTAGTCCTCCGCGATCCACTCAACATCCCAACCTCCAACATCTCGTGCCAGTGTCATTGGCAACGAGTATGTTGAGTAGGGGAATCGCACGGCGTTGGGGTCTGTGAGTCCAGAAAGCTCTTGCCTTTGCACAGTCGCACAGTGGCAATGAGTGACGAGGCTCTGTCTGTTAACCTGCTCTACAGGCGCTACAAGTCACTGTCACTGAAGTGGGAAAGTACTTTCATTCTATGAGCACTGCTGATTATGGTTAATTAATAGTCATCTGCCCTTGCACTCTGATATGGGTGATCCACGACATTTCAAGCCGCACAGCATGGAAATGCTGTCAGAGTTGCATCGAGGTAAACATAGTTCCCACCACCACTGGTGCAGGTTGACGGTGATAGTTTTTCATGTGAAACACCGGGGATTGCCAGATTTTGTACCGCGATTGGCTTGCTGCAAACTGGCATGACAGGCTTTCAAAGTAACCAGCACCAAACTCAGAATCTGCATCCGCGATGGTAAGAACTACGTTGTCGCAGTCGCTCACCTCCGCGTAGAGCTGTCTGAAAGCATATGCAACGTTGCTTGCTTTGCCAGGTGGGTCGTTTGGGAGATTCCCGGGATGATAGAACGCCTTCATATCCTTGGCCAGTGGCGAAAGTACCAAGGGTGCAAATGGTAAGCCACTACTGTGCATCTCGTATGGTCTCAGGTTGAAAGCATCAGAAAGCGACTTAGCATGACGTAATTGTTTCACTGTGAAGTTCTGCTGCGACTACTAATTCGCGCAGACCCCCTGCACCACAGCAAACACCTCATCCCTCTTTTGCTGGAGCAATCGGCTCAAATCCGAAAACAGTGCAGGATCAATCATGCAAGGCTCTGAGAACTTGTGCTGAAATTCCTGGATGATCTTCTTCGCTTTTCCTGCAAACGGTTGCAAGGCCGTTGGATCCAAATTAGAATACGTCTTAGAATAAATTATATATATATGCATGCACCGTATTCATGTATATGTTAAATTTATATATAGATATATATCTATAATTAAATATATATATATATATATTATATTATTATATATTATGCGTGTGCGCGCGCGCATACCGAAAGATTCCTGCGGACATCATGAATTCATAATTCAATACCCACTGTAACTTGTGTGTGTGTGCATCTTCACTTTACTCATGTACTCTTTATCCACAACCTAAACAGAAGTATTTGAATTTGAAATGCACATGCACCATCATGCACCCTGAATCAACAACAGCAACGTGTTTTCAAATGGAATCACTGAGCGGACGCTATCAGTGCTGGTAAGCATGCCAGACTTCCCAGGCCTTGCGCATTCTCCTCGCGCTCTTCCATTGCCAGCACAATGCCAATTGAGCTCTTGGCGTAGGTGCTTTGGGCGACGGATTCCAAACACATATGGACAATCTCCACGTCCTCTTTATACTGTGGCCTAAGCTGTGTTTCAGCTCAGCTGGCGGAGTTTCACGGAGTTTCCCAGTGATTTTGCCTCAATTTGCCTCAATTCTTGAAGTTCCCCATAGTTCCCCAAATTAAGGACGTGGCAAAACGACCCAGTGCCTTGGATGCCAAAACAGTGCAGCATTCGACTCCTGAAAGCCTTGTGACAACTGAAATCACATGAAATTGAAACAAAAATAACAAAAGCAACTGAACGACCATGCTGAAAAACAGGAATTCGATACTGCGAATAGCAAAGCTGATTCCAATGTTCATTCCCTTTTTGGACATATTATATACATATATATGATATATGTACACTATATATTATAGGTGTGTGCGTGTGGGTGTCATACTCATTATATAATTGTATAATATATATATATATATATAAATTGTATCATATTGTATCATTCATTGAAGGTCAAGCCACCGGACATCGGCTGCGCTAAGCCTTTGCCTCCTTTGTTCACCGGATGGATCATCCACGGCGAAATCCAAGGGTTCCACTTTGGATTGTGCATGCATGCGGCAGAGGCCGAAGCAAGCAAAGACTGACATGTACCTGGCGCCATCAAGATCAAGGCTTCACTGAAGGGTTCGAGTGGACTGATCTAGATGGTAGACCTGCTAAAACCTGGTAGATGGACTGGTGAATCGAGAGGATCTAGAATGATCTAGATGGATCTAGGCTATTCGAGGAGGGCTGTGATAGGAACGCATGAGACATGCAAAATGTGTCTGAATGTTGCTGCATGTTGCTGCAACCACTCGCTTGCTCTCTTGTCCAATCTTATCTGCAGCCCAGGCACAGCGTGTTGGAGAACACAAAGGCCGAAGTCAAAAGAGTTAAAGCGGCTAGCACCTCACATGGCTGTCTCAAGACTTGTCCGCCACACTCCTAGTCGTCTAGTAGTCCAGACCCCGGCCTCTTGTGGAAAGGGTCGCGCCAGGATTGTCATAAGCAAAGGGGTGCCGAAGACCATGATGGAGGGCACAGCACAGCAAAAGGTGGCCCAAACGACATAAATTCTCCTCTTACAGTAGCCGTTCGAATCGAAAAGCAAGCGATGAAAATCGCGCATGTTAAACTGAATTCAATCTGAGATCATCTGAGTATTCGTGCAGGATCATGTCTCCTGGATGTGGGTGTCAGCTTGTGCTTTGGGAGAATTGGCAGCTTGTCGATGAAAGGCTGCAACACATCTTGCCGCTCTGCATCCTGCAGAGCAACCGTGAGTCTTGATAGTCTTGAGTGTGATGCAAAGCTGGCAGGCCTACTGAGTAGGACCTACTGCCGTCCAACAGAGATGATCATTCTGCGCTACTCGCAGGTGGCACGTCCTCTGCGGAGACATGCGGCTCCTCTGCCTGAGCTCTTGCGACATGTGGCAACGAGTCCAGCCCATCACAAGAGGACGTTGCTAAGCGGTCCAAGTGCAGTTGTCCCATGTTGTCCCGGCCTCTGCATCCCCACTCTTCTGGTACTGCTGCTCGACTTTGAGGCACATGCTTACGAGCCTGGCCGCTTTCGTTTGAAAAGATAAACCTTTTAAAGCATAACAATCTCAAAGGCAAATGCGCAAAAAAAATGCAACGTTTTCGGAAAGCTTCGGGTGGGCAAATAGATAAACTGCGCTATCCTAGGATGGGGTGGGACAGGATAGGATTGGATTGGACAGGATCGAACAGGACAGAACACAGTTACAGTTACAGTACGCGCAAATGAACATTCGCTGAAGATGATGCAGCTTGGCTAACTACCAGAGGTAATCCAGAGGTAACAAGTGGTAGCAGGGGCTGCTGCTCACACGGTACCAAGGGTCCGAGTGAGTCACATCCAACATATTCCAACATACTGCATATCTGAATGTTCCGCCCAGATACACTCAACACAGAGAGACACAGAAATGCACGCAAAAGGTACGAGTAATATGATGTATATACTGTATAGTATAATGATGTATATACTGTATATAATATGGTAATAGTTTGCGAACTCGGGGATACCATCAGCAAAGCTAATGTCCTGCGAGTCCGGGCCGAAGCAGCCAAAACTCAGATACCCACCGTAGGCGAACTGTGTGCAAAATCAAAGTAAGCCAGGCGGTACCGCGACACCAACCAATCCTCCTGCAGAGAAAGGTAAAGGCCCACTGCAGCTCACCGGTGCGCAGCGCCATCTGATCCACTTGAAATCACAGACACGCCCAGAGCCAGCACAAAATTGTGGTAGCCCAAACGCGGCAGTCTGGAGGTAGTCGAAGATCACACCGGGCGAAGCTGAAAGCAACATCCAGGTAAGCCCAACTGCGAAGAGTGATTTGAACTAGTCGAACTTTGGGCAAAGACAGCCACAACCGTCACGAAGTGGCCGCAATGTCCAAAGCGATCCACAACCAAAGCCAAGGAGAAGCATACCAGAACTGAATCACATACTTGAAGACGACCAAAAGCAAAAACATGCAACTCTACAACCTAATCGCCCCAAGTACTGAACATGAAGCCGGTGATCACGACCGAGGAGCTCCACTTTGACATAGTGCAACACTCAGCGGGGTGACCAAGCAATTGCATGAGAGCCAAAGCAATCACCAGCTATCCAACAAAAATGGGCAAAGCACAATTGCCACCGTACACAAACGCCAAAGGCCAAAATGGGATGACGAGGACATTGAACAAAGGACGTGACGGCCAGCGGGACCAGCGCAGACATGCGCAGACCACCACGAAGAACAACATAGTCCAGGAAGAGTTCTGGTTCCGCGTAACTGAAAACAAAGCAAATGCCAGAGCTCACTAGCAATCTACTTGACAAGAACTAGTTGCAGGATGTTGCAGGCAACGTCCGCGTTGCCGATCAACAGGAAATCAACATTCCTGACAAACAACATAGCCCGAAGACATTCGTGAACATGAAGTGAAAGCGATGAAGCTCTAGAACTGGTGAGGCTCCATGCCCACGTGCAGTGGTGAGGTGCCCCACTGGTCCGAGCACCCGGCCTCCTTCCTGACACACACACACACACAAGGAGTGTTAACGGCACAGGTGATGCCGCGACATGCACTGGTTTGCCAAGCCAGTGTTAACGTCTACCTTTGTCAGCTCAACCATACACCCGCTGCAGGCAATGTAGGCGTCGGACTTTCGGCAAAGGTGATGCCGGGACTCTCTTAAGTTTCGCACCTCCCACCGAGGGAGGCCCGCGGGCACCACGAGGAGGTGAGTCCATTGCCACCCGCTGATGTATATGTATACATGTGTATATTGTGCAATCAAACCCAGACACACACTTTTTCGAGACGATGGTTTCCATAGATCTCTCAGATGGATCTACACTGAAGTGGTCCATTGCGAACAGAGTAAACAGAATGGGTTGGAGACATTTGCTGTTGACCGTCGTGGTCCATTTGCAGCCAAGCAACACTGTCAAACCCAAAAGGCTACCGACAATCACGGCAGGATATGCTACCCCACAAAGCACACACACCATGGGCAAGCTGATGTAGGAGACGTCCTTCCACCTGATGACGAAAGCATCTGAATCTATGGATTGCAAATATTTGAGCATGCCGTGGAAGACAAAGTTTCACTTGGTTTCAGACCAAGGAGTGCGCTAGCATTTATTGTAAAACATGCATTCAGAAAAAGTATGCCAGTCATCAGCAGTCCAATCGTGCAATGAGCTGTAACACATTGTAACGACAACCCAACCACCGCTAATTTTGCAGCAAGAGCCGGTCCCTCCCCAACTTTTCAGCTGCCAGCCTGAGGGAACGGCCTGGCAAAGTGGAGACTACTCCATCTGGATGAGACTCAGAGACCCTTCTCCATCGAGTTTCGGGGCTCCAGACATCTGATCCTCAGGAACCAAAGATGCCATAGGAGTGGCTGCAATCTGAGCCGATCCCCATCCTTTCTCAGCGTTGCTGCAAGTCACTACACATTTCACTTCACTGCTGTCCAAGTTTCCAGAAGGCACGACATCTCCGGGAGCTGGTTCATGGATTATAGCCTTGGAATTGACCTTCTTGATGATTTGATTGATGACTCTGCTAGAGTTCCTGGCCTTTTCAATACCATCCTCAGCATGTTGCAGACGGAGAGCACACATTGCCCACCATCGTGAAGCTTGCATGATTTCGGTTGTCAAAGCTAGCCTGCCGTGAAATGAGAAACTGATTGTTTTGAGTTTTGACTGACAAGGCACGGGAGTGCCAAGCATATCAAGAAATTTCTGCCACTCCTTAATGGCGTTAGAGACACTTCTTCAGGAAATTCCACCCCTTCGCAGCGTTGGGAATTGGAAGCTTTCTGGGAAAATGTGTTACGCTGTGCCCTTGAACATCTTTTTGAACTATCGTCAATCCATGTCCATCCTGCACCCCCAAGGGCTGACGTTGAAAAAGGGCAAGCAGGGCTGAGTTGTCAATTTGGCTGGCCGTCAAGTCTCATCATCATCATTTTGATGAAGTCTAATGTTTCTGTCGCTGACGTGTTCTCCCCTGGCACCCAGCGACAGTCGCACAAACAAGACAAAAAAAAGGGCATTAAATTTGCTGCCTGACTGTGTGCGTGTTCCGTTACGAGTTGACATGCACGCAAGCTGCCAGCCTCTGGGCGAGAGTTTCAGAAGAAACCACCTGGCAAATTGCTTTGAATAGAATCCTGTCTCAGAAGTCTCAGATTTTCTCCGAAATTGTACGGGAATGTGCAGAGGCATTGCACCGCTGTAGGAACTGGAATTTAGTGGCAATTAATCAGACCGCGTACTACAAGATGAGTGTGTTCCAGAGACATCCAGAGACATCCATAGACATCAACTATCAACGGATTATGCGGCTCGACATTGCCTCCAAGACGAGCCATACGAGGAGAGACTTGACCTGAACGGGTCTCCAAATAGGGCCATAGGAAGAAAAGTGTAACATGTGACAACAGTTGCCTAGAATGCCATAGCCATAGACCATCATAGAGAATCATAGACTAAACAGGCGGCAGCTCCTGGTATTGATTTCATGCACAGCATCCTGTAGCCCTCTGTGGAAATTTGGGAAATTATGGAAATTCATGAACATAGTTGGCTCCCGAATTGGCTCCCGACCTGCCAAAGTGGCATTCTGCGAAAGTTCAGTTGGCGAATGAAATGGCTGGCTCTTGAGCTTGAGCCAAGCGCTTTTCTGGCCAAGGTGCCAGTGATGATTCCGAAGGTGTCTATGTCTTAAATGGATTTAAATGGCCCAAACACAACGAAGAACCAGTCCCGGGTTGAAGAGCATGGAGATGGACATGGATGGCAGTGATGGCCCTACCTGCAGAGGTTTCAATTAGCATCGTTGAGACGTTTCCAAACCCAGGGGAGCACCGAAAGTAAGTTCGTCTGCGTCCACCGCTTCGTCAAGCCTTGGAATCCGGAAATTGAGCGGATTCTGGAGAATGTGCTCAGAGACGGCGTCGGTGTCAGCATTTGTGGACTCATGTGGGCTCTTTTTTCTATCTTTTTCTCCAGATTTACTGTATCAACGAATCCACAAAGCCATCAACCGAGATTGAAAAGTCATCCCCCGGCCCCTTTTGCTCAGCGGCTGTAGCCAACTTTCACCAGATAGGCTAGCCATGCCTCACAAAGGAACTGCGCTCATGCCTCCCTTCAAGAAAGGGGTTTGACTGGCAAATCATGGCAAATCTGGATCAGGATCAATACTCTGCTCGATCGCATGAATACACTATAAATCACTATAAGACATAAAACATGATAAAACATAAACATGGTTTGAATTTTGAATCATTTCGAATCAATGTTATGGACACATGCCTTTCTTCACAGAAGCACTCCCCACAAATCGCATTGGCCTCCACCAGAGATGGCGGGTGCAGAGACGGCCGCGAACACTGCCTAGAGCCATGGTGATGACGTCAAGATTCATCAAATGGCAAGGGCAATGTTTAACAGTATTTCAGTAGCTGCTTCAAGATTGAACCATATTGAAACAAATTGAAACTATATTGAACCCGTCGGTGGTGTATATAAACGGATTCTTAAAAAGAACTACGGAGTGCGTTCCATTCTTGATCTGATGGCCAGAACATGCCAGAATTGAAAGGATGGCAATTCACCGCCTTTGATCGCGCACGTAGTGCATCCAGCGTCTTGAGCCTGTTCCCGTCTTGGAATGACTCAGGAGGCAAAGAGTGTACACCCCACTACAAGTCCGTTTGTCTGCTTGAATACGGTCTTTGTCTGGAAAGCCATCCCAAACCATTCAGGAAGACCAGGTCATTCGTTTGGTAAGAATCAAATCAGAATAGACCTGGCGTGAAAGGCAGTTTGCAAAAAACAGGCGCAAGGACCATATACGACAATATAATACAATATACACATCCAGAAAGCACTGCGACATGGCAGAGAAGCTGCTTTGTGAAGAGTGTCACCTTTGAGGTTGCAGTCTACACAAGCGGCAACAAAATGAAGAGTTGAACTTGAATTCTACCGCAAATATTATCATGGGCATCGTGGTCATCAGCCAGCCAAACACAGGTGCACTCAGTGCTATGCAATAAACGTAATTCCCATCATCTCCAACGATCTGGGTCGTGATTCTTTAACCTTTCTGGAAATTTCAAGATCTGGGGCCAACTGCATGCCCTACGATTCTCACTCCTCAACAATCTCTTGAACACAGGGCAAGAGATCAACCAAGAACTGTGAGTAATACATTGCAGTGTGAGCAAAAACGGAGGAAAACAAGATCGCATAGGCATCACTGTCATGACCTACGGCGCAAGTGATGAAAGCCTTGTAAAAACATGTAAAGAATGTAAAGTTATACTACGGAGGGGAAATTCCATGTACAGAAAAATCCCTTCCTGCTTCCTGCATCACTCGAAGCGCCTTTTGGATCCTGATCTGCATCCTGGTTGACGCTCCCAAACCCCGAACCCCTGAGGCCCCGACGCGCTGACTGACCCGGCTGAGCTCTGTGGCTCTGGGGTCGGGGCCATGGTGGCGGCCACGGGTGGACTTTGCGCACCTCGCAGCCTTGACAGGGCCATGGCAGCTGGTCACAATTGCCAATCAATGCCAGTGAGCCCAGATAGCTTTTGAAGTTTTTTGGCCACAAGACAAGGTCCTACGCGTAATCAGTGCCTGTTTGAAAGCGGCTAAGTACCCGGCGCCGCGTGACCAATGCTCTCAGAATCGACCTGCACATCCATATCGTAAAACACAATGAGATGAATACGGCAGGTCCCGGAAGGTGCAACCATGCTGCTTGCAGCACCTGAATCCACATTGATCTTGAGTACCAAAGATACCCTTCTAATGTTTCAAATTTCAAATGTGTGCTCTTGCATTTCGACATGGGACCTGCACCACTGGCAACGGAGCTTGCAAAGCCTCTTCAGCAGCCTCACAGCAGTTTCCAGCTTATATAAGAATTCCATGCTCACAGATTCCAAGACTAACCGTCAATTGTTCTGTTTATCATTGATCCTTGCGGTACTACTGCCGTTTGCTCTGTGCTCATAGGCACACCAAACCCTCTCCGCAACTTAAAAATATCAGCCAGCCTTTAGCAAGGCTACTCGCTCCTGCAAAGGCATAGGCACAAGACAGGCGATGGACATAAGCTAAATCAAAGCAGGGTGGCATAGCAATACCATGCGAACCCTACTAATTGGATCTAATTGGTATGTTTGAGGACTTATTAAGCCCCGCGAAGGACTGCGATTTCAGCCCAACAGCGTTTTGTTGTTCATTGGAAATGCCTACGTGAAAAAGGAATGCCAGATTGCCACACCAAACCATCCAAACCTAATAATTCCTAATACATGCGTCGTCTGAAAAAAACAACATGGGATGAACATAGGTTGCAGGTTGATGACATCTTGAGAAATGGGATGGTCGTCGACGGTCTGAGCAACAAGGACTCAACATGTTTCTTTGGCTTCATGGAGTCCAAATGAGAACAATTATGTAATATGTGATTTAGAAGACTGGAAGGCTTTTAGCGCAGAAAAAGTGTGAACATCTACCGTGCCACTCTATTGACTCTATACAATGCGTTGAAAGGATGCATGCTGCACTGTTCTCTTGTGCTGCAGACCCACGCATGCCGCATGAAAGTTTAAGAAACATAAGTGCATCACTCTGTTTATGTAAAATTATGTCATCAAAAACCAACCATGGCCATGGCAAATTCATACAATTGAGCCCCTGATGGCATTTGCTGGCTCCCCAGGCTTGTCCTGGTCACTCAGTCCATGTATTGCTGGATCTGAATGCGGATCCTAACAAGTCTGCAGGGCGTAGAGAGTTCGTTCATGATGGTTCATGAGGCCACGAGTAAATGACTTGAGACGACCCAGGCTGATATCACCTTGCAATCTGCAGCTTTCTTATGTTTCACTGCTTGTTCCGATTGAATCACAGTCTTTGTCAGTGCTTCTTAAAGTGATCATCGCGAGGGCCGCACGCCAGATATTGCCGCCCGGCGTTTCAGCAGAACAGCCTGGGACAAGACTTGCAAATAACTCTACTCTAGTCAACCTACAGTCCTGTTCGCCCTTATTTCTGTGCATGGGACATATGTTTCAAACAAATCACCTTGTCATCTCTGTAGCACATCTTTGCGAGCTGTAACCTTCACTGGCAACCTCTCCCTGCAAAAAGCACTAGCATACAGCAGCAGTTTATGCGTGGTTGGACTCAGTCATTAGAAGGTTCGAGTTTGTCTTGACATGTCTTGACTGCTTTCGGCACGTCAAGCGGGTGTGTGTGTAGGTAGGTAGGTAGGTAGGTAGGTAGGTAGGTAGGTAGGTAGGTAGGGTAGGTTAGGTTAGGTTAGGTTAGGTTAGGTTAGGTTAGGTTAGGTTAGGTTAGGTAGGTAGGTAGGTAGGTAGGTAGGTAGGTAGTGTGGGAGCGTAGCAGCTGCATATGCCACGTGCAGCATGGAAAGACCAAAGCAGACCCAGTCTGGATCTTGATATGGCTGCCCAGAGACGCTCAGCAGGGAATGGGCTCGGGGATCAGGAAGGGCCTCAGCCAGGATCTTCACGGAAGTTGAGGTGTACTGAGGTGCACAACACTGGGATACGAGGCACGTGTGGTTTGCAGTAGCCACATGCGGCCATCATTCGCGACAGTATGCATGAGCAGGTCGCCATCATCTGCCATCATCTGCCATCATCTGCCAAGATGCCAGGAAATTCAGGAAGGAAAATGAAGTGACCAAGAGGATGCTCAAGCCTTGGCAGAAGGATTGCACCGCCATTTTATCCCCAAGCTGGCACAACACTTGAAGCTGCCTCGTGTAGCCATGGAAATTCCATTTCAAAGGCAATGCTCCCAACTGTTTTCTGATAATTGACATAGACAATTGACGCCATTTTATCCTATGTTTGTTATATGTGTGTGTAATAATTATTTAATTATGACATCCCTTTGGAAGAGGCTCCAAAATGCTCCTTTTCAGGCGTGCCAACCGCACAGACCAGCGCGATCCAGCAACTGGGCGGGGACCGGGACGCCCACAGGAAATGACATTAAACAGCCACGAGGGGAAGAGACTGCAGTTGCAGTGTGTTGGAAATTGCTACTGCTTTCCTACATTGTCCTGTTGGTTCCCTCATTGTCATTTCCGTTGCTGCCTCTCACCAGTAGCAAAGATAGCCCGCCCGGTGATCTTCATCGACACTGACACCGCAAGCCAAGTGGTTTTGACTGTCAGAAGGCATCTCACAGACTCGGAGGCCTTCAAAAAATGAAATGGCTTGGCCGGCTGAGTTCTCAGGGGCCATGCGGCTACGGTTAAAACAGGGCGTACGTTCAGGCCGATTCAGAAGCAGAAACCCCAAGGTCGGAGAAACAATGCTGAATAAGGTGAACCTGGAAAAATCATGAAAACTCCAGCAATACAAAACAATACAAAACAATACAAACACCAATTGCATCGAATTGCTGTTACAGGACGTAAGTTCTCGACCCTGAGGGATGTGAAGTCACTAAGATCTTCAAGATTCATCGCTGAGCGAATGAAAGACGAAAAATAATGAGCTACTTAGCTAGCTACCTACGGGCTGCCAACGTCAAGAGAGCATCGCAAAGTCTTCAGGATCTGCAGGTATAACAGCAGTCTTGCTGACTACCATCCTTACCTCACATATCGTCCAGGGACCCAGGGATGCATTTTGATGCATTTTTTGTTTTTGTTTAACAAATTTAACAATCTAGATTTAGAGTCTTAGAGTGCGGCTTTTGGCCGAGGGATTCTGTGGGATGAGATTCCAGATTCCAAGATACTGTGTTTGTGGCGGTCAGCTTTGCACATCCTTTTGGAGCAACGTTCCCATAGAAAAAGTCCCATTCGCTTTGGTCCAAGATGCCATAAAATGTCTGCCATTTCAAACTCAAAGCAATTCGATCAAATTGATGGTTCAGTCATCACAACAGGAAACCGTGTAAGATGTGTAGGAAGTTGGATCTCGAGCCGCATTAAATGCCCCTTTTTGCCTAGACTAACTATGTGAATGCCAAACATAGACCACTTCCAGGTGCATCTTGAGCCTGCAAAACAAGAGTTTCAGTATGTTTCTGTCCAAGTTGCTTGGCTTAGTTGCTCACCTGCAAGGCACTGCAAGGCCCCAAGGCCTCATAAAGAATCCGTAGTTTTAGTGACTGGAGGCGGTGGAGGTTGCAAACGCTCTGGACCCACATTCAGCTGAACTTGATGTGAATCTTCGCGCGCTTTGGACAGGCAATCCCTCAGACCTGCCGACTCGTAGCTGCTCCTGGGTGTCAAAATGCATCAAGGGACAAGGGGAAAACCGACACTGTTGCTAGCCCGCTCCAGTCTATGTTGAGTTTGTTCCTTTATCAGCAGCTCATCAGCAGCTCCATACCCTTCAAAGCAAGCATGTTGGCAGTGTCCCCTTGTGTTGCTTGCCCTCTCTACCAGGGAATGCTCCGAAAGGTTGTCTGCTTTGTGGAAATTCGTTGTGCATGCACACATGTTCAAGGATGATTGGGGCACAGTAGCGCTCCCAGGGCACATGAAGCCCATCCAGTCAGGGTGTGAAGCTTACAGTCACTTGCAGGAAGGCATGTGCCAGGGTAGACCCATTCAACTCCTCAAGCCCAGGCTCCTGTCCAAATAATGTTTGCCGTCTGCCTTCAATTCCACATCTCTGGGCGGCACCATGCCTCTGACGCCACCTGTGGCTGGCTATTGCAAGCTCCTTAAACCCTCATCATAGTGAGTGGTTGCTATGTTGCTACTTAAGCATGGTTGATTCACTTGCCTCGCAGTATACCACCTACAGACCACTATATCCTCTTGTAGCCCCCCTCCAGGGTTGGAGGAACATCCATCGAACACATTGGAACTCTGCACTTCAGCTTGGCCAGCCAACGCATCACAGACTGACAAGTGGCTGCGTAAGGCTTCATGGAATTCAAGCCATTCCTTGGAATCCAGCTCATGAGATGCCATTGCAGTGGACCCCTGAAATTCGTCATACTCAGTGTGCCGTTTGCCAGGTAGTGGAAACTATGAATGTTTTTGCTTGCTGCGAGCAAACGGTATATATACATTTAAATGTGAGATGACTGGGGGCCGAAAGGTTTTGCAAACATGCTCTGATGAGTTGGGACAAACAGACCAGGCATGAGACCCACACTTCAAGAGGCCGAGGACTAGGTCTGAACACTATGGCACTATGATGGGGCACGAAAATTGTGGCAAAAAGGCCCACAGTGATATTCAAAAAGGTAGGTCTTTGAGATACAATTGGTTCAATCTAAGTTCAGGTCAGAAAGCATCATAATCAAAATGTGAGTGCGTGTGTGTCTGTGTGCGTGCCGCGTATCCCCAACATTGATGCTTCAAAATGTATCAAAATGTGATCAAAGCCAATGCTGATACCAGAGACTTTGGCGGCAAACAGCCCAAGAAAATACTACAGCATGCTAAACAAAGTAGGCCAACTTTGGGAAAGCGATTGGCGGCAGAGTGCGTTATCAATGAGCAGAAAGTCAATGTTTAAGCCCAGGGCGAGTCGAGCAATCGAAAGGTGGCAATCGGAGATGATCCAACAAATTAGAAGCCTTGCGATACATTGCAATAGCACAAAGGATATGGGGTATTGGGATGTTTTGGACCTTTCCACGGGCCCAAATGTTCCATTTTTACTACATTTAGATTGTTTCCCTAAAGGTCTCAGAGCATGCTCGGGCTCAATCTCCTTCATTGTTCACCCATCTTCAGCCTCTGTTTGCATTCTTTGCCCTGCCATCTTCCTGGTACTGTTAGTACTATTAGTACTGTTAGTACTGTTGGTACTGTTGGTACTGTTGGTACTGTTGGTACTGTTGGTACTGTTGGTACTGTTGGTACTGTTAGTACTGTTAGTACTGTTAGTACTGTTAGTACTGTTGGTACTGTTGGTACTGTTGGTACTGTTGGTACTGTTGGTACTGTTGGTACTGTTGGTACTGCTGGTACTGCTGGTACTGCTGGTACTGTTGGTACTGTTGGTACTGTTGGTACTGTTAGTACTGTTAGTACTGTTAGTACTGTTAGTACTGTTAGTACTGTTAGTACTGTTAGTACTGTTGGTACTGTTGGTACTGTTGGTACTGTTGGTACTGTTGGTACTGTTGG
>Ga0126342_10000617_pt1 | contig 41156 bp, 41 predicted proteins | sample Cyp1metagenome_FD_92528 | JGI IMG/M metagenome (GOLD analysis project Ga0126342, IMG submission 92528) | Coral microbial communities from Lord Howe Island, Old Settlement Bay, Australia - Cyphastrea 1 metagenome | ecosystem: Host-associated > Invertebrates > Cnidaria > Coral ...
CGGGTGCGGAATAAAAATTGTAGCTGTGTTCGTATCAGCAAAAAATACACTTTCTAGGCACCAACCCACCAACTCAGATCCAGGAAGTGTGTCAACGACATCTGTCCAAAACAAACAGCCACCGTGGAATCAGAGCTTTCACAAATAAAATTAACGTCGCAACCTTTATGTGTGTGTGTGAATGGATTCTGTTTCTGGCTGCGCACACAACTCGTGTTTCTGCATAACGCTGCAGAAAAATTCCACCAAGCCCTTCAACACCGGAAAACAAGACTTCCGACGCAGCGGCCCAACTGTCATATCCAATCCACGAATTCTGGAAAGAGAGTAATACTCACAAGAAGCTGTGAGTTGCATGCAACATGCTTCGAGCTACCAAGAAATCCCATCTCTAGTCCTCTTCTTGCGTACTCTTCCGCCGAACCCGTAACTCCACCAGCCGACACCTGGCCAACAAGCAGGGGAGAAGAAATGGGCCATGAAACCACCGGGTAGAACAAGGTTATACATGGGATAAACTCGGGTTACATGATGTTACATGTATATTGTGTATATATATAGATATATAGCAATATGTCTGGGTATAATGTTGATTACAGACCATTTAAAATCATTGAAACCACTATATACTATCCAAAATGATCTGGAATGCACCCCCCAGAAAACATCGCTGGCCACCTGGCAGCTTCGTTGAGCTTGTACTGCTCGCAGAGCCTCAGAGAGTGAAATCTCACATCAAAATCCTTTGGGAATGGAAATATAACGGGGATATAATGGGAATATCGTCATTTTCAAATGGGAAAATCCTCTATAAATCTTGATTTACCCTCTGGCAGTTGACTATAGCCATGGCAAAAGGCCATGTTTCATAGGTATATAAATCGTCTACAAAAGATTACAATGGGTAATTGTCCACGGCCAACTTCCATAAATTACCAGAGGGTAGTCCTTGAAATTGGCTGATTTGGGGTGCCAAGTCCTTCGGTACCCCTCTGGTAATCCAGTCCATACCCATGGTTTGCGGGAAATATCAATCTACAATCTTCTCGTCATGTGGGGATTCGTCAAGACCGCGGGAAATTCACATCTTTGAAAAGGGAAGTCATCTACAATTGAGGGATCTATGAAGGATTTCCCATTGCGGGTGTAAATTGCCAAGGGCACTCAAAAGCTTAGAGTTTAAATCCACGGCTTACTACTCACACATGATCTTTGACAAGATCAGTTCTGTCTCGCAAAATCTCAATCTGACGCGTGATTGCTTTTATTCAAGTTGTGTGGCCCACTGACAATAAATCGCCCTGCCATCGGCAACTCTTCCATCAAAACCATTCCATCCCATGGATTAAAACCTCATTTTCCCATCATTTTCCCCATCAAAACAGCCTTTTTCGATGGGTGTAAAATCTCCCATTTTTGGGCGAACCGCGAACCCTGATGGCCATCAAGGGCACCTGTCGATGTTCTCATCCCGCTTGAAGTTGGTCACCTGAGGCTATTACCCCGGAATTTCATGTTTAATCATCAGTTTCCTCATCAAAATTGCCAGAAACTAATTGGAGTAACATTGCTTGCAGACACACCCACTCTCTGACTCTCTGACATCGCAGAAATCCTTGTGCTGGAAAAGCAGCCAACCAGCTTGTGTGAGCTAATCCCTGACATACACACCCACAAATCATATTGTTGGTTACAGTATGCGTTCCTACTAATATCCCATGTCTCATCCCCATGATCCCACAATCCCCACCAGAAACCACCATGTCTTGTTGCTTATCAATTACTTCAAAGTCCCCCCCAAAAAAAAAGGAGTCAGCCAATGGTGATCTTTCCACTATCCCACAGTGACCAAAAAAGGAGTCCCACCTTTGATGGGGATTTGCGGCTCAAATCTCCCATCGAGCCAGTGGGATCATCACCCCATTCCTCGAAATTTAGGTGAAAAATCAGCCACCAGAAATCCCATCTCCCCCCAGTTATAAGTTGGTTTATAAGCCCCAATAACTATAGTTATAAGTACCATAAACCATAGTTATGGCGCCCAGCCACGAACTGCCCATCCTCCATCTCGTCCAGTTTGGCCATCAGCAGCCGCGAGGGGTTGCGCGCCGTCTCAAGGATCTCGTAGAGCTTGGCTAAGTCCCTACCACGCCATGAGAGGAGCCACAGGCCATTGGGGGATAGGAACTGAGGAAAAATGGAGAGAAAACCCTGCAAAAATGGAGTTGAAACCTGTAAGAATTAGGGATTCTTAGGATTTTGGGAAAATGCGGATAGAACCTGACATGTCTAGAGAGTGTCAGGATAAACATGGGTGATCATAGCACCTAGTCGCTGATCAGTCGCTCTTAATGAAAAATCTGGCTGTCTGTAAAATACTGTGTGCCAGAAAACATCCATAGTTTCTCAACGTTATCCGTGGATCACATCAATTGGATCACTCGCTCTGGATCCAAGTTACAAGCCGACTAGACAAATGGAATCTCCAGGCATCGGAGACTCACTGACCATCTTCCACAATTGTTAGTCCTTGTTCCATCCAGCGAAACCCCCCAGCATCATTGGAGGATTGCGCCTCTCCCTGGAGTCCTTTCGCCTTTCCAGGAACTCATCGAGCCTAGACTGTGCCAATGTCATGTCGTTCCAGCTAGAGTTTTGCAAAGCTGCACCACATGACCAACCAAAGTTCAGAGTCAGCATTGTAATATATCATATATCAATCAAGTGAACCTTCCAAAGTCGTATACCTTGCAGCTGGTGATTCCATACCTCAACACCTTCGACCCCTCGGCCGGCAGCCAACCTCTCCAGTGTTTGTTGGTCGATGCCGAAAAAGCCTAAGAGACTGCGTGACGCATACGCATGATTCACAGATCGCAACACTGGCAAGACACTACTTGGTATTTGGTATGTAGCAAAATAGTGTCCCGGAACTGGCCCCATGAAGAAAGAGTTGCAATCCGCTGAAGCGCTTCAAGTGCCGTTCATGTCATCATCGATGCTTCCCGAGACACTTCCAAGCCGTCGAACGTCGCGATCCGCTGTCTTGTCTCCTTGCAAACTGGCAGAACACGCAGTTCAGATTTTAAACAATTCGCGCGGGTGTGTCACCCAGTGGAAATCACAACATCTTTGAGCGATTGATGGAATCAGAAACACAAAGTTTGTTTCTATTGGTGAAAGCTGATGCAGCAACAAATCCTTTCAAAGGACTCCATTAGAAAGCAAGCTCTGGTTTCCCAAAACCAACATCTCTCCAAGAGCGCCTGCAGGAAGCTTTTCTGCCAACTGTTCTTCTTCCTGTCCCTGGTTCCATGCCATGGGGACCATCTGCATGGGATTCCTAGGCACCAGGGGGTCCTTTTCCATGAAAAGGTGAGGGGGAAAATTTCTGAGTGGGGAAAATATGTTCAAGTTCTTCTCCAACATGGAAATGTATGGAAGTTATTGGTGACTGCACTCCCACAAACACACGCCTTGGTAGGTATCCACATAGGGATTGCTATCCTTCAAAAGTAGGCACAATGTTCCTTGCAGTCCTATTTGTTAAGTTTTGGTGAAGTAGTCTCAAGTTTCGCATCTCATTCTTCCAAAAAGATGTCATGTTTCCACCATCCAAAAGCAGGATTATCCATTACATGTCGAACATGTTTGTCACAATGTGGATCAATCATCCCACACCATCCCAAACCACTTGGCGGAAAGCTGACTTAAATTGACTTCCTGGTGCTTGGTAGGGAATGGGGGAATGGGCCAGGAATGGGATGATTATTGGTAGCTATTTATACATATTAGTACTGTATCATATAGCGATCATTTCCCCATTCCCTGCTAAGCACCAGTAAGTTGAAGCCAGCAATGGAGTGAAGCCAAGCTTCACAAAGGTTGGCATGCCAGTGGCATCGAAGCTGGGCATCCACATGGTGCACCGGCCTCTGCGCTGCATGTGGCAGGTCCAAAACGCCAGGAGTCGTTGGGCTGCAAACCCGACAAACTTACCATCCAAGCATTAACCTACCATACAAAAATGATGTTACTCTAGTAGACTTTTATACATTTACTAAACTATCCAACCCTTACGTACACTCAGGTCAATGAGAATAAAAGGTGAGCCCACAAACTGGGCCGGGCCGGGCTCCCAGGCAGGTCCAACCGCAGTTTCTTCTGCGGGTCCATCAACGTTGCCGCATCACCGGGGCGCGGTGCAGATTCGGGGCTAAAGATTGCTGCGGTTCAAAGGGAAAGTGAGCCCTGTGGCCATGTGGCGTGAATAGACATATGGGGATGGGTCAATACCTATTAATACCATTTTTAGTGGGATGAACATCCATTTATATACCAGCTATCTTGATGTTCACCAGGGGTACAAGGTTTTGACACACTGCCATATGACATCTTTGAATTGTTCACAAAATGCTGCAAAGCATTACACGTTTAGCGCTTGGACTGCACCACCAATCGTCCTTCATCCACCAGCACTGCATCCTTTTCGCTGCTGTCACCCCTCTACAGTCGGCAGCTTGGACTTCACAGATCTGGCGTATTTCTTTGCAACCACCTGGACCTTCCTTTCGCTGATTTTTTGGGGGAACCCTCCCAGAGAAATCACCACTGAAGTCGCTGCCATCTGCACTATGGAAGTCTTCTTTGGACCCCTGCTATGTCCCCTCAGTTCCTCGGCTGCAACAATCATGGAGATTCAAACATCAAACCTGTGCTTCAAAAGTTTGGGCAAATCTTGGAAGTTTATCTATCTCGACCAACGCTTGTCTAGCATGGTAACAAATTAGTGAATGACTGAATTCAAGATATGCCCCTTCACAAGTCATTCAGTTTTCAGTTTTCAGGTGTTCCATGAGGGTCGGGGCTGTTTAAGCAAATGAGACTGCTTGTACTGCCGAAGACATCCTTGTAGGGATCCCAAAGACAATGGATGCCACTTGATACTCTTCCATATTAAAGATGTTACAGCAGTGAGGCTCAATGAAAACGTAATTTTTCCAGACCTGATTCTGACTTTGGCAGTAGGTTTACCTCAATCTGGGTCAGGTTCTTGCCCATCCACCAAGCAAGTGTTTAAACTTTAAACAATGACTGGATGATTAAACTTGTGATGCACGCCTAATACACCAATGCCATCTATCGGCATCTGAAGTGAGAGCAGCACAACAGTACACAGAGCCTGTTCAGGAGAGTGATTTCCCAAAGTCGTGTTGCATTTGAGCGGAATGTCCTTCTAGAAGCCCAAAGGTACATTCAACTTACAGGCTTTGGTATACTAGTTCATCAACATACCAGTTTTCTTCCCGTTTTTGCTCTTGCAGAGCACAATGACAATTGATACTTTCTTCCGATGAACTTCTGACAATCGATGAGACGAATGTCTGCTTGACATGCGCCTCACATTCTACACTGCACATGCATATCAGGTTGTACCCTTGGCCACATGAGATTTGCACACCACTTCGTGTAAAATAATCACGCACCCTCACTGAAACATGTTCCGTCTTCCATCCAATGCAAGTTTTAACTCCTAGACGTCCCACAAGATGGTAGCGATGTGAGGACAATTGTTGGCCTTCAACTTCGCCTCGATGGCTTGCAAGGCGTGTACAGGATCCAAGTCTCCCTTCGGCCCGTTGAGCCGCACTATCATACCGCATGCTTCCGTCTTGGCTCCCGCGGTTGACATACCAAAATTGCCGTTGTGTTTGAACAAATCGAGGCCTCTGGGACTGTAAATGGCTAGCAGAAGCTCATCAAAGCAGTCTGGTTTGACTTGGGAGAAGTAACAGGACCAGTGGGTACCATAGAATGACAATTGCGAATGCTTACACTCTACACGTGTACCGTCCCTGATCCAATCGGCTGAGGTGCAGTTCCGCCCACGAATCGAGCCTGAAACTGTCTGCTCACTGGCACACTCCGAAAATCTGCTTCCAAAATTTAGCAATTTGTCAATGTCCCGGACCAGTCTTTGGACTTTGAGCCCTCTCAACTGAGGGCTCACTAAACCTAATGGTTTATCATTGTAAAACTGCATAGTAGAACCAGCATGGTTTTTGCAAAGATCCGCAATCAAACTATCTGAAAGCCTGGTCTTCCAAACTACAGAGCAATCACCCTTTTCGCACAATTTGCGTAAGATCGCTGAAAGCGATTCCTCCCACCCATTGTTGACGCCGCCGTGGACTTGTATGCGATGACCCCGGATCTGTGTCACAACACCATTAGTCGAAATTCCGGTTTTCAAATCATGTTTTACCAAATGAAGCCAATTTGGGCTGAATAACACTAAGTACAAATCGTCAAACCTGGCTCTCCCCTGTGACATCATCTGTGGAAATTTTACCCATCGAAAATCAACTTTCCACTCATTCCTCGCCCACTGAAGCTGAGAGCTTTTGATCTCAACCTTGCGACCATCCAGCATGAAATCATACTGCGCTTGAGACTTGTTTCGCCGTCGGCCATTCACACACATCCCAGGCACGGCATCTTCTATCAGGCTGTTCGGATGTTGCCTTTGCAGCATCTGCCGGGCCCATTCCTGCAGCACAGCTCCTCGGCGTGCCGCGTTCAACTGCGCCAGAGGATGTCCATCGTAAGGCCTCGCGGTCTCACCCACGTCAGCCCACAGGTGTTCAAACTGTCGAGCCGTGAATGTCGCAACCCAAGAGCGACAGAACCACGCGGCATCCCATCTCCGCTGTGAGACGAAAGAGCTACGCGTGCGTTGCAAGCACCGAAAAGACATTGTGAGATCGTTCGATCGGCTTCAAGGGGATCCCGCACATTTTGAAGCCCATCAAGCGACCCAAAATGATCCCTTCACAGTTCAAAACCGTGCAAGTTACCTTTCCCATGTGGCGACCAGGGAGCAACAAAATATGCCTGGACTTGATTCCGTTTAGATTTCCCACTAGAATTATGTTGAATAAGTATGTGTTCAAGCCCAACCTTCATTATTCTGGATGCCTGCCAACTGCTATTCTATGGCTATCCATGCCCTTTCGGTGCTGTGTGATTGTGAGTCTGTCTGCTAAAAATCCAGGAACGCAGGAACGAAAATGTAATCAATACTATAAAATATTATCAAGAATAATGACGCCGCGGATGATTGAAGCGCAGCAGTTATATAAGATCTTCCATGCCTGCCGTGCCGGTGTCTTCAAACAAATCCCAGCTGGTCAAAACTTGTTGTAATCCTTCCCTAGCGGCCCAAGTGTAGCTAAGCGGCGGTTTCACCTTTGCTCCGCTGGCTCAACTGCACACCTTGGCAGGAGCATCGTGGGAACCGACCGTCTCACGTTGTTGGGGTGCTTGACGTGCAAAAAACACAGTGGATCGCGGCAGTTTCTTGCAGGCTAGGGGCTAACACATCTGTTTTAACGTTTTAAGTTCATCTAAATTCAGATCCCTCAACTGCAACAAAATGTTAAGAACTCAACACCCCCCCTCATGGACGATGCCTGGAGCTTGTGACAGCTGATCGCTCGTTTTTGCACCTGGTCAATTTCAACCAGGGATCATTGGTTGATTTCGCCATAGACGGGTCAATGCCAATATCATTCCTGTTATCTCCAGTATTATGTTTCAGTTTTTGAAGTGTCAGTAGTTGAACCAATGAGAGAGTGATGCTTTGGGTTGATGGTTTGAAATGCCTGTGACCGCCTTATCACAGGGCATTGCATTGATTGTCAGCAAAGAGGTATCCCAAAACTGCCAACTCAAAGCACCAGTAAACGACATGTTGCCCAACTCCAGGATAGAATTTCAGCAACAATGGCTGGGGCTGTTGCAGCTTGACCCATGTATTGGAGCTTTCAGGCCTCAATCGATGAAAAGCATGGCGCGCTGTTCTGCAGACATTCCTGGAGCGAAAAAAACGACAACTGGCCTGATGAAGCTGTAGATTCCAGGTTCACAACAAGGGCTGTTGGAAATCATGAGCACATGGGGGCTACAGCCTTGCATGGGGAACCCTCAGATTTGTTTTGGAATCCCACAGAAAGTTCGAAATTTCATGCATTTGTCTTGGAAGCCTTGCAGATCGTTTGGCAGTCTTCCTTCACCTGACTTTCCTTTTTTAAAGTGTGCCCGACAAGAGGTGTTTCTGTACATGTACGAGTGCCATAGCTTCAAAGGTTCTGAAGCATCCCAAAATCTTGTTTTTTGTTGCTCACCTTGCATATGTGCATTCCCAATCAAAGCTCCGCTGTCCAGTGCCCTTCCAACTTCACCCCCCCAACAGCCGTGGGCCTTTCAACGTTTGGGGCCCTTGTGCAGCTGCTGGGGAAGACTCATCTTCAGTGGAGTCCTCAAAACAGGGTGCAAGCAGCAGCAGCTTAAAATTGAAGGATGTAGGAGAAACCGTCAGAAACAGTTGACACACTTGGAAACCTCAACTTTTCTGTTGCACAGTAGACCTTTCCGGATACCTGAATCAAAAGAGCCCAACTTGTGCAAGGTCTATGCAAAGCCATGCGCTGAAAAACCAGCGCCTCCTCTTTCTTTTTCGGCTCCTGCGGCATCAGCATCAGTCACATCACATCTTGGACTTCCAGACCCAGTGAGCTTTTCCTTCTCCAATAGGGCTATTTTCGAGGGGAGTTCATGCTGTTCCCACTTCCGGAACACACCCCAGAACTTCTTTGAAAATTGATAAATCCACAGATCTGGGGATGGGTCAAAACCCTGGTACCTAGTGAACCCCAAAATAGCTGGTAAATGGATGTTCATCCCCTCAAATATAGCAAGATTGGTTTTGATAAATCCACAGATCTCAAAGTCCCAGCAAATTTGGGAAGATTTCACCCAGCGTCTCATCCATCTCCTCACCCCGAAGCAGGGACACCAGCTCTGCATTGAGACCTCGGGAGGATGAGGAACAACAGATGGAAAGGTCTATGGAAGGGAATACTGTATCCATAAATATCCATAATATGTATAGAATTGTATAGAAAATCCCCCAAAATAGATGGCACCGCATCTACCGAATGGACTGGACCATTGGTTCAATCATAGGTAAAAAAGATCTGGATCTTGGGTATGGGTCGAAACTATAAACATGTGGACACCGAGATTGGCTGGATTCGCAGCAGCTTAACTCATTCTTGTCTGATTTCCTCTCCAAAATCATTTATGCATGGCTATGTTCAGCGCCTATCGCCACATTTGGATTTCTTACTTTTTACCCCCATTTCTGTCGGTTCACTCCCCATTTCTGTTTAAGTCCCTTGTTGGCTATGGCTAAACTAGAAGACTGGACACGGACAAAGGCCAGTCATCGTTCCTTAGCATTCAACCATTCTCATTTAAGTTGTTGGTCATGGTTGCTGTTTCCTACCCAACCATTCACATCCCAGTCATATCCATGTTTGATTTATGTTTTTGGTGTGCTAAACCACTATGCCATTCATCCTTTGTCAAGAATTCTTGAGCCAATCCCCTTCGGGCTTTGGTGCTATACCCCGATCTCCAACTCAGCCATCGGTTCCATCTCGCCCTTGGTCGCCACACCATTGATGGCGCCCAATTCTGCACTCGTCTTCTGTTGAGCCTCGGCTACCAGAAAATGTCGGGCTGAAGCATCCTCCCTTTGGGCAGAGTGGCCTTTGCCAAAATCCCGAGGATCTTGAACCATGACATGAGGATGAAGCCACCCAAAAATGGAAAATGTACAAGTCTTCTGGTGTGTCTGTATCCAAGTACCAAAAAAGCAGTGGAACAGTTTGACCGATGGCAACAAATGGCCTGACAGGACACCCCATTTTTTTGGCTGGCACCCGTGGTCTCGCTTGGTTCCGGGTCTTTGCCCGGTTCCACTTGCGACTGGCAGGGCAGTCCAAATGACACTGCACATGTGCACGCCCCCAAATCAAAGCAAGGGGTGCATCGGGAATAAACCTCAATCTAAACCCCCCACATGAAAACGCAATTTGTGCATGCATCTTTGTGGCCAAAATCTTGCGACAGCAACGCATGGCCACAGGATTACACTAGTGATCTCATGTCAACCAGTTCCAACTCCAATAGCCATTTTGACACGCAGCAAATCGTTGGGTCGCCAGTGGCTGTTCCTCCTTCAGAGCGGCCCCAGCGCAAAGCGGCTAAGCAGTTAAGCGTTTGCTGCAACACTACATGCTGGCAGCAATATCTGAAGTCTGAAACTGTAAATGGGTGTGTCCCAAAATTTTGCGTACCCCACAAGAACCATATTGGATGTGGGAAAATGATGATAATCCCTCGGAATTGGGGTGGCTCTATTTTCATCTGCTTTCAGACAACCCGTATCTATGCTGATGTGGCCGAGCAAGGAGGGCGTCAGCACCTGGGTTACGTTGGCTTGGAGGCCGCGCACAGAAAGGTGACCAACATACCAATGGGTGTAACTGACAATGAAGGTGTGCCCCGAAAGATCATCTTCGTGGGAAAATGACGATTAACTTATATAAGTAATCACGAAATTCTGAGGGGTGCACCCCTATTTTCAGACCACCCCAGACGGTTCATAAAAGTTGAAAAGCCAAAATCCAACCATTATGGTTTCTTATAATAGCAGCTTAGCAGGCATCAATGCTTTCAAAACTTCCCACGTGACTCTGGGTCAGAATGATGACAGTGACTGACAAAGCAACCGCAGGTTTATCCAGCTTTCGATTGAACCCTCCAAAATGTGTCCAATTTCTTCCGTTTTTTTCCTAGGTTGTCCTATTTGATTTAATCTTCATGTCAAGGAGCAGAAGCAGTGGTACCACTGGGGGGATGCACCGTGCTAGTCATCTCCGCCAAAGGTGCCCACCAGCAGAACCTCGTGCAGCTTGGGGCCAATGAAGTAGGTGTTGCCACCCATGGCACGGGAGCACTGTGACCCGGCATACACGTAGTCCTTCGCGGGTCTCAAAAGCCTCGCATCTCACCGGAAGGCCCGCATTAGATAGAGGTCGCCGTGGCACTGCTGGCTGCACAGGCCGCAGCCCTCCTCCCGACTTCCTCACCCAGTAAAGGCTTCCACACAGCGGGCAAAGAGGGACGTGGGGAAAAGTCCGTGTCCGACAGGCTGACCAGCAAAGTGTTGACTTCGACGCACTGGATCCCTTCCTCCTGAAGTTTATCAGCAAAAGCCTCCAGGGCAAACAAGCAGCGGTTGCCACTGACAATGAACACCTTCCCGTGGGGGGTCTTGCACACCTACCAGGGCCGGCATGTCCGTGACGTGAGTCTCACCACTCAGCAGCTTGTTTGTCAAAGCTTGCACCAACTTTGCACCTTCCATTTCGGAAAGTCATTGACATGGATGTGTGTGAAAAATGCAACTGCTCAACGTTGGGTTTTTTTGGATGCATCCACCCCACATGCAGTGGTCAAACTTTGGACTGGCCGGGTCGCAGTCCCGGTTTTGCTGCGCAAGGAACAGGAACTCAGGACCTCTTAGGGGTTTGACCAGTGGGAGCTCCAACCGATTGGTGGTTTGGCTACTCCTCGCACTCCATCACCTCATCCTCCTCTGAAGATTCTACGGACTCTTTGATTTCATTTTTGACTTCTAACAATTCCTCTTTGATTTCATTTTTTTCTTTCACCTTTGGCATCGCCTTTGCTGGTGGGCCCACAGGCGGAGCAGCTTTGGAGGATGCTGCGCCCAAGGATGTAGCTGGTGGCATTGACGGCATGGCTTTCACTGGTGGCCTAATGTTCACCTCCTTGAACGGCTTGCTTGGCATTGCTTTCGGCTGGACGTCATCCGACAAAGCATGGAAAGGAGGCCGTGGACGCCCCTTGCACATAGCAGCCAGCGATCGAAGCAGGACTGGGGTACTGTGTTTGTGCTGGGCTGCCGACTCTTTCTGCTTCTTCTTGGTGTGCCCTTTTCTGACTGGCCGTCGCACACGGCGCTCCTCACCGGTGCTAGAAGAAGCAGCACTCGCTGCACCAATGCCATTCGACATCGCTCTCTCGACCTGCAGCTTCAGTTTGCTCATGTCTGTGCCTCCAGGATTGCGCCCGGCTCGTCACAGGCAGTGTCAAGTATGATGCCCTCTCGTAGCCCAGTTTTGTTGGTTGTCATGCTGAAAGCCTGCAATCCTCGGACACGAAGAATCTTCAGGGTCGCTTGGTAAAGCCTCTGACTTTCCTTGATTGCTTTCAATCTTTTCTTCAACGCTTTTTGTCCTCCTCCACCTCATCCATCGCATGTCTGCTTTGCCATCCTTCAAGGCTTTGGGTCTCTCCTTGCCCGAGCGACACCGTAGTCCCAGGATCCTACTGCAGCACATGGGTACCTGACATCTTGGACTCAGGTGGAGTGGATGAATGAAGCGAGTGGAGATTTGAAGGCAAACCATGTAACTAAATGGATACAGCAAGATCGATTTGGGACTCTAAATCCTCTGGTGCGCCCAAAACTTTGGGGTAATCATTACATCGGTAGGTTCTGATGCTGGTCAATCCTCCCGAAGCTTTCCATTAAACCTGAAACGAAAGACTCCCCGCTGCCTAAACATTGGCCTATTTTTTCAAGCCGAAACAGACCAAGCCCTGCGGAGGTCACACATCAGATCATCATGTTTCAGGGATCCAACTGATCCAACGATCTAACCGCAATGTTTCGGGGGGAAAAAACCATGGGACCATGCCCCTTCCAACATCCTCCATCCCTTCCAGACTGACCCAAAGGCACCAATTCCCCACGAAGCCCGATCAGGCGACAAAAAACAGAAACATGTCAATTGTTGTCAATCAAAATCTCCGGTAGTTACAGCCCATCATCCTATATATCCTTTGGTAATTCAACATAGCCATGGAAAATGGCCCACGTATAGATGAGTTGATTCTCAAAAATGGTGATTTTCCAAATGTCGTTACATCACCAGAGGGAACCCTCACCCCGCCACAAAATCCATTGGTGATGCGAGAATGAGGATTTATCTGAGCAACAAAGGTGCTGATAGATGTACATATCCTTACATATCTATACTATACCTTTTGAACGCTTTCTGCATGACAAATGGCGTTCACTGCTTGGACCAATGAGTCTCGCACCAGCTAGGATCCACGGATTCCTGGCGGGCTGCTTGAGGAAGTGTTAGATGATCCAAAAAACTGTGCATGTGAATAACTGTGAATACACCAAAAGTGTGTGGAAACTTGAGATTTTGCAACAAATTCATCAGTTTCTCGCGGTTTGGGTTTGCAGAAACAATGGGGTCCCTTCAAGATGCAATTCGATTACTATGAATCCCACATCCACTTCTGAGTCGACCCCTCCTTTCAACACATACACTTCAAACATCACCATCTAAAGAAACCTCCATCCAGCCACGAAGCCACGGTTTCACCCCAACTGGATGCCCTCTTGCCCTCCAGTCCTTACTCCTTACCAGAATCGCTCGCCTCATCTGCCTGCGCATTGTCGATCGATTTCATCTCGCTATCTCTGCTCCATCGCTGACAATACCCACGCGCTGCTGGTGAATGGAGAGGTTTATGATGAGCCCTGAGCCTAAAACTGTGAAGGCGAAGAATTGCGCCTTGAGAGATTTGAGAGGCCGAGGTGCAAAAAGGTGCAAAATCCAAAGTCTCAACCCATCTGACAATCCAACACAAAGTACGACAAAATCTTGCCGGCTCCTATGTCAGTCCGCAAATTGCACCCGACATCCCTGGAGTGGCCCAGCCCTGGCCCTTGGAGCCTCTGTGCTCAGGTCTTGAAGTTGACTCTTCACCTCCAAGGGTTTCTTACTGTGGAAGGACGATGGCTGGATTAGGATGGTGGTGCCCCAGTTCGTTCGCTAAGTTGGGGTTCACATAACTCCCATTTCACTATGGTTTATGGTAGATATAACTATAGTTTTCATGGGGTTTATAAACCAACTTATAACTGGGGGGCACCATCCTGTAATATGTGGAAGGATAATATTCAGCAGTATTAGTCACAACACTGGTACACCAAGAGCTCCATTGTGTAACGGCTGCCCCGCCTCTTGCAAGATCTTGGTTTCGTTCACTTCCTGGGAGTACCAAAAGGTTTGTTGAAAAGGGAGGGGCCCAGAAAATGAGCAGAATCCAAAAACACTTCCAATGAAAAGAGCCAGAAGTGACTACCATCAAATGCTTTTTAGGGGATGTCAAGGGCAAAATTGTGGACAAATGCCTGCAGACAAGTTGAAGCGTTGAAGCCAAGTCGCCATTCCAGCCTTCAAAGCCACACTTGGCTCGTGAAGGAGACGCTGGACACGCCTCTGTGGTTGAGAAATTTAGAGATTCCAATTTTTCTCGTCAAAGATTCAGCATCTTGGTAAAACTCATGGTAGCAGCACGAATCTCGGAGTTTGAGTTGGGCAATCCCAAATCTTTTGGTGGGTACATCCCATTTCTGTTTTTGCGAATGTGGGTAAATCACGGGTATCATGGTAAATCATTGGTAAATCACGGGTAAATCATGGATAAATCATGATAAATCATGGTGAAGCATGATAAATCATGGGTAAATCATGGTGAATTCCCGAATTCCCCCAGATTTTCTCGGTGAAATGCTCCCCTCCCCGGTGTCACCTCCGAGCTCGGCTGGGATCTTCCCATTCTTCGGACTCCAGCAGCTCCATCGCCGAAGCCCGCAGCTGCGCCACGGCCCCACCCTGCCTGGCGTCCCGCTGGAGGATGCAGGGGTAACTCCAACACATTTGACCAACAAATGGTGGATTCACCATGAAAAATGGTGGATTTAATGGGTTTTCTTGGATTTTATGGGTCAACAAAAGGGAAAAATGCCACAGGAAACCATGATTTTTCATGGTTTTTCCCTGAATGATTGGTTTTTTTCCTGCAGATGTTCGCTTCAACCAAGTCTGAGATGATCATAAATCTTGATGATCCTGATGACATGTGATCCTTATCCTTATTCTGCTGATAAATCATGATGATCATTGTCTTTTCGATGTTGTATTCGGATGATCATCATTCATTGTCATCCACAAAGATCAAAATTCAACCATGTGCCATGGCAAAAAAAGGACCAACAGCTGTTCTGTCCAAAGCCACCTGGCCAATTATCAGCTCAACTGCTACCTGGCAAATGCTCCCAACATATTCTTGGCTTTGTCCCATGAATAAGAAGTTGCTTTACTGGGAGATGAATGGATATTCGAACCAAATATGAATGGGAGATGGATGATTTTAAATGATGTCAATCAGTTTTACTCCCCATACTTGAAAATCCCAGCTGATAGGTCTGATAGGTCATATCCCACCTGAATCCACGCAACTTCTCCTTGCACTTCACCAGCTGCGTGGCCAGCAACCGCTCCGCCTCCGTGTACTGCGCAGGACCCCGCGCTAGGGGCTCGGCAGCCGCACGCAGGGCCTTACCAGCCTGGCGGCATCGAAATGGGGCCGGAATTTCCTCAGGAATTCAATCACAGTCGATTTCAATTCATGGATAAAAAATGATAAACTTGGGTTGGGGAATATTTCTCATCGCTTACATTGCATTTCATTGACATGACAAACTTGTGAGCTACAATATCATAAGTTGCTTCAAGCTGGTCATCTACGACCTCAAGTTGATGATGCAAACTGTGCCTGGCGTTTGCTGTCATGGAAAGCTATCGGGCAAGAAAAGGCCAGCCGCAGTGGCCGCACACTGGTGCCACTTGAATGGTAGAGATGTGATCAATTTCTAGCTAGAACTCACCTAAAATCAAACCTACAGTTAGAACGTGAAGTCATGTTTTGCATCTTTTCCACTTTCCAACCCCTAACCCCAACCCCCAACCCCAACCCCCATCCCCCACCACCCCTGGACACCTCCAACGCCATCCGCCAGATGCACAGCAAGCGACGGCCACAAGGCGCATCGTCTCCACCGGTGGCAGCCTCCAGGCTGCGTTTCAGCTGTAACCTGGGCATTGGGAAGATCCAATCATTCAAAGATGTGTTCAAAGGACCTTTAGCCTATGAGAAAAAGTTGGATCTGAAATGAGTTTAATATAGTTTAATCTCGCTGATACTGGTTGTTTGATACTGGTTTTACACCATCTTGAAACATTCATCGTCAATGAAGTTTAAGCCCCAAGCCACCATCATTCTGGCTGCTGGCTGATCAAGCGCTTCCCTCGTCCAAGTGGCATGATATGTGCTTCTCTCGCAGAGCATGGGTTGAAGGCAGACCTGCAATAGGCCGAACCATGACGAAACTATGAGACTGACGGACTGTAGCCATCTCAACCATTCAGCCAAAAATAATGAATTTGACTGCTTAAACTGTTACTCACGCCATCCCATCATCCATCAATCAAAAAATCAACTACTATGTATAACTACTAGCCAACTAATTATTTTAGCACCAACCATCCAATCTTCCTTCCATCCACAAGGTCGCCATCCCCCGTCCTGGTCCGCCCCTCTAACGCCATGGCCACACTGCAGGCATAGGTGCTCACAGCATCACCCGAGCGTAGCTCCAGGGAACGCTGAAGCTGCCAAGATTCCTGGCAGCCGCTGCTTGGGGGAAGACCTCTTGTTGATCAATGGCTTGGAATCAATGGATACAGTAGCTTTTGGCTGGAAACCATGGTGTTGTGGTGACGGATTTGATGTGTTTGGTCTAATCGATGCTTTTAGAGGGAACAGTCGTTTCTCTCATCAAGAATGTAGGGGCTCAGTGGTCGCTTAACCCAATTCTAGGCGGTTGAGGTCCTGGATTGGCCTGGGGACGTTATTTCTTCTGTGATCTACAAAGTTTCCACCTGTCCCTGAAACATTTTTCTGACAGCAGTTCACCCCTATCGCGCACGCACTATTATTCAATGTCATTCTCTATTGGAGGATAGGACAACACCATCCCTGCCCTCAAAAGGAATAACAAACTACTTCTACCTCTTTAGCCTTTAGCCTCTCGTGCTTCAGGTATCAATGATTCTTGGCCGCAATTCAACTGGGCAGTGTTCAAAACCCTGTGCCGTTGCTGTATATTTTATACTGGTTGATAGGGATTCTGATCATCTCGGTTAGTATAATTCCCCCTAATATAATCATCAACCAATCAGGGTTTATATAGCAGCCACTGCTCACCTCGACCCTATCTTTTCCTATGGCCTGCTTCACCTGGGCATCTGCCATGGCCAGCGGCTCCACGGCCACAGACTCGGGCATGTCGAATCCAGCAGCGGCGCGACGGAGCCACAAAGCAGGGGACCAGCCTGGCGATGGGGTTCTCCAAAAGTATCAGTGGCTGGTGGGGTCCAAATGACTCGTGGTAAATCCTTTATTCTGATTGATATATCGATCGATCGATCTAAATCCATCTATCGATCTATCCATCTGTCTCTTGTCCATCTACCTCTCTCGGCAGGTAGGTGGAGATGTAAGTGTGGAGGTAGAGTTGTGAAGGTATGTATGTGGGTATGGAGGTAGGGATGCAGGAATGTGGCTGCATATACCCAACGCACTGCCTGGTCAATTGAGCATCTTTAGCGTCTCAAGATTCGTAGCCCTCGTAATCCCAAAATCCATCAAAGTGTGTTCCATCATTCTTCCAGAAAGAATCCATGATGTGGGTGTTTCCATAAATGGGAATACCCAAAATGGATGGTTTATAAGGGAAAATCCATCTATATACAAATGGATGATTTGGGGGTACCCCTATTGTAGGAACCCTCCATGTCTTTTCCCCCAGCCCAGACCCCTAACAACGGCCCACCAGGCCCACCAGGCCTGCCATCTCATGGTGCCACGCCATCTGTTGGCAGATCGCCTCTGCCACGTGTCGACCCACCTCTGTGGCCTCCACCGGCTGCGCTAGGGCCACGTAGATGTCGAAGCGCTTGCAGTTCCCTAAGATGGCCACCTCAGGATGGGGGGCTGTGGGGGTTGGTGAAAACCATGGCTGAAATGGAGGAATTCACCATGAAACATGGGAAGTGTAAAAATCCGAAATCATATGAAGATGGCTGAATCATAATTCATAATGCAAGATTTCACCATCACAAATGGGAAGTATGTAACCCGAAATACTACGACAAATGGCGGCTGAAGCATCAAAAACTGGTGTTCAACGTGATTGAACCATCCTGAAATGTGAGGTTCTTGGCATTGGGCTTACCACACTATCAAAAATGGGGGTTCTACCATCAAAAGGGGTGGTCAAGGAGTCAACATGGTTTCACCATCCTGAAATGGTGATATGTTTGGCCAATACATGCCAACAAATATAGCATCAAATACCTCCTACAGCCAAAATACATAGATCCAGTACTAAACCAAGGTTTTGTTTGGGGGTACCCAATGTTGAAAGTTTAAAATGGATTTGTCTCAGAATGGTGGATCAATTTGCATTTTTTCCAGGCAAAAAAGTCAATAAACTATGGCATTTTTTGTGGGACAACCCCATAATGTATAAAGTATCTCTTCTGTTTCGGAGTCCAACCAGTTTCTGGACATGCTTCGATATATAGAATCGCAGATAGCGAGGTAGAAGCGATTGAAATCTCGTCTCCTACCTTGCAATCATCCCATGAGTGGTTGAGCTGTCCGCATTTCACCTGGTAGTTTGGGATGTGGGGGTTTCCATAAATGGGGGTACCCCAAAATGGATGGTTTATAAGGGAAATCCTATTGAAATAGATGATTTAGGGGTAACCCCATTTATGGAAACCCCCATATATTAAAACTGTGGTGCCTTGGTGAACAACCCTGCAGGATCCTGCAGGATTGCCGCTTGAGGATGTATCACCTACCCATTAGAAATGGCATTTTGGAAAACTTTCCCTTAAACCACCGGGGTCACAATCATCCCCATTAAACCTCCGTTCCATCCCACGGTCCATCATTTTCCCCATTGCCAAACTCCTTGCTTTCGCGATATTGGGGGGTTCTTAATTTTGAACATTTACGACCATGTCATATTTTCCACAATTGGAGGTACCACTACTTGTCATTGCCAGAGTTTTCACCAGCCATGTATTGTATAATTCATCAGGATTTTTTTCATGATCAACCGGTATTTTAGGGATATATATTATATACTTTATACTTTAACAATATTTTCACCATATGTTCACCATATGTTCACCATATTTTCACCATATTTTCACCATGTTACCCTCTAGTAAACTAACGTAGCTATAGAAAATCACCATTTTTAATGGAAAAAATCCACTATAAATGGCCCATTTTCAATAGCTATGTTAAATTACCAGAGGGTAGTGGATCCTCTAAGCGCACCTCCTCCAGCGGCACCGACTTGGAGGCCGTGGAGACGAGCCAGCCGCAGAGCCGCCGCGTGGTCTTGGGCCGCGGGATGAAGAAGTCGTGGCCGTCGCCCAGCAGACGCTCCTTCCAGGCCCAGCACCTCCTGGAGAAGGCTGGGAAAATCCCAGCCGGATGTGGCAAGGGGCTGGAAATCTACCGGAAACTACTGGGTTTTTTATACCCAAAGATCAGGATTTTGGTGGGAACATCATTCGAATTGGGGAATCTGAGGATTAAACACCATGAAGAATGGAGATGTCATTATTAAAATTTGGATTTTGATCATGAAAATTGGAGAAGCACAAAGGAAGATGGATTTGCGCATGGGAAATTTTGGCCTCACCATGAAAAATGTTGGCATTCACCACAAACAGGGATAACTAACACACCAATCTGTGGTTAGCTAAATAAAAAATTGGGACAAGGAAGCCTAAGAAGCTGCAATATGGGGAGTGTCCAAAACTTATGTGTCCAAATTCCACAATCTCATGAGGTCTATTTTAATTTTGAGAATCTTTCAGTCAAGAGCTGGGTGTTTCCTTGCCGGAAAGTCACACACCAACCGGCCATCACAAAAAAAAGGCCTCGTGGCACAGGCCCAAACATCATCTTTGGGTTTGCGCAGCGTCACCTGAAGCTGGATGTCAAATCACGAGGATGTTTGATCATCTGTGTTGCTATACTATATGGCCATATTCGATCCCATTTTGGATAGTTGATATTATAATAATTAAGTCTATCTCCCCATCTTGGATAGTTCTCCCACTTTGGCCAGAAATTTTCGCCATTTTCTCCAAGCACACCCCCTCCACTCCGAGGAAGACACCACGTGCAGCTCATTGCGCGCTTCTTCCGTCCCGAGCCAGCCGTGGGACGGGAAGCACCTGAGGGCGGTTGTAACCATCAGACAGGGTGGGTTTTAACATATGGTGGTTTCCATAAATAGGGGTACCCCAATAGCTGGATGGTTTGAAATGGAAAATCCATGAAAATCCCAAAATAACATGGATGATTTGGAGATACCCCCCACTTTAGGAAACCTCAATATAAAGAGGGTTCAACTGTGAAAAGGGTGATGCAGCCAGGATGGTTCGGGCTTCTCAACTACCAGCCCACTCACCTTTGGGTTGGCTGAATCCCCATGATAAGACTGATGATTTGGCTGAACTTTGGGACAAACCCTGGTTGATGTACTGAAAAAGTCTGAGTCACGATGACTTTGGGTCTCTTCAAATGCGCCAAATCAAAGTTGCGGAGTCCCCAAAGTCCACAAGTCCACAAGCCACCCTGGCAGCCCAGTGGCCCAAAGGTGCAAAGGGCCAAGGTTGCTCTCTTGGCAACCGGCCATGATAGAGGAGATCCTGTCACACAATCAGTTGAGCATGGCTTTAGATCCTCTAGTAGTCTCGCGGTTTGCAAACTGGAAAACCAGCGCTGTTAGTATATAGGTATATACGCTGTTGGTACCCCATTCTTGAGCCATCCGGCACCCCTGAAAGCTCAAAACTTTCACCACCCCCTGTTTCATTACATGAACTCATTGCTCGAGTGAGAAGCTCCACATGTCAAGGACTAAGATATTGTGTTCATCCCATTTTTTTCAGCAACATATTCAATAAATCCTGTAAGGCCACTGCTTGCTCGAAGCCCCCAGCCCATAGCCTCTCTTTGCTCTGGACCCACTGCCCTCTCTCATGACTATCGGCTGCTTCTGCCGCGATCAGCTGCCATCAGATAAAACCAAAAAGCGTAGGCCAAAGTTGCGACGTCATATCAATGTCACGTCATGTCATGCATTATTGTAATATAATATCATGATATATCATGTCATGAATGTCTTGTTGTGTTGTGTTGGGTGGTGTCATTGTTGTGTCAGTTCTGTTGCTTCCGAACACCAGTTTCAAAAGCCCCAGCAGGTTCATAGAATCATAGAATCATAGGGCTCATACTCAATATGCATGGAATTATTCCAGTCATTGTGATCCATCATGTTTTTCTAACAGTCCAAGGGAATTTCCCATGACTTCATGGATGTCTGGGCTCGTTGCCATGCGAGATGCTTCCAAGCTGTCGGGAGGCCCAGAAAATGTCCCAAAGACATTTAAAAAGCAGTATCATTCAGAGCCATCCTCTCAGCGACATGTTTTTTCCTACACCTTCGGATGGTTTTAGATTTGAGTGAGATGTATTTTTCGGCAGCTCATCCCTCCAATGTCTCCTAGCCATCGGTTGGGGAGAACTGGAGACCACCTCGTCCACCCCCATTTGGCTCCCGCACAGTTTGTTGCTGTAAATCTGCCTTGGATTCCACCAACAGCCTCGTCAGTTCAGGGGAGCATCACCAGGACGTGCTCCGATGTGGAGATTCAGTGGTATCCAGTGGTATCCAGTATCAGTATCAACATCAGGACATATAGCCCCTCTGTGCATCAGTGTAGGATAGTGTAGGCATAACAGTCAGATCCCATATGCGGTTGGTTGTTGAATAGCCATAGGACCAGTTGATCACTGAGACTTGACAAGCCTGTCATGGACCCAAACGATGTCTTCGCGCCTGATGACTTCAGACTTCCTTGCCCTCACTGCCAAGTGCAATGGGGAGAAGCCCAGCTTATCCTTCCAAGTGGCTGACGGCATATGTTGTCACACAGCAGTACACCTGCGAAATTGAACAGGGCTGAAAATATCAGAAGATTAGGATAGTTAGTAGTTAGTACCAAAGATGACCAAAATCTAGCAGAGTCAGTTGTTTTCTGGATCTCTAAATTTTGACCAACTACCCCAAATGGACGTTGCAACATCATCCCCTCCTTCCGATTGATGTCTGCTCCCGCCAGCAGGGCACGTTTGGACATCTCCAAATCACCCATATGTGCGGCCTGCGTGAGGACACAGGGCTAGAAGGTCGGCAATGGATGTGGAAAAGGGAAACTCCGAGCAAAACATGTCTGTCCGATGTGGATTTCTCTTCACTGTAGCGGAGTACTGTATGTCTCACATATGGTGTGCCAAGTGTTCAAGGGCAATTGACGCTTGACCCATCTTGACCCGGGCCTCATGCAGAAAGGTGCGCCCTTCGCCCCACTGCCTTGGCGCTGTCGATGCCATGCTGGCAGAACCAACATCCACCGCTCTGTCGCTTGTCTTCGAGGCTGCAACAGATTCCCCAGATTCACATCAGCACGAGCCTCTCGGACAGGTTGCTTGAGATCTGTGAGATGTAAAAAGGCTCCAGAGACGATGTTGCCATGCCAACTTTCCGAATCCTCCAGATGCTCACACTGCGGAGCCTTTAAGAGTGGCTTGAGTTGGTAGTGACACAACAGTTTGATGTCTATAGTCTATAGTCCAAAGCACTTGCGTGTTTCGTCAAGACAGTTTGACTCAGAATTACTCCTGGAATTCCACTGCCCAAAGAAAGGCCTCGAGAAGGCTATCCACCGTCTCAAGATGCCTCAACTGTGGCACAACAGTGCATCGTCGAAGCCACGTCAATGGGTCTTAGTAGTCAAATGGAGTGAAATCCATAGTTCATAAGCATTGAGTTCACCACACCCTCGAGAGGTTTTCCGCCTGGGCTCAATTTGTGTGGAGATATGGGTCAACATCTTGGAATGTCCGCAGAAAACTCAGAAAACACAAGAATGATTAGCCCAAACTAAAACCCATCCACTGGTATTGGCCGGGTCCCAACCTTGACCCCCGCCCCATCCAAATGATCCTCCAGAAACCTGCCTTCAGCATCACTCCCTCCTGATTCCCCTCAATGAGCACGGGCCACCGCAAGACAGACCTGCAAGACAAAGTAGTGGAGGACACGGCTGACATGTGGATACAAGGGAATGTCTTGAGAAAACAATCTGATGTTCCTTCCCAGCTGGTGCAAACTTCTATCACTTCTAGTGTGATCTTGTTGCTCACTATGAAATTTGCAGAAATCGAAGAGCTATTGCAGTTTGTCCAGTTTCCATTCTTCGCCATCAGCTCCTTCTGCCGCTGGAAAAAAACTGTTGGACCCTTCCAGCCAGTCACCCCCCTGGCCTCTCCGTTGAGGGAACCGATGGCCCAATGACGCTACCCAGGCGCCCGTTCCATGCAGCCTTGCTCTGCAGTCCATCCACGCGAACGCCGCAGGCCACCTGGCTGGTGAGCGCTGTGAAGCACCTGGCTTTCTCACCCGCAAAACGCCATTGCTTCAAAACTCAGGGTTCCTTGTGAAAAATTGCCATACGTAACTTTATATGTGATATGTATAGTATATATATATATATGAATTGAGGTTATCCCCATTCTCAAACATGAGGCACCCACCTCCATGTCACTTTCCTCGCTCGCTGCAAGGCAGAGGTGAAGCCTTGGGTCCGAGGGAGCTGTTGGGCAAGTCTGGCAAAATCTGAAGGAAAGAATGGATATATTTCCAGATGATCAAAGCATGGTATTGCAACCTGGGTAAGTTTTTTGGGAGAATCTACGAGACCATAATTACAGTAGCACAACAGAACTACCAAGTCAACTCAGCCCCATTCCACATGTAATTCACAAGATCAAGATCTGTCAAAATTCCAAAAGTCGGACCCCCAAGAGGTCTGCCTTTTTGTTAGGGAAACACCTTGGGGATGAGTGCCCCATTCGGCCACGCCCACCACCCTGAGCCCAGCCACGGAGTCATCTGCTGCGAATCCACCGCGTTTACGGAGGCCCTTGCCTGTGGTCATCAGATCACTTTGGAGGTCCCAGCTTTCACAAAAATCCCTGTAGCATTGTACCAGCCATAGAACTTCTGAAGGACTTTGAGTCTTGAAATCGGAATGTACATTGGTCTGACATGATAGGTTCAGTCTAATGTATGCTTCACTCAAATCAAATGCTATGAAGAACAGCAAGCTTTTGTCAGGATTGCAACATCCAAGCATGTGTTCGGCCCTACTTATAAATTTCAGGCCCTTGCTGCATGGCGCCATAAAGATTGCGATCCGCACAGCTAGGCACAGCCCGGCGGAGCGTGCGCTAAATGCAGATCGATGGGAGCTGCTGTGCAAGAGCTGTGCGGCGACAACCCAGTCGCGCACAAGCTCAGGAAACAGTGCACAGCAAGCTGAAGCCAATCCCTGACCCTCCAGTCTATTATATACATATATATATATATATTATACGTATACATATATATACATATATATATATACATAGACATACATAGACATGTACAACTTAGTAAGTATCAATTCTTGGAAGCAAGGACTTGGGCTTGACAAAATCATTCAAGATCTGACCTAGGGCGTCAGAGGCGGTTCCGTATCAGGAAAGGTCTGCCTGTCTCCACCTTGCCCCGGCTTCTTCAACCCGCGACGGACCACTGCCTTCTGCCGTGATCCTTTGCTCCACATTGGTGGTGGGAGCAGACATCCAGCCACCGGAAGGTCTGGCGTGAAGCTGATCTTCAGCACGATGGTTGGCTCAAGCAGCCATTTGACTGAAGTGAGCTTGGCTGGCGTACCGTCCACAATCACCTCGCCACCTTCTTCCAGATCTCTGGCCTGTACTGTTTTGTTTCCAGGGATCAAAATGCGGTGATCTGGGCTGACAACCAAGCACGATGGACCAGCTTGGAGTCTGATGATAGCTTCAACTTGATGCTGTTCCGGTGGACGGAGTACTTCGATCGCTGTGCCATTGGCTGATAGGACTTGAGCTCCCTGAAACAGACTCTGCACAGCTATCATCTCGTGACCAACATCTGTGACCTTCTTGAGGAAAGTGCCCGGCAAGAAGCAGCACGGTTCGTCAGCCACGTGCGTCCAAGATTCCAGAGTACAATCGGAAGAGGAATCCTCTGCTCCTTGCACATCAATTGCAGTGGCCAGCTGAGTCATCCTGGTGCTGACATCTGCCATCATTTTGTTTAAGTTGTCTAACATTTGCTCAACATTCTCTTTCCGAACGTCAATCAAAAGTCGCTCTCGGGAATCTTTTAGTAGATCACTGCTTCTCGGTTCCCTCAGACACCGGATGATCACTGTTATCAGGTACATTGAACCGGCAATCATCGCCACAATGATCAGTGACCGTGATTCGTTTGCCGTTGGAGGATCACCCTTCCACTCCGACCATACTTTGAGGAATTTCTGACTACGCATCCCGGAGTCGCAATGTGCCATCCTGATGGTTTGATCTGATGAGTCCAGTTCCAAGCAACTTGCGGCATTATATGATGGCCATTCGTTCTTTATTGTAAGGTCAACATCGTTCACCTTCCACCTCTGATTCCTTCCTTCGTGACAGACCTGCATGGTGACAATACCATCAATGAGGTCGTATTCCAAACACCTTCTATCAGCAAGTCCGACAATGCGTAAACTATCATCATGAACCCACAGTTGAGCTGGACCAATCTCTTGGCCGCCACAAGAACTGGCTCCCGCAGAGTTAGGCCCTTCGGGAGCCATGCACAATCGCTCTTGCAAATTGACCAATGAGAAAATGCCAGCAGTGGGCTCCTCTGTGAGGATACAAGAGGGCAGCAAAATGGTTGAGAGGACCAAAAGGCGCACCGCCATGTCGATTCGGGTTTTCCTTTACACCACAAGAGAAACTGTGCTTTGTGCCTCGTCAGAAAACTGCAGAGTCATTGATCTCATGTAGAAGGAAACACGCCAGCCTTTGTTTGAGAAGATTGGAAGATTCGGGGTCCACTGGGTCCACGATTTGCATATTACTTCCTCTAAGCCTGGAGAATTCCTTCCAAATCTAACCATGCGCACCTCCAGCAAAAGCTTCACCAGGCTGCAGTTACTTTGCCTTAGCGACTGTAACAGAAAGGTCGGGTATCACGCAGTTTGATGTCAATGGCTTGCTATTTACATCTTTATCTGGAAACACAGGAAAACAGATTTATTCGACTTTGCACGGACCCAGAGGCACAGGAATTAGAAGAGTCCATGGACTGTTGCCTCCGTCAGTTCTTCTGCATGTAAAACATCTTTTGCTCCAAACTCCGCACCTCATTTTCTTTTCTTGCAACGCATCCCAAGCTCACAATTTCCCCATTGAAACCGAAAGAGTCTGGCCACGGGCTGCAGGACACACAGTCCCCAGCGACCAGACCACAGAAGGCACGACCCCTGATTCAATGCCTCCCTACCCAGCTGCAGCTACAGGCCGTGGTGTTCGATGTTTCGGGTGGCGAAAGCCCTCATCCTGGAGATCACGGTCTCCTTTCCTGAATTCTTGGAGGGTCTGGACAGTGTTCGGGCAACCACATTGGAAGATTTGATTGCTGAATTGGGCGGCATTTTCCTGGATTTTTTGGAAGTATGATGGATAAGGATAAGGTGTTCAAATTTGAAACATTGACAATTTTCAAGTACTGATATGGTAGCAAGAGTTGAGCACCAAATTTGGCTTGCGGGGTAACTTCAAGTGATGATTCCTTCGCCACCTATCATATCACAACAACTTCATCACAAGCATCACAAGAAATGCCACCAAACTAACTTCCAGGTCAAGTCTCCCGTCATCTTTGGGTACATCGAGGTCATCCCCATGCGATTCCACATCTTCTCCAAGTCCTTGTGCGTGTGGCGCAGGGCCAGGAGCCAACGTCCGACTTCAACACGGATCTCATCTGCTCCAGCTGCCCTTTGGAGACGGTGGCACGGCAACCTGACCGGGATTCAGATTGATCAATTTCATCAGTTGAAGAAGTTGCTCTTTGGGAGCTGAAACGGCCAAGTGGACCTTCCATCTCATTCAAATCCCACAATCACAACTCGTGCTTTTCCTACATGGATCAGATATACAATACATCCAGGCATGGGGTACCATCAATTACCATCATGTACCCTCCTTTCCTTGTCGCAGCACCTCGTTTCGGAGCCTTCTCGGACACTTGCGCCGTGGAGCTCTTGCGCTTGTCCCCCAGACTGGCGCGCTCGATGCGATTCACCAAGGTCGCTTTGGAGGTGCGCGGAGGTGGCAGGCGACCCGTGAGGTCCTCCACCATCTTGCCCAGCTCAGCGTTGGTCCTCAAAATGCGGGGAAAAAAAAAAACGGCACCATAGAATGCCATAGAAATGGCCGGAAATTGAGATTTCAAAGGCACTGAAACCTAGCAAATAAAAGAAATCATTGAAATTTGGAAGGACAGTTCTGTGAGAACCGGTTTCAACTCCACTTCACGCTGAAGTAGCACATCAACAAAAAAAACAAGCAAGACTTTTGCGCTGAGCATCTGATTGTACAAATCACTTGGAAGTTCTCCACCATGCTGTTCCTTGATGCGATCAATGGCCCGTTGCTGCTGCACATTGGCTGGATCCGTGGGACGCCACCCTCAGCCTCCAAGACGGACATCATCCACGGCTCCATGGCGGCGCAGATGGAGGGACCAACGGGGACCAACGTCTGAGCTAAACGCTGCCAGGAGATGAGGACATCAAAGGAGATGGCTTGGAAGGTCAGGGATAAACTGTTGCAGCTCCTGCCATTCGATGTGGAGTCCACAACTTCAGGAAATAGCACAGAAGTCCAATCTTGTTCCTGTGATATATTGAATATCTTACTTCACAGGACACCGCGCGCTGCCGCATAGTGAAGTGCCGTGCGGTGCTGGTCAGGCGTCTCCTGAGGGATTTGAAGTAGCATCAAGCTGACGGGTGGTCCCATATCCTTGCTACCGTACTTGCTACCCTCCAATGCACAGAGATAGGCTTTGATTGATCAGCGAAATTGGTGAAGTAATATGGTATGACCAACAAGAAAAGGACTTCGCCAACAGAAACGCATCACGCTGGATTGTAGTAAGCATTTTCTCCATTAAGAAAGTTGGTATGGCCATGTATGACATTACAATCAGGCATCAAGATTGAACAATATGGGCATTGTAACCTGCAGTGTCCTTTTTCAATCATAGGGGGCCAGCTCGGCATACTATAAATCCCATCATCTGCCCCGGTGAGGTTAACCTCTCCGCAGTCGGAAAGGGACATCCTTACTATTCTCATTGGGATCAACTGAATTGAGTAGCGATTATGGCCCTGAATCAGTTCGTGTCGATGAATCACCATTGGCACTGCGATTGTGGTCTTCCAATTAATTGATACCCTCTGGTTATGTCAAAATAGCTATTGAAAATGGCCATTTATAGTGAGTTTTCCCATCAAACCTGGTGATTTTCCATAGCTATGTTAGTTTACCAGAGGGTAAGCATCTTGATTGAACCCAAAGATGATGGGAAGACATTTCGAGAGGAATTCATCAAAACAGTAATGGGAACTTGAATCAACAAGCGTGAGGGACCTAAGCAATATATACTGATGAGTAAATCAGGCAAAGGCTCTTCAGAAATTGAATTTACCAAATCTGATGGGGGTATACAGTTCTTGTACTGTCCCTAGGTGGTTGTATGCTAACAAATGAAATGAAATAGTGGTCGGCCAATTTCAGGCTGAATTATCATAGGTAGGGATGCAAAGGTAGTGAATATGTACTGTAAAACCATCACCCAAACATGAAGGTGCCACTTTACGTTGGGAACTTGCTATCGAGAATTGGAAATAAAAACTGCTGAACACACCATGCATTCAACCTGTCAGTTGGGGGCACCAACCAATCCAAGGTCCTGCTCTTTGCTGGCGTAGCGGGGGTCACGATCCATATCCGCATCTTGTATGTTCACGTTTGCCTCATGTTCCGGGATCGCACGAGTGCTGGAATAAAACAAAATTGTCAAGGAGTAAACTTGTAAGGATGCTTTGTGATCTTATCTTAATCTTCTGCAGTATCTCAAGAAACTGCTAGGATCCAACAAAGCTATTCGGCTCCAGCTCTACATATTCTACTAGCCTACTAGCTGCAAAAAAGATGCTTTCGTGGGATCATCTGTATCTGAATGTCGAAATTGTCAACCAGCATTATAAGTGAGACTGCAGGTTAATACACACGGGCCAGAAAACTATGAATCTGGTCCAACAATAGTGAAAACAACAAACAAATAACCCACAAGATGTGCATCATGTTTGCGCAGAATCTCTCTTTTCCCTGCGCCTCTGCATTGAGAAGCAGCTTGACTGTCCTGCGGTTGGAGGAACTGTGCGGCAACAGCACCTTTGAAAACTAGACCCAACTGCCGCCCTGATGGTCGAGCTCGAAACATCCATGGTCAAATCATGGTGCCCCCAGTTATCCGCCTGGAATGGTCCTCATCTTTTGGCAGTGAAACCAAGGATTCATGTTCCCTTCCCTGTCACTGCACAAATATTCCTCACGTCTCCACTAAGCGTTGCCAGATGCAATGCGCTTCGGCGCCTGTCAAAGGGCGACAGCTGTCGCCAAGAAATTGGAACCTCCAGACTGCTATCTTGGAAAGGCTGATAACATGGGGATTTTGGGAAAAATGTGGACAAATTGAAATTTGATGCTGCCACTGCGTGTTTCGCTGCTTCCCAAATGACTGGCTGGCTGAGTGTCGGAACTCATTGGTGTCGGCATTCACATCAGACCTGCGGCCAACTCAAACGAAGGAAATGTGATCCAATTGTTCGATCCCACTCAACCATCGACCGATTTACCCATGTCTCAGTCTTAGACTCGCCACGATCAAAAATTGTTTCCCCTTGAGCACCCAATTTTGGTGATTCACAGAATTGGGGTATCCCAAAAATTACAAAAATCGGATGATTTGGAGGTATCACATTTCAAGGAATCTCAATTTTCTTACCTATCAGCCTCAATAAAAACCCTTCAGCATCTGCCTGGCTTCCAGCAGTGCCTGAAGACCTTCAGGCCAGCTATATATACAGGCCACATGCAGGGCAGTCCTCAGCTGAAAGATCCTCACTTGCGGGAAGTAGTCCAGAAGTGTCAAGAAAACATCATGTGGATCATCAAAAGAGACTCTCCAATTGTTGAAAAACGCGATAAATCAAAACTGCCAAGAACAGACAAGAACAAAGACTACTCCAGATTTTGGTTGGCCAGGCCGAGCATTCTTCGCTGTTTCTATTGCAGCCAAATGGCTCTCCCTGAGGATTTGCTGTGTCCTGCCAAAGAAGCGCTGCAGGCCCACAAGCGCATCAAGTGGTTTGAACCCCAGCCCAAAAATACTAGTTACTAGCTAAAAGCTGGTTCTCATGATAGTCTTCCCCCTTCACAAAAGTGCATAAATACCTTTTCCCAACCCAGAATAAAAGCCATAAGATTCAGGCTGCAGGATCGTTAGACAAGATCTTTCTGAAGAAATCCCCACCACCCACCACTTCTGTTGCAACCAGGTCCAGCGTCAAAGTCAGAGCACCACCGCGGATCTGCCTCAGAGATCGAAGGTTTTGATCAGCAGCTGCCATTCAGTTCCTTCCAGTTACCCTCAGTAAAAACCTACCTAGACCCTGCCATCAATCAGGGGGTTGGAAGATTAGTTTCCACTAAAAATTGACCGTTTTCAATGTCTGAGGGTAACACACTATGTAACTTTCGATCACTGCAAGGATGGGGACTTCACTGGATGCGGATAACTTCAATATCGAGGGAAAAATACAGATGTACCGTTCAATACTTGGGGGAGATCACCATCAAGCAATCAAAAACATGGCGGGTATGGCTCAAACCTCGGGTATCAATGGATCCACAGAAATAAATGGCTGGAAAATCTTTGCATTGAACCATCCAGTTCCATTTATGACCCATACCCGCCATACCCCTACAAATTGTGGGGTAAATAAGGTAAATAGCCCATAAGTCTCCGCCCCTTGGTAGGTCGGACGCGATCAGCTGTTTCAGGGTGTTGATCTGCCGTTCGCCTGCGGCCTCATGGAAGTGACGATCAAATCTGATCAAAGTTTGACGGCAGGTTTTTGGGTATCAGAATGCATCAGATATGGGTGTGTCTGAAAATAGGGTATATTCCCAATGAAATAGCCATTTTTCATAGGGATTTTATGATCAGCAAAACCATTGGGTTGATTGGGGTACACAACATTTTCAGACACACCCTGGGTGTGTCTGAAAATAGGGTATATTCCCAATGAAATAGCCATTTTTCATAGGGATAATGATCAGCAAAACCATTGGGGGTACACCCATATGTTGAAAAAAAAACCTCTACCAGATGTAGCTGACCTTGTGAAGCAGCAGTGGTTGGGCTCCAAGAGCAATTCGAACCACCTGCCGCAGTTTCTCTTTGGGAAAGGAATGGATTTTTGCAACCGAAAAACCCGTGGACATGCGAAGATCAATTTTGTGACTGTGAAATGTTGATACTTTTAATATACTTGTACCATCTTTTGCCTGCTCTACCTATATTGCTCTGCTGTTTTCAGTCCACTTGGTAAGCTGGTTCCAGCATCCATTCCAGGGGTCCATTGGTCCATCATCCATTGCCGGACTCCCATGGACGCCTCGTCACTGGCCATATCTATGGGTCGATCCCCTCCCAAGTCTGGACGTGCCGGATCCTTGGTGGAACGCTGATCTTGTTCTCGATGATTTCTTTTCGAAACACACCTTGAGAATCATGACTCATGACCATCTTCTTGATCATGATCATAATTCATGTTCATGTTCATATTCAGATTTATCATCATCATCTACAAACTACAACACAGAAAGACAGTTTCTGAGGAGAAAAGGAAACACCACCCTTTACCCTGAGTATCTGACACCCTTCGCCTTCACGATCAGCTTCACGCACTCGGCACGCTTTTCCACCGGCCCCTTGGACATCGGAAAGGGTTTGCATCTATGGCGCTTCCCCAATCCACTGTATACATTCATGAAGAGATAGCAACCCCCTCAATAAGATGCAGAACTCCGCGGGAGAATTTGCCACTATTAATTGATAGACATGTTCACAGGGGCAAATTCATAGTTAATTGATAGTTTATTGCCCTAACTATTATCCACTATTATCCACTGTTATCCACTACTATCCACTATTATCCACTATTATCCACTGTTACCCACTATTATCCACTATTATCCACTACTATCCACTATTGTATAGGGATTTCAACAATTCACATTTCTGCATCCTTTTGAGGCTTGGGCTCTCCCCAGCACGGCCGCATGCAACGGAGTGGATCCACGGAGCCTCAAAAAAGGCCCTGGTTGAAGTCGCTCTACAAAGAGATGGGGTGTAGGACTCCGGTCACAAAATGGAGGAACTAACCCACCAAAATGGGGATTCAATGGATTTAATCCACTAACATTGGGATTTCACCATGAAACATGAGGATTTGGCCAGCAGAAATGGAGAATTTAAGCAGCCAAGAGGGCGATTTGATCAAGAAGTGGACATATAAGCGCAACAAGGAATGGAGGATTTAACCATCTAAAATCTGTTCAATATGTTCAATATACGAAGAAATTTGCATTCTCTGGTGGAGTGTCCCCCACTGCACCTGTTGGCCGCGTTGGGATCCGCGAGGGCGTAAAGCAAGGCCTTGCAAAAGAAGTGGTCCCATAGGTATTGACTTAGACCCCAGAAAGAAGAAACACATCAAAAGCGTCCCAATGTTCATGAGTGAAAGCAACGATTGCAGTATCCAGTATACCCCAGCTGAATTGAGGCATACAATATGCATTCTCATACTATCTGGTTCAAACATGTTCAGACTGCTTGGATCGGGCATCACTCTCAATAGGACTCCTTGGAACGGGTGTACAAGACCCCACTCATCACTGGGATTCTGGGAACATCAACATGACACACATTGTCTAGACTCTAGATGATGAAGTGAGCAACATCAAGAAGCAAGTCGTGAGACAATCCAAATTCAGACAAACACCAACTACGGGATTCAGACAATCGCCTTGCATGCTTCGACGCTGCCCCACATGGTGGCAATGTGCAGCGGTGTCTGCCCCACCCTGTCATCACATCGCGGAGTTCGGTTTCTGAAACCTGACTTTCCACAAAGTTTACAGTCTGCTTAGCTTTCCTACCCAGATTTCTCTATGTGCATCTCGCATACAAAAACATGGAACCGGGTCAGTGTAACTCGTCCGGTTTCGCCATGTTTTTCCCATCTCTGCCATGGCGCTCATGCTAGCGCTGGCACAGTTTCTTGGTGGATCAAGCCATCACGACCCGTTGATCCCACCTGTTGCAGTAGCTTGGGGGCGCCCCCCGTTCCAATAGCTCCACGATGCCAGCAGCATTGTTGTCTCGCGCTAAAGTCCTCGAGCCACTGCCCGGCGGAGTGCAACACAAAGCAGGTGTTTCAAGACTTTGGATTGCCCAAGTTGTATCCTGACCCTCCCCTTTGCACAACTTCTAGGGTTGCTATTATTCGCTCATCATACATCAACCCTGTTATCTTCACCCTTTACAGGCGTGTGCTGCTAAACCAATCAATAGGTGCTGTAAAACTTGTGGCGACTCAGCCCAGCCCTCTAGGACTCCCTGCAATATGGCATCCCACGCAACCACCCTCGCGACAGAGCGGCAGAGGCTGGAATTCAACAACGGATGTCTCCTGCGTCCTGAATGGATATGGATAGGTGAAACAGTGCCTATATATATATATTTACTTACTTATCTATCTATTTATTATATTTATGTATTCATTTATTCATTTATTCATTAACTTATTTATTCATTTATTTATTTATTTATCTATTTATCTATTTATGTATATATATATATGGCCTGGTTGGGATTCAAACAAAAATCTAGCCTTGGGCAGTTGCTCGAAAATCCGAATATGCAGCATCCTGCTGATTTGGTTTCTCATTTATGGCCACATAAGAAGGGCAGAAATTTCATGTTAGACCACTGGAGTTTGGGTCCCCTCACCCAGGCGGTGCAGCAGAGTTCCTCAGGCATCATAGGATTCTCGGGCGATATCTGGGGGATCCCTTTGGAAATGTCGAATCAAAATCCCTTTGGAAATATCTATGGTATTCTATGGTTCTTAGTCTTATTTCCTGATTCTTGGGGCTCTCCAATTTCGACGTGCTAAGATTCGGAGCATGGAGATCCGTAACATCACCGCTGGACCCTGAGATTCTTCATGGGCTTTGGGGTGACACCAGTCGATGCGGACACCAGTGGATCCTGCTCAGCTACCAAGCACCAAGCACCAATTCACATCTTCTGCTGACAAGGCTCTGCTGATACATTGCGCTAGTGGCTGGCACCGGAGCTCTCAACAAACATCCAATGTAGGACATCATGGTCTGTTTCTGTCGTGCTTTCTACGTGAAACTAGACAACAACTGACAGTTCAGAATCATGTTTAGGATAAATGAGTCATGAGCGTAAAGAAGTCTGGAGGATGCTGACATATGCCCCTCGGCAACTACATTTTGTTGTGGCCCTAAATCTCACCACCTGGTGTTGCTGCAAGGCAGAGTAGGCGCTGGTTTCATAAATGGCACATGGATGATCCTTGGATGATCCACCTGGCATGGTGAAACCATTTGATCTCTAGCGACAACGCCCATTGGAAAGTCATCCTCCCGTTTTTTGGAGCTGCAACGGCGCGCTCCGGATGCAAGAGCTGCTCTACTTGGTGCCCCTCAAAAAGGCTTCATCCCGGTAGTGCTTCAGCTGTTCTTTCACATTGCCCAAGGCAAAACCTGCTGCGAAGCTTTCCATTTTGTGACCTTTCTGGATTCTCCTGGTCAGCAAGAAAACTCGATATACCCTTCAAGACTAGAAACAAAAGATTCGCCTGCTTACCTTTTGTATGAACCATCCAACTTTGTGTCTACCCAATTGTGGCCCTTATCCGCATCTTTTCCAAGGATGAAAACCCCACTGCTATTTTTGTTCAATACAAGTTTCATTCTATGCAGGTTATGGTATCTCTGAATCTCCCATTGTTGATCCATCCCCATACCTTGAGCTATTCAACCATCAACTCCTTCCAAAGCGAAAATTCGGACGGTGATTCTGGGATACGCGGAAGGGCACCGAAAAGACGACCAAGTCTTAGACGGTCGACGTCAACCGTGCCGCCACAATGGCATGGCACGTTGGGGTCGTTGAAGGATCTCAAGAGGATCTTGACATTTGGAAGCTGATGTGATTGCTGGTTGAGCCATCTCAGAAGTACATCTATTCATTGCGGAGGATCCATCTTTGGAATGGCAAGAAATAATGTGAAACATTCTGAAATCAACCAGTCGCAGTCGAGTGCAAAGAGCTTAATGATCCTGGTGTCCACATCACCGCTTTCCCATTGAGTATGGAGCGGTATCCCAATTAACCAACACCCCACAGAGTATTTGGGACCTTTGCAGCTTCTGTTGTATTGAGGCACGCATCAATACGCGTCATGTGCAATGTCGGCTCCATCACTTCCAGAGACCATGACCCCTCACCTCTCTGAGGGCAAATCCAACGCTAACAAACTTGCCGACACTTATTGTGTCATCGATGCTCAGACGACCTGTTTCCACAGCAAACACTGACCTTCTACATGGCAACAAAGTTCTGAGAGAAGACAGACTCTCAGCATGTCGCGTGGTTCACATTGCTGTGACCAGTGACAAAGAAAATGTATGGATCAAACTTTGAGGCCCTGGGAGCACAGAGATTTAGATTTTTTTTAGGCGGACCAAAATAATTAAACCACCCCATCTTATGTACCAGGTGGCCCACATCTGTAAGGAGCAAACTGGTAGTTGACAACTGCCTTAAAGGATGAACCCCCCAAAATCGCACAGTTCATCAGCATCTTCCGAACAAACATTGCCATAAATTGAAGTATAGATCTTACTGAGGATGATCAGGACAGAATGGTCTGAGCATCACACGCATCTGGCTGTTCACTCCTCTTCCGTCACTTTGCCTCCCACAAAAGGGTACGATGACCACGGGCAGGTTTCATCAGTTTCACTTTGCCATGGCCGGTTCCAAAGATTCTTCCAGATCCTGGGCCCTCCCATATATAGTTTCGTGGACCTAGGAACCATGAATCTTCTCAAATCACATACTTTGTCCCAAAAACTGCTACTTTTTCAGGAAATCAGGTTAGTTTTCATTTCTTTTGCAGGAAATCAGGTGGTTTTTCATAGTTTTTCGCCTTGCAAACTCCACAACGCCGCCACCAAATCCCCACATTCGGTTCGCTGGGTGCCCCGTGCCCCACGCGGGTTGTGGCAAATCACCTTAGGCGCCCTCAACTCCGGTGCGGGGCGCATGTTGGCCACCATCCTCAGCACAAAATGGGAAAATTTTAATCATATATATATATATATATATATATGGGGAATAGATATCATCCCAACAATGGTTTCTAATATCTCATCAACTTCAGTGAAATTATCCTTTTAATCATCTAACAAAATGGGAATTGCGGAATAGATATCATTGGATGAATTATTGGGCAATGAATTCTGGGATTAATCATCTATATATATATATTTATATACATGGGAATAGACGATGAAAATGGTGAATCAAAAAATGGGAAATTGATCCTTTTTTCCTGGGGAAACCTTGGGAAACATTGGAAATTCCCATCAAAAAACGGTGATGAATTATAATGTTTCACCACCCCAAGGAGAAACGTTGACCACTTTGGGATCGTTGCCCCTCACGGTTGAACCATCATTGACGTTGCAGAGAGGTCCTATGTTCTTTCCAGATAGATTGTTATGACTATGTCATGTTTTTGTTGATCAAGAAAACCAACAAGTATGCATCGCTCACAACCAACAGGCACATTGTTTGGCGATTAGGACCTCATTTTTGGTGGTTGGTCTGATATTGATCTGGTTATCATTACCATTTCTGAGGGGAAACGGGTTAGGATGAAGGGAAGAAAAGGCCAGAAACCTTCTTATCTGATTTGATTTTTTAAGTGATCTGCTAAATGTCCCTCTAACAAAAAGTGCATTGCCTCTCAATTCCGACTTGGTGAAGGGTCACAGAAAGATTGGAGCACAAAAAAAATGGTTTCATATTACATTTGTATATATATATATTATACAATATACACATGTGTATATCCTATTATATATTAGTTACATCCGTTACTACCCATGAATCATATCCATATCAAATGGTTGGACAAATCCATACTAAATCATACTAATCACAAGAACAGGTCTTGGCTCCCGGTTGCGTCAAGGTTCTGGTCGAGCGCTTTCCTTTGGAGCTCGTTTTTTCGCATGTCCATCACCTGCCAGCTACACACCCGCAAAGGCTATGGCTAAAAAGAGGTACCAATAGACCCAATTGATTGTGTCATTTATTCCTACTCCAATCTTCAACAATCCAATTTCGAGGATTAACAATTTTATGCTGTGGCTGTCACCACACCTTTTTTTGTCGGTACAAAGGCAAGTTGCTGTGAGGGATTTTTTCAGCTGCCCAGCGGATTGCTCTGGCCTGTTGGTAGGCTTGCTTGCACTCAGCATCTGCCTCCATTCGTTCCTTGAAACCCAACCTGGACAGCACTGATTCCATGAAACAACCCTGTTGCCTCTGCTGGAAGGGATATATACATACATTACATTACATTACATTACATTACATTACATTACATTACATTACATTACATTACATTACATACATATATATATACATATTATATACATATAGTAAACCCGGAAAAAAAAAATGATATATAATTTACTTTCTTGTCTTTTCGTGGGGTGCTAAAACTTGAACAAGTAGCCGTAGCCAGACTTTTTGGATACACAACAAGTACTGTGGTAAACCCAGTAATAAACCATCCTCAATGTATTCAAAAATGAGTGGTATAAATTATACCCAACCGGTAGGTTTATTGGGTTTACCACATGATTCAAGTTCTTCAAAGAAAATGATATGGAATCCAGCAGAAACTGCTATTCCTCAGGCTGCCAAACGTACAGCGTTTGCGCCGCGCATCAGTCAACTGCCTCAGGTCTCAACCCACGACGGTCTTGATACCCCGTAACGACCTGAAACCCCAAATAGATGGAAATGGAGGGAACCATATAGGAACCTTCAGTTTACTGGCTTTACATGGTTTTACTATCTTTCTCTGGGTCATCATTTTTTAAGGAACATGAACAAATATGGGCCGAAAGTGGCCCAACACCGCATATCCAATGTGAATGATCCAGCTTTTGGCCATGGCCCAAGTGAAATTGGAAAATGAAACGAAGGTCACCAGCGTTGGACCACGGAAATTGCCCAAGAAATATGGGTTTGTCTGATAAAATACCCATGCATCCACTGGATACCCTCTGGTAATTTAACATAGCTATGGGAAAATCACCATTTTCAATGGGAAAATCCACTATAAATGGCCATTTTCAATAGCTATGTTAGTTTACCAGAGGGTAACAAACATGTTCCCACTAAAATGGCAGATTTTTCCAAGGCCGGGATCAAAACCTGGAGCCGAGCCACTGTTTCTCATATCGCAATTCATCCGTGGTGATCCCTGCAAAGAAACATGGTTTTGCACTGACCAAAATTGTTTTTCCCATGAAATTTGGACATGAGTTAGTCATGGTTCCTACAAAATTTCCGTTGGACCGATTCTGAATTTGTTGTGTTTGGAATATTTTGGAATCAAAAGCTGAGACTGGCCATCCATTGTCTTGGAAGATATTGGAGGCCAAAAAGAATCCTAAACATATCGATTTGTTTGGAATCATACCCTCAGCAACTAGGACAACGCCGGAGCAACAGTTCAAGACTAGTTCAAAAGGTATCAACTCCTGCGGAGATCTACAAAGCAGCATCCTGGTACCATGCAATGCCCTGAATCATGTGGCATGTGTTCTCCCACAGCAGCAGCACCTGGATTCAACCAGGCACTGTCCACCTGAGAATCAAAGCATCGAGGGTCGATCAAGTCCCAACCCCCCATGTAGAACATCGATTGAACATGTTCATGATTATGTTCAAACTCCAAACAGAAAAAGAAATGTTAAATGCACAGCTATTTGCACCAACCATTTCATGCCATGCACTGAGAACGCGGCATGGGCACGAACACTTGCCGTCTTAACCTTTGTGCAAAATTGGTGAACATGGCATCTCCAAACAGTTTTTAGGCAAAAGACCTGAAGGTGAATGGTGCACTTAGGGCGGGACCGTGTCCATGACAAACCGGTGATGAACACCAAGGCCACCGGAGAACAACAAGAGCAATTGCACTGTTTTGGTCCAGAAATTTGGCTACCATTGTCGGAACAAACGTTTTGTGGTTCAAAACCTTTGGGACATGCAAAACATTCAGATTTCCACAACGACAACCCACTGTGAAAACATGTTGGTTGAAATTGGGTTCGTTTGAATTTATTGGTCCTGGTGCGACACATGCACAATGCACATGCAAAAATTTCACTAATCAAAAATCAACAACAAAATGCAAATGTAAATGTACCACCCTGTGACCACAAACAACCAAAACAACCAAAACCCCCCACCACCACCACCACCACTACCACCACCACAACCACAACCACAAGTACAACCCCAACCACGACCACAACTACAACCATAACCACAACCACAACTACAACCACAACCACAACCACAACATGCAACAACGACAAACCAAACCTGCAGCAGCGACAAACCAAACCTACAACCACAATCACAATCACAACCATAACAACAACGGAAACAACGGCAACAACAACAACAACGACAACAACGACACAACGCAAAATTAACAAACATTTGCAACCCAAACGCAGGTTCCAAGGTTGCAAGCAGGTTTCCAGGATTGCAATTTTTCGGGGCGTCCAAGATTCCAAGGTTGCAGCCTTCCAAGGTTCCAAAATTCTGAGGTTCCAGATTCCAGAATCACAATTTTGCAACGTTGAAATCTCACGGGGCAAGGTTGCAGGGTCCAAGATCTGGATTGGCAAGGTTCCAGGGTTTGAAGAATCCAAGCATCAACGTTCCGGAGTTCCAAGGGTCTGAGTCTAGGTTTGATGATCAACACCGAAATGACCAGAACCATGCAAAAGAACTGCAAAACACAAAAATTTGTTGCAGTTTCATCTGATAGAAACAAATCATGATCCACAAGGAAGCGTCGGCTTTGCAAAGTTCCGAAGCTCAAAGTTTTTCAACGTTTCAAAATACAACACGACACTGTTTCGGGGTTTCACATTTCACACCATTATTTTATCATCCCCCTTGAAATTCAGCGAGTAGGTCGCACCCCCTGATTCTGTAAGTACAAAGCTGGGGCCTGACCCTCAGACTGGTGTCCCCATCATTACAAAATCAAAGGTACCAGACCTTTCCAAGCATGGTTTTCATTACAAAATCAAGACTGTACATGAATTTTTTACAGAGCAATTGACCCCCTCATTGAAGGCAAGAATCTTAAAATAATATCAAAATCATATTATTTGGTACCAAAAAAACACCCTTGGATTTTGTAATGGGCCTGATTTTATAAGGATTTCGGTCTGGACCCTTGATTTTGTAACATGATTTTTCCCCTTATGACTCCAAGGTTTGATTTCATAATGGGCCATGTTTTTAAAATGTTTTTATAGTAGACCATGATTTTGCAATGCCCTATCAATTCATTTTCGGGGTGTAGACCATGATTTTGTAATGCCCCCATCAATGCCCCATCAATGCCCATGTTGTGGATTCAAATATAATACAGCATAAAATCACTTTATAAAATCAAACCTTTTAGTGGGAACAGATTACAAACATATGGATCCTTACAAAATCAACCCCAATGTCATCTAAAATTGGTTCAGAAATTTCTCTAACATTTGTAAAAATGGGACCATTTTGGCACCCCCCCAGGGGGTCTGGTACGGCAAAGCACTCATCTGCGCACCCTACATTTCACTCATCTGCGCATCCTAACTCATCTGCGCATCCATGCACCAAATTTGACTCATCTGCGCATCCCATCATCATATCGCACAACATTCCAGCCTAGTATGTAAGGCACACTCATACTGTTTTCTATGTAAGGCTA
>Ga0126342_10000618_pt1 | contig 41149 bp, 30 predicted proteins | sample Cyp1metagenome_FD_92528 | JGI IMG/M metagenome (GOLD analysis project Ga0126342, IMG submission 92528) | Coral microbial communities from Lord Howe Island, Old Settlement Bay, Australia - Cyphastrea 1 metagenome | ecosystem: Host-associated > Invertebrates > Cnidaria > Coral ...
AAATCTATTATAATATTATATAGTATTATATTGTGTTATTATATATATGTTATATTACATATATTTACTGTATATATATTCTAATGTTGTATATATATTATATAATATTATATCATATTATATTGTATTATATTTTATATTATATATTATATACATACTATATTCTATTCTATTCTATTATATTATATTATATTATATTATATTATATATATACTATATTATATTGATTATGTATATGTGTGTATATAAAGGCCAAAAAAACTTTGATAACATTCTTAAACAAATGATGGTAAACAAATTATACAAGTCTATTCAAAACAAATGAAAAGGGAGTTTAACCAACTGAAATGGGAGGAAGCGTTGGTTTTTCAGGGACCGCAAGGGTATGAAACGGGATCTCAACAAACAAATATGGGGACAACATTGATTTTGAGCAATCAAAGTGACAAACATTGCTATGAATATAAATATATATATATTATAATTATGTACGAATATCAAGAAATCAAACTCAAAAGATACCCAGCCAAAGTGGGGAGCTGAGGTTTACCAAACAGGATTTCAGCAACACTTTTGAACAAACATGGTTTTTTTTTTCGCGCCAAAAACGGTGGAATTCTATGGTAAACTCATTAATAGTACCATTGTGGAATTGTGCTACTGGATGGTAGGTATTCCCACGATAGGACATGGTGATCCCAATTAAACTGAACTAGCATATCATGTTTTTGACCAGTGAATGAATTAGTTTTTGAATGTATCCGCACTGGACACAAACACGCCAAAAAGTGTGACAAAGGGTTGTGCCTACCTATATATGTAAAAGCCAGCTTTGTGTTGTGATAGCCCCCATATGACTATCATGGTTTCATGTAAATCAAACTCGTGGAATGGACATGGCCGTGAATGGTTCTTGCAATCCATTCTGACCAAGGGATGCCAATTGCATTGGTACCTTAAACATTGTGATGATCTTATGAATCTTATGAATACACGTAGTAATCATCACTATCAAAACTTAGGAACACATGACAATATCTGGTGGTTTCGAACCCATATGACCCCATCAATCAAGTCAAAGAATGCACTTCACAAAACTCTTGTCACACACGTAAGCTGTACTGTAAACCATTCGGACGTGTATGAAAATGGTGTACACCTGTTTTGAAACATGATGACTAACCAACGGATGGCATGTGTTTTTCCCCAAAATCAACATTTGAGCTACTAACCCATACATATATAATTATATGTACATCATATATTACTGGATATGTCCCAACAACACGTGTCCATACAATGTATATGTAGATATATATATATAGATATGTACTCTTTGGTAATCAAGCATTGGTTTTGACTGGTTTATAGCAGGGAAAATCAACGAACTAAGCAACTAAATGGTTGATTTTCCAGTTTAAAGCTTATGACACCAGAGGGTCTACCCCAGCTCCATGTATATGTGTATGTACATAGTTTATTCTAAATATATATATACATATAATTATATAGGATCACACATGGAAAATCCCCAATCAAATGTGGCTTATAAAGCATTCACTCACTGCGATGCACACCTTTGGTTTCTTCCCGTTTTTCCGACTCGAGCCGCTTGAGGCTGCTTTGGCCGCATCCTGCAAAGGGTCCTGCACGGCCGGGATTTCATAGTGCTTTCATGGGGGATTGCGCATAAACAACAGGGAACATTAGGGGAATCTCATCAACAATGGGGATATTTATAGGTAAACCCAAAATGTCATTCCATTAATAATGGTTAAGAATGGATTTCCTCAGGTCTCAGCGAGAATATGTGAGAATATGTGAGAATCCATAATATATTGGACAGTACAAACCCCTATCATCAACTATATGTTTCAATTGTTGCCTCTGTATGGTTATGTTTTTCAATGTTATCCCCGGATTTTTGTTCACCCCTGGGCTCTTTAATTGAGGTGGTACCGTTGTTTTAGTACCATACTACCACTCTTTTGGGGGGCCCTCTAAGTAATAAACCAGGGTTTATGAATCGGGGGTTGGCATTATATGTAAAGTGTGTCTATTGGGTATGTAAGACATATGCGTACATCATAAACATACCCATGTTTGTGTCATTATCCCACCATTCGTAGTTGCGCATTGTCAAGAACCTATTGGAAAATCCTGCAAAAATAATGCGTGGTTTCCGTATTAATTCCCACTTCATGGCTTATGATAATCCCCAATATATCAAGTCCAGTATACCATCAATAAAAACGACAAACATCAACCATTTGGGGAGGGGCTGAAAGCTACCATACCGTATTTGGAGGTTTGGAATGGTTTGGAGGGATCCACTTCGCCAGTTCTTTCTATCACCGGCGGCTTTGACAATGGGCACGGCCAAGGTGACGCGGATTTTAACTGATTTTAACATCTGGACCCAGTAGATCATGGTTGAAATAGCAGCTTTCAAACAGTATGTTGATGAATTTCCATTTCACTATTACCATCTATTACCGGGATTATTACCCAATAGTTTGATGATTTGATGCACCCTATTTTTGATGCTCATTTTTTTAAGTATTCAGCTCCATCGCTAGCTGGGTGCATTCCCCCAGTTAGTTCGATGATTTTCTCAGTCCGTGCCTACTTCGTGGCTGGGGATTTCCCAGCGAACTCTTCGAGGACGCGACGCACTGAAAAAAGCATCATCCCAAGTAGGGTAGGTCACTCGCTTTCAAACAAGCAATTGGCGATTGGTCACTTGAATCACTTTGAGCACATGGGAATTGGGAATTTTCGAGAACAACACCAAAAAAAAAAACATCCAAATGTCCCAGAAACTTTCGGATACCCTTGACTTTCATAGATGATGAAACAGGGTACTTTCCGATGAACCACCAACAATCACAGCTCATGTGGGGTCACCAAGTCATGTGGGCCGGTAAGCCCTCCAAACCATTTGGGTGTCTGAAAATTGGCTACCTCTAAATCTGGGGAATCCATGATTAGTTTCCCCATAAAAATCATTCTAAATCCATTGGTGAATGATCATTTTCCCATGTTTTCCCTATTTAACGGTCATTTTATCTGGGTAAATTCTAATATTTCACTCACCTGAATCTTAAGGCCAGCTATGGGATGATTCCCCATATATAAACCATGATTCCCAGGGCTCGGGAGAACAGGGTGGTCCAAGCCGTCCTGCGAGGCTTGCAGAACACCTCAGCTGTGGTCCATGGTTTAGCTAGATTCTATTTTTATACCTCTATCTATATATATATATATGTATAAACACATAAGTATATATATATGTATATATATGTATGTATATTATATATATAATGTTACATGTATACATATATATATATATATATGCAATACATGAATCTCCCCCAAGTACAACTGCAAATTGTATAATTGGGTATATTATATATATGTGGTTTCAAAAGAAACGCGAGTTTCCCAAGTCTCATGGTTGCCGAGTCGCGTTGAGCCTCACCGGCGAAGACCGGAGAAGATCCATGGAGATCCATGGTAGCCGTGTTGAGATGTGTTGAGAAAGGGCCACATGATAACATGGTGGCCAAGCTTTATAACATGGTAATATGGTAGCCACTTTTAGTATAGTTATAAAATGTTGAGAAGATCCATGGTAACATGGTAGCCAAGTTGGTTTCTAACATAAATTATAACTACGAAAAGTAAGGTGTATGGTAAATCTACTGAACTAGTTCATAGAGTTTATAAACCAAACAAAACTGCTGGGCTACATTGCGATAAATGGAGAAAAGGATGCGGGTAAACTTCTCCAATAGCTGGGTTCAATATCGAAGAGGTTGTTTTCCCCCACCTGGGTTGTTCCAACAAACCATAGGATATGGGAAAGAATGGAGTATAGTATAGCTGTCCCAAAAAAGACAGGAAGGTGTTTTCATGTGTTTTCAGTATAGATGATGTGCCCTCCATCGTTTCCAAGTGTTCAATTTTCGGCATCTATGATAAGGGTTGCTGTCGTTGAGTCAACCATGTTTCCATCGAACCCTTGGGCCCGGCCGTACATGGCAATCCATACTTGTGTTAATAGTCATGACGGCTCACCAGCAAAAATTCATTCCATCATTTACTGCTTAAATCATTCACATGGTGTTTCATTGTTTACTGGACGACCCGACTTGTATTTGGTGGTCGTCATAGTCCCAAGTGGTCAGTTACATCCATATTTACGGTACAAAATCAAATATGTGACCATTGCTTGTTGCTTCTTGCTACCAATCAGCTCCCCATCTGGCCCATCTGAAAAGTGTTCATACGTTTGGCTAATACGATTTCCCAGAATGGATTATGATAGTCCCCAATATATATAATATATATATATATATATGTATATGTATATATAATATATATATATATATATGTATATGTATATATATAATATATATATGGCAGTATTACCCTTTAATCATTAACCAACCGAGGTAAACATCAAAATGGCCGAGGTAAAATAGATCTTCATACCCCACACAGCCTAGCCATATCCCAATATATCCCAATTTTTTGTGTTGCTCAAAGACCCATCATAGTCCACATCTCTCATCATTTATGTGGCTATTTTCCACACTTTCCACATGTTTTATTCATAGTCTACATATTCCACTTTTTTTTGTTTCTCATCATATTCCCATTATATTACACATTTTCAACCTTGCTCCGTCACTGCCATATCCCAAGCGCCGCACCTCTTTCCCCAAGCGCCGTCTCAAGGACGACAAACCGCTGGCCAAGCCCGAGTAGACCTGCGCGATATTGCGTGTTAAATAATGGTTAAGAATGCTTAATACTGTGGTAAAATGGTTATAATAGTGGTTCATAGTGGCTATATAATGGTTATTCAATAGCTATATTATAGTTTACCAGAAGGTATGGGAAATTGAGAAGTTCATCGTGATCAATGATGGTGATCGTGATGGTCATAGTAATGGCTAATGATGTTATATGGAAATTCTGTGTTTTTTCTGCTATTCCGAATGGCAATGTATGGATATGTGTGGGTGGGTGCCTGGGCGTGCGGCAAGATCTCTTAAGATCTAGAGACTTTCACCTGACAGCGTGGGGGAATCGTGAAAAGGGGCACCCCAACTGCCAGAAACCTCGAGATGGGGGTTTGCATAAATGGGGGTACCCCCAAATCATCCGTTCTGATGGGCCTTTTTTCAGCCATCCAGCTATTGGGGATGCCCCATTGAAACCTCCACATATTTCCATCGTTATAGCCGCTGCCGTGCAATAGATCAAAATGTGGCTGTAAGCCTTGGTCACTTCTTGGTGGTTCCATAACGAGAGATATATGATACATACATATATATATATATATATATATGTGATATTTATATATATATATGTGATATTTATATATATGTATATATATATATATTACGTATATTATATAAATATATTAAGTGTATGCATATATATATATATACCATTATATACCATTATATACCCTGCGGTTGGTGAACTCACCCTTGCTGGTTAAACCTTGGATATAAAAATTGGTTACGAACGCCGCCGCCGGTGAACTCCCGTTTGGTTCGTCTGGCTCGGCTGGCGAAATCCACAAAAATGTCCTCGTGTTCCTGGTTCAACCGGCAAACTTTCCTCATGTTTGTTAGCCAAATTCCCAATGTTGGTAGGTTTTTTGCATGGTTGGAATAAAGTAAAGCTCCTCCATGTTCGTTCCTCCACAATCTTTGGACAGTAAAGTCATATTTATACCTTGGTGGGTAGAATCCCAACTTGCTTGCTGAATCATTGCCAAAATCTTTTTTAGTTCCTCCATTTTTCTTGCTTCATCCCTGCATTTCGCCCATGAAATCCACCAAATATCCACCAAGTTTTACTAGCTGGAGCCTTTCCAATCCAATTTAAGCACTCCAAATTGGTCCAGTTATGGATGACCATGGCTTATTGAAACAACCACGGCTGGAAACTCCCTGGGATCCCCGCCTTCTCCAGGGCTTCTAAGTCGGTGCGTTCACTCTGCTCCAGCACCAGGGTGATTGATCCTGGGCCACCGTAAATGGAGGTTGTAAGTTGGGAAATGCCCTACAAAAAATGATGGTTTCATGGGCAAATTACCATGCATATGGAGCTTTGAAGTTGGAAAATCAATCTATAAATGAAGGATTGTGTATTGGACAAGGATTTTTTGTTGAAGGAGGTACCCCCCAAAAATGGAACATATGTCGAATCTATTTCTGGTGGATTAACCAATGTGAAAATATGTGGAATCATGCACTCAGCAAATCGACGATTACATACAAGAACATGTAGTGGCTTAAGTGACTAAGAACCCCAGTTATACATGGCTTAGTATGGCTTAGTACAGGTGCAAAGAAGGTTAAAACTTCAACTTACTGGGGTGCACCACCAAGTACCACTTGGACAAGCCACAAGGAATTCAGGGATTTCATCGTCACATGATGCAGAACCTCTACGAGACCCACATCACGAAATGTTGGATATCTTTGCATGAAATTTGATGACATAATATATATATATATATATATATAAATATTATGCAGTTATAAATAATGACATATTTAATACATTCTAATATATTTTAATATCTATTTTTATATATTTAATATATTTTAATATATTTTAATATATTTTAATATATATTGTTTATATATTTTAATATATTTTAATATATATATAATATAATTTAATATATTTTAATATATTCTAATATATTCCTCCAATAGTTTAACATATCTGTGGAACATCACAATGTTTAATAGGTAAATCACCGGAAAAAATGTAGCTATCAATGTATCTGAACATTGGGGTGAACCATGGTTTTATATGGTTTTATTATAAATGGGGAATGTGACTTCACCAACTGTGGGGATTGCAAGCAGCAAAAACAATGTATTGTTGAAACTCGGAAGACACAAACGCCTCGGAACTTCCAGACTGGCTGGGGTTGAAAATCGGGCTGAAGAACGTATGAACCTTGGAGGACCTTCCAGCATTCTAATTCAGCAATCCCTGTTGAGTCCTGTTGTCCTCCGGCCTGACACCTGACCCAAGGAAAAGTTTTGTCGAAACTCGTCAACGGTGCCTTTTCCAGGTGTGATCTCCAACCGCGCGGCAAGCAGCTGAACCACTCACCGGTTTCGACAAGAATTTTCCCAAAGGTTCAACCCCTGCTTTGCTGCAAGACTCGTGATATTCGCGGCTCTTCCGAACCTGATTTGCCAGGTCCTGACAGGCCACGAAGCACTTGCGTTCCTTTCTCATGTTTGTCGAGGGTAACAATTACGCGTCGTGTTGCTTGGATGCGCGAACCTTTGTCGAATCTACTCGTGGTTGTCTTGCATGGTTGCCATAGAAATTAAGTTGAATCGCATCATAACCAGAGGTTTCCCATTCACAACATTTCTGGAAGATGTTCCCATTAAATTCATCGCAGCAAAGGGTTCCCCCATGTATATCAGAATCGTAAATGAAAATGCTGCTGTTGCTGCTGCTATGTCTTACAAATCAAGCAGTGTCCCAGCAAATGTCAAATAGCATCACATAACATTGACCAGCAGTCTAACATATCAAAACATATCAAAAATTGATGAACCAAATAGTTCCCAGCATTTTCAGCCATGATATTCCGATCATTCCCACGGACATGTGAGCCATTCAAAATACCACCGTCCCATCTGATAAAATACTAGTTGGTTGATAAGTTTCCCTGCTTTTGGGTAAGTTCATAATCCCCAAGAACCCAGGTAGTAAATAACCCGTAGTAGTATTCGGATTATTAACCATAGAAACAATAGTACCTGATTTCAGTGGAATAATCCCCAGGTAATAAATAATCCCCAGGTAGTAGATAATAATTCTGATCACCAAAAATGACCAAGTAGTCACCATGATTAGCCAATCATTAACAACCAAATGAATTTCAGAAAAAAGGTTGATAAGTCTCCCCAATTAGAATGAACCCCAATAACTAGATTTTCATATTCCTACTATGGGTAGTATAATCTCATTTCAGAAATAGATCATCACCTGGGCTCACACACGCAAATGGGTTAAGACCATGCCCGCCAACGAAACCACCTGGCAGAACGCCACAGAACCATGAGAATTGTTGTTTCCCTAAAATGATCATTTAGTAGGAAACATGTACAAAATACCCATAAAACGAATTTGGCGGCAACCGGCAAACCGGGCGGTGAACCGGCAAACCGTGGCCGCCACGACTCCGCCGTTTCACGGTTTCACGGTTGGGTTGGGGCTCCACGGTTTCACGGTTGAACCATGGGGCATTGCGTGCTTTTGCCCTGCGGTCCGCTATGCTTAGATGAGTACACGGCGCCTTGCATTGCGTGCTTTTGCCCTGCGGTCGGCTAGTGCTAGTCACTCATTTTTTCTAGATTTATGCTGTCCTGCAACTCATCTTCCTGAGCATTCAACTTGCTATCTTAGCTAAGGATAAGCAAGGTCATATACGCAAGCCGGCAGCGTATCTGCGACTTGCCTAATGCACAGAAAGAGAATACCGGTATTTGTATTTTCCCCATTCACAAAAGAAGATTATCACCGAACTTATACAGTTCGACGTGTTGGTGTTGCCTTCTGTTCTTGCCAACCGCTTTGGTGCCATCTTGGAAGTTTTGACGGAGACAACCACACCACCAATTGCTCACTTTTCAGGGTTTTGCGAAGCACTCTTGGCATGTCTTTGTTGGGTCTCGTCTGTTCGGGCACATACAAGTATGGATGGAAGGGCCAGTCTGGGCTGGCTTTGGTTCCTTCTTTCTATGATTGGAACCTTTCGACCGTAGATTCGAACAAGCCTGGTGCAACGTCCAACTTGCAATAGCCCTGGACGCCAAGGACTGGAGTACTCATTGTTGATTCGCGGGGGGATGTGCCCGAAATGTTTGTAATGGTGAATGTGGGCACCCACACCAAAAGAGAGCAGAAATCATGAATTTGTCAATGGACGAACGGGCGAATGCCTGCAATAAACCTTTTTTTGCTTCAGGCGAAGTGCCGCCACGAGTGCTCCAAGGTCTATTGGTTTGGCACCAAGTGTTGATCTTCGTCCGTCCTCGCAGAGCCTGGCGACTCATATGACTACATTACTACATTTTCCACAACTGCCTTTCGCGGGGTTTTCACTACATTTAATTTAACATGCATCTGCATTGATTTGTCATGTGTTTTCAATAGATCCTTTGGATCCTTCTTTTCAGTATTTTCACAACCTCGCCAAAAATAATACTCTTCACAGTGCTTTCCAAACTCAGATGGATGGCACCAGATTCAATGGTACCTGAAAGTATGTTCTACTCAGGAACAACTGCCTGTGTTTGAATGTCTGTCAAGTCGAATTTCATGCTTACAAAGATGGTTACACAGAAACAATCAGAAACACTTTGACGCTCAAATGCTTTTACACACGAACGCCTTTACACACAAACGCTTTTACGCACAAACCCTTTGGGATACACCGACTTCTAAAACTCACAAAAAAAAACTCAGTTTTTGATACTCGAACCTCGTTTCGTGCGAAAAGGTTGCCGCCGGACCAACCAAACTCGCAAAAAACCCTCAGGGTTCAACCGTGAAACCATGGAGCCTGAACCGTGGAACCGTGAGCCGTGGAACTGTGGAAACCGTGAACCGTACATACCATCGAATAAAGAACGTATATAAAAGTTCACTTCTGTGTGTTTCCACACGTGTAAACGGTTCAAGATTCTTCACTGAAGAATAAAGCTCTAAAAATCAAGATGGGACCTGATCTGGGGTGATCGAGGGGTTGGGTACCCAAACATGGGATTGTTTAGGAACTTGAAAGGTGATCAACATAGGTTTTCCATGGGTTTTCCTATCTGATGCCACCCAAGGGAAGCCCTTCCATTCGAGAGACATTTGCAATCTCAAGGCTGACGCTGCCTGTATCTGACACCAGCGGCACTCCTGGCATCTTGACTGGCAAATGCATGACCTTTTGCACTGGCATTGACGCAGGCATTGATGGCGGTGACGGCGGTGAGCGTCGCTTTTTGCAAGTTGGTTGCAGCACAGGCATCGGCGTTGACCTTGCCGTTGACACTGGCCTTGATGTGCCATACAAAAGGAGACTTGCCCAGTCAGACTGGCACCGGAGTCCCACAATTCAGAACATCTGTTTCAAGAAAATCTTTAGAGACTCAATGATATTATATATAATTATTATATTATGTTATATTTTACTATAATATATATATATATAATATATATATATAATATATATATATACATTATTTTTGCGCATGTCTTCGGGACGTTTTTGACTAATGAATATCTGGCTGATACATTCGCCACCAATCCGGTGGATCATCTGGGAAGACCCACGGTTTTTTTCTTTTTCAATGTTATCAATGAGTAGATGTAACTATACACAACTTGTGTATGTGTATATTCAATGTTATCAATGGATGTAACAGTTATGTATATATGAGGATATATATATAATCACATATAATCCACCTGTTCTATCTTTTTGGGCTTACTCCTATATATATATATATATACAAATAAAGAAATGAGTTTATTGCGATGTTCCGTTGGGATACAGACATCGAATTCACTCTCTTGACCATACTGCCCAAACTTACCAGCGTGTTGCTATCTGTGGCCCAATTCCAGACCACAAACAGTGGAACATATCCTTTTTGTTTGCTTTGAAACAAGCATGTATAGATTTTGGCCCAAATAAATAGTTTGAGGATGTTTGAGGGAGCCTCCCAAATTGTCTGGAGAATCTGAATTTCCACTAAGTGGCCGTAAAATACAGTGTGTGTGTGTATATATATATATACTGTATATAACAAGCCCAAGTCATAGCTGTAGAATAGTTGGACACAACTTTTAATATGAGGTAGACGGTTTACTTGCAGTGGTTCATATAAAAACCGTCCCTTGTATATAATCCCAACGCAGGATTTCGCTGGCCATCCACAGTATGAGGTTTTCATTTTTTTTAGTGGCTATTGAAAATGACCCATTGCAGGCTAATGTAAATTAGATGGTGATAGATATATGTAGCCATACTGTAGATTTATATGAAGTATTGTAGATTCTTTGTAGATGATTTAATTTACCTGGTGAAAATGGTGATTTTCCATAGCAAATTGTTAAATAACCAGAGGCTAATGCATATGAATCCCATATAATTATCCACTAGACTATTCTCCTATTATCAACCGCGGTAACCCATCATCAACCATTACTAATGGAGTATTAACCACCATCATTACTAACTATTTTAATGCATATTCACCCCATTATCACTGATTACGAATGGATATCAACCACCATTCATGGATGTTAAATAATCAGAGGCTAATCCATATTAATCCCATATCATCAACCACTAGTCTCCCCTTATAAACATTGTTTTTCAGGGATACTAACCATTATGAACAATCATTTACCATGAACCATCATTAGCTAACCAGAGCCTTACCAGAGCCTTACCAGAGCCTTACCAGAGCCTTACCCTCTGGTAATTTAATATAGCTATTGAACATTGCCATTTATACTTGATTAACCTATTAAAGATGATGATTTTCCATAGCTATGTTAGTTTACCAGAGGGTAATCACTCTTAAGATCTATTAATCCATCTCAATCCGTATTAATCCATATGAATCCAATTAACACTTATTATTAATGGATATAAACCATCATTCATTGACCATCATTAACCACAATTAACTACTATTAGCCACTGTTACCCTCTGGTTATGTCAAACATAGCAATTGAAAATGGCCCAGTCGAAATAGTTGATTTACCCATTAATAGCATGGTGGATCTTTCCCATCAGTTATGTAAACGTTTACCAGAGGGTATCATTCCAATGGGGAACATCATTTAGATGCGATGCTTAATACCCACAACCACTACAATCCCCACTATTCCCATTGTCAGACAAAGAAAATGGGACACCAATGGAAATGGTTGATATAACCCACCATAGGCTAACCCACCATATCTGGACACCCTAAACCCTATTTCCCCACTATATCCCATTGCTATAACCCACCATAGGCTAATCCAATATTCTGGATATTACTGGATATATATCTGGATATATATCTGGATATATATCTGGATATATATTAATACCACATCAATAATAATGTTGTTGATTCATTGCTGGTTCAATCACTATTCCCATTGTCAGACAATACCCTCTGGTTATGTCAAACATAGCTATTGAAAATGACCATAGAAATAGTGAGTTTTCTCATTGAACATGGTGATTTTCCATAGTTTTCTGTATGTTTACCAGAGGGTAAAACCACCATTTTCCTATGGTTTTCCTATGAATTTCGCATAGAACCACCATTTTCCTATGATTTTCCCACACATTTTCAAGGTCAACCCTGGAAACCAACCACGACCAGCACTTAAAACCGACGCCTCTGGTGACACCCAAGCGGCTGCATGTGTGGCACCGGAACATCCGCCCTGCAACACGGCGATGAACATGGGGGATTGAAGCAAGAAAGCAACAAACATTGGGGTATATATATATTATGTATATATTGTATAAGTTATATAAGTTACATAAGTTATATAAGTTATATAAGTTACATAAGTTATATAAGTTATATAAGTTATTACAAATTAAATGTATATATATATTATTATTATTATATATATATATATATATTATAGGTATATAAGTTATATAAGTTATGAAGAATTATGTATAATATATATATATGGGGTATTTTATGGGATATATAATCAACAACATTATTATATAAGCGTGATCTGAACACCAACAGAACATGGTGATTGAACCAGCAATTTCCATCGGGGGGGGTTAGCAGCAACAAATGGTGATTTAGTCAGTTCACATTTGGCTGAAAAAGAAGAAATTACCTCCCTAGCTATGGCAATTTCAATGTTGGAAAATCATCGGAGTTTTGGGTGTGCCTTACTTCAGACACACCCACATGACTAAAGTGGTGCGAGTGGCGAACTGATACCTATCTGACAGTATGATACTAAAGTATCATTGAAGTATCCTCTTATATGTTCAAACTCCTCATCCTAATCTGATAATTATCAATAGGCCTTATTGCGGTCTGCGGACGGTGGGATATTTATGGGCCATTTGGAGATGGGGTCTGCCCCCGGTGCCTAAAAATCACCTAGCGATTTTCCAGTGACTTCACGACGTGAGGTCATCAGAATCATCCAGCTGAAGCTGATAGATATGTTATCTAATGATTTGAATCATGATCATGGTGGTTTATTGGTGATGTTGCTGCTGCTTGTTGTGATGACAATTAATGACAATCATGAAATTTCGCCATAAAGATCCATACCAACGATAAACCATTTTCACCATGAATCGTGATCATTCCGAGCAAGCAGCATTTCCATCATCCACATGGTACAAAAAAAAAGTTGATTGACACGCGATGGCCATTAGCCCAGACATTTGGTAACCTCGTTGGTCAAAGCCTAGTTGAAGCACCTTTTTTGCTGGTGAACTTGCCATTCGCACCACCTGAATCACCAGTTTCCCCAAACATGATCATTGGGTTTGTCTGAAAATATGGTACAAGAATTACCCTGGTTAATCACCATTTTACCTACTCATATTGCTATTTTGGGGTGTATACCCCATTTCAAGACACATCCAGTTTCCATTCACTGGTGAAACTCCTATTCTTCATGGTCAAATCCCAATTGCTCACCATTTTTCATGATTAAATCATCTTAAATGGGGATTTCCATAAATCAGGCTACCCCCATTCACTGGAGGGGTTCATGGAAAATCCATCTATAAATGGTAACTGGGGGTACCCCCATGGCTCAGGAAACCTCCAAATCCCATTCTGCCCTCCAACCGACCCCTGCGATTCCCACCTTGCCGTTGCCGTTACGAGCCACGCTGTCGACCTGTTGGACTAGGCGCACTGCAATACCTCGATCTTCGCGACGCGACGCGAGTTATCATCCAATGGTGGAATGTTAGTTTCCATTAATAGTGGCTGATAATGGGTGAATAGTGGTTGATAATGGGATTAATATGGATATACCATCTGGTACTGACTAACATAGCTATTGAAAATGCCTCATTCACAGTTGATTTACGTATTCCACATGGTGATTTTCCAGTTCGCTATGTTGGTTTACTAGAGCGTAACCAAGCAAATCGGGCTACTTGGATTTGCTTCAGCCAAAGATTTCTTCAAAACATATACTGGTTGGTGGTTTTAACCATCTTGAAACATATTAGTCAATGGGAAGGATTATCCCATATATTATGGAAAATAAAAAATGTTTGAAACCACCAACCAGTATAGCCATATATAGCCCGAGAGATTTCCCAAGCGGTGGAATTCCGATTGACAAAATCAAAATCATCAGCAAATCCAAGAATATGATGGGGATATGATATAACCAACAATATGTGGTAAAAAATGGGATATGTAAATATGTTATGATCCCAACAATCTGGATAACATATCCATAGGGGGAATCCATGTGGGCCATAACTTAACCAAGAAAATTGGAATAGAATGAGATATGAACTATCTGGATGCTGTACCAAACAAGTGAGATTTATGGTGAATCTTTACCAGCAACAATGGATCAACGGGGATGTAATGGGGGCATGACCAACTGAAAAATCGTGAATATGTACAAAAATCTGTCATACCCTCTGGTAAACTAACATAGCGAACTGGAAAATCACCATGCTATCAATGGGAAAACTCACTATAAATCACCATTTTCAATAGCTATTTTGACATAACCAGGCCGGGTAATTCACCAATCTGAAGACTTCGGCCACTCAAAAAATCCCTTTCCCATGCCCCCTGCCTGGATAGAAATTGAACCGGTCTGACGAGTTCCGCCGAGGATGATTCCCCCAATCCCATTCCATATGGGAAATTCCACTATTTCTATGGCCATTTTCAATAGCTATGTTAAATTACCAGAGGGTATTCCATACAACTTATTGGTCATTTTGAGTGGGGAAACCATTGGAATTCCCCTAAAATTCAGACACACCCATTTCGAAAACAACAAACTTGTTGATGATTCCAGACCTTTCAGGAAACCAACATGGTAAGTGAGACTTCAAGTTTCAACGGGCACAACCACTGTAAATGGGAGATTTTCCGTCAAACATGTTGGATGCCCACAGGGTTAAATCATTCATTCGAGGTCTTTGAGGTGTGAAATGGCCCTTTTTGATACAGAAAACTAAGACCGCAGCTCCCCATCTGTGTCACGTTTTTATACATAGAGTACACTAATCTGTTTTGGGGCACGGAGCACACGAGCATCGACCAGCGCCTGGCGGTTTTTAAGACTTGGTAATTGAACCGTGAGTTATGCTGGGAAAACAGAGATTTTTCATGTGATTTTACTGGGATTTGAAGTTAGGACATGTGTTTCATGGGGATTTTAACCATCGAAAATGGTGCGATGTCATTTCATGGAGATACGCGTGCGATGGTTTTTTGTCCGAGATGATGATCTGGATGATTCATCTCACTATATAATATACTACCTCGTACTATTCAGCTCTCTGCTTGTTCCGACATATTCATACCAACCACAATGTTGTAAGCCCATGTTTTGCTTTGAAACTACTCAAATCTGATTGCGAGATTACTACGAGCAAAACCATGGTTTAAGTTTACCATAATGGACTTTTATTTTCATTGCCCAAGCCCAATGTCTTTCTTTCTATTCTGGGATTTCAATACACCTATCGACCTATCAATTAATAATGGGTTGGGGCTTCATTATTATCCCTTCAACACTTAGGATTTCTTATTCTGTCTACCCCCGAACTCGGTAGTAACTTTGCAAGAAATTCCTAACTTCAAGCAGGGATCAGCCCACAAATATCCCACAAATCACCGGTTTCACCAACTTGAAATCTCATAAAATTACCCAACAAAATCCATCAAACGCGCTTTATTGATTGAATTTCCCATACCAATCAACAACAACATTAAAAAAAAATAAACATCCAAAAAGATCCAAAAACCATAGATTAGATAGATTCTATGAAATGATACCAGCCGCGATAATGGCCTCAGCGGAGTCCACGGCCTGCAACTTGCTGTAACTTGAGGATTTGACAAAAGAAAAAATTGGATTTCACCCAAAATGATGTGTTTTAAATTGTTATACTAAATCATATGGCTCATATATATATATATATACATACATATATTTATTTATTGTAGACATTATCATATTATATATATGTGGTATAGAACCAACAAAAATCCAGGAATGAGCTGATTTTAACGAATGATTCACCAGCAAAATAGTGGTGTGTTTCATCAGGGCAACATTTGGAACGGTTTTTAACTTTTAAACACGCTTCACCGACAAACATTGGGTATTTAACCAACAAACATGACTTTACAATGACGCTTTAGCCAGGAACACTGGGCTGATAAGATCACTACAATGTGGGGCCCCCGTTTACGATAGCTAAGTTGGTGCAAATAACTCCAATAACTATGGTTTATGATATTTATAACCATTTATAACCATATAGTATTCATGGGGTTTATAAATCAACTACACAATTGGATTCAAAAGTGTTGTGTATTTTCAAAAAAGGAAATGCCAACGGGGTACTTCACAGAGAAAAACATACAGAAAACAAATCAATGACCAATGACATTCAAGACATGACACTGGCTGTAACACTGTAAGGAGTCAACAAATCGCGGAGATTCAAGTCGCAAGTCGGAGACTTTTTCACCAAGCAAATGGGAATTACATGGAATTACCCTCTGGTAGTCAACATGGTCTGCTGGAAAATCCACCATTTAGTTGGATGATTTTTCATTCAGAACCTCCATTTTTTTTTGACTTTAGTTCGGGGATTTCCATGGATTTCCCCGCTTGCCACGGCCGTTTGACTAGCGGAAGTTCCGGTACAGCTTTTTTTGTTTCCAGACATGCGGTTTTTTATCATGAAACATCATTGGGCAGAAACTGCCAAGATTTTTTTGGGGGATTCTACATGGCAATTTTCCAGTCAACCCGGCAAAAGAAGTCGATTAGCTAGTTAACAGTTCTAGTAGTACGAGTACATATACATACATATGTTATATCTTATATCATATTATATCATATTATATCATATTATATGATATTATATGATATTATATTATACCCTCTGGTAAATTAACATGGACCCTGACAGATAGGGGTTGGAAGACTAGTTTCCATTAAAAATTGGCTATTTTCAGGGTTTATGTTAATTTACCACAATTTTTTAACATAACTATGGAAAATCACCATTTTACATATCCCAATTTATGGCAACAAATGAAACGATGAAAACTCCCGAGACACCCGTCTCGCGTTGTTACGCTTTAGCGCATCGCGGTATACCGCCTGACCAGCCAAGGTGGTATCCTCTACACCTCGGTGCCACCAAAGCTCTCACTGGTGAGCTTTCTTTCACCCCAGTACCTACTGATTCTATATAGATATTCATAGATGATATATATATATATATAGATATATTATGTATATACAGTGTATATATATATATATTGATATATCATCGATCTATATATAGACATATACAGTATACATATATATATATATATATATACATATACTGTACATATTATATAATTATATATATATATCTACCAGAGTTTCTGGCCAAACTACAGAACTATTGCACCGCCTTTTTTCGTTTCACCCAGAGTCGGATGGCAGGTCAGATCTTTCACCGGCGAATTTATGTCGAACCACTTGGATTTGCTGGTTAATCAACTGTTATAGATCCCTATTGATGGGTATTCATGGTTATTAATGCCTATCAGTGGTTAGTAATCATCAATGGTTATCTTGGATTTTGCTGATCCGGGGTTCCCCAAAAATAACCAAATACTCACTATAGATTCCCCAGTCATGGTGGATGTTCCATTGGGAAAATAAGCCAAATCACCGACTAAACAACCCCAGGACCATATGAACAAATGATTCAACAAGTGACAGAGGGGTTTGGCCAGCAGAAATGGGGATTAATCATTAATCATCTCAATGGACAACTTACCCTCTGGTAAACTAACATAGCTATTGAAAATGGCCCCTTTATAGTTGATTTACCTATCAAAAATCGTGATTTTCCATAGTTATGTAAACGTTTACCAGAGGGTACCATCCCGGGTACTCTGGGTACTCTCAGCTGGCAATAAAGAATTCCAACACATGCTTGATAGGAAATTCATCTCCAAGCTGGAGAGTGAGTGCATTTCCAGCTTGGATCTTTTTTCTTGCGGATCGTGAAACTCTAATCTGTTGCACCGAAACTGTGCATTTGAATCTTCAAGGAACTTATTTAAACAAATATGCAATAAAGAAATCAGAAACTGTTTATATATATATATATATATGTATACATATATATATATGTATGTATATATATATACATATATATATGTATATATATATATGTATATATATATGTATATATATATATATGTATGTATGTATGTATGTATGTATATATATATGTATGTATATATATATATATATATATGTATATATATATATATATATATATGTTCAGATCCAGTTACTAGTATGGAGACCACAGTTTCTTGAATACTCTCCCAACTTTGTGTGGGCATCCCGGCCGGTTTCGGCTAGAGCCTGGGTCCAACTGGGGAACGTTCCCCAACAGTCAGGATCCCCAACAATGGTAGTGTAATCCCAGGAACCAATCAACATCAATTAACTCAACTGGGAGTTATAAGATATTGTTAATTACCTTCTGGTTATTTAACATAGCCATGGAAAATCACCATTTATAATAGGTAAACCAGGTAAACCATCTATGAATGGGCCATTTTCCATGGCTATGTTAAATAACCAGAGGGTAATTTATCTTTATTGGCTCAACTGGGTTATATGCTTAGCCCCCTCCTCACAAGTGCAGTTGTAACCCACTTAGTAATTCAGGTGACCCACCAAGTTTTATTTCCCCCCGCGGATTTCACAGTTACCTGACCCCCTTTGACATGGTCGACCCAAAGTGGTCATTTTCAGTTGCCACTCAAAAAATCATGCAATTTCAACACTTTCTGAACCCAAAAAATCCAAAAACAAAAATATAGGGTACATTTACCCAACCAAAAATTGGACACCCAACACTGAGCTATGAGCAAAGATCACCCAACATAGAATGACATGAGATGAGGAAAAATCATGGCCCAACAGGGTGCAGACGATGAAGTTCTCCAAGTGCAGATCTTTGCTTTTCTTAAACACATAATCTTAGGCTCAGTAACTTGGACATATATGATCATATTTGTATATTTGTGGCAAAAGACTCGGAAAATTTGCGCTTCTCAGCCAAGATCTGCCCCGTTTAGATGATTCCTGTTCCTCAACGTCAAACTTGTATTTTTTTCAGTTGGATCAAATAATCAAGGCATTTCAAGACTATTTCATGTCCAAGTCAGATTCATCATAATATACAAACATCATCATAATATATCATTCTCACATGTATCGTTCTTGCTACTATCATCCTGAGTATTACTGATTGTTTATGACCATGATCTACCCTCTGGTAATTTAACATAGCTATTGAAAAATGACCCATTTATAGTTGATTTACCTATTGAAAATGGTGATTTTCCAGTTCGCTATGTTAAATTACCAGAGGGTATAACCACCATTTCCTACCGTTTTCCTATGATTTTCCATAGCTTTTGGTATGTTTACCCAAAACGGTGCACCATGATTCTTTTCGAAAGCCGTGATGAGTACATCATTCCTAGTTCCGGAGCTCCATGGCTAGGAAAATCATTCAGCTCCAACGTGGTTTTTTCGGTCCTTATAATTCAGCTAGAAAGAATGGAATACAAATATAATGTAAGCAACTATATTCCCATCATATATATATAACCATTGGTATATATATATACATATCCTCATTTATTATATATATATGTATATATATATCCTCATTATATATACATGTATATAAACATATATATCCCCATTTATCCCCATTGTATATCCCCAGGTGATCAGTTTCCGCGCGCCTTGGGATCGGAGGACAAGATCTGCGCCGGCGAAGCCAAGTTCCACTTCGCCTCGAGCGAAGAATGGGATTTTTATAGGTAAGATGATTCCAAAAATGAAAAAAATGGAAAATTCATAGGGAAATATAGATGAAAAATTATGAACATATTATTATTTACCATTGATTTATTGCATTCTATGGAGAAACCCTTGAATTCAACAAACGAGAATACGGTAGAGACTTGAGCAGCAAATCTGTGTAAAGCCTCTCTTTGAAGCTATTTTGGACTCACAAATGGCTGGTCATTTTTGGACTAAATCCATGTTTGGTGTTAAGATATCCATAATTTGTATTTGCTTGAACTAATTAGTACCACTGTTTTTGCCGTCAACCAACCATCAGTAAGGGGGTCTGGGAAGGTCGTGATGGATTCCCAGCAGTCGTCCGCAATTGACCGCAGATCGGGATGCTGAGCTGGTGACAATGTTTGCCAACGTCCGCAATTTCGCAAGAACCTGGCCATGCCCGGTGGATGCAAATGCTACACCCCAGCGAAACTACTTGTTAGTTGTTATAAATATATGTTATATATATAATTGTATACATATAACATAGATATATATATATATATATATATATATATAATTATATATATAACATATATATATATATGTGTATACAGTATACAAAAAAATGCTGATATACATTGATATATGAACTATTGTAGGGATACAGGATACATATACCAGGCCTGGCTCAGCATCGCCCAGCGTTCCGAGGTCCAGGCGCGACCCACCTGGGACAAACGCCAACGCACCGTGGATCTCTAAGAAAAAACGTGGCAAAAGCCGTGAAAACGTGGCAAACAAAAATGGAAAAACATAGAAACAACTATGAATATATGAACAAACTATATATGTTTTTTGAAAATGGTTCTCTGTTTTTTCTCATGTTTTGTCCCATAAAATGTGGTTCAACTGATCAGTGTGTTTATCCAAATCTTCAAAATCAGTTGAACCACATCAGAACTGGACCAGTTTGTCTGCAATGGCAGGCTCTATCTATTATGCATGGATATATATATATATATAGTATCATTATTATTACCATTATTATTATTATTAATTATTGTTATTCTATTATTATTATACATGTACAATATACGTATATATATATATTATGATATTGTTTAATATATTTGTAAATATATTATCTAATATATTATTTAATATATTATTTAATATAGTATTCAATATATTATTTAATATATTATATCTATGTGTGTGAGAAGCACACCTGCGATTTGTTTCATGGTGATTTAACCAAAGCGACCCGCTTGAGGATGTCCTTTCAGCAACAGGGTTGGGTGTCTAACCCGCAATTCGACAGCAAATTCCTCCACTAAACACCAAACATCTTCCACCTGGCTGAGTTGTTCAAATATGCACCAAACATCTTCCAACATGGTCACTTGGGGAAATTTATCCGGTTTCATATGGTTTCATAGACCAGGTTTAATTTACCTTTATTCTGGTAGTAGATGTTATTTGTCCATCCTTTTGGGGTGCTAATATCATTTTAGTAGGATGTTAAGTTTCTTTCATATATGTTTTTGGGGTTTCATATATGTTTTGGGGTTGCTACCCTTCGGTAATCGAACATAGCTATGGAAAATCAACACGTTCAACTACACATATTTGCCGTTTTTCCAGCTATGTTAAATTACCAGAGGATATACAAACCATTCTTCTGGATAAATTTCACTACTTCACCAACTTGAAATAAAACCAGGTCGGCGAGATTTTCCTACGTGGCCGATTCGTTGAAATTAAAAAAGCCTGGTTCGGAAGTCCCCTTTCTTCCTGGATTCTCCCATTTACAAATGGTAGTTCACTGGGGCCCCCAGTGCCCCCAGTGCCCCGTTCACCAACACGATGAGTGGGATGGTCGTCCAAGTAATGGCTGTGCTTTAGTTGACTATGGATATTAACCAATTCATTAACCAACTAATATGAAGTTCACCATAGTTCAGCAACTAATATGAACATCAAAGCAGGTTATCAACCATTACTAATCCATGCTTGACCCAGCCATAGTAGATTCTTAAGCCCTGTTATAAGCCCTACTTATGATTATCCTTAACCAAAAAAATTGTTAAACAATCGGTGTTAACCATTACCAATCACTATTAATCACAATCCATCACTATTGACCAGTGATTAATCAGTGATTAATCACTATTCATCAGTATTAATCCTATGTTATCCAGCTATTAATCAATTACATATCTAATATTAACATTACTATTAAACATTAATTTATCCCATAGTTCACCAACATGAACATATTAACATTAATATTAAACATAATATACGGTGGATGGGCCAGCGAAATCCTGCACCAGTTGAAAACTTTGGTAAACATCCCATTTATATTCATACATTTATCCATTCATAGGATTTATAACCAACCTATTTATAGGATTTATAACCACCATTCAACCATCATTCATCCATTTATAACCACCCTATAAAAATAGGGTTCCCATCAAATGTCCCATGATTTATAGGCTTTCAACCATCCCAAATTGCTGGTGAGCGCCACCGCCTGGTCGGGCCGCGTCAGGCGCCGATAGGCTTCGTTCAGCGAGTCCAGGACACGGCTCAAGGCGCTCTGGGCGTTGCGACGGTAGCGACGAGTTTCTTCAGTTGACCCGGAGGGTAAAAACAAACGACTCAACGGTTATGGTTAACTTATAAATGGTTGATTAATATGGTTAATATGGTTAATAACTTATAATGGTTCATTAATGGTTAATAACTTATAAATGATGTAAAAATAGGATTTGACCATGAAAAATGGTGGTTTCATGGGATTTAACCAAGAAAAAGTGCGATTTTAAGGGGATTTATTGGTTGATTAACTAATATGGTTAATTAATGGTTAATTAATGGTTAATTAATGGTTAATAACTTAGAATGTTTTTTTTGATGGTTATAGTTAGTAATGAATGACACTATGGTTAGCTAAGGTTACGAATGGAAGAAATATGGTGAATTAATGATTAATGATGGTGTTCATAACTTTTGGTCAATAACTGATGGTTAATATGGTTAATATGGTTTTATGATGAATGGTATATGAATGGTTAATATGGTTAATAACAATAGTGGTTCATGGTTCGTCCATTGGTTATTGGTGGTTAACTAAGGCTAAGAATACTTAATTAATGGTTATAATTATAGTTAGTGATGAATGACACTATGGTTAACTAAGGTTAAGAATATTAATGACATTAAATGACTATGTTAACCGTTAACGAATGTTAGTCATTCTTAAGACTCGTAACTTAACCATTTATAGTGGTTAACTAAGATTAAGAATGGTGAGTTAATGATTATAACGAATGATTAATCATTGTTAACTGATAAAAATGACGGATAGTTAATTAATTGTCAAGAATGGTTATATGATGAATGGTTACATAACTAATGACTGTCAACCAATGTTAGATATAATTAATGTCATTGATAAATGACTGGTTACTTCGTTAACAATAGTGGTTCATGGTTCTTCCATTGGTTGTTGATGGTTAGCTCATGTTAAGAATGATTAATTAATAGCTAAGTTCTATGATTTACAATGATTAATGGTTGCCTGATGTTGGGTTCTATTCATTCTTAATGGCTAGCTAATGGTAAGAATGGTTAATATGGTTCAATCATGAATAATGGTTGAAATAAATGGTATAATTACTATTATTCAACGGAATGTGTTTGGTGCATTGGTTGACATGGAAAGTGTTTGGTGCCAGAATGCATTAATTAGTTAACACAATGGGTTTGGTGCCAGAATGTTCAATGAATGTGCATTCATTAGTTAACTAATGTTCAGCTATATTCATTCTTAATGATGGTTAGTTTGTTACTCTACAATATATAATGTTATGTTAAACTAATATGGTTAACTAATAATGGTTAATGATGATTCATATTGGTTGGTTCCAGTAAGTTCTCAATTCCTCCAGTGTTACAGAGATGACAATCACAGGTCTCACAGGTCACAGGTTGCGATTCTGCGATTTGAAGATGTGCTCCGTTTTGCCTATCCCTCAAAGTCTAAAGTCTTTAAGTGATCAATGGATCAGCTATTATCAGCTATAAAATGGGATAAAAAGAAACTCTCTTCGAAAAAAGATAGGCTTCCAATGGCTTCCACTACAAGACCCATCAGCAAATAGCAGTTGAATCCACATGTTGCGCCCAAAAAAATCGCCCAAGTTAGGCTTGCCGTTGGCCTCCTGAGGTGCTTTCCCTGCACTTTTCATGGTATGTGTGCGGCGAATGGCAAATACCTCCACCAAAGATATCATCTGGGTGGTGGTTGAAAAACCATCTTGAAAAATATTACTGTAGTCAATGGGAAGGATTATATATCCCAAATATGAAATGGAAAATAAAAAAAATCTTTGAAACCACCAACCAGTATATCATTGATACCAACATGGAGCCTGTCAAAATACCAACATGGAGCCTGATTTGGATCCACAATGGATCCCATCATCCCAATGTTCGGAAAAAAAATACGACGCTACATTCCCAAAAAACACCACAAAATATGTATAACACTTATCCCCATAAAAAGTGTTTACAACACACAGTGTATTAGTTGGATCCCCATATCATATCATATCATATCATATCATCAGGTATATCTCATGGAGATATGCCCAATATTTTTTTTACATGAACATTTCCTAAAATCGGGGTACCCTCAAATCATCCATGTTAATATCGGTCTTTTAACCATTTCATGCAATCCCATTTGCCCCTTGAGGCGCCTCATCAAGCCCTGTCCTGTGCGCTCCATGAGGTCAACTGGCAATCAATGGAGTTTACACTGTCGGTGTGGCTACCCCAAATGGATAATTTACGATGGATAATCCTACTAAAATGGATGAGTTGGGGGTACCCCCCAAATGGCAATCTTGGTAGAGAAAATGATGATAAACCATGAAAATTCGGTACTCTAGTGCGAGACAAACCCCGTGTGGCTGAAATAAAGCAATTAGAGCTATTGAATGCACATGATGTACATGATAATAATTACCTCACAACCCTGAAGGAAGTCATGGTGAACTGATTATGAGATTGTTACCCAAAAAGATTGGATTCATTCACAAACATGACATTGCATGATAAATAACGATTGCATTCGCGTCAAGAGAAATGGCGATTTAACACCAAACTGATGAGATCATGCATGCCATTCAAGCCAATGGGTGAGATCATGTTTCTCCTAGAGTTGCCATGCCAATGTCGTCCATCATTTTCTGACACCCGAATATGCTGCACTATGTTTACTGCCATCAATTTTCCATGTGTCAAAAAAATAGCATGTGTCAATGAAAATGACCATTGGAAATTTATCTGTTATCCCATGAATTTACCAATTTATGACACATTTATTCCATCTGTCAAAGCCCGTTTTTTTGATTGGTTACTGTAGAAACCCTTAATTATAGCCTATAGCTTATAATATCCAAAGTTTTTGGTGAAGTCAAAGTTGTAGGCGTCTGACCTCAGCTACTGACCAAAAAAAATGAACGACTCCTGCGCTGTCGGAAGTTTGTTGTCTCTCTGAACGGCCGTCCGCGGGTCTCTCCCAGCCGCTTGGACATCCCAATCCCATCGACCACAGCTCCAGTAGCCAAGGTGCTCCTCTTGTTCCAGTGAGGTCAGTGAGGTCGTTACAAGGTAAACCCAGATCTTTGATGCTTATTGACATAGTGAAGCTTAGATAGCCGCAAAAACACACACTTGCTCAATTTTTAGCTGGTTAGGACTAATTTTATCTAATTTTACCATTGATAGCAAAAGATTTGATTAAAAATACGACCCTCCAGTAAATTAACATAGACCCTGGCAGATATGGCTTGAAAGATTATAGTTTCCACTCAAAATGGCTTCTTTCCAATTTATATCCAGCATTCCAGGGTCTAACTGTTTATTTACCGGGTAAAGATGGGTAATGTCAACCCTGAATTAATAAACCCCAAACGGCTGTTTAATTGGGAGAGTATCATAAAAAAGTACTGACGTTATCAGATGAAATTACTATTGGAGGAGTACCCCCTAATTAATAAACCATGGTTTAGTCTCATCCGGGGTTGCAAAAAAAAAAACTTTTTGTTGACAAAAATGACACTTTTCCATAACTTTTATTCCAATGCTATTTCCAGATTCATGGTATCTACATCCAGCACCGTTTATTCATGGTATCTCACCAGTCGCTTGACCGCCCTTGACCGCCCCAGTTCCATGGATAGATCCCCCGGTCCCGACGGTCGCTGCTGCGCTACCTTGCGACGAACGGTGCTGCCCGATGATCCAGTGGGATATCTGGTTGGTGGTCCAAGATCGCGGGCCCAAGACATTTCTGGGTAATAGTCACAATTTGGATATATAACTAATATGGTCATACCATAGCTGGAAAACCATAGGAAAATGGTGGTTTTACCCTCTGGTAAACGTTTACATAACTATGGAAAAGCCACCCATTTTTAATAGGTAAACCATCTATTTCTATGGGCCATCTATACCATGGCTATGTTAAATAACCAGAGGGTAATAATCACAATTTGGATAACCAATATGGTCATACCATAGCTGGTTGGTGGTATACCTACTCCTCTGAAAAATGATGGAGTGAAAGTCAGTTGGGATGATGACATTCCCAAGATATGGAAAAATAATCCAAATGTTCCAAACCACCAAGCAGATATGCATGATGATTTTTCACCAGAATGTTGGATCCACCAAGAAGAAGTAGGATTGAACGAAAGATTTGGGGATTGAACAACACAACATGGGGACTTTCACCCACATGAATACGGGATTTAAATAACAACTTATGGGACATTGACCATGAAAAGCGGCTGGAGAATCAATCCAATTGGGATCGCCTACCAGCAATTCTATTTGATTCCAGTTGTATGATTTGTATGTAGATCATATAAGCAATCAGCAACTGGTTGCAATACCCTGTAATTCATTAATTCGAACATCTTGGCGATTGAACCAAAAACGGACACTAAGCATCCGCTGATTTTCCAGGATCATTCTGCACCATTTCAGCACCGCTTCGAAGAGCTTGGAACGTTCGTCAACTCGCTCGCAACCGGGATGCTCCGAAGCAAAGATCAACAGGGCCCTGGTGAAATGAGGCCATCCTAAACTGGTTGATGGTTGAGCCACCTACCCCTCTGAAAAATATGAGTTAGTGAAAGTCAGTTGGGATGATTATTCCATTCCCAACTGAATGGAAAAATCATCCAGTCATATATCCAGTCATGTTCCAGTCACCACCAACCAGTAAAAATGTGTGTTTTCCCCATGGGTTTTCCCCATTGAAATGACCTAAAATGGCTGCTACATTTATCCAGCATGGCAGCACACGGTGGGAAGTTTATACTGCATCACCATTCATAGCATTGCAAAAACGACAGCTGTATCCTTTTCACCAAGCTTTCCCAAAATAATTTTGACAGTTACCCTCTGGTAAACTAACATAACTATGGAAAATCACCATTTTTATTGTGGGTAAATCAACTATAAATCACCATGTTCCAGTTCGCTATGTTAGTCATTACCAGAGGGTAAATGTCTAAAGAACTTGTTGATCAAACATGATCAAACCATATCAATCCTTCATTGTCCACACCATCCCTGTCGCAGAAATCTATCCCACCTGTCTGTTCCAGCGGCCGTTCCCGGGAGCGCGGTCGTGGGGAACGCTGTCGCTCCTGTAACTGAGCAGTGTGAAAAAACCGGGATAAAACCGACAAACAAATGGGATTCAAGGCAAAAGGAGAGCAAAAGGTAAGGGAAATATCACCAACCATGTTTTATAATGCCTGTTATAGCATTAAATTTACTTAACAACAATGGGTATATTGGAATGGTTTAGAACCACACCAAAAAATCAGCATTGACAGCCGCTCCTGTGCCCGGCGCCACAGTCGAATGCCTTCATGTGATCTCACCTCCCAGGTGATTTGCCACAAAAAACTGGAAGCCAAGCCACGAAAAATGTGGCTTAACGATGACGAAAAAGCAACCAAAAGTGACGAAAAGCCGGGAATTGGTTGTGCGATCGTGTGCAATTTGTTCTATGGGGATTCGGCTGAAGCCAACCGACAAAGCAACCGACAAATAGCATGTTTTCCATACCGTTGAAACGATTAGCAAGTCAGATCTGACTAGCAACTCACAGCTGGCTGGGGTTTGATGGTAATATCACCATCAAACATGGGGATATCACTAACATATAAGTGATATGACCATGAACTACTATAATTGAAACAGTGGGGCTCCGGGAATAAATTGAGCGGGAATAAATTGAGCCATACAGGATGGGGGCCCCCCAGTGATGTTTGTTGGTTTATAATAAACCATTATATATAACCCTTTATGAATACTAGTTCGTTATATCTACCATAAACCACAGTGAAAAAATAGGCTGTCCATGCCCCTTTCTGCTCCATGGTGCTAGTATTAACATGTATTAACTTACAAAACTGGGTGATTTATGGGGGATTTATGTTGGTATATGGGGATGGGTCAAAACCTTGTACCCCTGGTGAACATCAAAATAGCTGGTAAATGGATGTTCATCCCACTAAAAATGGTATTAATAGGTATTGATCCATACCCATATACATATTCCAGCACCATGGAGCATATGGGATGGTGTCCATGAGGCCAGCATCAAGGTCACTATGATTTCATGGCAATCTCATCGAGATCTCCCTCCGATATCCATAAAAATCTGGGTGATTTAATGGTAATTTAATCGATGGGAATTTAATTTTACATGTAAAAAATGGGAAATTAATTTTACATCCGGTTTTTTACATGTAATTTAATTGATGGGAAATTCATGGTTTAGATAAGTTTTAATAGGAATACCCTCTGGTCATTACACGTGGCTTGCTGGAAAATCCCATATTTGTTCGATTTTCCCAGCGATAAACCTCCATGTTTTATCATTTTTGATGAGGATGTTCCAGGTAGCCAGGGTTGATTAGCAGTTAACCACCAGTTAACCATCATATCATCATTACCCATTATAAATCACTATTACTCACAATTAACCCTTATCAACCATTCTTATATGGTGGTTTCCTAAAATGGGGGGTACCCCTAAATCATCATAATCATCCATTTATGGATCTTCCATGAAATAAACCATCATAAACCATCCATTTTGGGGTACCCAGTACCCCCATTTTAGGAAACCTCCATATTTGTTGAAGCAAACTGAACGCTGGGATCTTGTGAAGGCAAAAACTCACACTCCGGCCGTAGTGCTCCATCTGGCTTGGTGCGAGTATGCTCAAGCCAAATCGTGTGGTTTATTTCAAATGAACTGCCCTTTGGTTATTTAACATAGCTATGGAACATCACCATTTCTAAGAGGTAAATCATCATAGATCATCCATAAATGGATCATGTTCCATAGCTATGTTAAATAACCAGAGGGTAATATGTTGAAAACTATACCATACTATACCATACTATACCACACTACACTACACTACACTATACTATACATGGTTATACAATTATATATAATTATATATATATTATTATATATTCTACAGCTCCAATACCTCCTTTAAATCATCTTTCATCTCCATTGTTCACGACCCTAGGATAAACATCAGGTGTCCCCAGGAAACTCGTCGGTCAGGTTCAGGTTTCCGCCCCCAGCTGCGCCTCCCCGAAGTACACCAGCTTCACCAGTTCCTGTCGCTGAGGTTTAACGGTTACTCCGTGAGGTTCCACCGTGTTTTGTTCACAAGAACAACGCCACATCTCCTCCGCTTTCATGGGGGTTACATGGGTTTCATAGGAAATCCCTCCATGGAGGTTTCTAGCTGGGAACATGATCTATAGATCATAGCAAAAGATCACTGAAGTGAGAATTGTCATATTTACGGTGCTGCTTCAAAGGGAAAGTTACATCGCGATAGAATCAATCCCTAACATCTGAATACAGGTCAACATTGCAGGCTAAAACCATCCAATCCTAGGGATGAGTACTTTCCAAGCCATGTTTTGGATTTGTCCTAAACGGGTTGCAAACCATGGTGCCATTTATCATCCACATAAATTGGTTGCATCCTATCTTCTGGATGTCACCCCTGTTGATTCTATGCCCTCCATCAGCATGGATCCTCCACAGGTTTAGCACAATCTATCCAACCATTTAGCAAGGTTTCTCCCGGTCATAGTTGGCCAAGTATGATGACATTCTGCGTATACAAATCGTACTATGACTAAGTGGTTGGTGGTTTCAACCTACCCCTCTGAAAAATATGACTTACTTCGTCAGTTGGGATGATTTTTTTCCATGCCCAACTGAATGGAAAGTCATAATCCATTCATGTTCCAGTCACCACCAACCAGCATTCATGATTGCGAATGACTCACCAGCCATAGAAACCTGGTTTCATATTGGGGGGTCGCCATCTACGATGGGAAACTTTGAAAGGACGTCTCGGGATGGAGTGCTCTGGAGGCTGCCAGAATTTATCCAGACCAGTTGGATTTGTCCAAAAATAATCATAAATATGGTACACCATTCCATTTATGGATGATTTATGATGATTTACCTATTAGAAATGGTGGATCTTTCCATAGTTTTTTGTAAACGTTTACCAGAGGGTAGTTCCATTGTAGTGATTATGGCCGTACACCATTCCAAACATGTTTTGAAAAATCCAGTGGTTAGGAGGGAGCGCTAGCTTGGGGTATCCCTATTTTCGATCAAGCCAGTGGGAGCTATGAATTGAGTTTCCCACGCAAAAGTCAAAGATTTGGAAAATCATCACAAAAAACTATGAACCATAGTTATAAGCCATTGAAGGATATAAGGATAGGATAACCCGCAAATTTGGGGAACTTGCACGCACACCAGGGTGGGTTACATTCCCCGGTTACGATCTGATCCGAATGATCCAAAGAGAGAAAGCCAGTTATTTCACGTGAACGTGATCCATGGGTACTGGTTCACTGTCACAGCTGTGGGTACACAGTTCAAAAAATGCAGTTCCACTAAAAAAAAACACTGGGTCACTGGGTCTACATGTTCCAAAACCATGTTAACCGTGTTCCAAAACTACAAAAAGGTGATATTGAAACTTAGGGCCCCACATTAAAACATATTAAAACTGCCCACGGGGCACCTTCTCTTCAGCGAGCAACTTGGAGCTCATCCCACCTGGCTAGGTGGCTATCCCCATGGATCAAATTCTACAATGGTATTCCCCTATAAATGGGAAATCATAGGTAAATAAGAGTGAAATAATAGGGAAAGGTACCCTCTCGCAATTGAACAGTTTGCGAACTGGAACATGGCCATAGAAATAGTTGATTTACCTTCAATAAATGGTGTTTTTCCAGTTTGCTATGTGAAATTACCAGAGGGTATCCCCTATAAATGGATCAAAAATTTGTGTTTGTCCAAAGACTCCGACTGATGATCAACCATCAATGTGGAGGCGCTGGATTTTCTGGCAAACCCCTACAGCATGAGCGCAAATTTGTATTCGGGTATCCACAATTTTGAGACAGGATTGAGAAACCTGGTATTTTTCAAATGAAATTGACATGGTGGGACTGATTTTGGGACATATGAAAGTGTGGCATACCGTACCAAAGAAGTGCAGAAGAACTGTGGCAACATGCAACGCAGCAAAAAACAAGAAGTAGTTTCAACTTTCAACCCCTCTGAAAAATGATGGAGTGAAAGTCAGTTGGGATGATGACATTCCCAACTGAATGGAAAAATAATCCAGTCATGTTCCAGTCACCACCAACCAGCCATGATTTAGGGATTCGAACCATTTTTGTCCAAAGGGGGATGGCTCGGTTCACCCTCTACCCCGAATATTGTTGGACAAGAACCCCATATCGAATGTGCTAAAGCGTGGCAAGGCCAAGCATGATCCATAATTTCCCTCTGGTAATTTAAAATATGGGATTTTAATAGGATTTTAATGGGATTCTATGGTGATCAATATGGATTCATGGAACTTACCCTCTGGTAATTTGTTACATAGCTATTGAAAATGACCATAGAAATAGTGGATTTACCCATTGAACATGGTGATTTTCCATAGTTATGTTAGTTTACCAGAGGGTAGTTCCATTGTAGTGATTATGGCTTTACCATTGATGCATGATTGATGGAATTAGTTGTTGGGGGTATCTATATGAGCCATGGTCAAAACGTGGTATATGGTTTTCATTGTAATCCATCACATGATTGTTCAATCCTTCCACTGGGTATACAAATCTATGTTGATGGATTTTCTGATAATCCCCCAATATAATATGCCGTGGTAAATGTTCCGTAAAAAAATCCCTATGTTTGATGGCTATGTCATCCAACCCACTTAGCCATGGCATCTATAGTCTGGATCAAAAAAAATCATTCCAGTGACGTCACCACGTGAGGTCATTATAATTCATCAAAATACAGTGGTATACACTACATTCTACCAACTATATTACCATCATATTATATATAACATATATACAGTATATAATATATCCTAAGTATATATAAAGTATTATATTATCTATATTGTATATATATATATATACCCATTGTATCCTTTCTGTTTGCTAGATTCCCATCATCTTCCCCATTCCCCGACAGTCTCACCTCTTCCGCCTCATCAGCGGGCGCTGCCCCCGGGCGCGCTTCGCGCCGGGCGGCCGCGGATTGAGCTGCCGCAGCTGTGGAACATGACGACCCTGCCATGTTTTTTCGGGGAAGATAATGGTTAATATATGGTTATTATATGGTTAATGATGGTTAATAATAATCTGGTTGTGGTTTCAACCTACCCCTCTGAAAAATGATGGAGTGAAAGTCAGTTGGGATGATGAAATTCCCAACTGAATGGAAAAATTAATCCAAATGTTCCAAACCACCAACCAGTCAGGGTCCAAGTGTTAATTTACCAGAGGGTACCTGTGGAAATAGAAAAAAAACGCATGTCCTGTTACAATTAAGGACTTGAACCGGCACAAATTGTCATTTCGCAAGCGAAAATGCTCGTCCAAAACAAAACAACTAAGCAAACACATAGAAAATCAACCAACATAAATGAGGCTTCAAACACCAATAAGGTGGGTGAGTCTTGAAGATGGACAATATATTATGATCTGTATCAATATCAACGGTCCAACCCATTCAACATCCATCGCTGATACAGGACGAATGAATCAGGATGAACCTTGATGAATGGTTGGTGGATCATAGCGGATGGTTTTGGCTCAAGAATTGATATAGCCTCTGGTTATTTAACATAGCCATGGAAAATCCCTCATAAATGGAGGTTTTAATGGGAAAATCCACTATAAATGGGCTATTTTCCATGGCTATGTTAAATAGCCAGAGGGTAGCCTCCTCCAAAGTAGCCATGGAGGCAATATGTATCCAGCAGGCCCATGAGCTGATGGCTGGCCCGGGTCGCGATATCATCAAACTTAAGTGATAACTTATCTGCTAAGAAATTGGCTGTGAACCATTGAACCTGTATCAAACCCTTGCCAAGTAACATGATGTCACTATCAAAAAGCAGCAAAAGGTGACGATGAGAATCTGCCATGACATCATCAATTCACCACTGCGGGGGATCTAACTCGCGAGAGTTTGAGCTCCTACTTACAACTTGTGAGAAGAAAAACACGGAGATTTCAAGTTTCCCAAGAAATCCAAGAAGTGTGACGCACGAAAATGGAAATCAAAACTCACATTGAACCATGGTGGTTCTATATCCCACACATTGTAAGCCACAAAAATCGCCCCAAAAATGTGGGTGCTGGCCACAGGGGATTGGCCCAAGCGCAGCAGCGCAGCTGGATCATCGTCTTTTCACAGGCAGTTTCTCCTGTGATGAAACAGTGAAACCGGCTGTCCAATGGAATCAACCTGTAACTTGAACACATTTAGTTTCTCTTCGATTGAATTATATAGATGATTGAACAGAACCCAACAGCAAACTCAGTTTTTTTTGCAAGCAAAGCAAAAAGAGTAGGTTCTTTCCGTGTGTGGCTCCGGCCACCCTCATTGTGTCCCGACATCATGTAGGTTTCATGAATCCGATTCGTGTTGCGTGAGTCCTTCTCTGTGACATAGTCGGTGGGATACCCATTGGTTGCTGCTGAAATGTTCATCTTTGTTAATCCCAAAAAGTCAACACGAGGCAAGCGATCAAAAGTGCGCAATGGAAAACAAACCACCCTATTATTTTGATAGTTAATTTAAAAACCCATAAAAATCATGAGATTGGGGATGGTTTGTTTTTCTTGCTTCACTAAGATGACTGCTCTTGATGAAATCTCTGCCTTTTGTTGTGTTTTCCACCTTTGCCCAGTTTGCGGGTCGCGGAGTGAAACCGAGACTGATCCGCCGCGCCAAAGGCGCGCTGCTGGATCCGTGTGCCTTGGGGATGTTCACCCAAATTTAGGGTAGGGTTTGGGTCAGGATTTTCCGGAATCCTGGTACAAAAATAGCTATGGATGTCCATCAAGAAACAAAAAAGGTGTTGGTTTTGGTCCATCCCCCACCGGACATAGAATCAACTGCGTATGTTGGAAGAAACCTCCATGATTAACCACGTGCTTGGGAAATAGCTGCTAGAGCACAAGAAGGTTTTCTGGATGGTGGTTTTAACAAGCTTGAAAAGTATTAGTCAATGGGAAGGATTATCCCATACACTATGGAACATAAAAAATGTTTGAAACCACCAACCAGAAAACCATTTAAAACGCATCCCGCCAATGCTGCGTAAATTTCAATGAACTGTGGATTGATCAAAATATGGATGGGAAGTTTAGAAAAAACACAAGTTGTTATGCAGCAGTCCAAAAGAAACCCTTCTTCCCCTCTTGGTCCTCTTGGTTGATTTTCCATATAAACATATCTATAGTCAGGTTCTAAACTGTAGACTGGCATCTAACACTGGGTTGGGTCGAAAATTAAGACTGTTGGACCTATATTGGGCATTTGTAGGATTAAATTCAGTCCACTATTTGGGGGTGTAGTGTAAAAACTACGTAGTTTGCCATGGTCCTAGGTGTGTCATGTTAAATCAACCATCCACGAAAAGTGGTCACTAGTCATTCTGAGCCATGTACCCTCCAGTAAATTAACATAGACCCTGCCAGATAGGGGTTGGAAGATTAGTTTCCATAAAAAAAATTGGTTACTTTCAGGGTCTATGTTAATTTACTAGAGGGTACATAAACCCGCAGAAAGTCTGCAATCAATTGACCCTTGGGTGTCTGCAAAGCCAAGGATGCAGTATCCCATGGGGGGGCCCACCTGTGAAAAATCGGTGAACTCCCAAACAAGCCATGGAGCAGAAGGGTATAGTAGTATTGACATCAGTTACAGTAGTCTTGGATATATACCACTATGATATAAACTGATGTATTGGATATCACTATCATGATTATATATAATCACTAATATGGATATGATATATTATATATATGATTATAATAGTCTTGGATATCACTATCAGAATATGTGTATATATATAATCAATGGTCAATTTACTGCTTAAAAATGCTGGGATTTGTAGAGTCAATCCGGTTTCAATTTGGTAGTATTTTTATCAAGTTAGCATAACCACATGCCAATATCTTACCACTTACCACATGCCACTTTTCTGTTGAGATGTAATCTGGTTTCTGGTATCCCCCCGCTGAAAAATCACATGGTGAACCATCGAAAATACCCCGCTGCATCCCCGGTATCCGTCTGAAATGGGTTGTACAAAGGTCCCCAGTCACCGGATTTTTTTGAACCCCCTACAAAAATTAAACCATCAACCAACCATCGATGGTACCAATGGAATCCCCCAATAAATGGAGGTACTCTCTGGTAATCAAGCATGGCAATGGACACCCACTATTTGAGGGGTCCTGTTGCCATGTTTGGGTGCAGGAGAGTAAAAATTTCAAGAAAAAAACTAGGGATATATGATATATCTGTCGATCTATCGATCTTTCGATCCATCTATCTATCGATCGATCTATCTATCTATCGATCTATCTATCTATCGATCTATCTATCGATCTATCTATCGATCTATCTATCTATCGATCTATCTATCGATCTATCGATCTATCGATCTATCGATCTATCGATCTATCGATCTATCTATCTATCGATCTATCGATCTATCTATCTATCTATCTATCGATATATCGATCGCGATCGATCTATCTATCTATCTATCTATCTATCTATCTATCCATCTATCTCTCTATCTCTATCTCTATATCTATCTCTCTCTCTCGTTCTCTCTCTATCTATCCATCCATCCATCCATCTATTTATCTATCTATATCTATCTCTATATCTATCTCTATCTCTATATATTTCCTTCTTTCTATCTATCTATCTATCTATCTCTATCTCTATCTCTATCTATCTAGATCTATATCTAGATCTATCTAGATCTATCTATAACTATCTATCTATAACTATCTATATCTATCTATAAGTATCTATATCTACCTATGTATATATATATACCTATTTCTCTATATATATATATACATCTCTATCTATGTCTCTCTATCTATATATCTCTATCTATATCTCTCTATCTATATATCTCTATCAATATATATCTATCTATATCTCTCTACCTCCTTATTATATATATATGTCTATCTAAATATGTTTATCTAAATATCACTATCTAAATACATTTATATCTATATCGTTCTATCTATATGTCTCTATCTATATATCTCTATCTATATTTCTCTATTTATATATGTCTATCTATATATTTCTATCTATATCTCTATAAATATGTCTATCTATATCTATCTATCTATATCTCTCTATCTATATCTTTCTATCTATATCTCTCTATCTATATCTCTCTATCTAGTTCTCTCTATCTAGATCTCTCTATCTATATATCTCTATCTAGTTCTCTCTATCTACATCTCTCTATCTATTCCCTTTCTCTCTATCTATCTCTCTATCTATGTATCTATCTCTTTATCTATCTATCCTATCCTATCCTGTCCTATCCTATCCTATCCTATCCTATCCTATCGATCTATCTATCCATCCATCCATCCGTCCATCCTATCCATCCTATCTATCCTATCTGTCCTATCTATCTATATGTCTATATGTATACTTTGTAGCGTCAAACATGTTTCATGTTCAACCCTGGAAATGGGATGATGATCCCAACTGACAAGCATATTCTTTCATTTTTTCGGATGAGAATCTCTAGATTTTCCCGTCTTTATGGGTCAAGAACAGAGGTATGGACCGAGTGCTTCAATCTTTCTACCGATCCGTTCCTGCCTTCCCAACTCAGCGCCTCACCTGGACGAGTCGCGGGTGGATTTTGAAGGTCCGACTCACTTGGACAAAAACGCAGCAAAAACTGCGATCTAACCACCAAACATTGGGATTTAACAATGATTTAACCACCAAAAATTGGATCCTGCAGTTTTTGATGAAGCCGTCGAACTGTGGATAAACCAACTTTACGATCTGGTTCCGTAAGCATCAATACCTGTGCAAGTGTCGTAGATGCCTGTAAAGAGACATCGAATAGCCCTGAGTCCTACTCCCCAAATACTACACTGGTTGGTCGTTTGAAGCCCTCTGAAAAATATTCGTTCGTCAGTTGGGATCATTATTCCATTCCCAACTGAATGGAAAGTCATCATCCAGTCATGTTCCAGTCACCACCAACCAGCTACACCTTCCTGGTGAAATCATGGTGGTAACCTGCTGAAGTTTCTCAGTTCTAAAGGGCTAAATCCATCTGGTTGGATAAAATATGGTTATTATATGGTTATTATATATGGTTATTATATATGGTTATTATATATGGTTATTATATATGGTTATTATATATGGTTATTATATATGGTTATTATATATGGTTATTATATGGTTATTATATGGTTAATATATATATGGTTAATATATATGGTTATTAAATGGTTATTATATATGGTTATTAAATGGTTATTATATATGGTTATTATATGGTTATTTTATGGTTATTATATGGTTATTTTATGGTTATTATATGGTTATTTTATGGTTATTGTATGGTTATTTTATGGTTATTATATGGTTATTTTATGGTTATTATATATGGTTATTATATGGTTATTATATGGTTAATATATATGGTTATTATATGGTTAATATATATGGTTATTATATGGTTAATATATATGGTTATTATATGGTTAATGATGGTTAATAATAATCTGGTTGGTGGTTTTGAGCCACCCCTCTGAAAAATATGAGTTCGTGAAATGGGATCATGACATTCCCAATATGACGGGAAAAATCATCCAGTCATGTTCCAAACCACCAGCCATGGTTTGTGTTGTTTAATTTCGCGCTGTTCCTGACTAACTGTCAGTAACTATCCACTGAAATATATATGGTGTTCTGAGTGCGTAAATCATGTCTCGGAAAGTTCAAATCCATAATCTTCCTGCTTAAATCCCCATCAATTTTCCTAACGTTCCTAACGTTCCTGACCCTTTTCCTTGCTTAAATCATATGAAAAATCACAACTTTTGGCTGGCATTTTATCCATTGTAATCATCATTTTTCATCATTTTTCCATATGTTGTTTTCCTGTTTCTTTCATGATAAATCCCTATTTTTGCTGCTGAAATCCCAGATGTCCCTGGTGATCTTCCGATGTCACCCGGTGACCCGCCTAGCTGCGGCGCGAGAAGAGCGGCTCGGAGGCGGAGCCGCGCAAGGAGCCAGTGGACTGAGCGACATGGGTTTAGGGTTCTTTCAGATCAGCAATTTTCATCTAGTATCACTGGATTGGTTTAAGGGAAAATTTACAGGAAACCATGTTTTTTACCATCAAATATAGGGCTTTCCTGTAAAATTTCCCATAATCCAATTCTATGATAGTATAGATGGATCCATCATGATCCATCTATCTATAGCTATTTTCCATCTATACCTATATTGGACAAATGTCCGTTTACTGTCCTACCCTCTGGTAAACGTTTACATAACTGATGGGAAAATCACCATTTTTAATGGGTAAATCAACTATAAACCATTGAATGGGATTATTATAACCATTGATGGAAAAAACAATAATTGATGGAAAAAACAATAATAGATAGACGGGATTGATAAATCGATATTGGCAAAAAAAAACATATCTATCTATCCATCTATCCATCTATCTATATATCCATATCAAAAAAATTCAGCAATTGGGAAAAACCATATATATCTATATATCTATATCTATATCTATCTATCTATCAATCTATCTATCTACAGTATCTATCCATCCATCCATCCATCCATCTATCTATACCTCTATCTATGTATCAATGCGTGTATATATATATATATGGGTATGTCTCGAAACCGGGTAGCCCTTTATTTCCATTGGTCTATCATCATGTTCCCTCAATGGTCATGGCTTTCAACTTGGAGGATCATCCTATGGCTGGCTGTGATGGTTGAGCAACCCCTCTGAAAAATGATGGACTTCGTCAGTTGGGATGATGAAATTCCCAATATATGGACAAATAATCCAGTCATGTTCCAAACCACCAACCAGGTTTATATAATTGGTGTGGGTTTATGAATCAGTATTAGATTAAGGCTTATCATGCTGTACTGTATTTGTATCAATGTCAACCTAACTCCTCCATTTAAGTATTAGGTTATGACTATTGCAGGAGTACCCCCTAATTAATAAATCATGGTTTATTAATCCGGGGTTGACATCAAGCAGCAGTGGGCAAAAAAAATATAAATATACATCTGTATAAATAATTGTATAAACATACACTGTAATCTTACTGGGAATATCGGGATTGACCAGCAAATTCAACGGAGATTGTCCATCAAGGGAAGATGGTGGTGATACAACCAACGGTACTACACTTTTTGATGGAAACTTGTACCTCTGCACTATTCTGCTAAACCTAGAAATGGAAATCTCGACATGTTTCTTTCTTTTCGGCCGTTTTTTTTTGTCTCGACTGTCCAGCGCGACGTTCAGTAGAAATCTCGACTTTCCAGGCTTGGCTTCTTTCCTTGTCAAAACAAATTTTCACTATTTTCTACTCTGCTCACTGCTCTTCTTTTCTTTTCTAGGCATCTCATTTACTTTGCAAAGTTAAAATTTAACAGAACCTGCTTTTGAAAGACTTATCTATTTGCTTTGCTCGGCTTTTCCATCTACTTCTCCGGTCAAATACTTGAATACTTGGCTACAGAAATCTCGACTTCTCTGTTTACATTTGTAGCTTGCTGCTTTGGAACACTTCCCTGCAGAAACTTTGGATTTTCTACTTATATTCGTTTTTTGGGAGCTTTACTTTGATACACTTTCTCTGTTTAAAACTGTCCAATGAATTGCTTTGAAATCCAGTCTTTGGGATAATTGTACGTTAAGCTGCTCTGAATTCTAGACTTGTCTGTATCGACCTCTCTATTCAAATCTAGAAGTTTGTACAATGCGCTGGGAGATCGCACGTATTTTTCAATCATGTTATTCTGCCTTCCTTCAATGCCAAATCGTAAGCACTTCGATTGTACTGTGCAAATTACTTTATTTCTTACCTCGTCTACCTCGTGTCTGATCATCGTTACGCGCATTTAGCACCTCGCCTCGTTACATGTGGTTCAGAAAATAGCGCCTCGCCTCGTTAAATCTAGTTTCGAAAATAACCCCTCGCCTCGTTAATTTCAGGCTGTAGGTATGTATGTATATATATATATACATATAATATATATATATATATATCTATCTATAGGATGGAGAAGAACTCGCAGCGGCATGGCCCTGAAACTTTGAGCGTGCGAGTCTTTGAGCCCCAGTACTGAAGTGAGGGTGTCTGGCAAAAAAAACTTTTCCAGCACTGAAAAGTTTTGTCTGCTACAAACCCTGGCGCGCTGTCTTGGAGGCACCG
>Ga0126342_10000619_pt1:0-27500 | contig 41132 bp, 35 predicted proteins | sample Cyp1metagenome_FD_92528 | JGI IMG/M metagenome (GOLD analysis project Ga0126342, IMG submission 92528) | Coral microbial communities from Lord Howe Island, Old Settlement Bay, Australia - Cyphastrea 1 metagenome | ecosystem: Host-associated > Invertebrates > Cnidaria > Coral ...
CGTTCATGTGAACTTGCAGAAGCAGCTGATGCTACGCACACGCCGGGCGGGGGGGGGATGGGGTGGGATCTTAACGTTCATGTGAACTTGCAGAAGCAGTTGATGCTACGCTCACGAGGACTGGGACAATATATATATATATATTTGAATATATTTACAGAATTCTTCAGATATCTATATATATATATTCATCATTTTTCAATATATATTTATATAGTTGAACTTACATATGTGTATGATGATGATGATGATGATGACGATGATGACGACGACGGAATTGACAAGTTTTACCAACCTAATTCTAATTCAGGTTTGCACGGTTCCAAGGGCAGGGACGAGGCTATATATACATATATACACACACACATCCCACTAAAAATCCCGTTAAGCCGTTTCACATTCGTGATCCGGACTCAGGGCTGCATGCTGCTGTCCCTGGCCGAAGCGACCTGCGCTTACCGCGGTAGCAACAAGAGAGAGGAGGCACCACTGGGGGGCAGATTTGGAGGCCCCAAAAGATGGCAAGTTTTCGGGAAAATGATGATCAACATCAACAAATCTGGAGGATGCTGAATGGACATTTTGGGTTAGACGACGCTTTTTCAGGATGAACGATCATTCTTTGGTTCTTGGTGCTTGCAGGCACTCGCCAATTGCGAGGAGGCCCGAGACATCTTCAACGAGGCGACGACCGTTCTGCTGTTCGTTGGGAGATTCTGAGACCCCACTCTGATGTGGTAATAGAAAATATGCTATTGATATCTATTTATATAGATTATATTGTATATATGTATGTATATCCATTTCAATGGATTCCATAGATGCCACTTGAACTTGAAAGGCGCCTTTTTGATGAGGTCTAGAATGGTTTAGAACAAATGCGCGGAGACGGGGAACTTTGAAGCCTTGAGGCCTTCCCAGAATGCTAGGCAGAGCTCATTCAACTCTTGTTTAGATTCAAGCCGGATCAAGGCGCTTCATTCCAGGCGATCAATATTCGTATTATTGAAGGTGGTAAAACCAGCAATGAGACCAACTGTTTGTCCCACCTCACTACTTCCAAGTTTGAAAGTCGAAAACCCGCCCAGGGGCCTGAAGTTTGTGATTCCTGCATATCAACTTGGATATTCTTGTCGCTTATTGGTTGTATCCCAATTACTCTCTGGTAAACTAACATAGCGAACTAGAACGTCAGCCCTTGTAGTAGGTAAATCAACTACAACTGACCATTTTCCACAGCTATGTTAGTTTACCAAAGGGTATTCATAGCTTTAGATTTTTCGCCGCTCTTTCTATCGTAGGCCAAAGATGTGAAGTATGAGGCTTTGGCGATCTTGGCCCTAGCCGAGGTACTGAGTCCGACAGGATTTGATGCGATGTGGGCGTGTTCAATATGAGGGAACCCTTGGTTTCTTTATGAAAGCTGTCTAAGATAGACCATATAATTCATATGAATATAGTATAGACATCAATTTGTGTGCATATATATATATAGATAGCTATACACATCTATAGATATGCGTATGAACATATATAAAAAACATATGTAGACATATGTATTTGTTCGACCGGATATATTTCTGACAGTCATGAGTTTGTTTGGATGCTGGCATTCCACATTTGTTGGCACGTTGCCTGGAAACACGGTTTGAAGGGGCGTATGTCCATGGCTTTTCCAAACTTCAGCTTAGCCGAACGGTCTACTGCTAGGTTTTACATGGTCTTACTACATGACCAGGGACTTCGACTTGGCCTTCTTTTGATTGGCCCGCAAGCCACACAGGTCTACTTCCGGAAGCGAAACTTCCATGCCGCGCGAAGAGCTTCTGCAGAGGCTGCAGCCCCTATAGTTTTTACTGGGAAACACCATGGTTAAGCTCATTTAAGGAAAGTCATGTGGTACACCCAGTGTCATAAACCATCCCCAAGTCATCACCATTTTTATGGGTGGGATTTCAACCATTCCCACATGGTTTGGTAGGTTTATGGCATTGGGTTGCGCACATCACCATGAATCACCATTCAATCCCTATAAAACACCATTCATCACAACAGGATGGAATGGAATTCACCATCAATCACATTACCCTCTGGTAATTTAACATAGCTATTGAAAATCACAATGTTTAATGGGAAAATTCACTATAAATGGCCCTTTTTTAATAGCTATGTTAAATTACCAGAGGGTAACCACCATTAATCACATATTAAGCATGGATTTCATAGGAATTCCCCTACCACCGTCGCACCGGGTCTCACGCGATCAGAGGCTGCTGATCTCTTTAAGAGTGAAGACGACAAGCTTTGCCAGGCTTCGGGGTGCCGGGTATAAAACCAATTAGTTTGAGGTTTAACCACCAGGATACATATATACATATATATATATATATTTGTATATGTATATACATATATATATATATATATACCTATGTATATATTAATGGTGATAAACCCAGCAATAGCCATCAAAGATACGGTTTTTCTGGGAATAACATGAAATACCAAGGGTTTTTAATGGGGATGCGCAAGCAACACTATATATTGATTTGTGTTTGCCCTGAATTGAGGAGGGAATTTCCTGCAAGATCTTCCAACTCTTTGGGAAAACAATGATAAACTACTGGGATTTTTGGGGCACCCTATGTTTGGTGAAAGCCATAATTGGGAAATCCCGATTCGGTGGCTCTGAACGCAAATTTTGAAACAGAGATGCGGACTCCGCAAATCCACCCGCTTGATGTGTTGAGTAGCTGCTCACGGTTTGGGGGGACTGTCCCATTTGTTCATCTGGGTATGTATGAAAATGGGCCCAAATGACAATTTTAATAGGGAAGATGATAAAGTCATGATAATCCAATGGATTTGGGTGTTTTCCCATAATTTTTGGAGGAACCCAGCTACAGAATCATCTTCTCTGGCACCACCATGCTACAGGCAATGGCACTGCATATGGGTGCCGCCACAGATGCTCGCGCAGGGGTCCGGATTCCTCAGCATTCGCTCAGCTCTGGGGTCGTTCCGTTCCAAGCAATGCCATCAACGAGAAAAGATTCCCCTCCCAAAAGGAAAAAATAGCCCTAGACACTTTAGTTTGCTGTTGGATCTAGTCATTCTAAGTTTAGGAGAATGTGATCAAGGAAGATTAGAAGTCAAACTTCCGACAATATGGAGAGATGGAAAAGCAGAGGTGGGGAGAGTCAGAGAAGAGAAGAGAAGAAGAAAGAAGATCAGAGAAGAGAAAGAGTCAGAAGACAGAAGATGCAGGTGCGCGAAAAGGTAAAGCGAAACACTGTGTTTTTCCAATGATTTGTGGCTCCGGAGGGTCGAAGAGTAGGCTCGCTAAAGCGGCGGGTGCGGAGCTGTCTGGGGAGATGAGAGATGAAAAATAGAACCCCATTATGACGCGAAGCACATTTCGAAGTCAAAAGTGTAAGAAACTGACGGTCTCAGACCACTTGAGATGACGAAAAAGTGCACGCCGTGGTGGCGCGAAGCACATTTCGAAGTCAAAATGCACAAAGCGCAGCATTTTCGGAGCACTTTTGGAAGTTGAGATGTCGAAAAAGTGCACGTCGTTGTGGCGAAAAGCGCGTTTCCAAGTCAAGATGCAAAAAACACTACATGCTCGGACCACTTTTGAAGGTTCAGATGTGGTTTTGCGTGGCAGGCGCAAGGGCTTCTGCAAAGTGAGCAAAACGTGAGGGTTTTGTAGCATGTCCAAAAACGATGGCAGGCGTGGGCATTTGAAGAGGAACTGGACAGATGCATGTCGCGTGGCAGGCGCAGTACAAGAGACATGTGCATCAGAGATGTTAGGAGGTCAGGGCACTCATTTCCGGAGAAGGGCTGCATTTTGGAGCATCAAATCTTCAGTTTTGGGAAGATGATTTTGTGTGACAGGTGCAGCACTTTGTATGACCTGGCATCACTTTGGCGTGGCAGGGGCAGGCGCAATACTTTAGAGACATGGACTGCAAAAATCGCAAAACGCATTGGCACGAGGCCGTCAGCTCTGCACTCAACTTTCCATTATTGAAGGAAGTCTCGCAGAGTTGCTTCGTTTTTGATGTTGCCAACTTCAAGAATTGAGGAGTCTCGCCGAATTGCTTCGTTTTTGACGTCACCAAGCTCAAAGAATGAGAAAGTCTCGCAGAATTGCATCGTTTTCAAAGTTGCAGAAAGATAGACAGACAGACAGATAGATAGATTCAGCTACAACTGCAACTACAACTGCAACCACACTACACTACCACTACTACTACAATTGCAAAAACAAATATTCTACGCTAGTGGCACACTAATGCCACTACACTACACTACACTACACCACACCACACCACACTACGCTACGCTACACTACACTACACTACGCTAATTACATTACACCACACTACACTACGCTAATAGTTACAGTACACTACACTACATTACACTACACTACACTAATTACATTACACTAGACTGCAACTACAGCTACAACACTAGACTACAACTACAACTACATCTACAACTACAACTACACTACGCTACATTACACAACACTACGCTACACTAGTTGCACCGCACTACACTACAACTACAACTCCAACTACAAGCACAGCTACAACTACAAGTACCACTGCAACTACAACTACAAGTACAACTGCAACACAACTACAACTTCAACTACACTTCAGCTACAGCTACAACTTCAACTTCAACTACACTTCACATACGCTACAACTACAACTACAACTTCAACTACACTTCAGTTGCTCAACTACAACAGCTACAGCTACAACTTCAACTACACATCAACTAAAACGACAGAAACAACAAGAACTACAACAACTACAGCAACAACAGCAACAAGTACACTACAATCTGCAGCTGCAACTACAACTGCAGCTATAACTACAATTTCAACTACACGACAGCTACAATACAAGTACAACTACACTACAACTACAACTACCATTACACTAGACTACACTGCACTAGACTTCAACTACAACTACAGCTACAACTACCACTACACTACAGCAACTACCACTACAATTACAACTACAATTACATTTGCACTTCGCTACACCACACTACATCCTGCAGTTGTGGGTGAGGTGACCACTGCAACCATTCCAAAAATCACAGCCACCTTTGGGTCCATCAATGGATTCGCTCTGCCATCCATGCATCACAACAGCCCACCTCTCCTATAGTTTCCTATACCGCCTTGTGCGGTACTACTGGCATTACTATGGGGATGGGAGTATAAGGATTGGGGAGTTTCAACTACCCGCAAACCCTTTCGCCACATACAGGTGAGATAACCTCACACATCGACGCATCCAGGTTGATTGGTGGTTGGTATCCATGGTTTGCTGCAATGGATTGCCCCATTTGCCCATGGTTTTCTTGTTACCCACTTGGATAAAACGTAAGACCCAGCGGAGCAGTCGAATCTTGGTCAAATTCGGTCTTCCACCATCCAATTTCTGGGTACTCTTTTTCAACCATTATGCTTTATTCAAAGGAAGTTTAGTCAGAAAAAATCCGAGCTCACCATCATGTCAACCACATCATCATGCCAACCACCCGCCATCAAGTAGTTGGGAAGTGAGCGCGTGAATTCACGGGTGAAAACACTATCGGGCGCGAAACCGGGTGTTTTTTTGGGTAAAGTGGCTTCCGGGGTCGCCGAAGTAGGTCTCTGCGCCTCGATTGGAGGAAGTTGTCGACAAAAAGTGCACAGTGTGGCGAGAGCTCGGTTTCACATAAAAATTGAAAATGTTCGGAGTAGCGCGGAATCGTCCTCATTGTCAGCGCTGCACGAACGCTGGTCGATTTGGTGTGACGCTCCTGCTTTGCGGGTTTGCAGCCGAAACGCATTGTAACAGCTGAGCGAAAGGTAGTTATTGACCATAGTGCTACTCTGGTGCGATTCGGGATTGCAGCTGGAGGCTGCAGAAGCTCCACAAGAGCTAGCTGAGAGGCAGCTCAGATGGGAGGCAGCTCAGAGCAGAAGTAGCCCAGAGTAGTGGCTATCCAGAGAAGAGGTACCTCAGCCAAAAGGTCGCTCAGTGAAGAAGTAGCAGCTCAACAAAGAAAATTAGCTCGCGTCCGTCCGTCCATTGATTCATTCATTCATTCATTCGTTCGTTCGTTCGTTCACTCGTTCATTCATTCATCCATTCATCCATTCATCCATTCATCGCTTCACTGATTCATTGGTTCACTGGTTGGTTGATTCATTGAGTCATTGCTTCGTTGCTTCATTGGTTCAGCCATTCACTGATTCATTGATTCAGTTGTTCATAGATTCATTGGCTCATTGGTTCATTCATTCACTCAGTGGTGCACGGATTCTTTCATGCCATTTCATTGGCATCTCAGCCACCATTTGCTCACTCGCTGATGCACCTCACAACTTCAACCGCTCATGGCTTCTGCATCTCAAAAACATTCCTGTATGCCATTGAATTCTTATTTTTCGAAACTTCCACCCGGACATGGGCTGGGCACTATCTGGTACACTATGTGATATAATATTAAACAATATTAGATCATATTAATATATGTAGAATTATGTAGACATGTGCTCTATATCGACAATCACATATGTAACTGGTTCCCAGGTCCTAGAGATGGCGATCCGCTTGGGCCGGAAATCCTTGAAGTTTCTTGGCACTGAACACCTGCTGTTTTTCTCGAGCGCTTCTGTCAGGGTGTTTCACAGGCTGAAACACCAACGGAATTCCTTGGGTTCCTGTGAAATTCGGGTTGGATTCATGGATTAATAGATTGATGCGCCTCAACTTGATTGATCTTCTGTAGGTTTGATGAAGGCATGCTGATCCATTTACCTCGAAACTGTCTGGTCAATTTTCAGGATTTTGCAGGAAGCTGGCAGCAAGAAACAACAGATGGCGAGTCTCCTAGCTTTGGGGCAGTTCTACCTCATGCGGGAGGCTGGCGTTAACAGAAGACGTGGTGCTGACCCAATTTTTTTCAAGCATCCATTTTGGTCAATTAAGTGGGATTTCGCTACTTATTGCCGACCTCAGTTGCAAAATTATATAGTCTTGCCGCTTCGCAGTTTAACACACCATTTTTTTTGATGCGATATCTTGAATCATTTTGCATATTTTGATGCTATATTTTGATGATATTGGCACCTATAGTCGAATTTCAATCCCTATTTCGAACCATTTCCCCACCAAAACTTTGACAGGATGCTCGGCTCTCCTTGTCCATGGGCGAGGCTGCCACGGCGCTTCTCCAGGAGCTGAACTTGATACAACCCAGCAGACCCAGCAACGATGATTGAAGCATTGGGACCCTGGGTGCCACAGTGCCACCAATTCCCATATGCAGGAGCTTGATGACACTGCATCGTGGGAGGCACCATTTGGGAAAACATTTGTCATGATGCTTGAACATAGGGTGGAACCCCTTGAAAAGCACTGGAAACATTATGACTGGATTTTGGGTTGCGGTCTGAAAACCTAATTCGATGGAGTCTAGAACCCCCAGAGTCGTTTGGTTCTTGTCTCCGAGAAATCTGAGCCAGGGAGTGGCGGTGGGATTTTTGGTTGAAGCCTACATCCTCAACAATCAAGCGGAGAAGGTGCACCTTGAGGTTTGTGTTTCTGGTTAACCTTAGGCACCTAGAAGGGTTTGAGGTCGACATTGAATTTTGGAGGATGCAAACGGTAGCGGTGGGTTTACTATGGCATTGTTTCATGTTATTTCGTACAGCCATCCAACAAAGGAAGTGCAGCTTTAACCTCCTGAAAGACAGCTCCAAAGAAGAACAGTCTGGCGGAAGTGATCCAGATTCCCAATGTCTTTGGGAAAATCAGAAACAAAATGCAAGAGTAACCAAATTGTCAGATTAAACTGACGGCAAGTTGTTTAACACCAGACTCCAAATCCTCACAGGCTATCCAGGTGTGCAAGGAAGCTTTGGAGCGTGTGAGACCCCGATCAGATCAGAAAAGAGAAGTGGGGACACCTGGGGGGGGACCAAAAACATACAAAAACCCAAGAAAAGAGGGTGATTATGGGTGATTTAAGATGGTTTGAGGTGATTTCAACATATTTCAGCATATTCAAGGAATCAAGCCACTTGGGATCGAATGCTAATTGCCCACTGATCTGATTTGCCAAATTCCTAGGTCAATTTTCATGAGGCCCGTCTCCAGTGAAACCATGTTCCTCCCATTTTAAGGCCAACATCTTCAGTAAAATCGGGAAATCTATGATACATCTATGATAAACCTATGATAAATCTATGATCCCTTGATCTTCCGTTGACCAGGGTGTGACACCGTGGCCTTTCCGCACCTCCCTCAGCGCCCTCCGAGACCGTTTATTTATTGCATCACTTGATCCACGCCCTGTCGGTGTTTGGCGACATCGAGCAGGCGAAGGAGGCGGGCCCTTTTCACCAAGTGGTTCAACTGATATCGTTTCCTTTTTTTTGGTTTCAAGGATTATCAGTATATAATTATTATATAAGTGATAATTCTATAATTATGTATCTTCACGTGATTTCAAAAGAAAAAGGTAGATATCCCAAGTTGCACGGTCTTCTTGTATGGAAGAACCAACCATGTTCATTGTTTTAGGTGTAAAAGTTGTACCCACTGTACCTCACTGGCCCTCCGACGGCAGATCTCAGATGATGCCTTAGCAGTGGCCGACGAAATTGGCTGCAAGCGCAAAGCTCAGAACCGGGATGAATTGGCTCGCCTCCATCACGACGACCGAAGTTCACACTTCCCTGCTGAACTGAAGACATCGATGGGTTCTGTTGCACTCCATGCCTGACCGAGGCGCCTGAAAGCGCACGTTTGGGAAGAGATGAGCCATGCCTACTTGCTGGCGCGGTGTTCTGTTCCCGGATCAAGATTTGGGTAGCCCTGCCCAAGTATTTTGGTACAGGATCCAGTGTTGGTATAAAGTTGGTGAAGGGCTAGTCCTTCCTTTTCTTGTGGTGCCGGGGGCGGCCCCAGGTAGTTCCCTTTCATGCGCCTGGACAGGCTGAGCAGAATGGTGATGCCTTGCATGCTGCTGAGGTGCAGCGTCAACTGTCAGGGTGGAACGAGATAGCAGACGTTGCGCCCATGGACTGATTGGGCAAAACATTGTGGAGAAATAAACTTGGCTGCTACACGTCTGGTGCAATTCGATTGACACTTCGCTACTCAGCGCGATCGAATTCTGCCGTTCTGAAGATCGAAAGATCTCTTGACAAAAAAGGATTTCGAGATATCGTGTAGCGAGGACCTGGAACTTTTCGAATTTTTTCCGGCCAGTTATTCGAACTCCCCGAGTTTTGGTTCTCACCCGCCAGCTACAGAAGTTTGTAGCTTGCCCCGCTTGGAAGTTTCGCCGCAGGTCTCAGTTCAACTTCTCAAGGAGCTGGGTGCTGATCATGACGAGATCACCACCCGCTTGCAGGCACGGGCTGTGCAACCTGTGTCTTCCTGGGCAACAAACGGGGCCCAACGGGCAGGTGTTGACCAAAGTCTTGATCATCCAAGATAACTACAAAGAGGCCTTCAACCAGATAGAGATGGCCAAGGACCCGTGGAAAAACATGGGCAATGACTGAAGGGTCAGCTCGATCTTCTGGGTCATGGTAATGTCATGGTCTTGCAGGACTTGGCTCAAAAGATTGCCAGAGACCCAGCCAATTGCTCCAGGTAATCAATTTGAGCAGGTTTCCACCGCAACTTTGCAACAACCCTTCCATTTGAGGGAGGTGATACAAGTCGCACTGGCCATTTTTGGCGGGGAAACGCCTCAGGCTTTCACAATCATGCAGTTTTGAAGCTGATTCCATGATTGCTCATGTGTTTGTTGTTGCTCCGACCTTTGGCTCAGCAGCCTTGGCAGCGTGAGAGAGGATCAGGAAGCACAGTCAAAAAGATGTCATCATGCGACATTGCCACAAGAAAGATACATGTTGAGGGCGAGTATTCATCCCACTCCTATATGAAGCTCTGGCCCTGACAAGTACCGTTGTAGCCAGCCTATCCTGCAGCATTCGCACCAAATTGCACTGTAGACTTCGCATAATGATTTGGCTCCAGCATCCCCCGAAAAACAGTGATTCCTGAAGATTTCATCACAACATATCACAATACATCACTATACATCACTTGTACAATAGTAAAAAACACATACATGTAACAACATTCCTGTATTCATCTTTCTTCCAGCGGGTGACCATGGCGCGTGGCTTGCGTGGCGGAGTTTTGGGTCTGGGCCTAGCCCTTTGGGCCGCAGGCAGCGCGATCCGCTGGGCCTTCTGTGGCTCCACGGCGCAGGGTCGACTAGACGAGGTGCCAATGCTGCCGCGGCGCGCGGCGACGCCAAACTTTGGGGACCTCTTGGGCTCCATGGGAAAGGTCAGTGAAGCCATGAAAAAGATGCCGGAAGCTGGGCGAAATGGGCATTTCTTTGAAGTTCTGCAAGAAAAATAGAAGGCAACTCACTTGGGGTTTTTGTTGGAGTTTTGTAGCTTCCCCGGTGTGGGGAAACATTCCAGCACATATTCCACATATATATATATATATATATTATATACTGTGTATATATATATATACATATCATATATCATATATCATATATCATATATCATATATCATATATCATATATCATATATCATATATCATATATCATATCGTATCATATATCATATATCATATATCATGTATCATATATCATATATCATATATCTTATATCTTATATCATATATCATATATCATATATCATATATCTCATCTCATCTCATCTCATCTCATATCATATCATATCATGTCATATCATATCATATCATATATATATATATATATTATATCTACGATATATGATATACTGTATGATATACTGTATGATATACTGTATGATATACTGTATGATATACTGTATGATATACTGTATGATATACTGTATGATATATATATATACACATGATATACATACAATATACTTTTTTGATTTTGCAGCTTAGGAGTTGCAGAAGCGTTTGCGTGAGACACCCTCCATGGGCTCAGCACTGGGCGGCAAGATCAACGTGACATTGAGCGGCGACCTGGCACCGCTGGGGGTTCAGATCGATGAATCCTTGATGGAGGAAGGCGATTGGATGGACGACAGCACAGATTGGAATGGGTATTTTTAGGCGATGACTCAGATGACCAACTGATATTTATCAAATTGGATTGATTTCATTGGATATGATGATATTTTGACTGATATTTTTAGCCATCTGGGATGAATGATTTTTAGCCATCTGATGGATGATATGATGATCTGATGAAGTAGAAAAGCATCTGATCATCTGATTGGACCCAGAGTGAAGCGCAGTGATACTTCACCATGATATTCCATCACATGACCGTACTGCAGGGTTCCCCATGAACGCGCAGGTTTGAACAGCAAAGTCATGGCAGATGCTGTTTTTCTGGCCATGAAGGAAGCTCACAATGCATCTCTAGAGCTTTCAAGGACCCGATATCAGTGGATGTGGCTGCATGTGCCTGCCTATGTCTATGTCTTTATCTATAGCAACCCCAAAAAGAAAAAACAATATCATACTAAATTTCATAGTGATCAATTTCCTTTCCATCCTCTTATTGGGTACTAGATACCAATGAATTTGTGCCCAATTTGTGGGCACTCCCCTGCACTTGGAGCTCAGAGGTATCGGTTTCCAGGACTGAGCTGTCAAAGTTCTACAAAGAAATGGGAGTTCCTGTGCCAGGAGCAGGCGGAGACTTTGGGATGAGACCTGTAAAGTTGTGCCCTCAATTTCCACATTTCATGTACAGTTTGTTCTAAGGAACTGAATATGAACGTAGTTGGTTCTAATGAACGAAAACTCGGCCTCGGTGGCTCGGGGGTCTACTAATTTTAAAGCTTGCCCAAAAATTGGCATTGGCCGGTGAACTCCTCATTCTTGTCAGTATACCCGCCAACTCTAGTCCAAAAGTCTCAACTATCAGTGATTTGATTTGGATTCTTCATATTTTAAAAAAATCAACTCTTCATATTGATTTGAAAACACCCATCTCCATATTTTTCTCTGAACCGTTAAGGCAGCCACTTCCATTGGAGCCTGGCCCAGGGGTCGCTCCAGGTATGCCTGGCCCCAGTGGACTTTCAACGCCGCCGGCTCCGCCGGCTCCGCCGCCCATGGAATTTGACCCTGCCGGATTGGGGCCTCGTATCGTGGATTGAGGCCGAAAGTAAATTTAGCGTGGATGGATAAGGATGGATGTCTCCCAGCTTCAACTTTGGGCCCATTGATGAAAAATGGGGTATGGTATGACAGTATGACATTTGGGATTTTTAGTGACATATATATATATGTATGTATGTATGTATGTATGTATGTATGTATGTAATGTTATGTAATGTTATGTAATGTTATGTAATGTTATGTAATGTTATGTAATGTTATGTAATGTAATGTAATGTAATGTAATGTAATGTAATTAATGTATGTATGTATGTATGTATGTATGTATGTTATGTTATGTTATGTTATGTTATGTAATGTAATGTTATGTAATGTAATGTAATGTAATGTAATGTAATGTAATGTAATTAATGTATGTATGTATGTATGTATGTATGTATGTATGTATGTATGTATGTATGTATGTATGTATGTATGTATGTAATGTATGTATGTATGTATGTATGTATGTATGTATGTATGTATCGCCATCATGGGGATGTGTCTGGGTTTAAGTCTGAAAATGGGGGTGCACCCCCAAGTTATGACCATTTTTGAAATAGGGAAAGTATTGTAAATAAAACCATTGGATTCGGGGTATACTGGCATACCCAACTTCAGACACACCCAAATGAAAGTTGAACTTCGAAGGGCTAAGATTCTTCGCAAGACACTGGCAGGTGGTCCTTTGAACTACGCCGAAATCTCGCCCTGGTGCCAGTCTTTGCAGAGAATCTGAGAACTTTTCAGGATGGATTAGTCTGATAGGAGTTGTCGATTCTGGATTTCAGACAGGAATGAGTTATGCTCCGAGAGAAAGTGGCGTTTGCCCTTGGCTGCCTCTGCCTGCATCAGGCATGTCTTGGATTCCTATGACCGACACCCAAGAAATTGCGAGTAAAAAAAACGTGATCCCACAATTCTTGACCCATACCTCTTGTATTTGCCAAGGAAGAGAAGCCCTTGGAGGCCTTTTGCCTCTCCATCCAGTCCCGTGTGGGACCCATGGGACAGGCCATTGCCCAATGTTACGACCACCATATGCTGAAGGGGGGATCCTCCCACTCCTCCCGGCACCAAGGAGTGCAGGCCTTGTTGGGTGATCCGCAGGCCGGAGTAAAGGCCTGGAAGGGTTTTGAGAGGGGATTGTGATATGCCACATTTAAGTCATCGGTGGTGTTCAATGGTCTGTACCCCAAGGAATTTCCTGACCATTGTGTCAGCATTTTGACACAAAACAATTCCAGAGTCATCTTTGATTGTTTTTTTGTTCATTAGCAATCGTTTCCCGATATACAGTAGATGAAGGGTTTTGTCACTGGCCAATCTGTGTATTTTAACATGACACGTGGCGAAGTTTATGAGCTGAAACGAGCGGACATAACGGTCATACACAGTGTATACCTCCTTACGGGGTTAAAAGATACCTCAACAAATGGCGATGCATAGCTGCTCTTCCTGCTTATTTTCGTTTCCGATATATGGGATATATGGGGGTTTCTTAAAATAGGGGATCCCCAAAACTATGGTAAAATAGTATAATTTTGGATGATTTGGGGATACACCCATTTGAGGAAACCTCCATGGTGGATGTTCTTCCCAGCCATGCGTTGTTATCCACCATTTCCCGTCCTAGCGATTGGCTGCAGTCTTGGTTGGAAGGTTCATAGGGAAGGTGAATCCCCAAACAATGGATTGTGAACACGGCCATACAAGGCCTCAGAAGCCGTTGTTGGTGCTTAACAAGCCCCTCATAAACTCTCATTCTTGTGGATCCAACCTCATATGCTATTATAATTCTATTAAACACCTGTTAAGCACCCCTGAACTCCAATTTTTGGGCCAGTAAATCACCACTTATTTGGGTGTCACTGACTTTGGGGTTGGTTGAAGTCCAGAAAAATCCGATGGTTTCTTCATGAAAGGCAGCCGACTTGGCTATCGACATGTTCCGTGAGGACGGTGACAGGCAGGATGGATGGCATTTTTCTGGACTGCCAGTTACAGATTACCCTCTGGTGAACTAACATAGCTATTGAAAATGGCCATTTATAGTGGATTTTCCCATTAAAAATGGTGATTTTCCATTGCTATGTTAGTTCACCAGAGGGATAATATAGGGGAATCATCCCGAAATAATCCAACATTTCAGGTTGATGAATGATGATAAATGATAACATTTTCCCAGTTTTCCACCCTTCTGTCTGGGGCATTGGGAACAGCCCGGACAATGATGATTATACAGTAATGCCAATATCAGTCACAAAAATTAAGGCCAGCAATACTGGTACATAATAGTAACAATAACCATAATATTTAAGACTAGTAATAGTCTAGTAATGATAATGACAACAATGACACAAAGAAAACTAAGAATCACGATGATAATGTCACCAAGAATAGTAGCATGGCCATATTCATCAACATTCATCAATATTCTATAATATTATCGTGATCATTACCAGTTGACGGATTCTTTTTTCACAACAACAATCTTTGTGAAAAGACAGGGTGATCCGTGCACAGGAGAGGTGAATGCCGTGTTTGGGAAGGCCTCTCCGAGTCTGCAGCTTAGCCCCTTAGCCGAGCCAAGCGCTTCAAGATGTAGCATGATGTACCCCTTCGGCCCATTGGAAGTTTGGTATTCACCCTGAAAGCTGGGTGATGAGGTTCTACCCTGGGGAAATGTATTGATTGATCTGCTCAATCTATTCAGTTTAATATAAATCGCTGGGCAAAAGGTCCAAAGGCAGCCGAGCCAGGATCCACATGACGGCCAGTGACTTCGCTTCTGCTCTCCGCGCTGCGAAGCGAGCAGAGGCAGGGGCGGGGGTCACGACGGTCACGAACTGGGAAGTTAGAAGATGTAGGAAAAGGACGAGAACAAAACCCTGGAGTTGCTATGAGTTGCTGATTGGTAGGGCTGTTAGGGGTGTTTTAAGAATGGCTGTGCTATTTTCTTCCTCTTTTTGGGGAGGACAATTGATGCGAACTGTGTCTGGAGTCTATGCCATGGTATTTTTAGACAATACGTAGGTGTCAAACAGGTGTTTCGGAAGTCTTCCAGCCAAGCTTAAATTCTGTGAGAAGCATCCATCCACATGGCTTTGTTTCTTCCAGAGGATTATCATCATTTTCCCCTATTTTTTCATGACTACTTTGAGGTATAGCAACATTCTTGGACACTCCCAAAATGGAGGTTTCCTAAAATGGGGGTGCCCCTTAATCCTCCATTTTAATAGGCTTTTCCACTATCAAAGGAAGTTTAGAAGTCTAAACTCCGCTTTACGGATTTTTTAAAGTGACCATCACCTTCACCACATCAACGCATCACCCCATACCCACATCACCTCATCACCTCATCATCACATCACCACAGCACCTCATCACCTCATCATCACATCACCACAGCACCTCATCATCACTGTAATGGCTGATTCATGTTTGTGTTTGCAGTCTTGGTGGACGCAGTTCCATTGTGATTTGCAAGGCAGTGAGTGCAGATCGCAGTTGAATTGCTGCGTCAAGGTGATGCTGGTGAGGATGGAATCGCACGAAGCCCAATGTTTTCTCGCACAAAGTATGTGCCGGTGGTGATGTGCGGAACCTTGTTTTTGCGACGGGTGCGGTCTTCGTTCGTTTGATCTTGGACGTGCCCACACTGTAAAGGGGCGCAGATCGTAGTGTGATGGCTGCTTAATACTTGTGATGGCGACCTTGGTGGACGCAGTTAATTATATTGGGATTTGCAAGGCCGGGAGCGCACATGGCCGTCGAACTGGTGCGTGAAGGTGACGGTGGTGAGGACGATCGCCTACCAATAAGGATAGTGGTTCCACTTGGCGGTCGGGCACCAAAACGCGCATGGGAGGCATCGTGGAACAAGAGCGGAGGGCGCCACCGTGTGCACGGGGAGGGGCCGCACACTGAAACGCACAAACAAAAACAAACGCAAGAGGATGTCAATGGAATAATGAGGTATGAAAGCACAGGTCGTGAGGACAGCATGAAGAAGGAGAAGTCAAGAGAAAGTCCGTTTTACAGAAAAAGTGATCCAGAAGGGAGCAGGGAAGTGAAGAGAGCAGAGAAGTGAAGAGAGAAAGGAAGTGAAGAGAGAATGAGCTGAAGAGAGAAGGGAAGTGAAAAGAAAAGGGAAGTGAAGAAAATAGGGAAATGAAAAGAGTAGGGAAGTGAAGAGACTAGGGAAGTGAAGAGTGCAAAGAGTAGAGAAGTGCAGGGAGTACGGACGTGAAACAGAAAAGAGTAGAGAAATGAACACAATACGGCCGTGAAGAGACTAGGGAACCGAAGAGAGTAGGGAAATGAAGAAATTAGGAAAGTGAACAGAGCAGGGAAATGAAAAGACCACGGAAGTGAAGAGACTTGGGAAATGAAAAGTGAAGAAAGAGGGAAGTGCAGAGAGTAGGGACGGGGGGAAGAGTGAAAAGAGTAGAAAAGTGAAGAAAGTGAGGACGTGAAGACAGTAGGGACGTGAAGAGACCAGGGAAGTGAAGAGATTCGGGACATGAAGAGAGTAGGGAAGTGATGAGAGTAGAGAAACAAGGTTGTCAGGAGAGAGGAGTGTGTCAGGTTTCGGGCTTCACAGCTCTCAGCAGGAGAAGCTGTCAAGATTTAGAGATGTTAGGAGCAAACCGGATCAAGAGAAAGTGGCATCATCAGAAAAGGATGTCGAGAGAAAGAAATGTCAAGGACAAAGAATTCCAAGAGATCACGGAGCCAATGGCTTTGACAACCAGGCGGTCAGGCTTCGTTCCTATAAACTCTCCCTTTTCTTTATAGGTTTCCCTCCCTTTCGAAACTTCCGTCGCCCGGCTTGCCAGACCATCCATTTTCAAGATCTCCACGTATGGAACCCCCAATAACCCCAAACATCCCTAAACACATGCGCATCAAAATCTAGACGCTTTGGGCTGTGCCGCAGTCGCTGTGTGAAGAAGTTGGTGATACCAGACTCATGGCCAGAATGAAGTGCTGCCCTCAGACAATGCGCTGAGACTGAACTGACATGAACGTTTGACAACACATGAGCAACGGCTGCGATTTACCCCTCTGGATAGGTGATTGGTTCGGGGATTATATTATCCGATATATTGGCGGTTATTAGATTTTCATCCGTGAGCTGGGAATCCCGTTATTCGCCATGCTCACATGCTGGTATTGTTGGAAGTAGATCACGAAACTCAGCGGGGTGGTGCCAGGCATACCACTTCCATGGTGCACATGTCCGCAGACGAGCATCAAGAGGCAAATCCTGCTGTAAAAACGCCAGTTGACCTTCAAGGATTGATGGCTACAGGGGGTTCTTTTTGAACTGTTTGGCAGTTTTTTTAAACATTTTTAACACGCATTTTTAAAAGTGATTGTGGGAATCTCCGGAATCTCCATACAAACCACACAAATGTCTTGCTGCTTAGCCTGCTTCCAAATGATGTTGCGAACTGTTGAGAACGTCGGCCGCCACACCAGGCTCTCTCTGCCATCACTGAAGCAATCAAGTTGTCTCGTTCTGACGATGACATGCGAGGGTCAGCTGAGTCTTGAGATTTTGACCACAGTCGTGGGATGTCATGGGTGGCGTCACTGCTGATTCGATCAGTTTTGCTAGCGTCTTCTGCACATGGTAAGCCGGTTGGCAATGAGAGTTGTTTGCACAGATTGCAAAGTGTCCGTGTCGCTTCCTGCTCTTGGATCTTGGATCTGCCAGGACGGTGAAATACATCTTCCTGGCCATGGACATTTGGGTGACATCACTGACTGCTTTGGATCCTGAGGACCGGCCTTTCCTGCCCCTGGTGGCCCTTAGTTCGAGTTGCTGTGATTTGGAACTGCGACTCTGAGGACAAAAGCAAAGTTCGAATTTACAGGCCTACAATTTGCTTGCGTTGCTTGAAAGCTGAATGTCCCACCATATCAAGTTTCAATCCCTTATTTTCTTCTGAGAAATCTCGGATTCATGGTTCATCTCCCATTTCTTTGTCGATCATTTCTCCGTCGTGGGTGGCCGTGGTCAAAATCTTGTTAGATGATCAGCCCGGGTGAGATCGGATAGATCTGGATCATTTCCGGATCATAAATGCACTGGTTACATCATGTTATATCGGTTCCCACTGGTTAAAAACACGTTATGTTGCATAATGTTACATGCTAGGATAGAAAACTGGATGCTTTTTGGGTGTTTTTTTGGAGAGAGGCCTAGAATCTAGTTTTTTTTTTTTTGCTTCCGCCAATGACAATGACGGTCTGAATCCATTTTTCTTTGAGAATATGGTGCCCCGAAATCCAATGGATCCAATGGTGGCATTTTTCCCATGATTTGATGGCCAGATGTTGGGTGAACAATATCCAAGTAGCTAATAACCATGAAAGTGTCCCACGAATTATTCCATTATTATATCAATCTTCCCATTTTCCATTTTGGCTATATATGATTATATGTATATATATATATATACATATATCCCATTGATGATCCCTTTCCTCATGTTTCACTGGTGCCTTCCAGGCAAGGCTGTGAGAAGGCCATGCGATTGGCCAAGGAGGGGGTGAAGCTCAGCATCCGCGGCCCGGCTGGGGAAAAGGATATGGCTTGGGACAGCTTGCTGTCCTCATTCTTCAGCCATTTTGATGATTGAATTGGTTGAATTTCAGGGGTATTCAAGGATCTTTTGGTTTTGGATGGTTATAGAATGGTTCATTTGCGTCAATTTGCAGATGTTTGATGCCGACTTTCACGACACGTCCTCAATTGCTGGCAATTTTTCTTGAGGGACGTTTGGATCTACCATGCCCAAACATCGAGCCCTGTGGATTGATTTGCTTTCTGAGGTTTAGAGGATCGATATGCAGAGTGCATGGGCAACTATTGGGTGACTTTCTCAGCGAGTTCTTCCACTGGTGGATGATACGCAAAATCTGACTGGTAGACAAGACTGCGCAATCAGGTAGTGCCAGCGGGGGAGTAGAAACAAGAGGTGCAAATGAGTTTGATCAAGAATTGGGTATACGGTATACCCTAGAATAGCCAATGCTTAATGCAAAAAAATGATGGTAAACCATGGGATCGTGGGGTTTTCCCAATATTTTCAGAGCGACAAGTAATCAGAGTGTCCTGGTCTTAAGGTCGGTACCATGCACATCATGATGGGCACAGAACTCAGGAACTTGTCCCTTCAGGTCTTTCAGGGCTTAGTAAACGTCCCCATCTTGATCCATTTTTGGGATTGAAAACCCTAGCTTCGGTGGAGATGATATCTCTCTCCCTGAATGGGTGATGTTTATATGGCAGGATCTTCATGCCATGAAGCGTAGCAAGCGTCCAAAGAGTAGCAACTGGCAGCAATCGAGGCAAACCTCAGGACGCCAAAGCGAGTGCAGACACGGCCCTGGAGATTGCGAAAGAAAAGAGAGATTTGCTTGGAACTCAGAATAGCCAGCCTTGGACCTCTGAGAATAGGTGGTGGGTTTGATGATGCTTTGGGCCATGAGAGGATTTGCCAGCAACAAGACACAGCTGTGAGGAATTCAATTATAGGGTGATAACCCCATGCTGTCCAGGTTTACTTGAACTGGGACCATACCTCAATCAATTGGTCCCATAGGTTTTGAAAACTGCTTCGATTGACCTCCAAGAAACTTACCAATTGAAGTATTTCGAACACCATGGGCCACCCTGGGCCATCTAAAAATGGCCTGGAGTTTCCATATCACGAGTCCTGATGAGTTAGCCAAAGGCCCAAAGGCTAGGGGATGGACGAAGCATGAGGCTCAGCGAGCTATATGCACGTGGGCTTATGGTTCGGGGACTCAGGTGATAGGGATGGAGCGTTTTTTGTGAATTTCCCTGAAATCCAACCCAAGGATTCATTCACTTTCATTGAAACTTCAATGGAACCGCCAAAGAGATTGTAGTGCAGTTGGAATCACTGCCAATTGCACAGTTGTTGTACACATTTTGCATCCCGTTTCTCTCAAGAGTCGACAGAACGAAGGTGCTACAGCTAGATAGTTTAGTCAAGTTTAGTCCTAGAGAATCCTAAAGTCCTAAAGAACTATTTAGTGGCTGCGGTATCGCACTTTTTGAGTTATCCAATGGCTTGATATGTCATCGCCAAACTGGAAGCGAGGTCCAAGTGTGTTTGCAAGAGAAAGACATCAAGGGCGCCAAAGAGAACCTGAAAGATGTTCAGGGTATCGCCGAAGAGCTGGGAGACCCTCAAGGTGCCATCAACCGGGGATCTAAAGCATTTCATTTTTGGGATGGAAGTATGTCATATATATATATACACATATTTATATATACACATACAATTATATTTACACACGTGATATCTAAAGCTTTTGAGCGGAGAAGTGTGGTGTTTTCTGACGCGATGGCTCATCAAAAGGGACAATTGCGAGGTGACCCGTTTTCGTTTTCATAGAATTAGTGATCTTATAACCATTGGGAACCATTGATCTTAATTAAGTTCAGAGTTGAGTTTGTAATAAATATCCTTCCTTAGGAAAGAGTCTAGGAATGTGCTTAGATAGCTCCCAACATGGTTGCAACCGCAAAGACAGCAGTTTAGAATTCCATTCCCAGCACTTTAGAGATCTGAATCCGTGAAGCCAATTCCGCTGCATTTTTGCATTATTTAGTGTTGATTTAAGCAAAACAAAGCGATAAGCCCCCCCCAAAGAGCGATAACCTATATTTTCGTACCAAACATCAACAGTTGATTTTGACGGCGGCTCACACACATATATATATGATTATATATATGATTATATATATATATGATTATTATATGATTATATATATATTATGTATATATATATATGATTATATGATAGATTAAAAACATGTTGCCCCCCAAGAAGATAGATAAGTGTTTCCATGATGGTGCAGATGATATTTCCTCACATGATATTTTTAGCTTTCCGACTTTTATATCTATTTTGCGGTTGCTGTACTATATACTGGGATGGGAGATGTAGATCTTCACAGCATGGTTTTTGCAAATGTGGATCTCCGTGGGGTGAGTTTTTGCTTTGCAGATTAGCAGAAGCCACTTCTGCTAGGGAGATTTCATTTTTTTTCCTACCCGGTCCTCTCTTTCTTCATCATTAGCGGCTAACTCTCCATTTTGATAGGTAAATCTTTTCAGTATCTTCAAACATCATTATGTTTGCTGAATGTTTCTGAATATCCACGTACTTGGTTGTGACAAAAACGGATCTTCAAGCCATTTTTTTCGATATTTTTCATATCCCCATTATCCCCACATTTTTCGATCCTCTTGATGGTTAAATCCTCCAAGATTATCCATACAAAAAATCTCAAGCTGGTTTAGGTTGGGGTCTCAATCCCCCAGTTTAGGTTGGTATAACGGGGAAGATAAAATGGGCATATATTTGATATAAATTCATTTACAATGGATAAAGAACATATTATCAATATATTCCCATTTTCCCACATACAATCTCCCATGATTGGGGGATTCTCTTCCCATTTTATCAATATTTTCAAAACCTCAGTCCATCAGCCGCGCCAGCACAAGCGATGGTGGATCAGCTCAAGGAGCTGGTGCAAGGCCTGGGTTGAACCAATCCCTGCCCCCTAATGGCACCCCCCAGATGCTGGGGGTCATTGGGGGTCAACAGATGATGACTTGGGGATGGGTCAATACCTATAGATACATTTTTAGTGGGATGAACATCCATTTACCAGCTATTTTGGGGTTCACCAGGTACCAGGGTTTTGACCCATCCCCAACAGATGATGATTTGATGCTTCCAGAAGCAACGAAAAACGATGCAGGCTCTGGTGCTCAGGAGGCTGCCGCGCCAACGCAGGCAGGGAGTCATCCGTAGGTCGCAGGGTTTGTTGAACGGTTGCGTTTTAAATTCCCGGGGTCTCCGGTTCATTCAACAGCCCCAAGAAATCATGGTTGGGTGTTTGATATGAATGATGGGATGATATTCCCATTCTGTTGTTGATGGGTAACTACTGGTAACAAACCATTACAGGTTATAGGCATAATTACTGTACTCTTACTCAATGGGACACTACCACACTTTTGTATACTTTTGTCCTGTTGTCCATGAAATCATGATGTTGGTTGACTAAACGAATCCTTTTTGATTCATTTCCCATTTCCCCATGTTGGAATCCCCTGTTGATTTCGCTTGCCCATGTTTTGGTCAGGTGGTGCAGGCAGCAGTGGATGCGCCCACAGAGGGAGCAGCCTCTGCAGCACCCACCGATGTGGCACGGGCACCGAGAATGTCTCGTCGGCTCCAGCAGATGACCTTGGAGAGGATGATATGGGGGTTTCCATAAATGGGGGTATCCCAAAATGGTTGGCTTGTAATGGAAAATCCCATTAAAATGGATAATTTAGGGATACCCCCATTTCAGGAAACTTCCATATGTCTCATGTCCATACTCAGTGACTCTCAGATTTCTCAGATTTGCATTTCGGATAAACGGGGCCGAGTCCTTCGTGGCCCCAGACGCGACAGTGATGAAGCGTTGACCTCAGCAGTCCATCGCAAAAAAAAACACGGGTGGAGCAGAGGCTGATGGAATGGTGATTTAATGGTGATTTAATGGTGATTCAATGGGATTTTATAGTGATTCAATGGGATATTAATGGGATATACCCTTCAAAAGTGGAATGCGGTACTCCCAATCAGAAAAAACCTTCCCCAACTCGGTTTCTACAATGGGGTACCCAAACAAAAAAGCGTCCGTTCTCGCAGTGCGACCTAGGAACCACATCATTGCCATGGTGAAGAACATGGTGGGAGGTGGTGATGAAGTGGATGGCGACACTCCATTGATGGAGCCAGAAACCCCAAAGCCCTGGGAAGTTGTAGGACTTCCCGCCCCCCAAAATGGGGATCTTAACCACTCAAAAGCTGTGGGAAGAATAAGCTGGAAACTACCAGAAATGTGGTAGCATGGGATGATATGGGATTTGTCACAAGTTATCACACGTTTTCAAGCATGTCAAGCATGTCAAGCATGTCAAGCATGTCAAGCATGTCAAGCATGTCAAGCATGTCAAGCCCCAAAGATGTGGAAACGATGTACCCTCTGGTAAACAGACAAAAAACGATGGAACATCACCATTTTTATTTTGGGTATTTCATGGTATTTCTCAACTATTTCTATGATTTTCGACTGGGCCATTTTCAATAGCTATATCTGTATGTTTACCAGGCCGGGTATATCCCATTAAAATCACCATTTTTGTTGGTTAAATCCCATTAAAATCACCGATGTGGAAAAAACCCGAGGTCCGGCGTTGATAGCCTGGCCTCGGTGGAGCTACGAACCCAGCTGCAGCAGGACGCGGAGTTCCGAAAAACCAGTGAGTGCTTCATAGATCTTAAGTGATGTATATATAATATATATATAATATATATATAATATATATATAATATATATATTTATTCTTATTCTTATGATAATATTCGTTATTATAATTATTACTATTATTATTATTTATTATTATTATTATTACAATTTTGATAGGGCCTGATAGTATGATTCTGTATGATTAACTACTGTGAGGTTACTATAAAGATAGTTTTCGGCTGTGTTTTTTTGGTACCATTCTTGCAATGAATATGCCGTTCACAGGGGTCAATATATCATTTTCATAGGGGTCAATAGACATTGACATCCGGTGTTGTTGGAATCCAATTCAATGATGGCGCGATGTCAATGTCCAGGGGCCACATTCATCCCATGTAAATCGACCACACCATATATAGCTATGGCTATGACCAAGAAAATTGTCGATGTTTGGTATGAAACAATCCATCCTTGGGTCCTTAGGTCAATCAGTTGGACCCCACAGTTGAATAATGTTGAATATTGATAAAACATAGTTGATCTGTGAAAAAAACACTTCGAAAAAAACACTTCGAGGTGTCATCCTCCCAGCCTTGCTATGCAGCAATGGAAGGAGTTCAAGGTGAATTTGCCATCCACGGTGATGTTCAATTACCCGACCATCGAAGGTATCACAGGGCTCGGCACCACAGCGGATGTTGCGCGGGAAGATGTGTAGGGGAGCAAACAGTTCAAAACCTCAAGCTTTAGGGCTTTTTCAAGCCTTTCACCATACAATTCTTTTGGTTTCGTATGTGTATCCTTGTTACATTGGTGGGTTGAAAAACCCTATGGATCCCTATTTTGGTTGGTTAACTCCACACGTCCATGGGTTTTGTCCTTAGTTTTGTTCGCAAAAACCATGATGAATTTGATCCTCAGATCGGTGCCACTATAGACTAAGGCTTTTGGTGGACGAGTGCACCCAGAAGAAGATCACTTGGACTGGTTAAGGATGCCCGCCATGGCCGCCATGGCCGCCATGGACATGACTGTGGGCTGGGTAAACCTTGGTTCAGTTTCGGTATGGTGGGGAATTTGATGTGATCACTTGGCCACAAACGGAGGCGGATGCTCTGCTAAGCAGCCTTTTCCGGGATCTAAGATTCGCAATGAACAAATGTGTCAGGTAAAAAAACCGGATGGTGTTGGAGATTGGGATGTACCGAAACTAGGTGAAATGACTGATCCTTGCTAAATTGGTTCGTTTAGTTTCGGCTTATGTGTTTGATCAACCTCTGCCGCATGGAGGCTCAACCAGGAGTACCTGGCTGTGACCCTGTCAAGGGGAGTATTTTCAAGGTACTTCTGGTAGGTGAATGACCAACGACATACAAAGCCCCACAAGTTGACACAAAACGGACGAAACGGACGAAACGTCTGTTAGGGGGATACACCAAGCGCATTTTCCACCCAACCAAAAGAATAGAAGCATGGCATGGAAGGCAAGAGATGCGGCCTAGAGGCCTAGAGGCTTGAATCCTTCAACCACTCTCATTTTCAAGCTTCCAAGCGTTGGCTCGTTTCAGGATGGGCTTAAAACTTTAGGACATTTATTGCATCCCAGATCTTGCTCCAATCCAGAATCATCAAGATGCCACAGGGGTCGAGGCAAAAACCTGTTCCATCCTCCATGGGCCATGTGGCAGAGCCGGCCACGACTTCGAGATCATCGAGGTGTTTCTCATTTGCCACAGGTAGCGAGTTTGCCAGCGCTGCCTGTGCCGCCTACGGTGCCGCAGTCTGCAGGTGTTGTTTCTGTTTGGGGAGCTTGGGATGAAAGGATCAAAGTTCATCGATCTGCTGAAAGGGAAACAAGTCGCTTAATCAGGGCCTACCTTCCATGGTTTCCTGAGAATCTTGAGATAGGTTCTTTGCTGCGATAACAGTGGACTTGCGATAGCCAGAGAACTGAGGTGCACCTCTACGAGCACATCCACGAACATCACCACTTCGTTTACCGCGCGCCAGAGCTTCCGTCACAGGAAGTGCAGGAGGCCGCTGCCGCGCATCCGGAACGCACCAAGCGGCCCAAGAAGGAACGGTTGGCGCGACCCGAGCGACCCCAGCGACCTGAGCGCAAGGAATCCGAAGAAGCGGAGATGGTGATCCCTCGAATTGTGGTGGAACAGGTGCCTGATAGACCTGCATCCGAATCACAGGAGTGCAGCTCTGGAAGGTTCCTGGAAGGTTGGAGGGAATTTTGGATGTTGCACTTGGAACATCATTATCATCATCGTTGGTAGCGGCCAGAGGATTGATATAAAATGAACTAACATGATATAACTATAAACTGAAACTTCCGTGCTTCAGGAGGAGACACATACAGCTGCTCCTGGGGTGCCTTGCACAGATTCCGCGGAGTCCTTCCCCCGGTGGAAGAAGGATGCGCGGCCCAAGCCCAAAGCCATCCCGAAGCCCGCCATGGACTTCCTGACAGTGGGAGAGCGAAGTCGAGAACAGCTGGAGAGCAGAAGTTCAGTTGCATCTTCCAGATGCGTTTCGAGACAAAGCTCACCTGCTGCCAAAGTGAACCTCGTGTGCAGGTAAGAAGCTTTTGGTAAGGTGATTCATTTGACAAGTTAGGGGAAGTCTTGTGACTTGTGACCTTTTCTTCGCTGCTTCATCATATTGACCCATAGCCACCAAGGAAGTTGGCGAAGGCACAATGGGATATGGATACGCTGGATGAATTTGGCAGGTTGGTACAGTGGTTACTGCTTCGAAGGTATGAATTGGCTGGAAACCAGGGTTTTCTTGCAAGATCTTGAGCACGATCCCTTTCAGCCTTTATGAGATAGCTATTATCGCAAGAAAACGACAGGAAAGCATGTACAGCCATGTCAGAAATTGGGATCCCCCAAATCCATCCAAATGATAGCTTACCAAAGTGCGAAGTCTACCAGTCTAAATGGGTTTCTAATACGGTACCCCATTCCATCTTGTGGTTTATCAGTTTACCACGATTTTTCCAATTCAAATGGCTAAGAAAAATAGTGATAACATCAAATAAAATCTCATTTCACATGCTGAATGATTTCCTGAGGCTGCACAAGCTGCTGAGGACGATCCTTTAGCCATGCGGTTGAGCCTGGGTTGCAAGTCGAGGGATCGAGGGTTCATTTTTCCAATTTTTTACAGTCAATTTTTGCGATCGAAGCCCCTGTATTTAAGGGTAATTGTTAGTGGTTTCCTGTAGTTTTCACTGAAAAACATCAATTGAAACTTCTTGCCAGAGCAGAATGCACGCTATCTAGAGTGTGATTCCAGTAAAGAGGAACCTCATTGAGACGAAGGTAGTGATTCATGATCTTTCAAGCACGGAATTGCCAGGTTTTTTCTGATGGCAGCATGTTTTGTTGCTGGGATGATGCCCTCATGTCAACGGTACCATTTTTCCAGAGGGTTGCATGATTAAAATGCAGCAATTTCGTTTTCACTTGCTATTTGTTCATTGAATGACTCTTCCACCGACAGAGCCAGCGATTTTGCGGAGGCGTTTTAGAGCGGGTCTCTGTTTTTTTGATGTACCCCAGTTGTAGGTGATACATTCGACACTTGTGGATATCTCTCTCTCTCTATATATTATATATATATATATATTATATGTATGTATATATATACACACAAGAAAACAATACCTACATGCCATGCATACATGCATACATGCACACATGCACACATGCACACATGCACACATGCACACATGCACACATGCACACATGCACACATGCACAGATGCATACATGGATACATGCATACAGGCATACAGGCATACACGCATACACGCACGCACGCACGCACGCACGCATGCACGCACGCACGCACGCACGCACGCACGCAGGCAGGCAGGCAGGCAGGC
>Ga0126342_10000619_pt1:32500-41132 | contig 41132 bp, 35 predicted proteins | sample Cyp1metagenome_FD_92528 | JGI IMG/M metagenome (GOLD analysis project Ga0126342, IMG submission 92528) | Coral microbial communities from Lord Howe Island, Old Settlement Bay, Australia - Cyphastrea 1 metagenome | ecosystem: Host-associated > Invertebrates > Cnidaria > Coral ...
GTTGAAGACAGCTATCAGGTAGGTCTATGTCTTGTTGCTTAGATGATCCAACTGCTTACATACTTTGATTCTCTTAAGGGGACCATGTCACCTGCAGCATGTGAAATTGTGACACCCACATGACACTGCGCTCCAGGATCATTTCAGAGATCTGCTGGGCGTGATCCGTGCGATCTTCCATCATTTTGACCATGAAAGACTTCAGCGACTTTAAGGTAAATAATGGTTGATTTTCATGACCATCCTACATGGAAACACCAGATAGCTCCGGCGAAAAGTAAATCTAGCAAGACAGGCAAGATGCAGACGGACACCAGCAAACAAGCAGAGGTGACATGTCTGACTCTAGAGTTGTTCATCGCCGGTGCTCATGGGATCCCAAAAGTCAACCCAGACAGAGGTGCTGTTTATATACCGTGGGTACCTCTTGGGATTCCGTGATCTTCACTTCCACCGACAGACGGCAAGGAAGCGAATAAAGGAGTGCCATGCACGGCAAATCTTCGGCCAACTCTGTCATTGACAGTTGGTCAATGTTGGTCACGACGTGAATCTTGTACTATCATGGCAGTTGTGCCTCCATCTCTTTGCAGATTTGCCACGTAAAAAAAACATCCTTTTGGATTCTAAGATTTGTTGACTGGGCATTTGGCCACCATGGATTCCCTGGAAGAGGTCTATGTTGGCCGAGGAGCATCCAGAGTGCGAGATTTATTCAAGCAGGTGGCATGCAATTTTCTGCTTTGGAGGGAAGATATGGACAGTTTACGCTGTCTGGTACATTTATCATCATTTGTTCAGTCTCCTATATTCTACACATAACGTTGCCGGACTATGACTCATTGAATCATTCATCTTTTGGAAGAGGAGAATCATCTTACCGCGTTTGAGCGAAAAGGAACACATAAGTTGCGCCACTTTGAGACTGCTCGGAAATAACAATGCAGCCCTTTTAAAGGCCCTTACCTTGCTTTCAGCACTTTTTACAGACGCTTAAAGGGAGGCCATTAGCTGGAATCGGTCAGGCAAGAAACATGGCTCCTGTGGTGCTGTTCTTGGATGAGCTTGATGCCCTTGGTGCCCTGGTTACTATGGGATCCGGATGCGTTTAATCTGTCGTATCTGGAATCTCATCATCATGATGAGTCAATCTTCGCCATTGGGGTTGACCTATTGTATCTAGTGTCAGCCAGTCCGGGACTCATTGCTTTTTCATGTTTTTCATGTCTGGAATTGTCAAGGCCAAGTGGTACAATATATATATATACACACATACTTATATATATATATTGGTATATATATATATATATTAGTAAATCAGTAATACTATAATAATTGTCTTAGAGTCCTAACCTTAGTACTCCCTTTTGCATAGCGCAGAGCGAAACCCTGTCCGCCACAGGTACTCGGAGTCGTGGACTTGGCGCCCTCAGTGGAAGTGAGGCCGCGGTCATGGATTGGTTTAAGGGAAAATCTGCTGGAAACCATGGATTTCCCATGAAATATGGGGGTTTCCGGTTTCAATTTGCCCTTCAACCAATCCATTGACGTGTATTTGAGATCTTATGTGTGATTACACCATATTCTAGCTGTTAATGGATGATTCTTGGTGAATTAATGTACTCTACTGGTGTGAGATTTCTTCAAACCGTTTGTTTCGATGCTGTCTTTGTACCAACGATCGGAGGGGCAGTGGCATGAAGCTTTTGTAGAGTGGAGTCCAGCGGGACATTCTAAGCGAGGTGAAGTGCTTGCGGCATATTTCAATATCTTCAAGGTCTTATCTAGAAATGAGTCCAATTTGCAAAGATGCGCATATGAGTGGTCAACAAGAAAACATATCTCTGTGCAGGCACAGTGTTAAACAAACTTGTTCCGGGAAGGAACCCTCAATGGACGTGCACCATAAACGATAAGGATCGACAAGGTCCGCCTGATTCTTTAGGGGACTCGAGCAAGCAGAACTAAGGAAAATCCCATAGGCCCACCATTTGATGACCTAAGTCATGCACCATTCAAACACCTACCGTCAGAGGAGGGTTGCCACGTTGCCATCCCGTCCAACAGTTGTGGCCTTGCCGAATTTCGGGACGGTGCTACGTGTGAATGTCAGGAGTACGTGCAGACCCTGAATCAACTCCTCTCGGAACTGGATGGGTTTGGAGCCTGGTTTTCCAGGGATTTGCCAGAGTGGAATTCAGAATCTTGCGATCAGCAACTATTGCATCAGGGTCCTGGCCACTGCTGCCTCTTGGCACCTCAAACGTATGGGACTGCCATTGCATCTCAAAGCTTTGGATTGTGAAACCCTGGCTGTGCGGAATTAGGTCTGAAACTGGGGGATGACGCCCAAAATTGTTGCCCATTTGATTGGGGACCTGATGATACCCCAGGGGATTTTCGGGTTTTCCACTTTTCCTCTTGTTCTTGCCCATCAGTTTCAGAGAAACCAGAGGCATCGAACCATATCAGTTCGAACCCCCCAGTTTCTACAAAATTCTCCATGGCCTTCCCATCCAACTGAGGTTCTACGGGCAGAGCGATGGTATCGTGATTCTAGGCGCCACCAACCGGAGTGAAGCCATTGATCCAGCCCTTCTTCGACCAGGGCGCAGGGAGCCCGAGATTGGAAGGTGGTAGCTCTTTGACAGAAAGAAACAAATGAATAGACTGAATAGATGAGTACATCGATACATCGATAAAAAACAAACTTATAGATCAAAAAACAGATGGATGAAAGTACCTGATAGTACCTGAATAACATAAACATACATAAACCATCATAAACCAAATGAATACCTAAGAACACAAAAAACGTCGCGCCGTTAGGCTTCGATCGCTTCATCCAGGTGGATCTACCTGATGAGGTGGGCTCAGCATTACCCAAACACTATATGGGGTTATTTATATGGAAAATTATGGAAAATTCTGGGAAATTCTGGGATATTATGTGAAATTGTGGGATATTATGGGAAATTCTGGGAAATTCTGGGATATCTGATTATAATGAATGGGATATTATATGATATATTTTTGACCATAGTGACTATAGTGGAACAATCAATGGTGCCCAGCAATAAACAACTACCATGACTGGTGATGCTTGAAATCGCACCCATAAAAGTGGCGATAACTTGGGGATGGTTTATCATTGGCTTTTCCGCATGATACATATATATATATATATATATATAATCTGTGAGTAATATGCAGATCTACACATTTGTTCGAGGTTTAATCTTTCTTCATTAAACGTGTATAATATGATATGTATATACCTGTTAATACAATGACACACCACATACCATTACGTATGTATATATATATATATATCATTATATATATACACATAAGTATATGCGCCTGCAAAGTAAGATGAACTATTTCAGATCCTTTAGTCACAATTTCATCATCTTTCATCATCTTTAGCCAATGCAAAGACACCATGCTCGAAAGCCAGGAAGAGCGGCAGCAAATTTTACGTATTCACGCCAACAAGGCCACCGTTCAAGTTAATCAGCAAAGCATGGCTACCAACAACAGATAGGGATTTTTTATACGACCTAGACCTAAACCAACAAAGTTATGGATTTAGAGTTGATTTATGGTAATTAGCTAAGTTGGTTGAAATAATCAAGCTCATTCTATATAGTTGATGGTAGATATATCGAACTAGCTGGGTTTGTAGACCCAACTTATGATGGGTCGGGTCACATAGTAGCAGCGACTATCTTGTGCTTCATTTTTCTTCCATGGTCATGTCATGTCATGTTTCCAGTTTGTTCTTTGTTCAATGGGCATTTAGACACTGCTGCGAAGCCGCCAGGCTGATCCCAACATGGAGCTGAAGGCAGCAACCATTCTCCTTACTGCTACGAAACGTAGGGAATGGGGGAATAGGATGATGGTTAATATTAATATTGTTAATATTGTTAATGTTGTTAATGTTGTTCATAGTTATGGATTGGATCATTTTTACATTCCTTGCGTTTAGCAGCAGTAAGTCTCTGATCAGGGAAGTCCAAACCATCAACAATAGCTGTTTAGATAGCTGATTTAATGTGTGTGATCATGAAAATCCCAAAACACCAGAAATCACAAACACTAAATCAGCTTTGATGGCTTCAGGCAGGTTAAGGTTACTTCGCAACATTTGGATTTAGAATGTGAAAGGCCAGCACTATCGAAAGCATTGCGGCAGCATCCACAGGCCATCCATTGTGTTGTCCGAAGAGCTTGGGAGATGGGACCCCATTTTCTGGCCATTTGAATGGGGAAAATGATGATGATGATGATGATGATGAGGATGAGGATGAGGATGATGATGACGAGCAATGCCATTTGTAGGATACCCTATTTTCAGACAAAGCTACGTGTGGATTCGCTTACAACAATATTTAAAACCAGCTGGAAGCAAGAATACTTGACTGAAGCTGCACCCCCAGGTTTCAGCGGTGCAGAGCTTGCCAATGTGGTTAACGAGGTGGGCTGCAGCCAACAAACATGGAGATTGAATCAACCAAAAAAGTGGTCTTAAACAATCAAAGAGGAGCTTTGACCATAGAACACTGGGAATTAACCAATGAAATCTCATGAATAATGGACATGGGCGGTTTGTCTGAAAATCGGGAATACTTCAATTTGTGGCAATTTCTGTTGGGGAACGCAGATAATCCATAAACTTTTAAGGTAACATACTTCAAACAAAGCCATGTTGTAAATAATTGCAGGCATGCAATTTTTCTTTCTACTGACTGAGAAACGGAAATGGGTCAAAAACCTTGTACCTTGGTGAACAATCCATGAATGACCAGAACTACAGTGAGATTTTCGTCATCAACACAATTTTGGGTTATTTCCGTACCCAAATTCCACGAGTTTGACTGTGCACTCCACTCTCTTCATGTTTGATCGAGAGCCAAGGCAGTCTTCCTAGCTCTGCGAGAATCGCGATCCAAACCCTCCCCACAGGACAGAGCTGCTGCACCAGGGTTCTGGCTTTTTGGTTGTAGTGCTTCGTATAAACATGTTGGCGCCAAACCCTGCGTTCGCCCATGCCCAAATAAAACATCCAGACAGTATCATCATATACTTGTCACCTGAGGATAAAAGAAAACACTGGCTACACGAAGCGATTTTGACTTTAGTTCTCAACATTTAGGGTTTTAGGGTTTAGGTGTGCAAAAGTAGTCGCACGTGTGCGGGGGGCTGTTGGTTCTGCTGGCACACCCCCCGCTCGAAGCGCGCTCGCTCAGCTTGTTGACCCACCCCAACCACCCAAATTGAAGACTTTTAGGGTTTAGGTTTCAATTCTAAGTGGAACCCTTGAAGATTCCCAGTGGGTGCGCTTCTGACCGCGTTTTGGTCGTGAATGCCTTGCCCCGTGACAGAGGGGGCCACGCTTGAGCTGCACATGAAATTGCCTTTTCGTCAGCAAGGGAAGGGTGCAACCCAAGGAGCCCCACATGTATCAAAGATACGAAGGGAAGAGCCCCGCCTGGGAAACCAATAAACCCCCGGAGTCAACGACATGATATTCGTGCTCACAGGTCTGAGGGACCTGACCCTGACTCCTCGTCCAAAGGCGCGCTCGGCAATGGGATAGGCAAGAGAGGGAAAAAGAGAAAGCGAGAGAGAGAGAGAGAGAGAGAGACACACACACAGAGACAGAGAGACAGAGAGACAGAGAGACAGAGAGACAGCGAGACAGCGAGACAGCGAGGCAGCGAGACAGCGAGACAGCGAGACAGCGAGACAGCGAGACAGCGAGACAGCGAGAGAGAGAGAGAGAGAGAAGGATCAGTGAGCGAAAGAAGACAAAACAAAAGATTACGTGGCCCTGAAACCGTTTTGAGCACTTGTTGTCTGTGAGTGGTTAAGGCTCTCCGTGTTGCAACAATGCCCTTCCAGAACCCCTCTTTTTGCGCCAGCCATCTGGTTTGTCCTTACCTTATTTTAAGTTTAGTTGCCGTGTTCTTTTTGGCAAGCCTGGCTGAAGCCGTACGCCGCTTCCGCCCACGCGTGGGCTGGGTGGCGGAGCAAGCGGCCGCGACACTGGTGAACAGCGTTGGTTGACGTTCTGTCCAAATCTGGGTGGTTTTAGAAGTCCTTAAGTAGGTGGATTCCCTAAGTGGACGGGCTGGGTGGGTTGGAGGTCCGATATGCGAGACTCTTATTGGGGCAAACAGCTCATGGTTCGGGGTTAACCTTTAACGGCTTACGCCAGGGTGTAGTCGGCTGGCGCCGCTGTGTCATGCTAGGCTTGACCCTAGCAGGGCCTTAGATTTAAAGTGGCGTCGAGGCTTAGCCTCGAATCAGAGGCTCGTGCGCCCATGTACATGGTCAGCGGCGCCCTCGCCTGTTTTAATTTTAGGGTTTAGGAAGTTTAAGGGTTCAAGGTTTTAGGGTTTGTTATTTTGGAGAGTTAAAACCTGCTGGCCCTACGCAGGGATTTGAGCATGTCAAAGGATATGCGAGATCTGTCATGGGCAAACGTAGCGTTTGCAGCGAACATGTTTACACCATCCAGTTTGCTCTAGTGCTTGGATGTGCATCCCAGGTAGCATTTGGTAACTGTTTTTTTTGCCGCTGAGGATATTCCACATATACAGTGAACTGACATAGCTACTTACTTGCACATCCGATTTAGACCACTATATCATTATATATATATATATCTCAAAAAATTGTTTATGTGTATGTGATTGTATCTATCTATAGCTATATTTATATCTCTTTCTCTCTATCTCCCTACATACATGTATATTTATATCTTTATCTATCTATCTATACCTATCTATCTATCTACCTATCTATCTATCTGTCTATCTATCTATCTACCTATCTATCTACCTATCTATCTATCTACCTACCTACCTACCTATCTATATACGTATACGTATATGTATACGTATATGTATATGTATTTGTATATGTATATGTATATGTGTATGTGTATGTGTGTGTATATATATATCAATACATACATACATACATGCATACATACATACATACATACATACATACACACACACATATATATACATATATATATATATATTTATAATATATAATTATTGTATATATATATATATTGCCCAGTGTTTGGTGGCGCCCCCTCCTGCCAGGACTTCTCTGCGGCCCTGGAGCGGCGGAAGGCGTGGCAGCAATGGACGGGGGCTAGGTCATGAAAGTCCATGGGGGTTAAAAAAAATGGGGGATTCCCAAGTCCCCCCCCACTGGTTTCAATACCAAGTCATGGTCATCCATGACGAATGGATGACTCGGGGTACCGATATTTAGGAAACCTCCATATGGAATATGACATATCATAGAGAGAGAGATATATATATTATACGAGTATTATTTCATATTCAATGAACGAGAGATTAATGGGACAGGAATGGGACAGCCATCACCAAGTACAATAAGCTGAATTGGATGATTTATCCATTACCACCCATTGTATATGGGATGATTTTCCCAGTCATCAATATTTTCCCATTAAACATAATTGGATAACCAACTATGTACCCATTTGGGAATGAATTAAATTGATTGCCTGAATTTATTGCCTATTTCACCGTATTTGGAGGGGATGAACCCGCACAAATCCCAGTTATTATGACTGTCACCAGAGTGGGGTTTTGATCTTAATAACCATGCTTTAATTTCTATGGAATTTTACATGTCTACGGAATTATTTTTGGATATATGGATCTATGGAAGACTTGCGCTACTTTTTGATTACATTGACCGAATCGCAATGGTTTGCCTCAAATCCAGATTTTTTTGGTGGTCAAATCCAAGATGTGTGGTTCTCAAATCCCAAGTTTTCGTTCTTAAATCCTAATTCTTGATGGTTAAATCAGTTAAATCATCACATCCCAGCTTTGGAATGATCACACTTCAATTTATCTGTTATCAAATCCAGATTCTGATGACCCCAGGGTAACCCAACACACAGGTGTGAAAAATCAACCATTTGTAGACGATTTTCTTACGGAACACACGGGTTTTCCATATCTTTTTGTACATTTACCCTAGGGTATCTCCAATTTTTCATCAAATCTCACTCCTCCAGGTGGCGCGAAAGGCCAGTGCTGGTGCGTCTGCCACCTGTGCAGGGGATGTGGCGGGAGCAGGCGTCGGTGTCTGGTGGGATGAGATGCCTGTAGATGGAAGAATTCCTGCACCAGTTGATGAGTCGTTTATCCCATTGTTTATATTTGTTTATAAGGTTTCTACCATTCAAGGTGGTGCAGGATTTCTTCCATCGACAGTATGTTGTTACCCTTATGATGTTTATTGTTGATGAATCATTAGTTTTAATCACTACTGAAGTTCTATATTGGAATAGTTATCACCGATAATTTCTTTAATGCTGTAGACAAGTCTGGCCTCAAACCCCTTCCAGTGGTCAGACTGATTTCAGCAGCGAGTTTGAGGGTTGGTTGCATCCGTTCGTTCATGATACATGTTTAGTGAGCTCTCTTCGCTCCATTTGCTGGATACTCAGATGTGGAAGTTTGGATGGTGCACTGTACCATGCCGGCGATCTTGTCATTGCTTGGGAGACTGCCCTGTTTGTCTTTGTCATCATTGGGTGTTTCAAACTTCCTCTGCGCATTGC
>Ga0126342_10000620_pt1 | contig 41124 bp, 34 predicted proteins | sample Cyp1metagenome_FD_92528 | JGI IMG/M metagenome (GOLD analysis project Ga0126342, IMG submission 92528) | Coral microbial communities from Lord Howe Island, Old Settlement Bay, Australia - Cyphastrea 1 metagenome | ecosystem: Host-associated > Invertebrates > Cnidaria > Coral ...
ACGAGGACGACGAGGACGACGAGGAGGACGAGGAGGAGGAGGAGAGGAGGACGAGGCAGGAGGAGGCGGAGGAGGAGGAGGAGAAGGAGGAGGAGAAGGAGGAGAAGGAGGAGGAGGAGGAGGAGGCAACTGACATAAAATCTAACAACCCTCACCTGGCAGGTGGGGAAAAACACAGAAAACACACTTTTGACCCATATCAAAATCATATCAAAATCAAAACTGCAGAGCCAGGCCGCAAACAAATCAGAACAACCAATCATATATGAATCATATCAAAGCATGAATTCAATGAAAGTTACTATTTTGGACACCCTCCATCCTAGAGCCTGCTGATGTCATAACCCTTGCAGGGTCGCGGTGCTCAGGTGAGTTTTCCAGAGCGAACGTACTGGTCAAACAGTACCGCATGCGGGAGTGACGTGTGCATGAAAATTCGATTTAGAGCAATTCGCTGATGGCCGAAGAAGGGAACGATCAGATCTCGGCCTTGAAACATGGGAGCCTATCCCAATGCACCGCATCTTCGAAGAAAAACTGTGTTGTGGTTCCCACGTGGAATTCTTGAGAGTCTGATGAGACTTGGCCCATGCATAGAACCGCATGGAGCATATGGAGCATTTCACTTGTTGAGAGCCTCCAATCGATTCATTCATGCACTCATGTGGTGCTTGAACATTTTGCAAGCCATTTGCTCAAGTCAAACAAACAGAGAAAACACATTGCAGAATCCTTCATGCCTTTTTTCAAGAGGGCGTGGCCACGTGGTCATTTTTGCAGAGCATGAATGACTTGCTTTTTCAGGGGCCGGCAATCAGACAACAACCACTTTTGACCGTGTGTACTTCAAGAAAAAAGTCTCTTGGCAGCCGTTTTTAGCGTTGCATATCGTTGTGTACAGGTCTGCTAGAACAGGACTTGTCAATTCTGTCTCCCAGAGCAAGACTTGGGTGTGTCTGGAGATGGTGTCTATAGTAGCCAGTTATGGCTACTCACATTTTTTTTACTAGGAATGATTATTTTGTAAGCGAATTGGGGGGTCACCCAAGTGTCAATCTGCGAATGTGATGTTCTGTTCTCTGTCAAACTGCTCGCAGCCATGACACAAGAGCTCTGGCAGCGGCTACACACTGCAGAAGGCGACCAGAAACTGGAGGTGGCGCACGACTTGTGGCTTCGAAGCACAGCGACTGCTGTCAGGAGAAGAACAAGTGAGTGATCCTGTAAAAATAGGGGGTTTAACAAAGACGATGGTTTTTGATGGGGATATTTTTTGGGATACTAACCATGAGAATTGTGATATCCTTCGGTGTCATAAAAAACATGGCTGGGAAATCCCCGATAAATGGAGGTTTCGTTCGCTGGGAGCATCATCGAACCAGCCATGCGGGATTTCCAACCAGCCATGGAACTGATTACCAGAGGGTCCTGAGACTTGAACGCCAAACATCATTTTGTCCTGGCATGGCCAGAGAAACACCTTCGGACAAATGGATAACGGGACACGTTGCAAAACAAAGCACCCCAAATTGGTTTCTGCCTGCGCAACAACATGTCGTCTCTTATTTTGGCTAGATTTTTATGACCTGGAAAAAAACAGTTTATGGTTGCATACCACCGGTTTGGTGATACGTTTGGGTTTCCATTTTTGAGAAACTCCAAGAATAATTCCGAAATTTCATGGTCAAAACCTCCAAGGCTTGCTGTAGCGCCTCAGCATCAGATCTGCTGGCTCTTTGAATGGCTGGCGGGTGCAGTGTTGAACAAGAAAAATGCTGCTGTACCCAAAGAAGGCGGCCGCCTTCCTGTGGTGATTTTCTCCTGACACCTGAATTGTACAATCTCGTTACATATGGTCATAGGTCAACACCCATGGAAACCCCAGATTTTTACACCAACATAGCTCGGAAAGGGATGTTCAGCCGTTCAGCCCCCAAAAAATGGGCGCTGTACGTATCGACCCATGGCATTTTTTTTTGGTGTTTTTGAGGTGGATGCCTGTTTCTGGACGCTTGCAAGTTGGGTGGGGTTTTAGGTGAGGAGTTTTTTTGTTTGATGAATGAATTCAGATTTGGCCACCACTTAGAACTGCAGCATTTCACCTGGCTAAGAGGAGCATACCCGCAATTCCAACTGCCACTTGACTCACCTCACTACAAAGGGGGTTCACTGTGATTAGTGCCTTACAAAAGTTGTAAACAAATTCTAACATGCAGGTATAAATCTGACAGAAGACCACAGATTTTCAAAGAGAAAACAGGACCCATTTATTGGAATTTATTATCATCCGATCTTAGTTTTTTTCTTTGTCTGGATTCGGATTGTTTGTAATTGTAATAGCCTACGTCCCAGCTAATTTGTCGTTTCTCATGTGAGCGAGTATCAACCCACGTGCAAGTAGAATTGGCCTCCCATTGAGAAGTTCTTGTTGTTCGCCAATCCCTCTACTTTGTGTTTTGCTATGCAAACAACCTGTGAATGTGGGTCCTTTTTCCCCGCAAAGATGGAAAGGGATGGCAACTTGCCGTTTTCCCTGCGAAAGTCGGACCGCCGTTTCTCACAGGTTCACAGCTGCTTTGTGATGTATTAGATGCCCTTCCTGAGAGCTATCCACTCCATTCTCACGTCCGGGTCCCATTTTGGGTGGCCCAGGGATTCGCCACAAATTCGGTGGCAGCCATGATGGTGCGGTGGATGGTGCCGAAAGATTTTGTTTAATCCCATCATATAACCAGATATAATCACTATTATTGGTATTATAACCACTATTATTATAACCAATGGGAGATTCCTCAGGGATTCGATGGGTGACTCTGTGAGGTGTCGTGGCTCTTGGCCCTACCTCTGCGAGAGCCATCTGTGGCTCCCGCGCTCCTGGAGTCTTGGGCGGATGGAGACTGGTGAAAACCCCGTTTTGGGTTTGGCTTAAAAAAAGGGGGAATACCCCAAAAGGGAAGATTGTGATGCACTCTGGGCTTTTGGGATTTACAATCTTGAGAAAATTCCATGCATAGAAAAAAAAATCCACATATTTCGTGCCGAATCAACTAATTTTTGGCCTTGTCTTGGGAAACCAGCTTGGTTGAAATGATCTTCCCAAGAATTTCCACTAGATTTGCTTTCCAATCCAAGAGGAAGACCGCTTTGCGCTCAGGAGAGATTACTGAAACGTCCACCATTGGCTTTTCACCCGAGTGTGGAACAGGTGCGCCGAGCTTGTTTCTTCTACTGGAAGGGGAGGGTTGGCATCATACTTCAAACGGCCGATTGGCCATGTGGGGTCTGAAAATGAGAGATATAACCTTGAAGCAGCCATCAAAATTAGTCATTTCCAGCCAAGAATCCATTATTTGGGTGCCAAAATGGCTGCGGAAGCCATGGAGGCCATGGCTATTTTCCAGAAGATGAGTTTGTCAGAGCCGGAGTCCTGGCTCTGACGACACCGCTTGACACATTTGGCACTGCGGCTACCATCTTGGTTAGGGGGTTGAAGCGGTTTGGCGTTTTTTTGGACCCAAGTCTTTTCCATTCTTTTCCCGGGCAGTTAGGGACCCTAGGGATAGTGCCAGTTCCAGCTTGGGGTTGCGGCAGATAGACTCACATCCCATTGGAGGGACCGACGGATTCCAGGAAACCTTGATCGGAGGTCGTCCACCACCATCTGGGTCTTCAAATGGGGGCATACGCCATGTGGGGGCAATTTTCATAGGGACAATTATGTACCCTCTGGTAAACCAACATAACTATGGAAAATCACAATTTTTAATGGGACAACTCACTATAAATGTTAAATTACCAGAGGGTATGATAAATCACGCGACGGGTTCCATTTCTTGAGACAATCCCAGATGTGAAAGAAATCGAATGGAGACTGACGGTTTTGCACATGTGGTGAACCCAGGAAGAACGTAATAAGAACCGTCTCGATTTTTTTAGATGTTTGTACCCCGCCCCAAATGGTAGAAATAGGTTTGCAGGTATGCGCTCTGATCCTTTTCTTTCCCACATTGTGGCACACAAATTCAGGTAAACAAAAATGACACGTGGTTATTAATTGGGTTTGATAGGTAATTATTGCCATATATTGATAACTATAACTTTTATTGGTAATTATTAACTCAATATTATTTTCTTTCTCCTTTACCTGTTCTTTTTCCTTCCCCATTGATCACATCCCCAGGTGCGCTGTCCGGCTGCTGTTGCGGGCACTTGAGTCAGCCGCACCTAAGAAGGCCTGGCATCTTTGGGTATCAAAAAGGGGGATGAAACTTATGTTTTTGATCGTGACAGTTTTGGTGTCCATGTTTGAGAATTAAAAACCTTGTTTTCCTCGACATACCATTGAAATCCGCAAGATTAAACACACAAAAATAGAGGTTGAACCAACAACAACGACAACAACAACAACAACAGTGTTTTTTGCCAACAAACAAACGGTGATTTCAGCATCGAATGTGGAGACGTCTAGCAATGAGGAAATGCTTGGAGGGGATCTTCCCGTCGGTCCCAGGTGGATCGACGGGACAGGTCTTGAACCATCCCAAACATACAAAACCAATTGTTGCTGGGGAACCTATCCATAACTGGTTTGGTGGTTTGGAACATGACTTTTATTTTCCATCATATATTGGGGATGTCATCCTTCCCATTGACGAAGTCCATCATTTTTCAAGATGGCTATTGCACCACCAACCAGATAAATATTCCCTATTTTTGGATGCTCAATCATTCCTACATATTCCTACTTTCTACGGATTGATAGCAACATCCCGATTTTGTACATTTGCGGGTTTCAATAAATGGGGGGTATAGATGGTATTTAATGGAACATTCCATTAACATGTATGAAACTGAACTCATGGCTGTTTCCTCATCAGGCCTTTCGCGCCGTGCTGGATGCACTTCCGGTCTTCGCAGGAGCCAAAACGAAGCAGCAGCCTTCGTAGATGTTGGCGGGGACGGTGCTTGAAAGGTTTCATTGGTTGGGTTGAAACGACTCCACTGGATGAATATATAATAATATATATATATATATATATATATGTATATATATATGTATATATATATATATGTATATATATGTATATATATATATGTATATATATATATATGTATACATACACATGTTTTTTTGTTGAAGATCCCAAAGTTTTTGGGCTGCAGTCGCTGCTATTGAGAAAACTTCAGCGATCTTTTTTTCCAGGATCTGGGGAGGACAAGAATGACAGTCAAAATGAGGAGGTGCCGGAAATGTTTCACAGGTGAACACATTGTGTGGTCCAAACGTGTCCAAACGTGATATTTTCATAATCCGTTCCATGCTCCATGACATTTCATCTTAGTTTTTTTTGTTTTTCCCAACTTACGGAATGATGGAGACATTTTTGTGGCGGCTTGGTAGCCCACCCCGCCAACCAGTTGATTGATTCATTTCAACAACAATTATGGGAGAGTTCCGGAATGGGTTTTGGGGAACCTATTTTTCGCTGGTAAAACCTACAGTGGTTTGATCCAATCCATGGATTTTCCTGTGGGTTTTTGTCCCTTTAATCCATGAATTGAAGAAATGAGACAAAGTCCCATAAACACACGTAAACATACTATAAAGTGGGGTGCAACCACATTATTTCTGATGGTTTCTAACATTTCTTACATCACCAGATCATTGGCACCAGGCGCTGGTGGCGTTGGTGGCATTGCTGGTCTTGCCCCAGCAGCTACCAGGCTTCGAGGTGTTGGCAAACAACTGGGAGGCGAGGCCGAACCAAAAACGGGGAGATGAGCAAAGATGTTTCTGCCTATCCATCTATCTATAACTGTATAAATCGATGTAAGGATATATCATTGTATATATATATACATATTATACGATTTATCTATTTATACATATGTATATATATATATATAGATATCAATCTATCGTCTTCTGTATCTATATCTATATCTTTTTCTATATCTATATCTGTATATATATATATATCCATTATATATATATATCCATCATATATATATATACATACATCATATATATATATATATACATACATATATCTATAGATGAACATTCATTTTTTTAATAGCGCGGCTCAGTATTTTCTGCATTGTCATTTTTCCATTTTCTTGCTTTTTCATTGCACACTTTTTTGACATAATACTGTAGATGTTACATTTTTTGATTCAGCAGCAAAGTCTTGAAGAATTCAGCGTGTTTTTTTTTGAGACTATATATATATAGTCAGCAGACTTGGTTTGGACATTTTTTCAGCAAGCAATTTGTGGCGTTTTTTGCAGCACAAATGGTGTCTGAGGCAATGGGACTGAGACATTGATTTTTACAAGATCCCGAAGCAACAGAGATACGTTTTTTGCAGGTCAGAGGCACGATCAAGACTCAAAAGGCTGATCAAAAAAAGTACTGTATATGTATAATATATATATATATGTATAATATACATATATATATGTATAATATACATTATATATATACCTGCAGCCTCATGTGGTTGCCTTTTTTTTGCCTTTAGAGAAATAATGGGTTTCTGGAATTAGAGGAAGTTCTCTGGAAATAGCGGCAATTTCTTGGATTGCTCAAGGTGTGGATGGTGACATCAATCCAAACAGTCAATTCTACTGGGTAATGATGGGCTAATCCATACAAACAGAGTGACTTAACCACATTACAACCTGATCCCATGCTGTTGACCCACAATCTTTTCTCGCCACGGCAATGTGTTGGCCAATGGCTGTCTTCACTTCTTTGGCCTGGCGGTGCGCTTGGCACGCTTGCTACTTGTGGGCACTGGGTCATGATGATGTGGGGCCATGTAAAAGTGAAATGTGTGGCACAGAATGCTGTTTCAATTCATGTGTTTATGATACATTTCGGCTTGCAATCAGCTGCTAGTGTGTGAGTGTGGTTTCTATCACAACGTGACACTTCGATCCACTATGTCGAGTGGTGGGGTGAAGAAGGAGGTGAAAAAGGAGATTGGGGGTGACCCAGGTGTACCCCCTGTGGTTGCAGTTCCTGCCCCTAAGTCTTCTGCAAAGCGGGCCAAAACTCTTGATTTTGGCTTGGCAGAGAAGTGGGAGGATTCCAGGCTGATCAGGGATTTGGTTCGTGACAATGGGCGATTGGTTCGTTGGCTTAGTGAAGAACAAATCAACGTCATCAACCTTGAGACCTTGGGGATTAATAGCACTTTGCTGTGTACTGTTGCTGATTATCACTGCCAGCGGTCGTCTGTTGTGAAAGCTCCCACCATTGACTTCTTGAAGTCACAGGTCAGGGGTAAAAAAGGGGTAGTTGAAATACAAGGTTTGCAGTTTGTCCCAAGCTGATGTTCAGTTTCACCATGTTTCAACAATTTTGAATTTATACACTGAATTTAAAGGGACTTTTCCCAAGCGCCCCCTTTAGGTTTGGAAACTCCAGACTCTCCTTTCGAAGTCCATGTGCCCGGTCAGTATCCATCATGACGCATGGGCCATCAAAAAGCTCTTCAGTCATTCTTTGAGAAGGACTGGCAATGACAGTCGGAAGTCTTTGGATGACAACAGTCCCAATCGACGGGTTCCTTTGTCTACTGCATTAAAATTTTCCATGGGTTTGTGTGTGTATAACTGGTTTTTGTTTTCCCCCACATTCCCCTTCCTATTTCATTGTCTGCCCATGCTTTGTTTCGCCCAAGGCCCCGGGAGTTTCGGAGTTCTACGATGTTCTCTTTCGGCATTGGGATGGTCCTTTGCGAGCCCTTCACGCACAAAGGCTGGAACGGGCCAAGGCCAAGGGCTGCAAGGATGTTGACATCCTGGTGGTTCCTGATGATGATGGGACAGACCTCGAAGCGCTTGAGAACAAATCCCTGGAACAAGCCAAGAAGGGGATCGTGGTAGAGGGTATCATAGTGATCGATGGTGATGAGACTGTTGAGTTCACGGGTGGGAAGAGCACGGTTGGGGAAAAGGAGACCACAGTTGCAAATGGGGTGAGTTTGAATGATGTTTCCAAGACCACGGGTGGGAAGAGCACGGTTGGGGAAAAGGAGACCACAGTTGCAGATGGGGTGAATTTGAATGATCCTTCACTGCCACAGCCTCCTCTTCACAGAGCTGGTGCACGTGTGAACATCGATGATGTCTTGAACCCACCTGGGTTGCCACCCCTTGGACCCTATGACCTTCCTGGCCTACCAAATGCCCTTCGAGCCCCACCTTCAAGTCTTGATCAATGCAATGCTCGACTTGACATACTTCAGAGACTTACTTTCTTATTAGCATATTATATATATTATATTTGTTATAATAATATTCTGATTATGTTTTTTCAGCACATCGAAATATTTGTTTTGGCTGTTCCATTGCTGTTGGGGGCCCCTCCCAGGAAAGCTTTGGAGCAAAAGCAAAAGATGAGAAGCACAGTCCCCAGTGCTGCGTCCACACCAGATCCAAGCACTGTGCAAACACTTCCGTATGATGCTGAAGAAGCATCTCAATTCTTTGCGGCTTCCAAGACCCCGGAGATTGTTGACACCCCGTCTCCATCTGACCCCAAGTACATCAAGCACCTCGAGATGACTGAGTGTTCTTGGTGGAAAGTGGAAGCCCTTGCCAACAAAGAGAACATGGCCCCTGCTCAAAATGACCTGGTGAACGTGAACGATGATGTTCTCGCCAAGCAGCTTCAAAGCTGCGTTCCAGTCCCAGCTGAACATCCCTGTGAGCCTGTTGATGTTCCCATGGGCATGCCTGCTGTTTCCTTACCTGCAGCTCATGACACCTCTATGCCTACGGAGGTGGCTCAGGGTATGGTGACTGACACTGAGACTCACCAGCCCAAGTTGGAGACTGTAGTCAAGCCCGACATCCCCCAGACCAGTGCCAAGACTGACTTGGTGGTGGACAACACGAACCCTGCTGAGCCCAACAAGCACCAGATCAGCATCGACAATGCTCAGCTGCCCGCGGAGGAGAACAAGAGTGTTCAGCCCAAGGAGAGCCAGATCGAGATCGACGATGTTCAGCCGAAGGAGAGCCAGATCGAGATCGACGATGTTCAGCCCAAGGAGAGCCAGATCGAGATCGACGATGTTCAGCCGAAGGAGAGCCAGATCGAGATCGACGATGTTCAGCCCAAGGAGAGCCAGATCAAGATCGGCAATGCTGAGCTGGCCATGTTGGAGAACAAGAGTGTTCAGCCCAGCGAGGACAAGCTCAACAACGGCAAGACCACCAACATCACTAAGGAACCAAATGCCAAGACCAACAATGAGACCAAGAAGTTTGATCACCTACCTTCACACCTTCCTGGTGATGATGATGTTGAAGTTGTTCCTGATGATCCTGCACCCATGGCCTCAACTCAGCATGAAGTTGTGGTTTTGTTGGAGGACATGCTCGCGCAGGGATTGGATCTTACTCAGGCAATCAGCCAGTTGAAGGAGGGCATGGATCTTACTCAGGCAATCAGCCAGTTGAAGGAGGGCACTTGTGAGAAAGGTGAAGATAATGAAGCACCAGTGGTTTCGCGCATTAAGCAGTTTGCCAAGAAGACGATCGCTGACACAGGTGTCAATGAGGATGGTGATGAGACAGAGATGGGTGAGAATGGTGGCAAACCTGATGAGTCACTCAAGCCGAAGGCAAAGCCCAAAGCCAAGGCCAGTGCAAAAGCAAAGGCCAAGGCGAAGGCCAAAGCCAAGGCCAGTGCAAAAGCAAAGGCCAAGGGCAAGGGCAAGGGAAAATCCACTGCCAGACGCCCTCGAGTCAGTGCCAAGCACAAAACTGATGGCGAAGATGCAGATGATGGAGAAGCTGGCGATGATCATGGTGACATGGAACCCGAGAACAAGAAGGATGATGATGAAGATATGAAACCCGGGAGCGGGGACCACCATGGTGAAGCCTCGGAACCGGAAGCCTTGGAACCTGAGAGCAAAGAGATCGAATCGACTGACGTCAAGCCTGTGGAGAAGCCTGTCACTGGAGATGGACGTGTGGCAAAGAAAACCAGGGCATCCAAACGTGCCCGAAAGGATGGATCTGAACCCAAAGATGAACCTGAACCTGAGGAGAAAGAGCCAAAGGTTGCCCGCAAAGAGACCAAGAGTTTTGCGCGCAGGAACTGTCCAACTACCTCCCCTGCCAAGGACAAGTGGATGGCGATCTCTCAGGTCTTCAAGAACGAAGCCCAGAACAAGCTCAAGGACGCTGGTGAAAGACCCTCCAAGTGGGAGGACGGGTGAGGGATGGGTCAGGGAGGGGTTGGGTGTATAGTGTTTGAAAAAATACCCAAAAAAATTGGTTGTTGCTAGTGCTTCCCATTGTTTCCCTGAGGAGCCTTTCTGGAACATGGTCGCCAAAGCTGTCAAGAAAGCTGAGGACAAAGGTTCGTTGGAGATTGGTGATTACACGAGGATCGCCCGTGCTCGCCTTCCACAGTTGTTTAGCTTAGTGGATTAGAGTGTCCTAGATGGATCCTGCCTGTGGTGTCACACTGCAGTGCTTTTGGGCCGTATTTCATGAGTCCAGCTTCTTAGTCGATAAGCATGGGCAGGCACCATATACTCATTGAATCATACAATGTTTCCTTGTTTAGTGGGGCGGAAGTTTCTCCACTCAATCCTAACAAGGATGCTGTTTTCCTAGTATTCCTTACTGCCTTGGCTTGTTGTGAAGCTGCTTGCCACAAACTGGCTCCAGTGCTTAGACAACTGCACTGGGAAGTTTCTTTCATGGGTATCATGTGTACTGCACACGTGTCAATCTGGGTGTCACGAGCTTTTGGGTCCGGCACATTGCCACGACGTGGCTTAGATCTGCTTGGAAGATGTGAGAAAATGTGTGCATGGATTTCTGATTCACACTACAAGTTTGAAACCCTTGCAAGTATAATTGCTCTGGGCTCTTTGTTTGGGATTTCACACGGATTGTGCATCAGCCCCCTAAACTCCGTGCAATCCAGACCCATTCCCAGCCTCTCACATGTCGTTCACAACATCGCTAATGCCCATCCGCCTATGCCAGGTGGAATGTATGGCTTGCGGAAAGGCCAGATCGGTCTCGCCAAGTTTGGCCTGGGGCTTGCCTACTCTAATGGAAATAAACGTAAACCTGACATGTTTGAAATCTCAACAGGGATATTTTCCTGCCCTTGCATGCTGATGAACTGACTTGAACATTCGTACAAATCCAGTCTGATTTGGAAAAGGTTTATAACACTATATGGCATCCATGAGTGTGGCTCTGAAGACTCAGTTGCATGACTGCTGCCCGCAGCCAAATGGGTAACTTACCGTTTACACATTAGTGGGGTTGATCTCTGGCAATGGGACCTGACGAGCTGGACATCTTTTTCAAGCGGATGTTTGCTCTGCGTGTCCCAAAAGATTCTTGGTCAAGAATGCTAGAAGATGGAAAATTGTGAAAAGGACGTGTATCTTATAATATGGGCCTATACTACCACTACCCAAAAAAAAATCAATAGATGGGTATGTCTCAAAATAATTAATAAGGTGTCCTTTTCGTTATGAAAAAATATCATAATTTTTAGGGTATTTTTTTTGATCCCTATCCAAGTGACGATTTGGAGCCACCCAGCACAAGTTCAAATACATAATAGGCATGCAAATATAAATATTATATTATATATATATTATAATATATAATATATAATATTATATATATTATATATTAGATATTATATATTATATATTATATATTATATGTTTGTTTTAAGCTGTAAGTAAACAGCATCAAGAACACTTGCAAAACTGGCTTTCAACATGTACGGGGTATCCAAGCCACAAGTTTTCCAAACCCGTCCGTGCTGCCTCCAAGGTGATCATCTTCTTAGTTCTCCTCATCTCCTGGATTGAAGATCCCGTCGATGTGAAAAAGGACATTGAGGTGATGGAGGTGTTTTCTGGAGTGGGTCGCATTGCCCGGTGTGCCAATTATGTTGGCTATAATTCAGTTGGCTTCGACTTGGTTGATGGGATTTCAAAATCCAAACAGTCTGGGAGAAGAAACCCTCTGGACTTAAACTCCAATGGTGGATTGGTTCTGGCCATCAAGCTTATTCTACGTTCAAAGTTCAATGCCCTGGTGCTGTTCTGTGCAATTCTGTGCAGTTCTTTTGTCCCAGTGAATCATGGAACGGGAGCCCGGGATTTACTTGTTCCAGAAGGTGATGAGAACGTAGTATCAGTGAGAAAATCTAACAAACTCCTGTCGCGGAATCTTGGGTAGATTTTCAAAAGAAATTATTTATATTAGGGTGCCCTCATAATCCTGGTGGTTTTTTTTTGTGCTACCCAGATTAGCATCCAGAGCTATGCCCATGACTGGATCAATGCTCAGGACAATCCTTCTGATGGTTTTGGCCATCTGCGCTGGTGGAACCGTATGCTTGGAGAATCCTGCCAACTCGCTAGTATCGCTGCAGGGCCGATTTGTCTGGCTGGTGAGATTATTAGAGAAATTCAATATTCCAGCACCTCATCTCATTTACTGGAATGATCCATGAACTTGGGATAGGATGGGATGGTCGCCCCTGAAAACACTGGTTTAACTATGTTTAACTTGATGTGATTTTTCCCCCATGATTGGAACTGTTGATGCAGAAACTGTTCATTTCCCACACTTCATTTAATTGCACGTGTTTGCAACTAAGTTCTTTAAAACGATGTTCTGGATGCGGAAACACCTTGCGGCCACCTGGAAGCGCACCTGGCTGTGGTCAACTTCAAGCCGTATCCGGGCATTGGACCTTGGCCAGTTGTTGCCGTCGGAGCGGAAAACGTTGGTGAAAACCACAATCCGGAAGAAGGGCAGAGATGGAAAAGTAAAATGGCAAGGGTCCAGAGCCCTCAAAGGAACTCAGCATTTTGATAGCATTATGGTTTTCAATTGTGCAATTTCAATTTGAATGCCAAGTTTTTACCAACTGAACTCATTGGTGGCACAACTGCTGTAGGCAGTATACATATCGGTTTGCTCGTCACATGGTGGAATTATTCCCTGGCTTCATTGATGACCAACCTCACACAAGACTTCCCCTGGCAACTAGTTTGCACTTACGTTTTCTTTCTTGGTTTCACTACAATTTCAAAGTTGATCATATGGTCTCAAAACTGGATGGGATGATTGGGGTTCCTGAAATAATATATTATACGACCCTGACATAAACATTGTTCTGGATCCTGAATGCTGAGGTAACCCATAGCCCTTAAAAGACTACCATTGTTTGGTTTAAATCTTTAGCATGTACTGAACATACCATCCCAATGATCCCAAATCTAAGGTATCAGAGAAGACAGTATTGCAACTCTTCCAAGAAGCTGACTTTAGTGAGCAGTGGGATGACTGCTCTGATTTGCAGGATGTTCTAATCTACTGCCGGGGAAGCAAAAGGCTTCGAATTCCGGATTCTTGGAGGGCTTCAATCCCAAAAAAATTGTAGTCCATTGTCTCACGAGGGCCCGTGCCAAATGCCCAGGGATAGGCTTGGAGATCCTGGCAGTGCTGCATTGAACTTGCTGCTTGGGAATGGTGGTTTGGGTGCCCCTGTCATGATCTGTTTGTTGAGGTGTTTGGAAAAACTCAAGTAGAATTTGTTGATAGTCCTTTGCTATTTGTCATCCATGTTTGACACGGTCAAAATGCTTATTTTGAACTACTGAGGAGATTCCCCTTTTTGGTTCCCAAAATTACGAAATCCATTATTCATAAAAACTATGAATAGTATATCCCATGTGGATTGTTCATGATGAATTTCACATTTTCTTCATAAACTCCGTGAGTTGCTCATATCCCAAGGGTCAACAAAATTATTCATGAATAATGTTCATGGTTGAACCTTATATTATTCATAAAATCCATGATTTAAATGTTTTTTTTTTTATGGACTTCATAAAATCCATGAATAAAATGTTCTATGAACTTACCAAACTCTTCATGGAATTCATGAATAACATGATGTTCTTTATATGGGTTTGCCAAATTCTTCATGAAAATCATGAATAAAATGTTGTTCTTTATGGCCAAAGTCTTCATGAAATCCATGAATAAAATGTTGTTCTTTATGGGTTTACCAAATCATTCATGAATTCTATGAATAATTGGTCAAAAACCAAAAAAATCAGAAATTTTAGCGGCAGAAATCCCCGGGTTAGCGGCGGAAATTCTTGGGTTAGCGGCAGTTTTTGCCAGTATAGCTGTTTTTGGCCCTGGCTTTTATAGTCCATGTTGGGGATTTCGCTTCCTTCTCGTACTTTCAGTAGCCAAAGCCTCATGGATGGTGAAGCCCTTGTTTCTAGTCAAAACTGGACCGACATGTCTGAAGAAGAATTGATGGCTGAAGTCCAGAAACTTGAGGACAGGGATCCCGTGAACTAAGTTATTGCATTTGCATGTTCAAAATGACCCATGCACATATAATATATAGTAGATCGGATTTCTATAGTCTATTTGTTGGATGGGGCCAGACAACTAATGTTCAATCACCATTGACCCCTTCCAGGAGCTGAAGAAACAGATTGAACACAAGCGACCAGTTGCGGCTCCTCTTCGTGGAACTGGCGATGCTTCCATAGATCCTTCTCAGCCCAGTGAAGTGGTTATTCGGCGGGCAATGCTCTGGGAATTTGAAACAACCCTTGGTGTTTGCTGGGCTAGCGTTTAACCTCTGAAGGTGTAAGGGTGCAAAAACTGAATGTATATCCTAGATGGGGTTGATTGGAGCTGTAAAATTCCAATTTGGTTTTGCTGATAGCTTTCCCATTGTTAAACAAATTACCCCTAATAGATGTATATTTATCCATGTTTTTTTTTCAGTTCAAATCAAGCTGATTTGTTCAACCAAACCGTGGGAACTGAATATGTTATACACAGCTCACCTCTAGTAATTGGTGTTCCAACTTGTAACGCCCCCTTAGAAGTTCAACTTGTTTTGAACTGAGGCTAGTCTGGACCCTTATCTTAATTTTATCTTTGACATGCCCTTGGAAGATGCTGGTGTCCAAGAACCTGATGCTGATGCCCAGTCCCCGTTGCTTGCCCGGCAGCTGTCCTTCGCATCTTCTAAGCCAACTCCTGAGGAGGGTGGTGATCCTGTGGTCCCATCCGTAGTGGCTAGCTTGTCCCAAGCGAATGCCAGAAAAAGGGTAGCTAGGTTGATGCAGCGCAAGGCTAATGGAACTTACAAGGTCCCTGATGACTTGGTGAAAGCTTGGAAAGATGGAGACCAAGACCGGCTGGTTTCAGAATTCCTGGATGCTGGACTGGACAAGGATCCCGTTGTTGAGGTTCCCACATTTCAAGATTCCCCAACAAAAATGAAAAATCTTAACCGATATTGTCTCTCATGTTCTCCCGTAAGTGTGGCTTTAGATGCCATCTTGTTTCAAATATATACCACTGCCCAATGGAGGTTCCCACGCCTGTAAGTAAAGTTAGGGTCTACAAAGGGGTTGGGTTGAACCTATTTTGGCAAAGGGCTTTCAGCCCAGCATCTCTTGTTGTTTGCCCCTTTTAATGGAACAAAACCATCATTGAAAAAACATATGACAATACTCTTTTAAGGACCCCATAGTTAACATATGGGTTGGAATGGACTCATCTTTATCCCCGTTCAAGCATTGTTCCTCCCCGAGAACTTATCCTTATTATATAATATATCTCCATTCCAGCATTGCTCCTCCTCGAGAACTCATGCAGGATGTGTTCATCAAGCGGAGCCTCAAACGGATCCGGGAAAAGACCGCGGAGAAGGAGATGTGGGTTGGTGGGAAATTTGTTTCGGAGACTCATATGCGTGAAGTGCTGAAACTGAAAGAGCCACTTGGCCTAACAATCTTTTCTGTGTTCTTTTGGTATGCAATATTTAACCTATATGGACCTTATAATAGTTCGGTTGAATACACTGGTTCAAACCAATCATTATCCTTGTAAATTGTCGGATGGACGTGTCATGAACAAACAATTCAGGTCGAGAATCAAAGGCGTCAAGGAGACTTGTGAGAAAAAGAAAGGGTGGATTCGGTTTCTTGGCCGAAGGGCTATGGTTCCTGGTGATATGGATAGCTCTGAATCATACGACTTCTGAAACAAACTGGTAAGTGGTTTCACACATGTTTTTTTGTAGGAGGGATATGGCCCCTATACCGTCCATTATAGCCCTGATAAAGTTTGTCATACCTTTGACAGCATTCTTCAACATGCTTAGCCCTGCTGAGTCGCGACCAGTACGAGAAGAACGTGAAGCTGTATTGGTACGAGGACAACCCAGAAGGCCGTAAGTTAAACCTTGGTGATACCTGACATTTATGGGTGGGCCAAACCAAGTTAATGATGCATTGGCCAAAACAAACGAATGGGAACCCCCACATGGTGAAGTTGGTTGACAACTTGGGATTTGTACTCGATTTACGGTTCTTACATCTGTTGTTTGGGCCTCTACATTAAAAAACAAATATAATTATATGGCCCCTCTGGTGAAGATTTTGTTTGGGGCAGTTTGGGTTTTTACATACAACATAATGCAACATCTTGAAATATCTTGAAACAACTTAGGGTAGAATAATAGTGGGCCACAATCCCCTCCAGGGTGTGCCTTTGCTTTCTTCCCTCCCGGATGGTGGCAGAATGCTGAATGGAATGGTGCCAAAAGAATAGTCGTGCTGGGACACATTTATTTCATTTGATATTATATCCTTTTGCGATCCTGATAACTTAGGAAGCGCAAGCGCACCACGGCAGTTGAAGAGGACTCGTCAGATGTTGGTGATTCTGATCTTAACAGTGATCTCGAACTGGACAACGCTTTTGAACACAAAGAGATCCCCATTGCGCCAGGCCAGCTGTTGCGCAACAAAAGTTAAAAACAAACTGACAGCTTGTGTTTTAAAGGTCACATTTGTTTCCACATCACTTAAGAATAATATACGTGTTTTATTGCACCTCTTTTCTATCCATGAGTTCTGGTTCTGTTGGACTTGTGATTCTCACCATAATTTGGTACGTGGGGAATGGGCCCCCACCCTGCCAGAAGAAGCTGCTTCCAGCGACCGGGCGGACAGCAGCCTCACGGAAGCCCAAGCTCTGAAGCAAATCACATTCCCAGAAATGGATTCGGATGGCCTCCCCAGTTGTTACATCCCAAAGGTGATAGCTTGTGTGGGAAAGTGGCAACTGAAAATGGATGATCTAGCCTCCCAACTCCGGTCAAGTGGGAAGAATTCCTCCACCACTCAGCTTCTAGGTTTGGTTTACTGGTTTACTTGTTTATTCAACTGGTTTGTAAAGTTTTCATGGTTTCCCCCCAATGCTCAACTTCCCCGTCATCATCTGCTCTCGTGCCTGAGGTTGGGTGAAAAATCCTCCCAGCGATCCAAGGGCCTGGCCAAGCGTGCTGATGAGATTTCTGATCTGAACACTACTGGAATTGTTGATGGGTTTACGGGTGTGTACCTTGCCTCAAAGAAAAACTTTTGTCTGTGAAGGTTCTAAACTTAACCGCAAAATTGGGGGACTGATTCCCGCTGAGGCAGCAATCGCAATTGCGAAAACTCTTCGATGAATGCAAGAGGGAGCGCTTTGGTTGCACAGCGTTGTGGGCACCAGGTGGTTTTATGAAATAATTCCTGCTCGCCCCATGGATCACATTCATTTCTTGGTTCTTGAAAATCACATCCAAATATCCAATCTGGCCTTTTAACCCCAGGTGTCGAGAAGCTCTGTGCCTGCAAAGCCGTGCTTTGCTGCTTGGAAGTAGTTCCTGGCAGGGAGGGACTTTAGCCCGCAAAGAAGCAATCGCACTGGGTTCTTACAATTGGGACCATCACATACTGACAGGAGCTGCCAAAAAAAAAACTCGAGGGTACATTCATCAATGCTTTCCAAGGGCATGCCACAATAAGATCGGAAGGGGTAACTATTAGATTATGTTAACTGTATTTTCAAAAACATCATATCATCATCATTATCATCATCACCATCACTGTCACCATCACCATCATTGTCACCATCACCATCATGGTCACCATCACCATCATGGTCACCATCATTATCACCATCACCCCTCCATGAGTGGTTAACATCCCTGCCATCTGTTCAGCTGTTACGGGCCCTGATAAGCAATGTTTTTTTTTCCGCAATGGTATTCATTATATTTCATAAAACCGACAACAATTTAGTAACACGTAAACCAATCAATTAACAATTGATTAGTATCAACTCCGTGATCAATATCAAAACCATTATATCATCATCACCATCCTAAGCAACTGGCATTAGGTGATTAGTGGCACTGCAGGGGGACCAGACTCGTGTATGATCATCGACTATGGGGATGTAGTTCCCAAGCTAATCATCAAGGAAGGGGCATGGTATTTCCGGATGGTAAAAGTTAAACTGGATTGCAGTTAAAAGCAGCTATCTGGGCCATGGGGTTCTAGCAGTGATGTCCCGCCCCAGGCCGTTTCTCAAGCACTTGAAGCAGGCGAACAAGCTGAAGGTCAAACAGGAGCAGTGAGAGATTTTAAGATGAATGGTCAGAGCCACATTCTGCAAACTGTGTATTTCCCGTTGAAATGGTTTGGTCTCAAACTATAATCCTGTTTCAAAGAGATCTAATGTTTTCCCACTAAAAGATATTGAGCCCTTGCTTTAGATGCAGCTTGGTTGTCCCTGGCCTGTTCCATCTTTTGGACAAAGCGTGTGCCTCGGGGTCGGTTCTGGAACAAAGTACCCAGAGCTTTGAAACATGGCTGTTTCACGCTTCCAACCCTGTATCGGGGTGCTTTCCTCAAAGTGCGTGTTTTCACACATTTGATCGCTAGAGTTCTGGAGAGAGAGCTGGAAAGAAATTGTATGAGTTCTTTTGTGATTCCTTTTCACCAATCAATGTATGTTTTTATCTGTTCACTGCATAGTGAATATGACATTTTTCATGCCTACAGGCCCTACACAAACAATAGGTCTTGGGCCTTTAACAGAGGTTTGTCTCAAAATGGAGTACCCTTAATAAGCACCAATTTAATGGGGTACATCATCATCAACCAATGGTTTAGGGGTACCCCATTGTCAGGCATATAACCCCTATGTTGATTAAAACCACTCCTTGAGTCTCAGAAATCATACATCCCGTTCTTATAAAAATGGAATATATAATATAGTTAAGAGCAGTATAGTCACAAGATATTGGGTATATAATATATATATATATATTATATTATATAAATTATATAATATATATATATATATTATATATTATATATGGTGTATGATCCCTATGTCAGGACTAAACAGTAGGCTCCTAATTTTCTGAGGTCATAATATGTTATGTTAATTATGCAGGCTAAGAAACGACCCCCCCTAATGTATGATATAAATTCATTCTCACGGGATACATGTGGCCAGGTTCAGCCGAAGCTGGTCCTGCCCTGCAGCATGCAATCCAAGTGGTTGCTGATGGTGTTTCTTGGCTGGACATGGATAGTATTCCCAGTAATCCCATGGTGCTGATAGGCCCTGGAATCATTTTCACTGGCCCTTTGCCCAATGAGGCTCCAGCTAGAACTTTGGTTGAGCAAACAGCTGCCCTTGCTGCAGAGCATGGTTCTACCTTCGCCAAAAACACCATGAGTTCAAGCGGAACTAGCAAGAGCAATGTGACTTGTTCACGCATTACATGCATGATACCCAAAACCGGGATGTTTGGGGTTAACCCACAAATGTATTCAATTTCTCTATTGTTGCAAAATGTTACAAAGTTGTCCACTGGTCAAAGTCTTCTCAGGCAAAGCGGACCCATGACCGATTGGTGGCCAAATTCCAATTGTCTCTCCGAGTTCCGGTTTCTGAATATGTGCACTCAGAAGGCCCTTCTACAGCCAGTATTCCTTACTTGAAACCTACTGATCTATTTCGAACCCTGCTGCTGGATGAGTATTCATGTCTATTGTTTGGTGGGTGTCAGGGACCAGAAGATGCAATCGAACACCTTCTTCGGACATTCTGGGAAACCTACCGGAAAGAACATCCAGACCACGAAGTGTTTCAACATCCAGAGCGATTGGGCACAACCTTTCCCATAACAGTTCATGGGGATGGAGGCCGGACCCAAAAAAAGCAGCCTCTAGAAATCTTTTCAGTCCAGCCCGCTTTGGGTTTGAACACGGTGGCCTCGGAGAAGACCATGCAATGCCACTGTGATACCTCAGCCGCATATGGTGGAGGTGGGCTTGGGGCCCCGGAATCACAACATCTGAACAGCAAGTATTCAACGTTTCTGACCCATTTTCTGGTTTTTGCCTACCCTTCAAAGTCCTACGATATGTTTGACAATCTCCTGACTGGGTTTCTACGGGAAGCTATGGATGATTTGGCCTACGCTTGTGAGCATGGGGTGGTGTCCCAATCTGGAAAAAAATTCTACCCATGCTGCATCGGCTTCAAGCTAGACATGGAGTGGATGGCCAAGGTGGGGACACTAACGCGTTCCTATCAGAATGTGGGTCACGTCAATGAAAAGAATTGTTGCCATGAGTGTGATGCTGGAGAGCCTGGTTGTCCGTTCGAAGATGTGAATGTGAACGCAATGTGGACTAGGACCCGTTTCAACACTTTACCATGGAGACAATCTCCGCCATGGTCAAACATTCCATTCGACCGGGACAAACCCGCCAAGTTTCTTAGAAGGGATGCTTTCCATGTATTTCGACTTGGCATCTGTAGAAATTTTATTGCTAGCAGCATTTACCTCCTGATGTACATGGGGTGTCTCCTGGCTTTCAAGAAGAGCAAATGTTTCCTTCTTGGGCGGTGACAGAGGGCTTATTTTAAACCCAAGCCCAACACACAAGTCCAGTTTTCTAAGGGAAATGGGCTAAGGGGCTTTATGTCTCGGGTCCTCCACGGCTCAGGTTTCAGAGAGCAAGGTGCGAGAAATGCAGTTACTGATTGCCTGATCGGAGCCTTTGGGAACCTGAAGCTGTTTTGTATTGCGCGCTGTCTTCGGATTCAGTCCATCAGGTCGTTCACTATCGCAAACATGCATGCTGCGCGCAATGCGTTTCCTTGGCTGGGTTGCAAAGGTGCAGATTCCATAGTGATTTTGAAGTGGGTGCTCTTCTATGTAAACTTACAGCTGCAACAGCCAGGCTGGTCCCAACAAGACAGGAAGGTCCTAAGTTGGATGTCATTTGCTGCCCGGGCTGGTTTATCCTTTTCTCAAGGTATCCATGGGCATGGAATTTGGTTGGCTCCATCTTGCGTTTCTCATTGCCGCAATGCTGTGCAAAAGTTTGGGACGAACTACGCTCTGCTTGCTAACCATTGCTTGGAAAAGGGGTATTGTCTCTATGGCATGGTTCCAAAACTTCACTCCTACATGCACTTCCGCACTGACTTTGATGACAGCGTGAAGAAGAAACAGGAACACACTCTGAATCCAGCACTGTTTGACTGTTCGATGTCAGAGGACTTTGTGGGTAGAATTAGCCGACAATCTCGGCGAATCCCATTTCGCAATATTGAGCGGGGAATCCTAGGATCATACCAGGTCAAAGCCAGGATGGCTATCAAACAATTTCTCAAAAAGATGAAGCAGCCAAATGGTGCCACGCGCTAGTGTCAAAAAGACTGAGGCATGGACAGGAGGGAACCATGCCCCCATCCGGGTTGATAGTGCCAAATGGCTGCATGACTAAGTTGGGGGGTCCATGAAGCACATTGCCAAAAATTCAGCGGCAATTTTCCAAATTCAGCGGCAGTTTTTATTTGCAGAGGTGGTTTTCCCCAGTCAAAATCCAAGCGGCATAAAAAGGGACACCCTGGAAGATCCAGGTATGTATATATATATATATACACATGCTGAAAGCCTACAAATACGTACGAAAATCAAGTTACAGATCAACAGCCAACAACTGGAACCTACCACTAGGCACACCTGGCTCAGGCGGCTTCGGAGCGAGCGGCTGGCGCGGAGGTTTATCAGGTCGCGCACCTATCTGCTGGAGGGAATCCCCATGAGATCCCCATTTTTGTTTTTAAATATACCGGTAAATGAAATCAAGAGCTAGGACCGCTAGGATGTTTGTTCCCAGAAACTCCATGAGCAACTCCCGGAGTCTTGGGGAGATGTGTGACGGGATTGGGAGCGGCACACCAGTTTCAAGCATAGCAATGGTCGCCGGTGTTGCGAGGCGCAACTCTTCTCCTGCTTGACAAAGATGATGGCAGAGGACAGATTGTGGGAAAGTGGAGAGCAGCGGATTAGGGTTTCTCAAGCGCAATTGGACCCCCAGAACGCTCAATTTTTGATGGAAACCAGTGACTTGGGATCTCTACCTCTGCGATCTTCGAATCACGTCACTTGGCCGAGACCAGTTTCTTTCGCCATGGTGAAGCCCCAAGCCTTCCCTCCAGGAGAAGTCAAGGAGAGGCTGCTGTCGCCTCCTGGTGACTTTTTTTGCTGCCCTGGTGAAAGCCTTTGGACGGCACCGCGCGAAGGTGCCGGATCTGCCGTGATCATCATCGGGTCATGGCCGGTATCATTTTGGAATGGAGAACTTTTGGGGTAGCCCAATGTTGAGAAACACTCACTTTTTCATGTCAGTTTGCCATGTTGGCAATGGGAATTAAGGGAAATTCTCTCCATGTCTTCTTTGACCACAAAAATCAGCCAAGGTCGAAAGAAGGTCAGGTTGGGATTGCACAGATTGTTAGGAGTCATTATTTTTTATTTTCGTTCCCTGGCCAAGAGTTTTCACACACAATGCTCGCACATTCTGGGAATGATCATGCACCCATTGTCGCTCATATCCCCAATCTATCTTGATCTGTCTTGCTTGTCGTCACAGGATGTTGGCAATGTTGGTTGGTGAAATTCCTCATTTCCATTCATTTTCCATTCATTTTCCACATATTTCCCACATTCCAGTCACATTCCAGTCACATTCCAAGCATTCCAAGCATTCCAAGGAGCAAGTGCGGCAAGAGCAGCGCGAAAAGCATCTGGAAGAGAAGAAATCGCCCACCGCAGTGGAGTTTTTGGTCTTTGTTCAGTTCTTTGGACTCTTTCACCTGGAAACCTGATGAGTTGGACATACTCGAAGCAACCATTTATATATGGGGATATTTAATGGACACAACATATATATATATATGTATATATATATATATAATGGGGTTGAATTTGGATATCATCAACCATTGGTCGCAAGTCCGTAAAATAATGGGGATGAATCTGGATATCATCAACCATTGGTCGCAATTCGGTAAACACAAAAAATCAACGACTTCATTTTGGTTTTACCATAGTAGGGAACTAGTTTTACCATATGAGGATTTGATAAACCTTGCAAAATTGGAGTTGATTGCTGGAAGTACCACATTATGGTGGGGCCTCATATGTACCCTTTTTGAGGTCAAAAGATCGAAAAGTCATGACAAGTTCATCACCGTGATTTTGTTGATTCGGTAGACCCAATGACAAGCTGTTCCGAAAAACACCTTTTCATTGGTTAATTCACCTGAGATGAAGTATCTACTGGGAAGATGTGTTTGTTTTTGGGGGGGCAGGACCTTAAAAAGGTCATTTCGGCTCCCTTTGTCTTTGTGGCAAGCTTGAGAAGATTTGCTCCAAAAATTTTAGGATGGCCATCTGGGGGATTTTTCAACTTTACCACCGAAGTGCTGGAGTTTGGGTTGGGTGAACAAGCCCAATGTAAGCGCCATGTTTCGTAGTGCTAATGTGTGTTCGAAAAAATTGATTTAATGTATATTATATATATTATATATATATTATATTATATATTATATATTATATATTATATATTATATATTATATATTATATATTATATATGTGATATCCCTCCAAACTGTTGAAATTTTCTAATTCATAGTTGCGCACACGCTTGTTTGCCTATCCTTCTTCTGCCCCGCAAGCGTCGTCTGTCTTCGTTGTATCATGCGGGTTCAGCGTGATGCATCGTGTTGAGCTGCTTCTTTTCCCAGCCTCAGAGTTTCAGACTAGTGACATCCATTGAATTTATATATATATATACCCTCTGGTTATTTGAAAATGGTGATTTTCTATAGCTACGTTAAATAAGCAGAGGGTAATTCTAATTAATGATTAATTATATGTATGATATATGACCCAGGCCAGCAACCCCCCAAAAAACACCCCCCCAGGTCATGGTCATGGTCCTGTATGTACGCTGTACGCTGTATGTAGGGGGCTCTATGTAAGATATAGTTTACGCACCCCACCCCCCTGTGGGATGGGTGGGGTGTTTTAGAGGTATCATGTAGATAGTGTATAGGTAGCACATGGCCTGCACGTATGTATAGCATATTAGATCTTGACAGTAGCTAGTATATGGCTACTATAAAGGTACTTTATGGGCAGTAATATGTTGTAAATAGATTGTATGGGCATATATAAGTAGTAGTGAACACTGCACATGGAGGTATCCTGTTAGGTAATGCATAGGTGGCACGAGGCCAGCATGTAAGTAGAGCATATGAGATCTTGAGGGATGGTCGTAGATGGCTAGGCCACCCCCCTGGGGGTGGTTGAGTGGTTGCTGGGGAGGAGGGCGGCGGTTGGCCGGCCGCCGGCCGGGACCATATATATATAATATAATATAATATAATATGATATGATATAATATAATATAATATAATATATATATATATACACATATGTAATGTATGTATGTATATCTGTAGTATATATGTATGTAATTGTATACTGAACATCATTTACAAAATTTCTGGTCCCTTTTCAGAAGCATCTCCCAGCACTTCGCCCTGTTTTCCCAGGCTGTGGAACCTCCTGAAGCCTTGGATCAAAGCTGATAGCGACGCTGCCGTGGAGAGCCTGCAGCGGCTGTGGCAGATGGTGCGAAGCCGCTTAAACTGTGGATGGTTGGGTTCAGGGGAAGATATCATCGGATAGCCAATCTGGTTGGTGGTTTGGAACAGCCGTGGTGGCCCAAACCCTTACCAGAGTAGTGCGGTCGTTCTTTGCCGAACGTTTGGGTGGTACTTGATTCACCCCGGTCTTTGCCATGTCTAGAGGATACCCCATGGAGTTTGGAAACGTCTCTAATGGCCAGTCTATTGACATCGTTTGTACTCTGAAGGTTTTCGATGCAGAACATTCCTCTCACCTGATGGTCTGCAATGATGGTTTCACCTTTTTGTATGAAGGACTGGTAAGTGATGAGTTTCATGCTTTCACTATACTTGGTGTTCTTCGTCAGCAATTTCCCATTGCTTTGGTTTCATCAAACAGAGACACCGTGGTCCTGGGACACCGAAGACCTTCATGGGATGCCTTGTTGTCAACTGTTGATTTATGTTCGGGCTTTGGTGGCCTCGCACAGGGAGCCTTAGCCTCGGGATTCTCTATCCAAGTTGCAGTTGATCAGAACGAAAGAATGTTGAATTTGTACTCCAAGGCTTGTGATGCACATGTCATTTGCGGAGATGTGGGAAGCCGTGAGGTTTTATGTGAAATCTGGCGCCATTCTTCTGGCGCAGCCACAATCACGTCAGGTTTCAGCTGCCAGCCATTTTCGAAACTAGGCGACGAGAAAAGTCAAGGTGATTCAAGAGCCAGTAGTCTTCCGAAAACTCTCAAGACTGCCTATTTTCTACGTGCCCAATTGATTGTGTTAGAGTGCGTTTCACCAGCAGCCAAAGATTGTTTCGTGAATGGAGAATTGGAACACTTTATGAAGTGTACTGGCTTTCATTGCCGCCAGGTTGAACTCAAGTTGGATCACATTTGGCCCTGCAGGCGACAGCGATCATGGTGGGTGTTGTCTTCTCCAGATTTAGGGCCTATCGACCTGCAACAGTGGCCAATGTTTCACGATGTCCAAGAAGTCCAACAGGTCATTCCACGTGTCCGTCTTTGGGCACATGAAGATGAAATGAACCTTGCTTTGGATATGATTGAATTGCAAGCCTTTGGGGTTAATGATGAACGACATTTCAAGTATCTCCTCAATGGAAAAGCCAAAGCGCCATGTGCCTTGCATGCTTGGGGTTCACAGACACGTGCATGCCCCTGCGGATGCAGGAACTCTGGATTCACTCAGGAACGTTTGGAAAGTAAAGGGCTTCATGGATGTTTGATCAGGAGTGCCATTTTCCCTGATGGTTCAACTGTTATTCGCCATTTACACCCCAATGAAGTGATGGGCCTGAATACGTTTGACCCAGTGATCGATTTCGGCACCGATGTCCGTCTCACTCTCTCAGCCGCTGGCCAACTTGCTTGCCCTGCACAAGCGTTGTGGATTCTAGGCTCCATCCTTGAACGGATTGACTCCCTGAGGAACATGCCCTGCTGCTCAAGTGCAAGCTTACAGATCCTGGCTTTTGATGCGTTGTCGCCAAGTTTGGCCTGCTGATTCTGAAGTCATCAAAGATCAAAAACTCATTGAAATGATGTCTTTTTGGGCTGATTTCAAGCACTTGTCCTTGGCTGAACTTCTCTTTCCGATGAAATGGGAAGGACAAATTGAGGGCTCAACCAGTATTGCTGCTGTGTTGGATTTCCTGATCCGTTCAAAGTCCAATTCAGTGGTGTCGATCCCGACTAGTCTTGCCTCGGTCAATGAAGAAGAAACGCCCATTTTTGATTCACCGGTTATTGTTGATGATGACACCACTGCAGGTTGCATTGTTGCTGATTCATGCACAGTGGTCTTCAAAGGATTGTCTGAGCCTCCCTTACGTTTTCAGCCGAAATGTGGGGCTACAATTGAGGAATTTTCCAAAGCACAGTCCAAACTTGCGGGACCTTTTGACATCGTCAGTATCACCATGAATGGAAGAGCCCTTGACCATGGACATGTCATGGAAGTAGGTCAGTTGATCGTCATGGAGGTTGTTTCTGATTCAACTCTCCCCAAAACCAACGATCTGGATGCGATTGTCTCACCTACTGTTGCTTGGACTCAACCAGCTATTGAATGCGAAGACATTACCTCACCCCCTAGAAAGGTTTCCAAATTCGATGTGGGTGAATGTGTTATCCCCGCTATGGTGATGCCTGATGACCGATCATGGTTAGATGCCTCTGCGTTGGTTGGCTTGCAGGGCCAACAATTTTTGAAATTGCAGATGCCATGCATTCAGAACGCACAACAGCTATGGTCCTTGCGACACCAGTACCTGCGTACTCAAGACCGCCTTGCCATCATTGAATCCCAGGAACAGTATTGGGCTGATGATGAAATCAGGTTTCACATGAATGCTGTGGTTCAAGCGTTTCAAGAATCTCAACTCAAGCAGGGACGGACCCAACCAGAAGTCTGTATGATTGATCCTTTAGTTTTTGCGGCCTGGGTCCAGAACAAAGGATTTGACCTTCAGCTTTGGGCCAAGGATCACCCTGAGATTTTTCAAAAGAACATCCCTGTCGTGACTGTTGCCTTGTTGGACCATCATTGGGTCCCCATTTTCATGTCTCCTTTGAGGGGTATTCTTCAAGTCCACACATGGGATGGAATGGGCGCTTCACATGAAGGTTTGGATGCTCTCCTCCAAAGCCTGGCCATTGCATTGGGATTTCAGCAAGCTATGATCCTCCGAGAACATAGATTGTTCTTCACTTCCGAACTCTGTGGGGCTTTGGCCATTGCGTTTCTCAGATTCGTTTTAATGGGCACCCTCTTACCCACAGAATGTACAGAAGCGACGGTCATTCATTGCAGATTGCGAGACATTTATGTCCAGGAACTCCAGCGATGCCAAATCGCACGACGACCATGGGTATGGGGTGCGGGGGATCCACCCAAAACCTGCCCTGTAGGTGGTTCCTCCAGCGACTTGCATTTGGCTGTCAACATCACCAGAGACCAAAGAATTGACCTTATTAATGAAAAAGGTTTTGCCATGGGAGATGATGAGATGCGTTTCCATGTTCTGCAATTGGTGGCCAACCAACCACTTCAAAGTGGTGATCCCGACCGAAAGTTCACGACCATGGAACCATTGATTTTCAATTGTTGGAACTCCATCGGCAGGACTATTGCTGATCAATGGGCCCAGCGTAACCCACAAATACACGCCAATGGGCAAAATGTCATTACTGCTGTTGCCATTGATGATCATTGGTTACCTATTTGGATGGTCCCTGAAGGTGATGCCCTTCAGATTCATACATTCCAAGCTGAGGTTGACTTTGGTCCTGTTGAAGAAATTTTCACTACCATTGCGAGACAACTCGGATTTCAGACTCATGCTGTGCACAGGATCCCGGGAGGTTTGCCTGATCATGTCATGTGCGGTGCTCATGCCCTGTCCTTCTTGGCACACGTGGTTATGCATATGCCTCTGCCTGCTGACCTGATGGAACTCCGTACCTTGCACACCAACATGAGGGCACCTTTTGTGGCCCACCTGTATGCCATTGGATACACCCCCAAACCAGTGGTATGGGGAAACGGTACCCCCAGGGAATCCGGGCAACTCCCTATAATGCCCGAAGAAGGATCCTTTGAGTCCCAGGATCAGGATGAAGCCAGACAACGGCGCTTGCACATGCTCTCTACTCATAGCTATGCCATGGGAGACGATGAGATTGATTTCCATTTGCTTCATTTGCTTGACTGCCATACCCAAGGACCACGTGAGGTCGGACCGATTCGTCATTTCGTCACAGTCTCACCCCGCATCCTGGTTGATTGGCTCAGAGGGGATGACTCTGCATTCCAAGAATGGAAAGCTAAACAATGGTCTTGTGACAAACACTTCATTGCTATTCTCCTGTTGAATCAACATTGGATCCCTGTTTGGATTGCTCCGTTGGATGAAACTGCCACTTGCCATACCCTGGGTGACTTTGCCCAAGACGATGCAGAAGTGGAATTCCTTTTCCGTGAACTCTCTGTCTTCCTGGGTTTTCAAGATGTTGTGATACATCGTGTCCCCCATGGTGTTGACGTTACCCGTCGTTGTGGTGCTATGTCGATTTGCTTCCTTGCTCACATCGTCCTGAGAACTAGGTTGCCATGGGACTCACAGCAGTTGTCTCACCGATGTTGGCGAATGAAAGAAATGTTTGCTGAAGCCATTCAGACATCCGAGCCTTCCATCCCGTCCTTGTGGGGATGGGGTATTCAAGGGGAATTCAGGCTACTCCCTAAATTGCCTGATGATGAGTTCTCACTGCGAATCAAATGTTTGGGGCATGAGTATCTGCTCGACATGGGCATGAGTGATCATGAAGTTCAGTTTCACCTTGTCAAGTTTTTCCATTGCAGTTGTGCCGCTCCATTCCTTGCCTGTGCAGTTGGCAGAACCGAATTACTTCAGGCTTGCCTTATAGAATTTGGTGATTCTGCTGCCAAGATTGGAGGTATTGCTTTCCTGCATGACATGCATTGGCAACCAGTCCTCTTGCTGCGTCACAATGGTGTGATAATGATCCTGACTGAAGATTGTTGGATTCACGATACCCTTCTTACTATGGGATGGAAGGTTTTTCGTTTCACACACAGGGCTGGCGCTTCATGTTGGGTGGTTACACTGACCATCATTGCTGAATGGGTAGGATTGGACCTTGCAAACAATTGTCCCATTTCATTGAGGAGGGAGCTTGCTGCTGAATTTCAGCGATTTTCTCTTCCAGGAGTCGGATGCAGATGGGGATTTGGGCCACAAGGTCAATTGGTCAAGAACTTAGTCCAAGAGCTGTCTAAGCACGGTATTCCACAAGCAGTTGTTGAGGACCGAGCCCTTGCCGCAATCAAAACCCTGGGAAGTGAACAAATCATGACCGCCTTAAACCATAGGCAACCATGGAAGCAATTGAAAATCTTGGGGACGAACTCCAAGTTTCAGTTCGTCCTGCCAAGTGAGTTAGCGCAGGCAGTGGAAAACAACAAGGGAAAACCGATTGGACCCAAAGGAAAAGGGAAAGGTGCACGTGCACTTCCACCTCCAGCCGAGCTTGACCCGACAAAGCTGCAACTGTTGGATGGTACATTCCATTGCAACGATCACATTTTGCCTCAGTTGAACATGAAGCAGATTGGGCCAGTTAGTAGCGGTGTCATACTCATCTCACTCCATGATGCTGAACCATACTTGCGTAGTGGAGCCAAAGTTTCCACTGAACCGCTGGCTCTGTTGGTTTTGCAAAGAACAGGGACTGACATTCAAACTGCATTGCCACATGCCCGTATCACCGTCCCCTGTCGATGCACCGTCAATAACGAGCCTGTCCTTGCTGAGGTAGTCATCGTTCAGGTTGGAACAGGGTTGGTTGAAAAGGCCAATGGACATGCACTTGTCTCAGTTGACACCCCAGATGTCGTCACCTTGAAAGTGATGGTCTACAAAGATGAGCTCAGGAGTGATTGGGCCGAGTTCTGCAATGCTCCCATTCGGAATCTTGTTTCACTCTTGCCAAAGCTGAAGAAATGTTCCACTGATCAGTGCACTTGCCCAGCGTGGCATAATGAAGAATGCCTCCCATTGCGTGACCCGATCCTTGATGTTTGGAGAAGGCAATTCCTGCGTGCCGGCTTTAAACCATGCCCCGCACCAAAGGCAGACATATTTTCAGTGTGCATCAGGATCCCTCAATGCATCCTTGAATCTCTCTTGGCTGCCAGTGGATCTTCAGGTGCTTACTGCGAACCCAGGTCAGCTGATGGAAAGGAAATCCTTTCGGATTATGTCGTCGTTTGGAGCTCCAAGCACACATTGCAAGAGATGCAGCACTTGATGCAAACCAATCCTGCGGTTACAGGTTTGGCACGTTTGGGAGACAGGAGAGGACTCCGTGTGCGCGCCCAACAGGGAAAGGTGATTCACCAACTGCTGAGGCCGGATACTGTTTTCCTGCCAAATGGTCCCAAAAACACATACACCGTAGGGCCCCTGCCTTATGGAGTTGATCGACAAGCTGTTGCCAAGATTCTCCGCCAAGCAGGCTGGGAATCAAGACCCTTGCAACCCAGCACTCCATGCCCAGGACGCGGTGTAATGTGGCTTGTCCAAGCGACCGAAGATCCAGAACATACCATCATTGCCACTACGAGCGGTGATATTGTGATTAACAAACAGCGACAGGAGCCAGCAGTTTTCACCCAGAAGACTACCACAGTTGGCTCAGCTGATACCCTGGCACTTTGTGGTACCACCGCTCAGGCAAAAACCAATGATGCAGATCCGTGGGCTCACCAAGACCCTTGGAGATCCTATCAAAAGACTCAAACACTCCCGGCGGCTACAGGCCCCACTGAAGGAATGCAGCAAATTGAGGAACGAATTCAGTCTGCAGTGTTGGCGAAAATCCAGCAGCCCATGGAAGACGACATCCCCGACCGTGTCCAAGCTCTTGAAGGCCAGGTTCATCAATTGCTTGCCAAACAACAAGGGTTAGAAGTTCAGTTTCATGAGCATAGTAGCCAACACTCCCAGCAAATCAACGCACTACAGAACCAAGTTACAGCCCAAGCCCAACAATTGCATGGGCACTTGGAAAACCAGAACCAGAATATGCAATCGCTCTTCGAGCAACAGATGCAGCAAATCAGAGGACTACTGTCCAAACGTCCACGCGAAGAAGGGATGGAATGACAGTCAGGCCAAAGGTCAAGGTTGTTTTTGCTTGGTCTTTTTGTTTCACTTTGCATTGCCGGGCTTCTCAACCAGACCTGGGGCCTTGTTGTATTTGCTGTGACAGTTTCGGGGGCCGCAGCATTTTGCTGCCTCGCATCTACACGATGTGTTCACGGTTTGTGGCCATACATTTTTGTTCTCACCATTTTGTTCCGCATCGGGGAAGCAGCCAATCCTGGACCTGCCAATTCAAAGTTCATTTTGGGAGCATTTAACCCTTCTGGGTTAAAAGGGAAGGGCCCTTATATTGTTTCACACCTCGCATTTGGTGACATTTGGGCTGTTTCTGAGACACACTTGTGCAGCCAGTCTCTCCAAGCCTTTCGAGCCAGTATGCATTTTGCCAAAAGCCCATATAGGTATTGCACTGCGGGACATCCAGTTCCAGCACAGGAAAATCGCACCTTTCATGCAGCATGGAGAGGAGTGGCGGTTCTGTCGAAGTTCCCCACACGTTCTGTGCCTCACCAGATGCCCCAAGGTATTTTTGAATCCGCTAGGGCCATGATTTCCACTTCGCTAGTTCATGATGTGTGGATTACCGGGGGTGTCATTTACGGTGAACCTGAGAGTAGTTGTTACCCTCAACAGAAAGCACACAATGAGGAACTTCTCCATCATGTTGCCACCCAAGTCTGCCATTTGCATAGGGGCCCCCGTTTCCTTGCGGGCGATTGGAATTGTGAACAACACGCTTTGCCTGCTTTTGCCATGATGGAAGCCGCAGGATTTCGTGATTTGCAAGATATTGCCAGGGACATGTGGGGTATTCCAGTGCAAAACACCTGTAAGCAGTCCACCAGGAAAGATTTTTGTTATGTGTCGCGAGAGCTCCAACAACTGTTGCTCTCTGTCTCACTTTTGCATGATGTGTTCCCTGACCATGCAGTTTTGACAGGGGAGTTTGTTTCCCCTAAGCAAGTTTTGCCTCGCCAAATTTGGGTGACGCCAGGTGAGTTGCCCTGGCCGAAGCAGTGGTATGTGAATCCCGGTTTTTGGGCTTCGCTTCAAGGTACCCCTGACTACAAGCATCATCAACTTTGGCAGCACATTGAAAACCAGGCGTGTGACGCCTTGCCGTTTCCAGTCGAGCACCGAGCCAAAGGTAGAGCTGCAGTGCAGACCGTCGTCCAAACCAAAGACGGTATGATGCCCCCACCCAAGAAAGGTCGAAAAGGTGACATCCAACCACAGTTTGTTTGTGCCTCATTCAGACACTCACAATGGCTCCGCCAGTTGAGAAGGTTACAAGCCTACGTAAGACACGTGGCCGCTCACGAGCCTTTCACTAGGTATGCTTGTCAGCTCTGGGGGTCCATTGTTAGAGCCACTGGTTTCACTCCCTCATTCTCTGTGTGGTGGCGAGATTGTGGTTTTAAGAGTGCTGGGGCAATCGAGGTCTTCCCAATGACCCCACCGTGCCAGAACATTGCTCAGGGCATCTTCGATTCCTTTGCCATTGCCTTTCGTTCTTTTGAGAATGAGTTACATAAGGCCTCTAGACAACATGCAAAATTGCGCCGTGAATCCAATCCCAATGTGATTTTCCAAGACTTGAAAGATCACCAGGCCCGTGATGTGAATGTGTTGATTAAGCCCACCGTTGTCTCAGTGGCTGCAGTTGACATCAGTAACCATGAGGTCATACTTTCTCAGGCGGTGTCCTTTGATACTGAGAAGCCGATCTTTTGTAATGGGACTTCACTGCAAGTGATTCATGCTGAGGCCGATGCCCTCTGGGTTGATAACATTGTTGATGTGCCTGTGGGTGCCACAATTTCTCAACTGAAATGCAAAGGCACGGACGAAGAATTGTTTCACCTTTTTCTGGATGCTTGGAAGGTTATGTGGGAACGGCATGCAGATGTTCCCCAGGCTCGGTGGAATGAAATCTTGCAATTTGCACGTGACAAGTTGCAACACCATGATCTCACATGGCCCAACATTGATAGAGATGCCCTCCGATGTAGCATTGATCACAAACATTCCCGCACTACCGGGGGCCTTGATGGAGTTAGCTTGCAAGATTTGAAAGCCATGCCCCCCGAGGCCCTGGACAATTTTGTGGATCTGTTTCACGTGGCTGAAAATGAGGGTATTTGGCCTTCCCAGGTTGTTGCAGGCCGAGTGTCATGCCTTGCGAAGGTGGCGGAGCCGCAGGATGCCCTTGATTTTAGGCCCATCACTGTCTTTGGTTTGTTGTATCGGTGTTGGGGCACATACCATGCAAGGCAAGCCATTCGCCTCTTGGATGGAAACCTTCCCCTAGGGTTGTATGGCAGTCGGCCTAACTGCTATTCCGGTCAATTGTGGTCTCACTTGTTGTGGAGTATTGAATTAGCCTATCAATCTCAAACCCAATTGTCTGGCATCATGGCAGATGTGCAGAAAGCCTTCAATTTTCTGCCACGCATGGTTGTGATGGAATGCTGCGCCCTCCTGGGCCTTCCTTTCCACGTGCTCCGAGGTTGGGCTGGCGCACTTAGCGCCATGAGCCGGAGATTTCAAGTCAATGGTAGTCTTAGTCCTCCCGCCATGAGTAACTGTGGATTGCCTGAAGGGTGTGCAATGTCTTGCGTTGGTATGATGGTTGTCGACATTGTTTTTCACGAATGGATGGTTCATTACTTTCCTTTGTGTCAACCCTTGTCGTATGTGGATGATTGGCAGGTCTTGGTTGCTGACCCAGGGATGTTGAACCCTGTTTTCCAATGCCTTGAAAAATTCACCCAGGCCCTGGATCTCCAGTTAGACCAAAGGAAAACCCATGTTTGGTCCATGAGTGCAGAAGGTCGCCACATGATTCGCTCTCAGGGATTTGTCACCGTGGCCTTTACCAAAAGCCTGGGAGCTCACATCCAGGTTACCAAGCAACACACTAATAAGTTTCTCATGGACCGCATAAGGAGCTCTCACCACCTGTGGGGCAAATTGAAAATTTCCGCCAGCCCGTATGCCCAGAAAATCCGTGCGCTAAAGTGCGCTGCGTGGCCTAGATGTCTGCACGCTGTGGCAGCTACCACCGTGAGTAATGCAACATTTACTGCCTTAAGAGCGGGAGCAATGAAAGGCATTCGCGCTGAAGCAGCAGGTTCCAACTCACTGGTTCATTTAGGTATGATCGAACATCCCAGTGTTGATCCCTGCTGTTGGTCGATCTTGCAGACTTTCAGATTGGTTAGAGATTGCGGAGCCCAAGCCCGGGTAGAAGAAGTGTTGCACTTGCTGGTTGAAGGTTGTGATACCCTTCCTGCCAATAGCATCACCAGTACTCTTCTACATCGCATTCAAACCTTAGGTTGGCATGTTGATAGCCGAGGTGAATTGCATGACATGTTTGGGTCGTTTTCGCTTTTTCAGATTTCCAATGCGGAGTTGCAATATCGTGTGGAATGCCAATGGCCACATGTCGTGCAAGCTGCTGTTGACCATAGGAAATGCTTTCAAGGGTTGGATGAGTCAGATCCGGTTGATACCAGAAGGTGGATTTCTTCTCTCAATGCTTCTGACCATGCCCTTTTCTGCAAAATCTTGAATGGGACGCACATAACACAAGATGGTAAACACTACTGCCAGGAAGCGGACAATGATGAGTGTCCCTATTGTTTGTGCAGTGACAGTAGGTTTCACCGTTTTTGGCAGTGTGAATACTTTGCACATTTGCGCCGCGACTTGCCTGAGGACATCCACGCCATGGTGGTTGACTTGCCTGATTCCTTAACCTGTTCAGGATGGTCCTTGGCGCCCACTACAGGGATTGAGTGGAACTGTTATTTTGCTCAGCTCCAGTGCCCGGACCTTCCACAGCATTGTTTCAATGGCACGGTTGATGTGTTCACTGATGGAAGTTGTCATGATCAACACTGTGCTAACAAGCGTTTTGCAGGTTGGGCTGTGGTGTATGCATCTTTGGAAGCAATACATGATTTCTCAGGTAGTCGCATCCTTGATTCAGGTGTCTTGCCAGGACTGCTCCAAAGCTCAGTTCGTGCAGAAATCTTTGCAGTCTGGAGGGCTTTACAAATAACAATGGATCACCCAGGACATGTTCGCCTTTGGTCAAATTGTGACTTTGTGGTCAGGAAAGTGCGGAGGCTACTGCAAGGGATGGTGGTCAAACCTAACTCGTCTCACTCTGACTTGTGGTTGGAAATCGCTAGTTGCATTGAGGCTAGGGCTGGCCTTACAAGTATCACCCGTGTTGCCGCACATCAATCAGAACATTCCACTGACGATGTGTTGTTTGAATGGTGTTACCGCCACAATGCTTTGGTCGATAAACAAGCTGTTCAGGCTAACATGTCCAGGGACCAGAACTTTTGGAACCTGTACTCACGCCATGTTAGGGCGCTTGCACATACCACCAGAGTTAGCAGAGCGGTGCAACAAGTTCAACTTAGTATCAGTCAAGCTGTGGTGTATAATGGCCTTCCTGAACAAATTGATGTTGCCCCGGAAGAATACAATGTGCCCTTGCCGGATCGCCCATGGACTCCTTTACCTGTTTTGAAGATCCCATCGGGCGCCACCAGATGGTATGGAGACTCAATGGTTCGTTTGATTCTCAGCTGGTACTGGCAGACACTCCATGCTAGCAGTGATGATTTGGTTTGGGTATCGCATTTTCAGCTCTACATTGATTTCATGTGTTCCACGGGCCATCCAGGACCTGTCCACCAGTCCAAATGGCTCGACGGGCAACAGGTTTCACATGTCCAGCTGAGGGGTTTTTCCTTTCGCCAAAGAGCTCGCTGGTTTGCGAAGGTTTGGAAACAATGTCTCAAACACCTTTGCTGTGAGGCTGACTATGCTTACTGCAAACCCCAGTCTCACTTAATTTTGATGTTTACAGGGTGCGCAGCCTTACCATGGCCGCCTGACAGACTACGACTGGTTGATGACTGGATGATGAGGTGCTCTGGAAATGCATTCCGCAGGCAAACGAAGGCAATCGATTCTCTGCCCTATGCCGACCACCAGACTGGATTCCCTTTCATCTATGTTTCATCCATAGGTACCTGAATGCCCAAGACGGGCAGCAGTCGAATCTACTGCTGGCCGCATCAGAAAATGGAAAATGGTGGTTTGGAACATTTTTATTTTTCCATATATTGGGAAGAATCATCCCAACTGACTATCATATTTTTCAGAGGGGTGGCTCAACCACCAACCAGAAATAGTTCACACGGTTCACACCGATGTTTGGATTTGTCCAGAAACGATGGCTATTTGGCTGGGGAAAATGGACGATCAACGATATTTGGTTTGGCTATCCTATTTCCAGATGAAGCCAGATGGCTTGGGGGGTTGGGATCGATGTGGTTTGATCCAAGAGCTTGCCACACAAGAAATGGGTTGTGAGAGCCCTTAAGGCACTCGCACTCGAAGATAGCCCGGGTTCAAGACCGGTCTTCTAATATTCCTCCTTGGTCACTCCTACCCACATCTATACTTTTGATGGGTTTAGCTCCAGAAAAGTTACTGTAGTGAAAGGATATGATAGCGATGATTTTTATCTGGGATAGAGGACATCTCCAGTTTCTTCATGGGAATCTCTCAGCCACGGAAAACACAGCGACGTCCAAGGTCACAGCCTTTATCGTCCGCGCGAGGATCAGAAAGGCCTGCAGAGTAAGACGCTGGGCGCCTGCTGTGGCGTTCTGTTGAACCTTGGATGTACTGGGTGGCCTAGGAAAAGTGGAGATCTTGGTGGATTTGAAGCATCCATGTTTTCTGGAATTTCGATGACTTAATGAATTTAACCAACCAAACATTGGGATTTATTAGAAGCATCAAAGATGGGCTTCAAGACCTATACAAAACAAGTATTGTCCAAGACTCAAAGGATATTGCTTGCTAAGTAAACAGCAAACAGCAAACAGATACAAATGTTAAGCTGGAGTTTTGCAAAACTCCAGTTTAGTTTTTTTCTTCTTGCTGGCCATCCCAATGTTGCCTGGAGCAGGATGGGAGGGAAGCAGCTAGAACAGCCTGCTTCGGGTGCAGGAATTCGATTCCTCTCCCAGCTTGGTTTCCCAGGAATGCGATGAAGCGAAAGTTGGAAAACCTGATAAAACATGGTCAACCAATGGTTTCCTATTCCCTTAACTTACCCCAATCCATTGAGCAGTGCAACATCGCCATGACGAAACAGAGGAAGCGACTGGAGACTTCTGAGCAAAGTACGGCGGAGTGGGCTTGCTTGGAGGAGGGGGCGAGTGGATTGGCTGAAGCTCGAAATGGTTGGCCTTATTGGCCCCTCAAAACGGAAGGTTTAGTTTGGTTTTCGTACTAGGCAATCTAGACACGACCAGAAGTTTGTAGGTCCGATGGTACCACATTGTTGACTCATCACCAGGCTGATTTTCTCAGGCATCTCTCCAGGAGATTGTTGAGCATGTTGCCGCTGCTGTTGTGTCCGTACCATCTTTTTTTTAAAGTTGTGTCCTCCATGGTTGTTGGCTACATCCCTCCTCCTGTTCTTCTTCTTGTTGTTGTTGTTCTTCTTCTTCTTCTTGTCTTGTTATTCTTCTTGTTCTTGTTGTTGCTGCTGCTGGCTACAACTACCTTCTGAGATAATCAGACACACACACACACAAAGTCTTCCCCACAATGTGATTCCGTTAAAGAATCCATCTAGGGGAATTCTTGCAGTGTCTTTTTCCGTGACCCGTATAAGTCTGGGCAAACCATATTGAGCCGACAACTCACCATACATGATGGTAGGCAAGTTGAAGGATCCCAAACGTGGTATTTTCAGCTTGAGAATTCGCCTTCCTCCAACCAACATTGACTCTGCCAAAGGGTGCATTTCTATTTCAGTAGAGGGGATGGTCATTCCCAATTTTAACCGAACACCGCACATTTGAGCATTTATAAGATTGGTTTCTTCATCAGATGGGCATGTTCATCATTTATTACATTCACATGACCCTTCTACATCCTCATATTTTTCACCATGAATGATCATTCTTCGCCAGTATTAAATTATTTTCATGAAATTGAAACCATCAAGATTGAAACCATCATATTCCATAAATTATTAATGATATTCATATTCAATTGCTAGTCAAAATCCAAGCAATGAACATTCGTATAGAAACATTCGCATTTTTCCAACCAGCCCACCATTTCGCATCAGCCACGGATTTTTAGAGGAGATGCTGCAGCTAGACGTGGCGCCCTTCGAGTCCAGGCCGCTGATTATGGGCTGCCAGGCTGCCCCCATTTATGGAAACCTCCAAATGTATATGTATATCTACATATTTAGATATACAGTATGATATACATATCTATTTGAAATATAGATATGTTTATCAATCTTATATATATATAGCGGATGGTGGGAGAACATATAGTGATGTGAAATAATTCTATCAGTGGTGGGTTCTTATTGAACACATACGGCTGAAACACAAAGATGTGACGATTTTACATGGAACAGCTGGCTCCGGATGACTTGGTACCTACAGGATTGCTGGGGGTTTCCCGCATGAGTTGTTTTGCTTAATCTGCCTGGATATTTGATGACATGAGTTTTAATGATGCAAAGATCTGCCAAGAACCCATTTCTTCTCAATGAACCTATCATTTTTTTCGGTCATTGGTCTCTTGGAAAGGTACGCATTTCCATGATTTCATGTACTTCTTCAATTGACAGGATCAGGAAAATACGTTTTCTGTTTTCTCTTGAAACCGCTACCAATAACATCCAAGGGTATAGAGCCGTGTGCCAATACTTGGAACTTGGATCTACAACCCAGTCAGCATCTGGTATGTGGGGAGATTAATACATATTACATGTACATTATGCTTCAAAACTCGATGGATATGAAGCATCATGGGTCCATTGTAAAGCATAAGTTGATTTTACATGAAAGTTACTGGGTTACAGGTTATGAAACATCTGGGTATGGGTCAAAACCATTCACAATCGCCACTTGAAGTGCATGGTTTTGACCCATGGTACCGCAGTGACTTGAGCGATACTTATCAAATCCCCGTTTCTTGTTGGTCAAATCGATCTTTTTGTTCATGAAATCGCCATTTTAAGTTGCTTAAATCCACATTTTGCTTCGTTGAATCAGCATTCTTCCAAATTTTTCGTGGTCAACAAATCCAATCTCCCCAGAATTCTCCATGTTTCATGATTTTTCCTGGCGAAATTCGTGGGTTTTTGCCAGGCTCCAGCGTTTCTGGTCGCTGCTGCTAGGGCCCCACGGTGCCAGTACTGGAGCTGCGCGGCTGGGGGCCAAGTTGTTGTGGACCTACGCGCAGCTGGCAGTGCCATGGCAGCACCATCTGGCTGGATGCCCGGGCCGCCCGGAAGGGAAAAGATTGGTTTAATGGGATTTAATGGTGATTTAATGGAATTGAAGGGGGTTTAGTGGTGATTTACTTGGATTTGATGGTGATTTAATGGAATTGAAGGGGGTTTAGTGGTGATTTAATGGGCTTTAATGGTGATTTAATGGAATTGAAGGTGGTTTAGTTGTGATTTAATGGGATTTTTTGGTGCTTTAATGGAATTGAAGGGGGTTTTGTGGTGATTTACTTGGATTTAATGGTGATTTAATGGAATTGAAGGGGGTTTAGTGGTGATTTACTTGGATTTAATGGTGATTTAATGGAATTGAAGGGGGTTTAGTGGTGATTTAATGGGATTTAATGATGATTTAATGGAATTGAAGGGTGTTTAGTGGTGATTTAATGGGATTTAATGGTGCTTTAATGGAGTTGAAGGGGGTTTAGTGGTGATTTAATGGGAATTAATGGGGAGTAAAGTCCGATTCCGCAACTTCTCCGGATTGCGCAACTAGGATTGCCCAACTCTTTGATCAACCTTCGCTCAGCTCCCAGGATTGTGCAACTCTGCTTGTGCAACTATGCTTGCCGGATTGCGCAACTCTGCTTCCGCAATTGCGCAACTCTGCTTGCCGGATTGCGCAACTCTGCAACTACACTTCCTCCAAACAATTCCAGCCCCCATAGAACTTGAAAATGACACGTGCCGTCCACAAGAGCAAGACGTTATCAAAATTCCCACCCCCATGGAACTTCAAACCGACTTGGAGTGCCCAGGTAAAGACGATACCAAAGCTCCCACCGCACGGGAACTTCAAACTGACTTGGAGTCTCCACAAGGTTAAGGTGATATCAAAATTCCCACCCCCATGGAGCTTCAAACTGACTTGGAGTATCCACCAGGTTAAGATGATATCAAAAGTCCCACCCCCATGGAACTTCAAACTGACTTGGAGTGTCCACAAGGTTAAGATGATATCAAAATTCCCACCCCCATGGAGCTTCAAACTGACTTGGAGTATCCACCAGGTTAAGATGATATCAAAATTCCCACCCCCATGGAACTTCAAACTGACTTGGAGTGTCCACAAGGTTAAGATGATATCAAAATTCCCACCCCCATGGAACTTCAAACTGACTTGGAGTGTCCACAAGGTTAA
>Ga0126342_10000621_pt1:0-40000 | contig 41108 bp, 41 predicted proteins | sample Cyp1metagenome_FD_92528 | JGI IMG/M metagenome (GOLD analysis project Ga0126342, IMG submission 92528) | Coral microbial communities from Lord Howe Island, Old Settlement Bay, Australia - Cyphastrea 1 metagenome | ecosystem: Host-associated > Invertebrates > Cnidaria > Coral ...
CACCCCTCTGCGTCTTCGTTGCGTCGCCCCTGATTTTGGCCAAGGCAGGGCAGCCGTCGCCCTCTTGGAGGTAGAGCTTCTTTCCGCCCACCTTCTTGACCTTGAGGCTCCGCTTCAGGTTCCTCTTGTCCTCCCTTTTCGCGGCCTGATGCTCCGCGTGGGAAACATCTTTCAGGGTGGTGCATCCGTTCTTGGGGCTTGCAGGCCCTTGCGCTGTGCCAGCTTACGTGCCCTTTGTGTCTTGGTAGACGTTTTTTGGGCACGGCGGCTCTTCTTCATTGCCAACGGCTCAGGCGTTTCCATGGCACACGGCCAGGTGCGCTGCGTGAGCTCTTGATCACCAAAAAGCTGCGGATGCTAGAATCATCATTCATGCTTACATGACCTCACCCAAGAACCATCATTCGTGTCTACATGCCCACACCCAAGAATGATCATTCGTGCAAACATGCTCTCATCCAGGCCGCACTGACACCTCTGCAAAACATTTCCAATCAGTCCTTGTTTCATTCTTTGAGTGAAGCACTCAGCTCACCCGGTCAATCATTTGTGAATCACCACAGCAGACTGACCTGTCTTTTTTTTGTTCCTCGGAACGTTCTTTTTTGTGGATTTCTTCCTTCACGAATAAGTCTCTTTAAAGTGTTCTGTGACAAGCGCTACATAGGAATGCAACCCATAATTATCCCGACAAGAGACCCCAAACAGTGTGGGGGGAGTAAAAGGATAATGTAGTAAATGTGGATGAAGATGTAAATGAATGTTGATGATGATGCTGATGATGATGGGGATGTTGTTGATGATGACGATGATGATGGTGATGATGGGGATGATGATGGTGATGATAATGATGATGACTGGTATGATGATGATGATGACGATGATGATGATGATGATGATTATGATGATTATGATGCTGATGATGATGGGGATGTTGTTGATGATGACGATGATGATGGTGATGATGGGGATGATGATGGTGATGATAATGATGATGGCTGGTATGATGATGATGATGATGATGATGAGAGGAAGATGATGATGTTGATGTGCAGGAGGAGGAATATGATGATGTTGAGGAGGAGGATGTTGAGGAGGAAGACCGATCCCAAGACCAGGAAGCACACTTTTTGCGAGCCTGCGCAGGCGACATACGCATGGACATTTCACAAGAGCCATTTTTTGTGGAAATTTATAGGAAAATTGCCAGGGACACCTCCGGGGACATCATTTTGTGCGAGCCTGCGCAGTCGAAATGCACATGGACATTTCACAAGAGCCATTTTGTGTGGAATTTTATAGGGAACATGCCACACGCCCTGGATACCACCTCGATTGAACACCGGGCCTTAACACTTACCGTAAGAATCCCTCGGTGTGGCCACACTGTTTGGGGAAAAATGGTGATGACTGGGGGATACTTTTATGATTGTCTTACCCACATTATATCAAATCAACTAGTGATTAATTGGTTTCCAATTCTCAAGTTACCCATGAATTGTAATCTGAGGTTTAGCTAATTGGTTTGTAAATGGATGTAAGCTGCAACAAATTGAACGCATTATATACCCGGCTATAAGGGAACCAAGTCTAATGCAGTATTTTTCACCAGCCATAAGGGCTTATAAGGGGTTACTAAGCACCCTGCAGTGTCATCATTGCGATGAAGGACCAACCTCTAGAGATCATGGAACACCATGGGACCAACTTCTGGACTTTCGAACATGGTAAAAATAACCATGGGTTTCTCTGAAATAGGATTGAACCATAGGATACTCCCAAAAAAAATCATGATTCATGTGAATCATCATTTTTCATTTTCTGATCTTTTCACATATTTTCCCCATTGGACTTGCCATTTTTCCTCAAAGGGGGTCCCACTGAAGGTCCACCTGCAGTGCGCCAGCGAGTTCTCCTGCCTGGCAGGATCTGAGCTCATTTGTATCATCTTTATACATTTAATATATATACATATATATATACTGGTTGGTGGTTTCAACCCTCTGAAAAATATTAACTTTTATTGACCTTTATTGACGGGCAATGGGGCGGACGAACGACCCCACCACCCAGCTGCTCTCAAGCGCCTAGCCAGTCCTTGTGGCATCTAAGGCCGCCAGGTCCTCAGCTTTGCAGGCCTGGCGGCCCAATTGTGAGAAGATGCACTTGTCAATGTGATCTACCATCTCGGAAGACCACCGCAATCGATAGCAGATCACCCATTTGGCGACTGCCGACGAATTGGGACGTGACATCTTTTGTGAAAGGCGGACTCCATTGCCCCGCATGTAGTTGCGATACATCAGAAGGAACAGTTTGACTCGATCTCCCCACCTCTTACGAGCTTTCTCTGGCACGTCACCCTCATTGCTGTACCAAGTCTTGTTGGAACACCGCGGCCCAGCATACCCAGTGTGAAGGTTGAATGACAGAAACAACTGCACTCCTGAAATATAGGTCAACGGCCTGTCACCTTGCATCATCTGCGGCCCCCATGCGACCCACCAGCTGTGCAAGGCCTGCAGGTTGAACTCACCATAGCGCTTGACAATGCGCTGAGGAATCTTCCACTCAGTAGGCACAGGCGGCTCCACGATCGGCGGCACAGGCTGCATGATCTCCACCGCTTTCCTCTGAGTACCCTCTTGAGCCATCCTGGATGTGTTCAAAAGCACAAGTAAGATTGCTCGGTGCAACTTCCGGTGAAATTCTAGTGCACTCCGCAATCCAAGCCAATCCCGCCAAAAATTCGGGTCTCGACGCCAATTGATGCCCTCTGCTGCTGCATCTGTAAGGCCATTGTGCCAATACACCCAGTCTTCCAACGGCCCTGTTGAGCGCCCCAAATCGCCATGTGAAACAACCTTTCTGATTTGCACCAAGCCGTCGCAACCCTGCAGAACCTCTGCCAAAAGGCCCCACAAGTCTGAGTGAGGAGCATTGCGCTTGGGCGCCCTCCCTCGCAAGATACGATTGAATCCTTTGACAACACCCTGACAATCACACCACAAGCGAATGGCCTGCCTCTTCTTCACTGCCCAAATTGTTGCTTGCAAAACCGCCGTAAGTTCCGCCCTGAAGGGGGTTTGGCAAAACCCTTGAACGTAGCCACCCATCAAGAGTTGATTGTCCAAGGTGCCAACTCCGCCAGGAACAACCGTCACAGCCCAGGCAGCAAAGCGCAGTTTTGGTTCTCTGGGCCATGCACTGGTGCCATCCACAAAAAGCTCTAACCTGAGAGACGCACTGCCAACTGAGGGCTCCACTGGTGACATCCGACAAAATCCATGATCCTGAAGCAACCAACGGACAAAGACATCCCACTCAGGAACCACAACCGGCCAACCATGATCAACCAGACAAGGAGGAAGCGAAGGCAACACAGCACGCTGCTCAGGTGTGAGATGGGCACGACAGGCAGCAAAGTGCGGGCAAATCCAAGCCCGATGATGAAATCCATCCTTGGAGGGACACCAAGGGCACTTGGAGGTAACTCCGGCACGGAATTTGGCTCGCCCATTCTGGGTGAAGAGCGTGCCATCCAAATGACATCGAAGGTACACCTGGTCAACGGGCCCAAAGGACGCAAGTGCCTGGTGCAGTTCTGGAAAGTCCACCCGATCCAGGCCATGGAAGGTATCCCGATGACCCAACTCCTGCGACAAGACATGACCCCAGGCATACGTGAAGCGAAGTTGCAATTCATCCCAAGAAACCGTCATCAAACTGAAAGAGCCGAACCGATCCTGAACCAAACCCTGTCCTCCCACCCCCCAGCCCAAACGTGCCAATCTGGAGTGCAGGATGGCTGAGGGACCATTAGCAGGCAGAGGATCTTCGGATGACGCAAACAGTCCAAGGGTTGATTCCACCTGATCTCGGCTTCCAAGCTCCCTGACATCTCGGAAGGTCTGCAGGATGCTCCATGCCTCTGGATCTGAGCAAAGACTGGAAGTGGCCAGGTGCAGGTAAGGGTTGGATAGGGTTGGCCCCTTTGCGGTCTGCCTTCAACGATCGGACAGCTCCTGATCTCAAGGTTTTCCAATGGCTCAGTCCTAGATGGACCACTGTGATGCCGTGCAATGCCTTAGGCCAGGCCATCATGTGAATGGCCGTGATCTTCTGCTTGTAGCTAGCATGACTTGCCCGCAAACGGACCCAAACAACCGGCATGCGTGTGAGCCTTTTCTGCAGTTCAGCATTATGAGCATGCCGACTGAAATTCTGGTGAGCACCTAAGTTGCGAGCGGCCAAGGTGACCGCCAAGTCCGAACCACGAAAATCACGGCGGGCATCAGCATCAGTGGACCAAAGCCTGGTCTTTTTCATATCAATGGCCAAGTCCAGGTGGCCTGTGAACTGCTCCATGGAAGTCCAAACCCTCTGAAGAGCGGTGGCATCATTGAAAAGGACGCCCCAATCATCCACAAACGTCCGAAGATCAACCTGAACCTCAAGCCCTTGAAGCCACCAGTCCAGCATCAAGTCCACCACAACCATGCCAAAAACGGATAAGGCACAGCCCTCAGGAAGTCCACAGTTGGAGGGCACCGGAGCACCAACGGACTGGCGGATACGGAACCGCCGCGTCTGAGAAGAGACAAAGGAAACCCACGCCCGCAAAATGTGAGTCGGAAACCCAAGCAGAGCCAAAGCATGCCACAGAGGTTGACGGGGGATGTTATTGAAACACTTTTGGATATCCATCAGCAGGCCATGCAATCCTTGACCATCCAAATAGGCTTTTTCCAAGGCATAAGCCAATTCAAACCAAATGGATTTGGCCTGTCTCTGAGGAACTCCCCCTTGCACGCTGTCAGGCAGCATGGGTGCAATGGAATGCAAGGCTTCCCGGGCTCTTTCCGAAGACCAAATGCGGTAAGGCAAGCTGTAGACAACCACCGGCCTGAACTCTTCAACACTTTGAGCACCATCATGCTTGGCCAAGCTTGTCACAAACTCGGAAGCAAGTTGAGCAGGCCATGGAGCTCCTGATTCCACCGCCTGAAAGAAACCCAACAAGGCAGCACGGGCGGTCTCAGGCAACGCCACCAAATCAGGTTGAGAAACTCCATCCGGTCCCTTGGCTGCCCTTGGTTTCTTATGACGAATGGCAGAGTGCAGTCGAGGTAAAGTCCAATCAGAAGAAGTCCATTGCATAGGGCGCACAGTGCGCTGCAGGAAACCACAGATTTGATCCCATTGTCCCTCTTGAACATGCGATTGCTTGATCCATCTGGCGGACCACACTGTGGCAAAGCGTTGCAAGATGGCCTGATCAGTGACCACCGCTTTCTCTTGAGTAAGAACACTGCCCGGGACCGCTGACGGCAAGGTGTCAACCCACAGCTGGTCTGCTTCATGTGCAACAACCTGTACCACCTGGCCTTCGACCACCACAGGAACATCGGGAAGTAATTCCACCGGACGCACCAAGACAAGAGAGTTGTCCTCTGGACGCACTTCCTCAATGTCAACCGCAACTCTGTCAATCAACGTGCCAGCCTGGGGGAGTGGATCATCTTTGCAGTCCTGAAAGACATAGGCCAGGTTCCGAGCCCGCCGCTGCCTGGCGAACTGGCAGCGGTGGCTAATCAGGGAAGCCTCATACTTCTGGACGTAAGCATGAAATCCATGAAAGAGGCCCTGGGCAAAATCCAGTTCAGGGCAACAGAGAGGCAACGCAGGGACTCCACCAGCCAAAAGACCATTCCGTTGACACCAGACCCCAAAACCTCCAGGAAATCCAACGGCACATCGGATAGCCCGCCAAGTTTCATCCCGATTGAGACGACTATTCCAGGTCAAAGAGGGCTTTTGCAAGATGCGGCACAAGTTCTGAAGCCACCTCAACTGCCGAAAGATCCTTGCATGTTGCACACTGACTCCCATGAATCCCGGTTGGACCTCCCCTTTTCGTGCTTTCTTGGTGGGACAAAGGTAGACCTTGGAGGTAGTAGCCTCAAGAACACTGGCCCGGCCAACCTGAGCTTTGGTGACCTGTGCACCTTGGTGCTGTACCCAACACTTGGCATGACCTTCAACCTGAGACCAGAAGTGTGCATAGGCAACTGTGAGATCATCAGCAAAATCAACCGTAACAGGACAAGTCCACTCAGACGGCCAAGGGAACGGTGCAGGACGATGCCAAGAAGTGACCGTAGCACGCAGATCATCATGCCCAAACGTAGCTGAAACAGCCGCATGATCAGCCCAGTGATCAAACTCAACCATGGTGGCCTTATAGGCATGCTGAAGTTCTGGGGAAATCCAAAGCTGGTCGAGTCGACGTGAACCCCGGCCTGTAGGTTCAGCTGAGACCCCAAACCTCAAGGCTCGCAAATCCTGGATTTCACGAAAACCAAGGGCACGCAAGCGATGCAGTTGTTCGAGCTCGTCAGGTCCATAGTTGAAGTCCCCTCCAATGGCTCTTGGCCCAGTGGCCTGGCAAGCAACTCTGTCAACCAACTCAGAAAGCAACACATCCGTTTGAAAGCGGGCTTGCTTGTGATGAGCATTGCAGGGAAGTCCATAAAGCAGACCCACTGTGACCCATGTGTCAGCTACCGCCATGCCCACCACTTGCACTCGTGCTGAGGTGTAGACATCATCGGAGAAAGCATGGGGAATGGCTCTGGCTGGAAACTTGGACAAGAACAAAACCCCAGCATGGACACCACAGTGTCAGTGCGTTTCCGCGAGTCACATGGAGATCCAGCGACCACATACTTCCAAGGGCTGCGGAGCATCTTCAAACCTTTAGTAAAAGAGGAAACTCCCTTCTGCGACAAATGGGTCTCCGTCAAAAGCCATGCATCACCACTAAGGTTATTGATCTGATCCAACTTGCCGTTAAGACCAGATGGATTGGCAATCCCAAGAGTCCACACACCAGGGCCACCCTCTTGAGGTCCAGGATGCAGAGCTTCCCCAAAACGAACGCCAACCGCAAGGAGCAACATTAGTAACCACCACCGCACACCTGAAACAGGCTTGGAACATGGTGAAGGGCACCCCTCCCTCCGCCGTGTGGCAGTACAAGGCCAAGTCAACTCACCTATCCAGCCATAGCATCGCTTCTGAGCCAACACCATTTGACCAGCGAAAGTTGACCACAAAATCAAAATCACCAAGATTGAGGGTGAGGGCAAACCAACACAAGGACAATGACGACCCCAGGCGACCCCATGCGTCCACAAAACACCAGGCACCCACCCCCACAAAACTGTCAATGCCAAAACCACAACGGAGAAAAAGTGGCCGGCAATCCACATGGCCAAGGGCCGAAAAAGTCCAGCGAGGCCCAAAGTCCAAGAGGCAAATTCCAAAACACCTGTGCATTGACCACCTACTGCTGTTTCCCAATCACCCATGGTAGTCAGATAGATGACTGGGCATCGTCACTCAGGCCGATGTCGTTTGGCAAGCAAAGTCTCAAACTGCGTCATTTGTTTGCTAAACATGTTGTCCAGCATGGATTGTTGATGACTCACTTGCTGACGGAACTGTTCCTGTACTGTTTCCTGGAAGCTTTGCATCGATGTGGCCTGAGCAGTGATGGCACTCTCAAAATGAGAGCTCTGTTGCTGCAGCTGTCCTCGCAAGTCTTGGAACTGGGCAGCTGTGTCATTGGCATTCTTCTGGGATGCCACTGCTAGTGCTTGGGTCTGGCCTTGCAAGTCCAGAAACTGCTGTTCCAAAGCAGCCACACGAGAGTGTGTCGTGACATCATCGTCGACTTCCATGGCAGCTTTGGGGATTTGTGCCATCACCTCAGTCAGCACCTTCTGGGCCATGTCCTCAAGAGGGTTCCCGATCTGAAAAGTGGCCTGCTTGGAAGGCAGCCGGCTGGCTGCTTTGGCCCAAGGATCATTCGTTTGAATGTAGTCCGTGTCCACCGGTTTGGCCACCATTGACTCCGTGGCTGATGTAGCAAGCACCTTAGGTTCAGTGGGTCCTGGCGATGAGACTTCTTGTTCTTTGGCAATCATCACATCGCCATGGGCCATGCGGATGACCTTGCACGGTGGTTCCTGCACCGATTGAACCCGGAACATCAGGCCCTGAACATGTGATTTGGCCGAGACGGCCTGCACTGGTTTGGCTGTCCACCCATGTGACTGCAGTACCTGTGCCACGGAGGACTGAAGGGTGCCATAGCTGAATGGACCTACCAGGAACGTTTGCCTCTTGCCTGGTGGAAGAAAAGTCAAACCAGGTCGGAGGACGGCAAAGACTTCAGCAGCATGTTCAGTACGGCAACGTAAGCCCATCTTGTGTCCTAACCGAGCAAGTCCAATCACATGGGCTACTGTCTGGCGCTGCAGCATCAACTGATTCTGATCTGCCTTTGGCATCCAAATGACCTGAAACTCCTGAGAGGGATGACGTCCGTCCAGCGACTTGGGCTCAAGGTAGACACCGTCATGACCTGAGAAGAACTGAACCTGCATTTGCAAATGCTCAGGCAGGCGCATGTGTGCTGTGAACAGCTCAGCCTGGTCCGGTGAAGCTGGCCTAAAGTCCATTCGAAGCCACTGCTTGCCCCACAATTCCAACACCGGGGTGTCAATGGGAAAGCCCATGGTACGGTGCCAACACTCACAGCCGCAACATTCTTCATCCGTGCATTTGAGCAAAGGTGGGACCTGAGCAAAGACATGAAGCATCGGATGAGCAACAATCTCCGGCCAAGGAACAGTGGACTGGTCACGAAACACCAACACCTTCACCACGCAAGTGGGGATTGTTTTGACCTCAATCCCTTGCTGCAAGGGTGCACGAAGGACAGGGGACGCACCCAACTGAATTAAAAATCCATCAACCAACAGAGGCTCCGAGTTCACAGCGCAAACCAAAGGAATCCTGGCATGGGTCACCGGGAACTGTGTCGCTGGTGCTTCAGTGGCATCCACCACAAAGAGAGCAAGCGGACCAGAAGAGATGGGATGGCTGGCCTTCAAATAAGGCTCCATGGCATGAATTGAGACAAGCACCACACCTGCAACCGTGGAACCAATCTGCGAAAGTCCAAGCTGGGCCAGAGGTTGGCCAGAGTCACTCTGGAAGATACCACTCTCAATCCTCAAAGAAGCAGGGTCAAGACTCACAGGTTTGGATGCAAGCCCTTTGCCTTTACCCTTTGGGGTTTTGAGTTGCTTGTGTTTCTTGTTCCCCAATGGTTTGTCAGCTGCTCGCTTGTCAATTTGGGATTGGAGTTCTGAAGGCTTAATGAACATGAAGGGAGGTCGCTGTTGATTCCCCAACCACTTCAATTCACGCCAAGGGTTTTCGGAGTCCAAAGCTTTTGAAAGTCCATTCTCCCCCAGAGCTTTGATGGCCGCTCCTGCACGTGCCGCCGATTCATTCACAGGAACACCATGCTGAACCAACAACTCAGCCAACCTGGATGACACTGAAAGTCCAAGTCCAGCAAGAATCGGCCTGACACAGGGGTCCCCAAGGTAGTTGGAAAACTCCATGCGCAAGGTTTGAGAGGTCAACTGCAAGTCCTCTTGGTCCCCAACCATAGGCCAACCCCACAAAAGGTGACGCACAAAAGACAGAGCCAAGGCACCGCAGAACCCATCAGGGACAAATCCAAGGCTGTGAGGCTTCCAAATGCCATGAGCACCACCACGACCAAGTTCAACAACCCTGCTCAACCGTTCAAGCACAGGTTCACATTCAGGTGTCACTGACAGGGTATGCAGGACTGCCTCAACCAAATCAATCCGCCACACCAAAGGAATCCAATGACCACCCAGCAAGGCCGCAGAAATGATGGTAGCAACAGATCCGACCGGCTTCAACAACTTTTGCCATGTATTGGAAACTTCACATTGGAGGAGGCCAGTAACCAACAAGGGATCCCAGACAACCACTTTCTGATCTTCACTTGCCCCAATGGCTGCACGCTCAAGTCCAAAGAGGATTTCATCGTCTCCCCAGACAGGCCCTTGAAGTCCAAGCAGGCCAACCCTCTCAACATGCGCCATGTCAGGATGCCGCAAGACCGACAATTGAGACACATCAGTGACAGGACCAGGCTCGGATGCATTGGATGCTCGGATGTAATTCAAAAAATCATCAATGCCGAGGCAGCAGGGCACTGCCGGTTCCACCTTCAAACAAGCTGGATCCCAATCCAAGGGCACAAGTGAAACCAATGACAAATGCCGCAAAGGTAAATTCGGATCGATCTGCTCTCCATCAACCCTCAACTGAAAACCACTGGCTACTTGCGTGAAGGCCTGTTCAGCTTGCACAAGTTGATGTCCGGTGGTGCCTGAGGTGACACGGATCTGTACATCGGGTTCTCTTGTGACAGGTCGTGACAAAGTGATGGTGCATGGGCCTTCATGTTCATCCACGTCTTCAATGGGATCCTGCGTCACTGGGTCCTCAGCTGTGGGCAATGGCATGGGCGTCCAACGCTCCCTACAGGCCTGAATGAGCTGATCCATGTAACCTTGAAAAATTGCAAGGGGGTCAGTGGTCTCAATGTCCAAAGTCAAGTCAATGCATTTTCGCACCTGGGCAAAAATCCAAACCCCCATCAATGGTGCAACAGCTTGACCTACCCCCGCCATGGCCAATCGGAGGTTATAGCCCATCTGCACATCTGGTTTTCCCCCCATCAAGACCCACATTTCAAGGGGATGCAGGTACCTGGCATGCTGCATTTGGACATTCATGTGAACCTGACATGTCGAAAGTGGTATCAGGACCCCAACAAGACCACGCTGGCGAAGGCGATTCTCTGAAAGTGCTGCCCTGCATCCACATGCACATGTGTACAACTGGTTCCCTGCGCTATGGAGAAGTGTTGGCAACTTCTCTTGAAGCTTGATCCAAGCTGCCTGAATGCCTCCGGCTGCAAACTGGTAGTACTTGGCAAGCTCGTACAAGTTGAGCACAAGCTGGGCTTGCTCAAACTGAGGCCATTGGACAAACTCAGGAATCAAGTCACGGACAACCTGGACTTGTGTACGCACCGGCATGTCAAGAAGGTTGCAAATCGGCAAGACAGGGGCAGTCAAAACAGCTATCCACCGATCACGTCGACCACACCAAGAATTACCCAACTTCATGACTGTTTGCACCATGCGAAAACCAGTGGCAACAGTAAACTGACGCAAAAGCTCCTGTGCCTGAGAGTCCCTCAAAATCTCAGGTGTGCACTCAAGAACCACAACAGCAGCTTGCAAGATCCATGCAACCAACAGTGTCTTCGGCAGGCTTTGAGCCCTCGGGTCATCCATGCCTCGTCTGTCTCCAAGTATTGAGTGGGGCTGACATGCTATGCCGGCACAGACAATTCCATGGAAAAGGCCAAGACGCAACAGCTGTTGGAGTACAGTCGAATCAACCAGGTCACCACAGCAAAAGACCGATCCTGGGTGCAAACCTTCATACAACTTGCGCCAAAGTCCATTCTGGTCCACACCTGCCAAAACTGAAAGTCCAACCTGGGCCGCAGCATAGGAGAGTCCGCCCATCCCACAACACAAATCCACAACCCGATACAGATCAGACCGGTCAGCAGTAGGAACAGGGACAACATAGGACTGCAAGTCAACGTCAAGTCGCACAGGATCCATGGATGTCACCAGAAGATCGACCCCAGCGACAGTGGCCTCTCTAGGCAGGCTTCCCTTCACCCAAAGCTTCACCCCACGTCGATCAGCAGATTGGGCTAAATGGAGTCCCCCCAATGTATCAAAACATATGATGGTCAGAACCAGGTGGATTCTTTGCCCCACGGTTACCGAAGACCAATCAATCGCCATGAATGCACCGAGTGAAAACCGTCAGGGGTTCAGTCAGAACAGCCCCACTACTGGTAAGCCCCTGAGCCAGGGCTACTGAAAAATATTAGTCAATGGGAAGGATTATACTATATATTATGGGAAATAACACATGATTGAAACCACCACCCAGTATATATACATATATGTATATGATAGTTCATATTATGTTGCAGAACAACATGATATACACACAATATATACCAGTATACGAATACTTAGTGTTGAATTATTATGTTATACACATAAATATATCTATGTATACTGATTCACACCTACAAACACGTAGCTACGTATGCTATATGAATGTACCAGGGCGCAGCGGCGAGAGCGCCTTGGCTTCCTGCTTTGCTTTCAGATAGAGGGGCGCACACCTCAGGATCCGACATCCCAGGGCTGGGATGGCTGGGGTGACTGATAGTGACCAGCATGGAGATGATATGACACGTTTTTTTGTGATTAGTGGATGGATGATGATATGAAATCAATCTATACAATGATCATTATATGATCATTAATTGATCATTATATTTATATATACATATAATATATATATATATATATACATATGTCTGTGAAACATGTTTTTTTCCAAGACATCATGGGATTTGGATTTGGGACCATGTTCGCAAACTCAACGCCAATGTACAGTTCGTTCACGTTCTAGCTCTATATCACACAGGTGGGAACTTGGAGCTGCTAAGTATTTTGGCTTGTTTCCCATCTCATTGTCTGGTGCTCAACGTACAGAATGGGGGAATGATCTATAAAGATCGATAGTATATTACAGATCATTAACTATTATAGATGTAAATAACTATATAATATATTCACCATCTGTAATTAATCTATGATTATATTGAATATAGTACAGAAATGGATTCTGTAATAACTATTCACCATCCCGTTTCCCTATCCCCTCCGCCGTCCGTCCTCAGCCTCGGTATCTGCTTGGCCAAGCGGCTTGGCGTCCAAGGTCTGCTTCCCTTTGCACAGCTTGAAACACGTCTGTGCCTAGGCTCCACCACCAGAAAGTCCCGAAATGGAGCATGTTAGATGGATGTTTGTGGTGGTAGCACTCCCTATGATATGGAAAAACATGGAAAAACCATGGAATTCCACCATATTTATATCCATTCATTTCTACATACTTGTCTTTTTGCGACTGAAGTTGAGATAAATTGAGACCGTTCTTGATTTGAGAGGTCTCCCTGGATTCAGGACCTGCCATGGTGAAAGTCCAGCCCGAATCTTTCAAGTTGTCTCCTAGTGGGATTCTGGCCATCTAAAGCCGGTCACAAGAGAAAGTACCTCCTGGTAGTCAAATGTGGCAATTGAGCACCATCCAATTGTAGATTGGTTTCCCAATAAACAACTATAATATTTGTAGGGGATTCTTCAGTGCCATTCTTTGAGACTCTTTCCAACCCCCCAAAGCAGTTCCAAGGAAGTGGACCGATTGCCCGACGGCCGAGACTGTGACAGGTTTTTCAAGGAAGTGAAAGTTCGACCTCAGCAGGTTTCCAATCCATGGGAGATCCCCAATAGCTGGATGGATTTCATGATTTTCATGGAAAATCCCAAACACAAACGGATGACTGGGGGTCCTTCCATGACTTAGAACCCCCCAAATGGATAGGATAAACATGGATAAACATGGATAAACATGGATAAACATGGATAAACATGGATAAACATGGATAAACATGGATAAACATGGATAAACTACATGAATCTTCAAGATCTCAGCCTCTGCCGGACCGCCATAGCTGAGCCGATGGACCACAGTTCCTCGAACTTGTAGAGATACGTTGCCCACGTGACGTCGGCTCCATCCTCCCACGGTGGATCCACGGTGGATATGGGTGGATCCAGGATGGGCCATAGGATGCCATAGGGGTTACATCCCAATTTTGAGGTGGTTATATGGCTAATATATGGTTAATTAATACAGGTGCTAATATTCATTAAACAATCTATTCTATGGTTTAACCATTTTTTAAGCTAATCAACATCATTTTTAAATTGTATAATATATGGTTAAACCATGTCAAACCAATATAGATTCTATGGCCTACCCAATTCTATTCTATTTTTATATGGCTAATAAACATATAGATTCATAACATGAAATAACCCCCAGCTGCACTCCCAAGTCCCGAAATCTCGAATCTATCCCGAAATGAGGCCAGTTGGGGATGATGAACCACTTACTATCATTCCAGTGTCAGGTCGCTGCAATTTATTCAGATTTAATATGCATCAATATCATTTAATTGTCAGATCTGCGAACCTTTCCAAACATTTGCCTTAAATGAGGTAATTGTGGAGGATTCGACATAAACAGCTTGACATTCGCAAACCGTTTGAGAACGAGACAAAAAATCGGCCCACATCTTTTGATCCACATGAACACCCTGATGTGCATCAGCGCACTCTCTACTCCCAGAAATTGACACGCCTTACTTCATTTCCTCTCACAGCATCTTATTTGCCATTCAACAGTCCACACCTGGAAACCATTTCTGCGGTCAGATCTTCAATGACTCCACATGACTCCACAGTTCCTCTCCTCTCCATACAGAAATTGGAGGATGGAACCATCACTGTCGCGGACCGTGTGATCATAGCTGACCTGCACCAGAGAGGATTTGGGGATAGTCAAACCAGAGGATCTGGCCTAAGTTTAGGATGATTTCTGAAACATCCCGAGGCAAGGCATTCCTTGTTAATATTTCCAACCCCCCAAAAAATGAGGCAGTTGGATCAATGATCATGATAAGATTCTATCAATTCTATCATTCTATCAGACTTAATGAATGTGGTAAACCCCAAACATAAACCTATCATTTGGAGGTGGTTGAAATCCAACCCATAAAACATGGGTGGACTTTACAGCGCCATGGTGCCTTGAGGGATTCCATGTGCTTCACCAGACACCGCTGTAGGTAGCCTGCAGCAAAGTTTGCCATGTCCTTTTGGGTCCAAGGGGTCCCGATGACCGTGTCCGGTCTCTTCTTTCGCCATGAACATTGATGCTTTCGGGATGGAATCTGGAATCTGGGGGATCTCCAGCTCTCTGACACTCCCAAACGCTATCGAAGGACCATTTTGGACACATTGGGTTTGGCACAAAATAGTACACGCCCACAATGATGTTCATCATTCTCCCAAATAACATTCACTCTGTTCTCATCATTCTCCGAAGAAACACATGGCAGAGAACAGTCATAATTTCCAAATGTTCCCCATCTTTGGACAAGCACACATCACTGTCTTCACCTGAGCGTGACGTCTTCACAGCAGTGTCCACGAGACCCTCTCGCCCGGCCATGCAATGGAAGAAGAACTCCTGACGATGGGTGTGTCTGAAATGATGGGAAAAATAATGGGAAAACTGGGGTTGACTTGGATTCAATCTGAATTAATGGGAATATAAATGATCGGATACAACTAACCAACGATTAGCTACTATGATATTTAACGATGTGTCTGAAAACGGGGCATTGACCCCCTAATCTGTTTTTTAAAGGTACAATTGATATCAATTGATAAACACATTGAGAAACCATGGGACTTAGGGTACCAGATTTTCAGACAAACCGTCTGATGAACTCAGCGGAAAAACCCGCAGACTTTTGTCTGCGCGTTTCAAGCCTTGAGAGCAGGTCAATCACCAACTAGAACTGGGGACGTGAAATGAGGATTCAACCAATTAATGATAATTAATGTGTAGGTATATTAAAGAGTCTCCAAGAGTAGATTTGGACATGTTTGGAACAGGATTATCCACATGTCAACATGTCAATTTGGGATTGCATGAGTGTGAAAATTTGGGGATGCACCCGCTGTCTCACCCCTTGGTTCCAACCCATGCATGATCACTGTCAACTCTGGAGTAACCCTGGTTGATCAATCAGGCTTTTCCCTGATCATCCCCAACAACAAAATCAATAAACCAGGTAATTAGGTTACTAAGACTAGCCCTCAAGCTAACTATTCTATTATTAACAAGTCAACAGCTGGGTATAACTTTAATGCCTCAACTGGAAGGGCACGGAACCATCCTTGCACGATCCAAGCTCCTGTGGTCGGATTCCAGTGAGGAATCGATCAGCGATATAGCCTACCGAATCCCAGAAGCAACAGGGGAAACACTGGAACATTTCCATTTTTGCGCCAAAGACATGGCAAAAATCAACAACGAAGTTTCTATCTTTGGGGATGCCCCCAAAAAACACAAAACGACTCAAAACGACCATTGAAAGCCAGGAGTTTCATCACGTTTCATGAATATGTCTTAAGATTGGGAACAGTCCCGAAGCGGAAGCGTATTTCTTACTGCACAATGGGTTGTTTCACACCCCTCAGCACCACCAAATGCCACGCCATAAAACCCACCTCGCGTGCGATTCGACAAGTCGTTGACTGCGAAACATGGTAGGGACCTGGACAAGGGACAAGGTCTCTGAGAGCTGAAATGTATGGATGTTGTCAATGGGGATACAACATGATATGAAACCAAAAGGAACTATACAGCACCCAAACAACTTGCTAAACACTTCGACCCAATATAATTTAATACCGTAACAGGGGAATGGAAGAACATGCGCACCAAGTGACAGCAAGGATTGCTTTCGATTGTTTCCTACTGAACATGGATCATGTCCATGACTCGAGCTGCGACGTTGATCTAGATCTGGGAACAGGATATCATGACTCCCTCCCCATTACTTTAGCCATTGGGGGTCTTCCCCAAACCATCTCATCTTGCAAAGCTTCGCCGCTGAACGAGGGATCGACCGTAAACTTGAGCAACAAAAATGCGAAGAGTAACAACAGGACTGTCATCTGGGGATGGGTCAAAACCCTGGTACCTAGTGAACCCCAATTCATAGCTGGGATTTATGGATGTTCATCCCACTAAAAATGTATCTATAGGTATTGACCCATACCCATCTTGTTATATCACCCATGACGGATCCTTTTTCGGTGCTGCTATGGTGCTCCATGGATCCCATCACCGGCCTCTATGGATTCCACCAGATTCCACCCCACCCAGGTTCTCCCCAGCCTCGAGGTTGCCATGAGGGGTGGCAAGCGTCCCTCCAACTCCTGCGGCCAGGATATTGGGGGTACCCTCTGGTAAACTAACATAACTATGGAAAATCACCATTTTTAATGGGAAAATCCACTATAAATGGTCATTTTCAATAGCTATGTTAAATTACCAGAGGGTACATATTTTGGAAGATTGAGAGCCCCCCCATCTTTTGAAGTCCATCAAAAAAAAAATCGGGACCCAAACACTTTTTTTTTGGTCGAGTCTTGTCCAATTTGTTTCTTTCAACTGGCAATATGAAACCACACCGTAAACCCAAAGAGATGCTCCATCACCTTGCCATTTCAGGAATCGAACTGAGGGCTTGACACGTGTTGAACTGAGCTGCAGTGATGCTACTAGGCTTCATTTTGTCTCATCCTTTAGGTACCCTCCGGTAATTTAACATGGCTACGGAAGATACTCATGTTTAATCGGTAAATCATCTACAAATTCTGTAAATGGGCATTTTTCCTCAATTTTCCACGGCTACGTGATATTGATACTGACAGAGGGTAGATAGAATGGCAAATCCTGGTCTCTGGTCCTGTTGGCCCAAGCAACAGCTGACTTGCGACCTTGGCAGGAGATATCAGATATCTTCTTAATTTTTTAAGGGTTCCCAGTAAATACCCACAAAAAAATGCAAACGTCCTGACAATTTTCAGGATATCATGTTCTATCTATTTGCGATTTCAAGTGTAGCTATCCCCCCAAAAGATAGAAACCGCAAAAACCTAGCTAGATCATGGCAAATTACTGGCAAAAAACCATCAAAAACCTAGCTAGATAATGGCAAATTAATGGCAAATTAAACCCGTCCTTTTCTACCTTTGTGGGGAGAGTACAGAAAGCAAAACCAACCGCAGCTTCCAGACTTGGTCCCCGCACTGATTGACCTTGGATCCTTTGGCTCCCGTTTGCACCATGGACTCGGCGAGACGTGACGTGACCCTTTTGGAAATCACCATTAAAACATCATTGAAGTACACAATCTTCTGCCAGGTTCAAAATGGTTCAAAACTTAGAGGGTAATGTCATGCCAGGATTTATATGATTAATCCTCGTAGATTTACAATCCTAACTATTAACTTAACATTAAGGATGTTTTTTGAGGAAAATTAGCAGGGCACTCCCATGGTCTACCACCATCTGCCACCACACAGGCCATGCCGGGCGACCGCAAAACAGTTGCGCGGCACAGGGAGGCGCTGCCCAATGGGGATGCACCTCACGGTTCGACCCGGAACCTAAGGATTTCATCATGGGATTTTCATGGAAGTTCATGGCGATTTCCATGGCGATTTCCATGGCGATTTGATGGAACATCACCATATTAATCCATTTTTCATAGGCAAATCATGGTAAATCATCGATTTCCATGGGCCATGGCTTCCATAGATATGTTGAATCAGCATGAATTACTGAAGGGCAAACAAAAGACTTAAAACAACGACTTGAAACTTCCATGTAGGCAGGGTTGACTGCTGAGACAACTTGGTCGTTTATCTTCCACTTTTCTTGTGTGAGACAGAAAATCACTGGAAATGACACAAAGAGCACAATCACGGAAGATACCCTCTGGTAATTCAACATAGCTATTGAAAATGGTCAGTTATAGTGGATTTTCCCATTAAACATGATGATTTTCCATAGTTATGTTAGCTTACCAGAGGGTATTGGCCGGTGTTCCCCAAGCTGATAACTCACCTCTGAACACATCACTGGGTCCCCAGGACTTGTTGATCATCCCAGACCAGAACTCTTTCATCTTGCCTGGGATCAGTGTCATCCGACTCGAAAACTATCGTTAAAAATCTTGGAGAAGCTGCAAAGCCAACCTTTTCTGCTCGAATTCATTGGAATACAACAAGGGAAAATCATGGGTTTCATTCCCCAAGACTGCTTCCACATCCGGTGAGATTACCATTGAATTCTCCGCAACCATGATAACCATGGCAATGCGAAGTTCCTATGGAAAAAATCTATGGGAACATCATAGGTGAGTCATAGGTGGGAGGCTTTTCACTGCCAGGTCGGGCATCTCTGGTATCTCCGATTTCTGTCAAACCCGGATCAGACAGTTGGTTCCTGCATCCCCAGTGATATATAACAATTCAAGAATTGATATAATTATAACATGATATAACAATTATCAATATGATCCATTCATGGTATAATTTATAACCATCTCTAGCTTATATTCATGAATATTAATGATATCCCATTCTCATCCTCAAGATCCTCAAGATCATGGTAGGTTTTCTCAGCCGAATTCCGACCTAGTCCCAGGGCTCCCGTGCCGATCACCAACCCTTCCAGGTGCTCCACCGTCTCCTTCTGTTGGAACCTCGGAAAAATCCATTGGAATTGGGCGTACAGGATGGGGTCCCAGACTTGGCGAAGTTGGTGAACATAACTATAATAACCATAGTGTATGATACTCATAACATCTCATAACATCTCATAACATCTCATAACTATATTTAGATGGGGCTATAAACCAACCAACAAAACTAGGGGGCACCATCCTGTACTGAACCGTATCCTCTTTTCAGACAAACCTACATCGAAACTGAAATGTTCCTGCATCTGTTGTCCGGCCCACGTTGGTTTCCGTGGTGGATCTCCTACCAGTGGTTGAGTTGCACCCCTCAAAAAAGAGATTGGACTTTTGCCATAGAAAGTTATCAATCCACATTTCAATAAGCCCTCATATGTTGCACTCAGTTCAACTGCCTCAATCATCGGAATTGTTGGGCTCAAACATGAGGTATCTCATTATCTCAAAGTTCTGTTTATCAAACCTACTGAGGAGAATTCACAGACTTTTGTTGGAAGATTCTGTCTCTGATCACGTCCTTCTTTTCAACGTAGAGCGATCAGTTTGGGTCTCCGTCTCCACCCATTGGTCACATCAAAAGGGTATTCTCCTGGTCTCCCTTGATTTGACCGTTGGAAACCATCCAATTTTAGCGTTGGAAAACCATCATTTCTCCTATGAGAAAATGATGGTAAATATGGAACATCCCTGGTACAGTAAAATATGGTAAAATGGCAAATATGGACCGTCTCATTTCTCCTATGTTTTCTCTTGAAACCGGGACACACCGCTGCTTGGAACAGGCGCTCCACTGCTAAAATTCCTGGGCTTCGGACAGGCCCTTGGATGCCTTTGACAAGTCTTGTAAGGTGGGCTTGGCAGGCCTTGGTTTCGCGGCACTAAAAAGGGATGGTGAACTCAACTTATGGCGGGTGAAATCCTGCCCAGAATGCTGAAATTTTTAGTACCTGCCAATGGTGGCAGTGAAATGGTTAGACAATATCAATGTAGATTATATACAAATATGTACAATATAAATATCCCACAACCAAAAATATCACGGATGTGACCGAAAAGAATGCACTCTGTAGCCCCCAAATCAAGGCCCAGCCAGGAGCCCCCAACAACTCTGTCATTGGATCATGCTTGTGGATCCTGGCCGGCTGAGCAATGGCATGCAATGGCAATGTTTTTTAAGGGCAACTGTCCAGTTTTTTTGCAGGATTTATCCACAAACATTGGCAGTGAAGCCATGGAAACACCATGGACAGTGAAGCCTGTTGAACATCAGCACTTCGCGGGTCATCTAATCGTAGCCGTCCATCGGGAGTGGACCAGTGGATTTGGATGAAACAAGGTGCCAAGAGGTAAATCCAACAACGTCAAGGGGTCGGGTGGAGCTCAATTTGTTGATACAAAATTAGACGTGGTCCAAAACTAGGATGGTTTTCAATGGTTTTCACCCCTCTCTAAAATATCATGTTGAGTTCCATCATCCCAAATCAATCACAAAACCTTTTTTAGAACACCACCAGCCAGTTTTGCTGGCTCCTGATCACTATTCCATATCCTCATTCTTCTTGGTTACATCTCTCTGATCTCAAATCATTCAAACACATCTAGAGTGACTATGCTTAGGTAACCCGCAAGCGCAATCTGAATAGATGCTACGAATCGCTCTTGGCGGGATATATCTAATGCTCCTCTAACAAAACTAGACACATGAATAACGTGACACAGCTATGAATAAAACAACCCCCACTCTGAAAAATCTACTATGAATCATCATTTTCCCCATATTTCCCCCATATTTCACCCATGTGTAGATGATATTTCCCAATATTTCCCATATGTTCCAATATTTTTTCCCCATATAACCCTCTGGTAATTTAACATAGCTATTGAAAATGACCATTTATAGTGGATTTTCCCATTGAAAATGGTGATTTTCCATGGCTATGTTAGTTTACCAGAGGGAAACCATAGCGATGTTCCATAGACATCAACGCTTCCACTTCATCCCACGGCAGTGCGGCCAAGTCTGTGCAACTTCGATTGCGGCCACACGCCTCAGGAAAGGCCAGCTTTTTCAACATGGCTCAAGGATCAAATGGGAGTTTATGTGGGATTTATCATATATATATATATATTATATGGGATTTATCTGGGATCTATATGAATTAATGGGATTTGTATGGGATTTAAGCAAGACAAATGGTGATTTTAAGCTTGTGGCAAGGGGATTGAAACCTATCAAATACCATATTTTGGTCCGATGGACATCCATTTACAAGCTATGATTGATGTCCAACAGGTTACCAGGGATCCTCAAACCACCACCTTTCGGCATCAATTTTTTGGAACCCTTTCTACTGTTTTCTAAGTACGAACGCCGAGTACCACAAAATACTTCAGAAAACAGGACAATGTAAAACTGGTCGTGGGTCTTTTCCAGATTTTTATTTCAGAAAACCTTCGAAATGGGTGTTGGTTCCAGCTTTACCATCGAAGTTTTTGGGTGCTCTGTGCCGTTGGATACTGTGGCTCGGCATCCCAACGCTTGCTTCACCAGTCCGGTCCTGGAATTCTTGCTGGCCATGGCAAAAATCAACGACCCGTCATTAAGACGTTGGCGTGGAAAGACTTTCGACAAGAAAGATCAATAAAGGGGGAAATCCAAGATTTCTATGATGCTTCTACTGTAAAATGTTTGAATGTTTCTCAAGAAATTGCACTTGGTCATCAACTGACAAAGCGATCATGTTGCATGCGCCAGTTAGGAAAGAATTCAGCCATCCATATCCAAATACTCCATCTTCCTTCTTCGCAAAAAAAACATCTACTGTCACTGTAGATTATATACATTGACTGGTTGCTTTTGGGGATACCCATAGGATCCATGGTGCTGGTATATATGCTAACATTGAGGGTATATTGATGGGATCCATGTTACCATATAGCAGCACCATGGATCCTATGGGATATAGAATATCCCCAGGAAACTCAGCAGGGAACTACATCTCCGACATGGTGCCCTTGTGTCACTTGTGTCCTGATTTCGTCGATCTCAGGACCTCAGCGGCAGCTGCGGAAACCGAGAAACCACTCTTGGATGCACCTGGGGATAATGCTGTCAGTTTAGTAGATTTATATAGGTTTATATACGGTAATTATATAATATATATATTATATATATATATGTATTCGGCGTTCCTGGGGTCCTGGTTTCCTCTTCCAACATCTATGATCAGCTATGACATGCTATGACACTTGGATCAAATCTCAAGGTGACTTTCCGAAAACCCCGCCTGGCGCGTGCGCAGAACGATGGACTTTTCCATGTGTGCCATTTGAACCCATATTTCACATCCTGTGGCCCCCGTGCTAAAAAAAGATAGGCATGTATAATACACATTGACGTAGCTGGTACCCGACTGTTTACATATGTTCAGATCAAGTTAGGCTTTAACATGGATTCTCATCCCCCATTCCGGCAGTACCCTCCGGTGATTTAACAATGGAACAATGGCCCAGTTGCCCATGATAAACATGATGATCTGCCTATCATAAAACTGGTGATTAGAGGCTAATCCCATCAAACATCCCCATCAGATCCCATGGAAATTCCCATAGGAAATGCCCAGATGGAAATCCTGAAAGTTTCCGGCAGGACCCACTTGAGCAGTGTTCAAAATCCCTCTATCATTCCATTCTACTGGTTGGTTTATAGGGATTCTCCTATTGGATTATTACAGTATATGATAATTCCCCATGTATTGATATTGTTCGATTATCATAGAATATTACAGAATATTATAGTATATTATAGTATATTATACCGTAATATATAATAATCCCTTATGATCATCAACCAAGCAGGCTTTTAAACTTTCGTAAAATGCCAAGCCGCGCAGGACCAAATCTTCGTAGGCGCAGGTGAAGCCCCTCATCTGCAGCAACAAGGTGAAGAGCCTGGGAGCTTTCACGTTGTTTCGGGCAGCAAACTAAGAACTGCCATTGATCCATGTTATAAATGGCACAATTATAAGGAACTATAGGAACTATATGTAACTATATGTAACCATAGTAACTATAGTAACTATAGTAACTATAAATCTATTGTACATTTTGTATGCATATTCTTGGCCATCAAGCCGTTCTTAATCATGATTCTTATGGGGATTTCACACAGAAAACTGGGGATATTGGTCTCCAAGACTACCATTGAATTATGTGACCCATGCCCCAAGAAGAACTGACATAAAAAGATGATGGTGCAGTGCCCTCCGGTGTCATCAAACGTGGCGTTTACAAATCCCATTGAAATGGAAGTTTTCATGGGAAAATCATCAACGATGGATGCTCCATTGCCATGTTTTGAGTACCCTCTGGTAATTTAACATAGCTATTGAAAATGGCCCATTTATAGTTGATTTACCCATAAAAAATGGTGGATCTTTCCATAGTTATGTTAGTTTACCACAGTGTATACCAGAGGGTAGAGTCATTTCACCAAATCCTGAGCTAGTATCGAGTAACTCATTCCTGTCCCAGATCTTTCGGGGGATTGACGCTCACAGATCCCAATATCCACATCTGACCAGGGAATGAACTACATGTCCTGTTTGGCTCTATATCTCTGACTTCAACTTGACTACGTCTCCATTTCTGGAGGCATCCAATTATATCAACGTGTAGCTGGCTTATATATACAGTATACCTCCTATGCTTACTTTCCTTTATCTCCAACTAACACCGATCATTTCCTCAGGAAAGGCCATGAATTCTCCATATATATCTACCAAGGTTTACCTCAGGGTAAGCTCCCTCTGATCTAAACCATCCCCCTTTCTGGGTTTGTCACACAAACTTCGGGAAACATCCAAAATCCAATTGTTCAGATTGTTCCTCATATTTAATTTCCCAGCATCTAAATGTATTCAATGGCTGTTATCTGGGGGGAAATCATAGTAAACTCATGTAACCTATCCATTTTCAGACCACCTGTCGGACCTATCATCATCCAACACCAGCAGGCCCAAAACCAACCCCCTCTGAGTTTCTCACCGGGCAATGCCCGAGAGCCAGAGGCCTGGCTGGGAACATGACTCACCTGGCCTGACGTTTGGGGCACCTAATTTTCATACAAAGATATCTAAAGATTCACATCGAATCCCAATCTTACAGATTTTATTTTGCTGTTTTTTTGAATAGTTTCGGGATTTCACCTTAGCAAGCATGAAGAATGGCGAGGTCGACGGTTTAGGCGCTTTTTTTAGGTATCGATATGGACCCATATGCTTAGGATCCATGTTGATCCCTGGTTTTTACGGGCGGGGTCTAATAGTCCATCAGCCAAGCGGCCAATGAAAAACCAAGTTCCTGGCACTATCCCAGTGTGAGCCCAGGTGATATGGAGAATGCAGTGATTTAAATTGATTTTTCACAAGGATAGATTGCACACATGTTTCCAGCACCAACCTACTTGGATCTGGGGGCCATGTCCTCATCTTGGGGTGAACTACGGTGAACTTCACCACCGAAATTCTGGGACGATCCCAAGCCTGCGGCCCTGCTTCATACAGCCCTTCAGTGGAACGCCACGGTGAAAGCCCCAAGTTTTGTTTGGGCAAAAGCACAGTCCAATGATTTTGGCTGGTCATACCCTCAGCTTTTGAACACGACCCCATGCCGGATCCGCTGGCCAAATGTCCACCCAGAAGCTCAAAACACATGTGCCTGGCCAAGGGTGCAATGCTAGTGGGATCTTAAGCATTACAGGCCCATTTAACAACAAACATTGGGATTTGGCCATGAGAATTGCAACCAAACATGAGCGGGAAGTATTTTTTTCGCAACCAACCTTTGGGAATCTAGCTAGGAAATTGACCAGCAAGAAGGGGAATCTAACGAATGACCGCAATGGTAATGTAAGCATATGTAAGCAACCAACATGGACATGAAACCATCAACAATGAGACAAGAACCCCAAAAGAGGCACGCAACCTGCTTGCCAAACGTGCCCAACAAAAAACACATCTGCATAGTAGTGGTATCTTCACCATCTGTTGCTTACACTGGCAGCACGCTGAGCACGTCTATCGACAGCAACACATGATTTGTGGTCAACACATAGTATATATGTGGTATGACCATCCCACCATTAGGAATTCCAAACATATATAAGGGATAATGGTAAAATATGGAAAATCATTGTTCCACCATCATTCGGACTTCCAAACATAATGGTTAATATAAATTAAGCATATTCCTGTTTTCCTAATCATGGTGGTATGAACATCCCGGCAAAACTGGGCAAATCAACTGGGCAAATTTTGCCAAAGTTAAGCATCGCCGGAATGACGTGATGCCAGCAGTTTCAGCACCTGACAAAGTCACTTCACATGTTGTTGATCTTAGAATTGGAGCGTTGCATGGGTCTGGGGATCGAAATTTCTAGGACATATTACACTTGCAATAATACATGGGTTTGTCTGAAAGGAGGGTCATTAAATATCATTAAATGGTGGGGTAAATCCTCTATTTCAACACAAACCCATCCCCTTTCTGAAGTATTTTTGGTATCCACATCTGGCAGAAAACATTCGAGGCCCGCACCAAAGGAGGCTTTGTCCAGGACCTGAGGGATGAGCAAAGCCACGGGCTTCCCAAGAATGAAGACTTTAAGAATCCATGGATTGGCAAAAAAGGTGGAAAACATGGAAACAACTAATGAACAACGATAGTTTCATGGATTAACATCCAATTAACATTCATAAACACTATAAATAATACTTAATTATATATATATATATATATTATATATTATAGATATTATATATATTACTGTAATACTGTATCCCCCATAAGAAAATCATGGAGCATCTTCAGCCATAAGCCCTGGTAGGAAAGGATACCTGCCGATTTATGGATTTTTCAGCTGATCTTTGGGGAGGGGCCATTCAATGCGATTTTGGAGGTATCCGCTCTTGCGAAGCCAGAATTGTAGTGGCCGAGACCCAGTTGTTGATCTTCTTCCTCGACCGTCATTTCGATTGATTTCGGAGATACTCATATGAGAAGCCCAAGACCCTGTATCATCCCAGCTGCTACCGGTTGCGGCTTTTTTGGCCATGGGAATTCCATCCTACCCCTGGCCGAATGCATGAACTGCATGAAAGCATGCAGTGCCCCCCTCGGCTCAACCATGCTAATTGGTTGAGATTCCCATTTTGGTTGCTTCATGTTGCTTCATATCCTCATAGTTGTCAACCACAAGTGTCGGGTTCTATGGTATCCCTCGCTTGCAGATGAACGCAACATTCGGCTTCGTTTCTGTCCCTGTCACTTCATGTTCGGTACCCATAAATCACCGTGCAAAACTGGTATCAACACACATGCCCCGATATATTACCGAACCATCAGCCAATCTCTTGACCAAGTTTCTCTCATCCTCAAACTTGAAATACCATCATTAATTACCATTGACATCAATTACATGGGATTCCTATGGGAATCATATGGAATAACCATCAATAATGAGAATAATGTCATATCATTACTGTACCATGTAAGACAATATTTGGTGGGGATATTCACTTACGTAGGCCTGAAAAATAGGCATTATATATGGTAGGTACCTCCATTTTAGGATCCTGAAATTCCCATTGAATGTTCCGGATACTTTCATCACCGTGGTCAGGTCATGGTGGCCCAGATTGTCGAGGTTGTGAACTTGAAAATCGACCGATATTCATTAACCAAGAACAGCAATTAGCAGTGGAAAACCACGATTCATCCAGGGGTAAAATGAGTCAAGCCCATATGGATTTGGGGCCAAAACATGCCAAAACCTATTATATGTATTACGTATTAGTATTATTGCGATATGACTGGGGGATCCTAAAACATCCAGATATTATTAATATTACACTATTAGTACATTATTACATTATTATTACATTATCATTACCAGATTATACCATATTAGTATTACTATTGTTATTGTTATTACTAAAACATCCATAGATCCCAGCTATGACTTCTGGTGCCGGGTCACTCCTGAGAGGAGCTCCGTGCCACGGAACATCACTGTGGCCTGCAACGGACCAGGGGCTTGACGCGAGGTATATCCCAAAAGTAATGATGCTGAACCATGGGATAATGATACCTTTTAGTAAATTAACATAGACCCTGCCAGATAGGGGTTGGAAGATTAATTTCCACTAAAAATTGGTGATTTTCAGGGTCTGTGTTGATTTACTAGAGGGTTTATGATGAACCATGGGATATACCAAAAATATCCAAAAATAATGACGTTTTTTGAAACATTGGAAAAATATGGAAACACGATGAAACATGTTGATGAACCATAGAATACTGGGGGTTCCCTATGAACCATGACCCCACGTGAGCCATAGTCGCAGCTTTTGTAGAATCCGTGGAATCCATATCAAGGTTCTGGCCGACGTCCATAGAAATATAATCGCGATTTGAAATCATACTGTGCTCACAAGTATGGAACAAAGAGCAAGGCTATGAAGACTCCTTGGCAACTTCGCTCCTTCGATACTTCGATTATATGTAAAGTTTGGAGACATTGTCAAGCTTTGCATGCTACTTGGCAGGATCACTAGTTCAAGACTTTGGTTAAAGCAGCGACCAAATGTCAAGCATTGCAGGTTGTCTGGTAAAGCCACCTTTTCAAGACTTTGGTTAAAACCATCACCAAATGTCAAGCTTTGCAGACTGTTTGGCAAGGTCACCTGTTCAAGACTTTGGTTGAAGCCATTGCCAGATGTCAAGCTTTGCAGGTTGTTTGGCAAATGCACCTGTTCAAGACTTTGGTCGAAGCAATAACCAAATGACAAGCTTTGCAGGTTGTTTGGCAGGGTCAGTCGTTGCAGGCTTTTGTTAAAGGTCCAACCAAATGTCAGGCTTTGCAGACTCTTTGGGAGATTCTGCAAACACATGTTTGCAGAGGTCACACCTGCTTTCTGTGTCACACCTTCCAACGCAGAATGTTCCTCAGCGACATGAAATGCTTTGACACAACGCCATACATCATAGAAATCTGTCGGTGTCGCACACTCACCATGCCTTGCTCTTCCAATGTTTTGCAGGACAGTGACAGCGGTGTTCAGAAAAGTGACGGCCATCTATAGCCACCATGAAGCTTGAGAAATCAACCCTGACAAAAATCACGCTTGATTCCCTCAACCCCAGAAATTTTATCCATGACTGGGTAAACACGTCATGGCTGCGGCTCATTCGTCAACAGCCATGGATGGACACCGGACACCGCAGCATTCGAGGCCCGTCGGCCCGGCCTCCTCTTTATCGCCATCCAGGCGGCCGTTCCAAATGTCCCCAGGCCTCGGCTCCATGGTGGATTTTCTTGGAAATAGTCTCCTTTTTTGAATGGGCAAATATGGGGCAAATCATATCTAATTATCTAATCATCACTTTTTTGCCAAAGGAATAACTAATGGATAAATGATGATAAATGATGATAAATGATTCGGAGAAAATGGATAAGAATCCATAACATATCCATAACATATCCATAACTCTATGGATAAATCATGATACATATTTGGTGGTAAATATATGATTTTCCACGAATTATCGATTCAAAAGCCGGGCTTTGAATTCGGCTGATCACTGCGAGGCTTCATGAAGTAAATCTACCCGGGGTATAGCCACCATTCTATTCGGCAACCGAAACGATCAGCCAACTGCTGGTAATCATCATATATTATAATAATGGGATATGTAATTATTATATAATAATGCTGGTGATCATTGATGATCATCCTATACTGATGATTATTATAATTATTAAAATAATGGGATGATCATCGATGATCATCCAAGGACTGGTAGACGACTAGGCCCTGATTTATCTGATTTTAATCCCCCGCGAAATCGCCATAGCCGCCCTGATCCACGTTTGGCACCCCAAACGTTTTGCTCTTTCCGTCCAGGTTGATTCCCTTCTCCGTGTCAGCCTCCTGTAACGGACTGCGAGGCAGACACGGGATATACGTTGGATATGAGTCATGAAGAGTCATGAGATTTGCCCTCTGGTTATGACTAACGTAGCTATCGAAACCCATTTTTAAGAGGTAAACTCAGGTAAACATAGGTAAACCATCTGATTTCTATGGGCCATGGCTTCCATGGCTATGTTCAATAACCAGAGGGTAGATGGAAACCCAAAGTTCGACCGGACCTCCGGACCTCATTTCTATGAGAAAATCTCAGGACTTGGTGGCTAAATCCTGCCAGGAAAAAAATCCTCCAACAACTGGGCCGGTCCTTGCCCTGAGAACAGATCTTGATGAGATGCTTCAGCAGCATACTCAAGACCTGATGGACGAACTTAGATCAGGGGCCCAAAAAACACCCTAACTTCACACCTCACTGATCCCATTTTGGGTAGATCCACCGCCATGCCCACCGAATCCTCCAAGATGATCATAAATGATTGGCATATGAGTATTCAGGAGCATAGAAACCATTTCCACATGGTAGGTTTATGATGGTTTATGGCATTATATTCGAGATAGTTTGCTTATCGTTCAACAATGAAAGGCACAAATCCCGTTAACAGTGCTAATTTCAATTGCTTAGAAAAAAACATGGCCCGAGATTTTGAAGAGCGAGCTTTTTTCAAACAGATCCGATGTCCGAATATCTGGCCTAAAAGCTAAAAAAAGCACCATTGCCAACTACGTTTGGTAGTCTTAGATCGCCCTTTTTGAAGACACCCTCAGTTATATGTTTCTTTTCTAAGATGAGTTCAAGCCATCTACCTGCAATAACATATCTTTGCTGATGAACCCCCCAACTATTCCAACTGGCACGGTGCCCCCAACCCCGGCCGCCGCGCCTGCTTGCCCGACCACATAGGCACCGGACGCAGCCTGGGAAACTGCCAAATCATGCTGTACTCTACATATCTTTCAAGTACCTCAAAAAATGGTAAAAGTATACTACAATTATTGGTGAAACTTCCTTTTTAAAGGTACTTGGAGGGTCTAGCTGCATTCAAATATAACTATGCATATACACGTCTGTAATATGTGTGTATATATATACATACAGTATATGTATTTCATATATAGAATACCTATAAATTAACGCTAGACATTAAAGGCACAACCCAGCCATCGGGAGCCAAGGGATGCCAAGGGACAGTGCTGGTGGATCCAACTCCACACGCATCTTCTGCGCCTCGGACGCGGACAAAAACTGGGCTTTCGATGGGATTCAGGCATTATATATATAGAATTACATAGATATATGAGAAAGCTAGGTTCAATGGGATTTCTGTGGGAATTAGATGGGAAAAAACGTGGGTTGAATGAGATTTTTTGTGGGATTTCTATGGAGAAACCTGTGCGTTTCAGGTTGTTTACAAGGGATTTCGGATGGTATTTATATCGTAAAGTAGCCGGGGATCATCTTGTGAAGTCTGGAGTAGTAACCTACGAAATGGCGAGGTGCCAGCTATAGCATGGTAGACTTCCGAAAAATCAGTTCGACCCTAACTTGCAGTCATAGCTGTAACATGCTGTAACGTCACATTGGACCTACTACCTCATGACAATGTCATATCCAATCCATAATCTATCATCTTCAAGCACCAATCTTCAGCTTCCCTTCATTCTTCCAGATGTTTCTCCTAAGTTTCTCCTTCATTTATTTCAAGCTACCCCTGCCATCGGCATCCCATCACTGTCAACCCTGACGTTGGATTTGACGCGGGGATTCTGCCAGGGTCGTTCTGCAAAGCGCTTCATCCGGTCCTTCTTCCGGTCCAGCGCCTGGGGATCGAGTGTGAGTGCAGTGGAGATCTGCCAGGAGTTTCCTTGGAGAATCCTTGGGGAATCTATGGAGATGGAGTATCTGTGAGTGGTCAGTGGTGAGTTCCTTCTTTTTTCGGCCAGGTGTTGTTTAGTATATGTTCACTCTTTTATTTTCATCTTTGTGTTGTACTATGATGTGCTTATTGCCAACAGCTGTGACTGCTGGGTTTCAATCTCTGGGTCTGGGGTTGATGCGTTGTTTTTTGCCGAACCGAAAAAATCGGAACGGCACCCTCAAACCCTGGAACCTGCTGTTGGGTTGCAAAGCAAGGTTAATTGAGTTTTATGGTGAAGTGAGGAGCGAGTGCAGGGGAACTATACTATGATTCTGTCAAACAATTGAAGATCATGTCAGATTGTACTGGGAAGAACCTCCGGTCATTGAACTTAGCAAGGGCAATATCCATCGTTTATGCACATTTCTACACTGTCTCCCAATGAACAAATAGTTCTTTTTCCAGCCAGCCATGTTTGATGACTAGCAAGTAAATCCGCATGTGGGTTTGTGCGAAAACAGGCTCCAACATGCTCCAACCAAATCGAATGGTTTAACTTGGCCATTTCAAAAGTATACCCCTTGTTCATGTTCAGACCCACGTTGGTGAAACTATATCAAATCAATTCAAATTGCACAGGTTTTTTCCAAACTGAAGGACGGAAATCTGAGCCGCAGCGCTGCGCCCGCGCCCGAGTCCTGGGCCATGTTGGGCCCAAAAATTTATGGCTGCCATATCCCATTCTTGGGATAGAATCTATAGATTATCCAATACCCATAGGATCCATGGTGCTGCTATATATGCTAACATTGGGGGTATATTGATGGTAAATGTTACCATATATAGCATACATGGATCCTATGGGATAATCAAATTATCCTATTTTATTCATAGATAGTGTCCTATAGGACTTTTTTCTTTTTCATTATTTTTGTATTGAAATGTATTGAATATCTCTGGGCAAATGAAAAAATCCTTCACTCACCTGAAATAATCATACGGCCATTTTGGGCTTCCCCCAACACCATGATTCCAGGGTTCTTTGTTTCAACTTGGGATCATCTAAACCTGCTGATGGATGCTGGCTGTGCCAAAACAATGGCTCATCTTACAGGGGCCTAGGAAGTGGAACACTTGCGCCACTTGGCGATATTCAACATGGATAGAAAATCAATGATACCCTCTGGTAAATTAACATAGCTATTGAAAATGACAATTTATAGTGGATTTACCGATAAAAAATGGTGATTTTCCATAGTTATGTTAGTTTACCAGAGGGTAAACCATGAGAAAACACCCGTTGGATTTCGGAGATATCCCATCAACAGCCAGGGCCACCAACGGACTCGGAGTCAGCCTGGCGAGTTTCGGGTCATCCCCGTGCGATGAAGAATCACCACACTTTTACGAGAAAGAACTTGGGGTTCTCCGAAAAATAAATAGACATAGCAATCCCCCAAAAGGTATGGGTATGTATAATATATACAATAATAATAATAATAATAATAATAATATATATATATTATATAAATTTGAGTAATTTCCCATTGAACCAGTGATATTTTGCTTAAGTCAATGTTTGGGAGGTTATTATAAAATACCTCAATTTAAATGGCCATTCTACTGATCAACCGTCAGTTTGGGGCATGCCCTGTATTCAATGCAACCCACATAGTCTGAGACCCAATCGCAAGCCTCATCACAGATCACATGGTTGGTTGAACCAGGAAACCACAAGTCCAATTCAAGGGTGTATGTCGTGGCCATCAAAACCTTCAATTTCAAGATGACAATAAAGTAGATTTGAGAACTTTCCCAAACAAAGGATATTTATTTATATTCTTCACTCCAATTTTCTTTGCTTTTGGAGAACTCTTCATGGATGGTTTCCCAAATAAAGTAGAGCAAGGAGTCCTTGAATTGATATCGCCATGGATCAGAACCCTGGGACAATGTTTTCTTCACACCAAAATAACTAGTTACTAGTTATTATTAAGTCATTATCAATCTTTATTTCTCCATGTTGCCCATAGTTTTCCATAGTTTACCGATCTTTATGCCATAGTTTTCATCAATGTTTGGGCCATCGGTGCCAAAACCCTCCTCCACAAAGCACAAAAAACCCGCCCCACACAGCCTGGAGCCTAGCGAAGGTGGTACCCGGCATGGTGGGTTCTCGTGGCCCATGAAAAGTTCCATGATTTAGTGATCAACAAATTGCAGATGTTTAATGACTATGTTACTATGTCACAAATTACCATAGGTCTATGTAGTTTGGGGGATGGTGAATTTTTTGGAAATGTTGATACCCTCTGGTGAACTAACATAGCAATGGAAAATCACCATTTTTCATGGGAAAATCCGCTATAAATGGCCATTTTCCATTGCTATGTTAGTTCACCAGAGGGTATTGGGAAATGAGTTATTCTTCCAATGAACCTTGGATAGGCTGCAGGCGACCTTGCAAAACTGTGACCAAGTGGACCAAGTGAAAGTTGCCACTTCTGTTTTTTCACCCAAATCCCTATGCTTTGTGGCTGAATCTTCATATATGAAGCTTTCCTTGAATGGGGGTACCCCAAATCAAGACCATTGAAACCCATGGTTTTGGGGATCTCCCATTTGAAGAATCTCCAGTAATCTCCATATATTGTTTGGTTAAAGTATATCCCAACAACCAGGCATCAACTGATCATGAGGCGATGCTATATCATACTTAATTAATGTGGTAAACTCAACGACGTCTTAGCAACCAATCAGGATCATGCGCGTCATCCCAGTTGCCAACTTTCATAGACCCCGAGCGGCCGATTACGGACGGTTGCTCTTGGGTTTACCGGATTACTTTGGGTAATCATTGGGATATGAACAATCCTGGTTGGTGGTATACCTACCCCTCTGAAAAATATTTGTCAGTTGGGATTATTATTCCCAATATTTGGAAAAACAAAAAATGTTCCAAACCACCAACCAGAATCATTGCATGCTGAGCAATAATCTGGATATGTGCAATTAACTAACAAGATTGTATGTCCAACACCCACAATGTGGTAAACCTAATCATAAACTCATAAACCATATCCCATTTACCCGAATCACCATTTTACGTTAAAAAATAGACAATTTTACTTGGGTTTCCTGCACATTCCTGCAGTTTTTTGTGGTCAGAGCGTGCTGTTCCTCGATGGCTTGATGAAGGGGGAATGGAAGCGATGGCTTAACGACCGGCCGGAAGCTGTTGAAAAGGCCGCATTCATTAGCGATGAAAAACAGCGAACACCGAAAAATGTGATGTTGATGTACACTAGCACCTTTGTCTCTGGTCATTATCAACAATGCTCACCATCAACAACGACCACAATGATAAGGGCACGATGCACCAGAACTACAGCAGTAGTAGCAACAGCAACAGCAACAGCAACAACAACAGCAGCAACAACAACAACGACGACGCCGACCACAACAACAACAACAACAACGACAACAACGACGACAACGACAACGACAACGACAACAACAACAACAATTACAATGAAAATGTTGAACAACAGCAGTCACAAATACATGTATAATAATTAAAATGTTGAACAACAGCAGTCACAAATACATGTATAATTATGTATATTACATGTATATGCTACAACAGAATCCCAATATTTAGAGCCATCTGTTTTGACCCCACAAAGTCATGCCTCCGCACTGGTTTAGTTTCCAACCTCGGCCGAGCATCATTTTCCGCGCGATTGCAGCTATGGTAGAGGGGTGTGTCATCTCATATATAGACATACCCTCTGGTAATTTCACATAGCTATTGAAAATAGCAGTTTATAGTTGATTTTCCCAGCTATAAAGTGGTGATTTTCCATAGTTTTTTGTATGTTTACCAGAGGGTAACCATCAATGGATTATTTTTTTCCTCACATCAAAGGTCTGTGGTTCTAGCCACGACCCCAATCCCAAAAGCGATGGCCATCTTAGTTGGGAGATTCGTTGGTCCTCTCTGGACAAAACCAGAAACCCACATCGTGTAGTTGTTTTTTAGCTGTATATACTGTATATATATATTATCATGTACTTGTTTTATTTTTAAGTTGTATATACTGTTTATAACTGTTTTTATATATATATATATAGTTTATAAGTATTTAAACGATAATATTCCATGATGTCCTCATGATCTCCGCACAAATCGATTAGTTCTATCTCCAATTTTCCAAATCAAACCTTATCAAACAATATCACAGGGATATATCCATTGTTTGGTTCAAAATCCGATAATGATTTAGTTAACATTCCATGAACAACAAACATTCTCAGTTCAGGATTGGTCAGATGCTCGCGCATCTTGAGCTTCGGTCGTCCAGGATGGACGGTAGGGGTACCCTGAATGGATGATTTATGGAAAATCCCAGGAAAAGTGGATGATGACAGGGGCCCTATAGGAAACCTCCACTGCTTGGTGGTTGACCTACCCTCTGAAAAATCCTGGAGTGCGTCAGTTGGGATGATGACATTCCCAACTTCACAGATCATCCCGAAGAGGTGGGGCACCTACCCAGACCTGCAAAGAACCCCAAGTCATTGTATCAACAAATGGGAAAATGATTGCACTAATACATGATATTAGGCTTTTATTATCTAAATCTATTTGTCCCATCAATAATATATAATATGTATATATATATATGATGTATACATATTGATCAAATTTAATCGATATTTTATGATATTATATGATATCTTATTTCCAGGAGGTCGCAACGACTCTGCTGCAAAGTCATGACGCAGCCTCGGCTTATTCCCATCTTGCCGTCTTGCCATCATCCCAGCCCATCTTTCTGGGAAGCCCCCGGCGCATGGCGCAGGCCCGCATAGAGCAACAAACAAGCCTGCTGTGGCACTGGCCATCTGACCATGGATGATACCCGGCCTGGTAAACATACAAAAAACTATGGAAAATCAGCATTTTTAATGGTAAAATCCACTATTTCTATGGTCATTTTCAATAGCTATGTTAAATTACCAGAGGGTATATGGGGGTTTCCATCAATGTGGAATCTCCAATAAGTAGATGTTTCTTTGGATGGAAAATCCGGACATGAAATGGATGATTTTGGGGGTAGCCCCATGGGAAAATTATGGAAAATTAATGACGACTTGGCTATCTCTGGCATTGCCATAGATCATCCGATATATCGCGAAGTGACTGGGGTGCAATCCCAAATGCATGAGGGATCATGAGGGTACGAAGAATGATTGCATTGTTTTTTTTTCTTGGGCAAGATGCATAGGCTGACGGAAAGGGTGCTGGGTGGTGCACCTCATTTCTTGACCACCTCAGGTGTGCCTAAACTTGGTGACCTCATTTTTCTGGCTAAGAATCATTGACGATCTGAAAACAAGACATGAATCCAACAATCACTGAGTGGTGGTTGACCTACCCCTCTGAAAAATATGAAAGTCAGTTGGGATGATTATTCCAAACCACCAGTAAAGAGAAAACCAAGATCCATCAAGTCAGCCACCAAAGATCCATCCACCCTGCACCTCTGACTTGGTGTAGTAGCCTGGGTGAAGTTCCGAAGGACAGGGTCGACCATGGCTTAGCTTTTGATGACAACGAATCCGTCATGCTTTTTTCTGGCCCAAAGGTTTCAACTATATAATTTAGTTAAACTGGTTTTCCCATTTTTTCCATGCCATACATTTTCAAAAAATGTCCTGAAGATCATTGACTTGTTGGAAACCTGCGGAAAAACTGCAAACTACGAAGCTGATTCGTAATTCCTGGTCCCAACATGGCTAATTTAGAAGCCACAGTTTGTCAAAAGCTGGTGAGTAAATATCCATCACTGGTCGAATTCCGGGCTTACATGGCATCTAATCTAGTAATTCTGAATGACTAAAATTCAAAATTCTATGAATCTGTTGTACAAGCTACACTGGTTGGTGGTTTTCACCCATCCCAAAAAGTTCCAAAATTCATCTCAACCTCTGTGTTCAACCACTCATCCCTTTTGTAATTGTATGGTTGAAACAACAATAAATGCCTCTGAAAATGGCATACATATCTCAGATCTCATTAAAAGGCCATAAAGTATCATAAAGTCATGGGACATCATGATAAACCATTGGAATTTCTCGGTTTTTTCTTCCCTGGTGTCCAGGCCAGGGCACTGTCTCGTTTGGTCAACATGGTGCCTGCAATGACATGGTCCTGGTACGATGCGAAAGTGCGACCCCTCTTGGCTGATGAATTTGATGGGGCGGTGGTCGTTGGTTATTCACCTTCATTAACCAACATGAAGTGAAGCCCCATATTCTTCATATGAGCTGCGGACCATATTTGTTACATAACGCAATTGACGGGGTGTTCCTACCTCGTTCTCCAGTCCCGTAACGTTTTTGCCTACCTCGGTCTCGGGGTGTTCCTACCTCGTTTTACAAGTTAAATATAATGTTTTTGACAAACCGGGGTACGTCCGAATACTACTTTCCATATACGCAAATAAGAGCCTTCGCTCATATCATGATCCATAAGCCATTGTGAATATCATGATGAATATATAATATATCATTCATCAATATTAATAATGGGAATTACTCAATGATTATGATGATTATTTGTTAGTAAGATTCCCTCTATATCTGACGATTATCATAGATTATCAACATCCATTCTAAAAGAAGAACACAACTAAGCTGCCGTTCAGCAAAAAATATCGTAGATATTAAATCCTATCTTCCCTTGTGAGGTGAAACATGACGATTTTGTCTGAATCATCCATCCTTACGTATAAATCAATATATATATATGTACAGAAAATTATAAAAATTCACTAACCTGAATTAAGGCCATTTGGGGATGATTTCCCTTGTTATATAACCATGATTCCAGTGAGGTCGCAGTGAGGTCGGTATAATTTACTCATATATATATAAACCACAAAATGCAAATTACATCATATCACTATCGATCATAGTCACCTAAGTGTATCCAGTACAACGTAATCAAACCCGATATGTATACTGTATAAAATATACTATTATAACTAATTAATTATATGTAATGCTATGGAGGTTTCCAGAAATGTTGGTACCCAAAAATGGATGGTTTACAATGGAAATCCCAACAAAAACGGATGATTTGAGGGTACCCCCATTTCAGGAAACCTCCATATATAATCATAATATATATATATAATATATATATATATATATATTACGTCTCTAGCATGTATATAAATCTCAACCCTAAATCCGCCTGAATCAAGCCGCGCAGAGGTTTACCGCTGGTGGGCACCAAGTACCTCACCGCGACGGACCGCTGTGCGCACAGCAGGTGGTTAGAAACGTACAGCAGAAGCTCACAAAAAGGGGAAACATCAAACCCAAGTTCTTTGAAACAAAGAACACTTTAGAGATTGAATCTAAGGATGTATATGTGTGGACATGTGGATATGTTTGTATGTGAAATCCATTTCAGACTTCCAAACTCAGTGAATTCGGAACTCGGGGCACTGGAAGTCAGCCTTCGCGATGGCCAACGCTTCCATGCGACTAATGGGGTCCTGGCCGAGATTTCTTGTTGGTCATCCTTCAATGAGAGATGCTGGGAAAATGGTGCCACGGCGGTGAGAGAATTACGACTTAATGGGATCTAATGGGGATATTTGATGGGATATACCGAATGAAGACTCTATATGATATGTGGGTGTATCGAATGGTTGATTTACCCCTAAGATACGGTCATTTTAAAGGGGGCAATGAGGTTCTCAAACCATCACATAATTTTGGGGTACCATATTTTCAGACAAACCCATATCTAAGATGTCCCAAAAGTGGATTGGGTATCAAACAACAAATCCAACAGTGGGATTGATAATCCAACAAATTAACACCATGTCAAAAAACTCAAACTGAAACTGTGATTCCTCCCTTACCAGAGTGGGAAGTTATTGCAAATGCAACAGAAAAAACAAGAAATTGCCAGCAAATCATGGAGATGTCACAAAATAATGCCCAAGAGACAGGGATATAGAACCCACAGTTACCAAAATGATTTAGCACGTCCCACACTTTTTTGATGGCAATATGTTCGGAGCGAAAAATAACATGTTGCTCGTGGAACCGAAAGTGCTCTACGAAAACAGGGTCACACGGTCACACGTATAATAATATGTACCCTCTGGTTATTTAACATAGCCATGGAAAATCACCATTTTCAATAGGTAAAGCATCTATAAATAGGCCATTTTCCATGGCTATGTTAAATAACCAGATGGTATATATATATATGCAAAACATGCAAGGATGTGGGGATGGGTCAATAGTCAATACCTATAGAATAATGGAGGGAACTTTAAAAAAACTCTGAACTGTTGTGAACAGCAAGCTTTATAACAGATTACTTATTATTATTTTGCATGTGTATACATATATTATATATATATCATATACAATCTGCATGATGAATTGATGTAATACTACATATTACTACATGTTATTATAAAAAAAAGGTTTGTTTGAAAATAAGCTACCCCAAAAATTCAATTGAACATTGGATTTTTTGATAAACCATAGCTATAGGATGTTATAGGTATCAAAAACCACCATTAAGTATAGTTATAGTAACAGAATATGCCCCAAAATTGGATTTTCCCCATTCTCCATCAGAATCTCAACTCGCTTTACGTCGTCCTGTGGGCAGTGGAGGTTCATCTCGTCACCGTCAAAGTCTGCGTTGTAGGTGTTGCAGTTGACCTTAAACCACATATGGTGTTCCAGTCCTGGTCGCATCAAGAAATCCAACAAGGTTGGGGATTTATCCTGCAAACATGGGGATTTATCCTCCAAAACATGAGGATGTGTCCTCCAAAAATGGGGGTTTAAGTGGA
>Ga0126342_10000622_pt1:0-35000 | contig 41089 bp, 26 predicted proteins | sample Cyp1metagenome_FD_92528 | JGI IMG/M metagenome (GOLD analysis project Ga0126342, IMG submission 92528) | Coral microbial communities from Lord Howe Island, Old Settlement Bay, Australia - Cyphastrea 1 metagenome | ecosystem: Host-associated > Invertebrates > Cnidaria > Coral ...
ATTGTAGTGATATCCCCTATGTTTCTTCGCTCCATCATAATCAATCCTTGCGATTATCGTCAGCTAAATCCACAAATTTCATGACTACCTAGACATCTAGACCCTCTGAATGCTTTGCATTGTGTCACCCCATAAGTTTCGTACTTGTACCATTTTTGGGTGGTATTTGGAGGCGGTATATATCTTTGTTTTGACCCATTGAAGTTGGCTAGATCCTCATCCTTCACGCTTGAGGGGTTGTCATCCTGCCATCACCGATATCTTGAGCATCTGGACCCTCCTTCAACGACAAGTCCTCAAACGCTGAGGCCGGGGGGCGACGTTGGTCAGTAACTTGCCAACTTTGGAGTTGCTAATCAAAAAAGACATGGAGTTTTAACTTTGGACTTCGGAAATATGTTCGAACTTTGGAGAGTTTTGCCTTTCGGTGTTGGAAAAATCGTTTCAAATCCCCTGTCCAAGTCGCCTTCGCGGGCATCGATGAAGGCATCGGCATCTCAGCCTCCTTTTTACGGTTTGGCTACCGGTAATATCCCAAAACAGATGCGGGTAACTCATCAGAATTCACTAAACTATGGAAGATTTGGGGATGATTATGGATGATGATGGATGATAAGGGATGATTAAAATAAGCTGATTTGGGGATGATTATGAATGATACCCTATACATTTACCATCATTTCAGTGGAACAGTGAGGTCGTTGTAGGTTACCCAGAAGTATAAGAATGTCACTATTTGGGGAGAAGCCGCCTAGTAATTCAGCCATGGTTTATTAGTTAGATCATTATGTTAGTATTATTAGATGATGATAATCTAATGATTAATGAAAATAATATGGGATGTTGTTAGACAACTTAGTTGACATCATTAGATGATGATCTTATTATATGATACTGTACTATCATTCCAGACCAAAAAAACATACTGTATCTGACAGTAACATGCAACAACCAACAAATGTAATCTAATTAGATACCTGTTGCTGATCTAGATGTTGCTGTTCATTACAAAATGTTGATTTAAATATGTTTGATTTCAAAATGATTTGGATTCTCTAAATTTGGATATTGATTCGATACTGTAATTCCCAATGGATTCAGCCGTACTTGCTCAGGGAGTTGTTCTGGTATATTTAGGTGCTTTTTTGTGTCTGATCAATCCTTCTCAGCAAGCGGTTCCATTGAGTATTGGCTATCCCTGAAAGTCAAATGAACCATCTTACCAACCGAAGGAAACTGATTAACACCAAAAATACTGGGATGCTGCCGTATTCAGCTAAGTGACTATTCCCATATGCTCCATGGGGCTGGTATATTTACAGTACCTGCATTTGGGTCATGAACATGGGGTAAATGTTGGTAAACATTCCAGCACCATGGTGCATATGGGATTAAGATGGATTAAGTGTTAGTTCACCCCTTCAAAATCAGATGTATCGTTTTTTCGTTTTTTTTTACCCCAGTTTCTAACCACACCTCGAAAAAATCTGGCGTCTAACAGCTCCCGGCAGCTCGGCCTTCTCTCTGTCGATCCAGGTGGATTTGAAGTCAGCTAAGGTACCTGGGGGTTCTACAAATGGAGAATCGTTGAGAATCGTTGAGGTTTCCCCATCAACTCATCTGGGAGAATGATGTTGTGTTCTCTTTGTTTTTCTGCACATATCTATCTTAATTTTAATTATTCTTAATCAACCATAGAGCACTCATTAGTAATCATTATCACACAAGGATTCCTATATATTGGTATATCATCCAACTGCTATAGTTGGGATGTTCATTTATTATCCATTAAATCATTAAGTCAAATCCTACAAATAATCTATGTTGGTTGGGGTGGAGATACGTTGTTTGAAACAAAATACATGTTACTGTTAATGGAAACAATTGGAAACATAATAATAGTTCTCATTATAGTAAATATGCATACATAATGCATTAATGAAGTGAATATAATCCGTGATAATGCGTGAATAGTATCAGTGTCCTAGATTCCATTTGGTCTCCTACATAACCACCCCCTTCTCATTTTATGTGACAACTCGTTTTATTGGCAATGTTTGTGCGACAGCTTGAGTGATGAGTCAACACCCTGCTACTCTGACTCTAAGTTTGCACCCAAGCATGCAGATCAATATATGAACCAAAGAAAGTCACCCAAACAGATGTCTGCAGCTCGAAAACGTTGGCATAATTGTCACATTGAAGCTAAATCCAACCTTGTTTCTTTGGCTGCCTCCTCAAATAGAGTTTCCCTCAAAGTCCTTGCGCTTGCGGCTTAAGTCCCTCTTCAGCAGATCTGGAATCCATCTGGAAGCCAGCAAGCCTCAATCAGATACAATCCAGCTTTCACGTAAATCGAACTGGGATTGAAGAGCTTGATTCCATGGCCCTGGACACGTAACGTACCTCAGGTATCCTCAGGTTAGTCAGGAGGTCCTGCCGCCAGCTCGGCACCCGGCAAGGGCATCTCTTTCAGCACAGCTGCTCGACAATGATCCCAAGTCCAGAAGGGGGTAGGATGTACCCCATGAAAATAATACGTAGTAGGTATAGGGCCGTAGGGCACGGCAGCGACAACTTGAGTCCATGAGCGAAAGGCGGCCTGCCGCTGCTCTGTCTGCTTATCTGGGCAGTGACCTCACTGGAATCATGTTGAGTACGGGGAATCATCCCCAAAAGGCCTAATTAGTTTCAGGTTAGTGAAATAGTCTAATTTACCCAGATAAAGAGTACTTTATGTTAAGTACATTTAAGTACTGTACTTCCCAACCAAGGATTACCCATAATTTCGGAGCACCATTTCGGCCGGGGCACAATTGAAGTCAAAGGCGTCGTTGCGATCCTCCCGGGCGGGATTGCATATGTGGGTGGATGATTCACCACATGCAGAAGGTTAAGAAATTGTTCGTAAATTTTAAATGGAGTACCCTCTGGTAAACTAACATAACTATGGAAAATCAACATGTTTCATGGGAAAATCCACTATAAATGGTGATTTTCCATAGTTATGTTAGTTTACCAGAGGGTATATCGCGTGGAATATTCGCATTAATTGTACATTAATTGTACAAAATACCTGAATTTGGACCTAGATAATGCCGGAACTTCATAAAGTGCTGTGAATTTTGATTCACCCATATGCAAATCATGAGACATTTTCCATACAAAATTCTTACGCATCATCTGACCAGGGACCCCCAAAATCCCGTGGTTCCCAGGGGTCACGGAAACCAAAAAAAAGGCCAAATGGCATGCTTTGAGGCGGCTGGGACCCCAGAGCCTTCTGCAGAGGAGTTGATCATTGCGATTACTGAGTTTAAGGTAACATTTAGAGGAGATTATGTGTTTTCCCTTCAATAAATCCTGGGAAGAAAAAACATGTTACTTAGCCTGACAGGAAATCCACAATGCTCCATTCCATATTTAGCAACATTCTGTATTTACCCAACTGTAGATAAATATTCCATATTTCATACAGCGTATGGGAATGACAGAAGTTCCGCTGCTACACTGCAGGTTTCACAACAGATCTTCGCCACGCTGAACCTTTCTGGGGTAAGGATCGACAAAATATGAACTATTAAACAAACATATATACCCACTATATCAAATAATCATGATTTATATATGGATATTATATTAAACACACACATATATATATATATATCATATTGTTGGCTCTATGCAAACTAGCACAGCGCCCCTTTCGCAAGACGTAGTCGACAAACTGCTTCCCTTATTCCCTTAAGTGAATCATCACAGCCGCCCACATCCACTCCTCGAAGCCCAAACCAATAAAAGCGTGCCTCGGAAGATGCCATCGGTCCATCGGTCATGGGGTTGGAGTAATCTCGCTGGATATCGCTGGCGTGGCTACATCATATTTCATCATATTTCAACATATCCCGAATTGTTTTAACACATCCAAGCAATATGAGCCAGGATCCATGAGAATGAATTCAACTTTGTGGTTGTATAAAGAGGATCAAACATGTTTGAAAACCGACAGAATCTCAGTTACTAAGGATCAGAAGCATAATCATTCATTTTCACCTCAAATAGTTTGGATTAGTTTCGGCTGCAGTTGGATGCAGTTGGTATTGAATGGATATAAGATGATATAATCATATAACATGACATAACCATGAGATTCTAACCCCATAAGTTGAGATATGACTCGCATCACTCTGATGTTGTGATCTTCGTGGAACTGGTCATCCCATCTTCCTCCACATTCACAGTGTCAAACATCTTACAGTATACTAACAATTGGTGTCGCTTACTTACCCCTTGGTAAACTAACATAGCTATGGAAAATGGCCCATTTATAGATGGTTTACCTATTAAACATTGTGATTTGCTATAGCTATGCTCATTCCGCCAAGTGATTCTAACAGGAAGTATCAGGAAGTCTCAACACATTATCCCAACATGACGCGGCAAACGCTCCGCAACTTTTTGATCCACTGGGGTGCCGCTGTCGTTACAGGCCTTATGGCGCACCGACCAGCCTGGCAGACGGTGAAAATCAATCAGGCCTGGGATCCGATTTTGACCGTTCAAGTGATACTGTGGATGGAAGAAATCCTGCACCACCAAAAGGATGGTTGAAACCCTATAAATAATGGGATGTTTACCATCTATCAACTGGTGCAGGATTTCGCAACCATCCACAGTATCACAGCAAAGTCCGGCGAATCAAATCAAGTCCTTCCTTTTTTTTGCTGTTACCCCAAGTTGCGGCAACTTTCATAAGAAACATTAAGAACCATGATTATTAGACAGCAAACATAGACCAAAGCATTTCAACACTCCAGGATCCCAACAAACTCCCGGGCTGCACCTGTGACTTTTCTCCGTCAGGCCGCAGAAGATGCAGCGAAGAAGAGGCTCTTGTACTTGTCCTGGGCTTCGTTTGGTGGGAAGGGTCCGATTCCTCATGATTCGCTGACTTCGTTTGATGTTTGCGGGGAATTCATGGCTGAACGGTTTTTGTTGATGAGTTTGGTTTTGTCATCTCCGTGGTTCCTGTTGATTTTGTGGAAATCCAATTCAGAGAAAGGGCAATGAAAAGACTTACTTTAAGCAACACTATACCATTGTGGGCATTATATGGCATTATAATATAATTATTCAGAAACCGTCTCATTGTTTGGTGATGCGTGCCTATCTCTCAGAATAGTTTTGGTCATGTCCTTTCAAAGCCATCAATTCCATGTTCATTGAGTAAATGTCAATGACATTGTACATTTGATGGGCCTGTCCACCCAAACCTGGTCATCTCTACTGTCGGTATGCTGGATAGTTGGATCTTGTGGCTGATCGCTGATCAGGCACATCGAATTCAAAATACCGCATCTCTCTCCATTACATCCGTAGCTTTGTTTGTTAAGATATGTTAAGGTTCATATCCTATATCATGGTTTGATAATACTACAAGATACCTAGGCCCTGTTTCCCCCAGTTATAAGTACTAATCGTTTGACCCATCCACAGGTATACCAAAAACCATAGCAACAAAGCGCTGGAAGATCCACATTGGTTGTCACTTTTTTGGTTTCACCCATTTTTTCGACAATGACAACCTCCGCAATTTGGAATATCGGGATCCTACAACTGGAACTGCCATCAGGGTGATATCATCGCCATCTCAAGTGTATCCCCTAAAAACTCTGGATATACTCCCACAATGGCTATGTGGCTATGGGCTATGAGTGAAAACCCTAGGTATCCTAGATACCCTAAAATGGCTGGTCTATGGGTATTCCCCCAGTCATATATGGTACTTTCACAGGTTTTGACACATCGCCCTGCCGTCCTCCCACTGTTTCATCGTGTTTCAACATGGCTAAGCTCCCCGGCCAGCGTCATGTGATTCGGCCCCTTGGGCTCTATCCTAGCCTTGGCGACGACGTGTTGAGGCAGACATAGTGATGTTACAATGTGGGGCGCTAAAACATTGCTACGTTGGTGCAAACAACTAGCCTGGTTGGTGGTTTTAACCATCTTGAAAAATATTAGTCAATGGGAAGGATTATCCCATATATTGTGGAAAATAAAGAATGTTTGAAACCACCAATAGGTTTCTGATAGTTATAACTGTAGTATTCATGGTTTTTTAACCAACAAAACCAAGGGGCCCCACATTGTACCTATGAGACACTTGAGATTTACCCTCCAGTAAACGTTTACATAGATGTGAGAAAAAAATGTGTAGACATATAATACATATATATATATTATAATTTTCCGAACAGGAAACCATTGGTTTTCTACATTGGTTTTCCACATTGGTTTTCCACATCTATATTCGTTTACTGTGGGGTAACCACCAGAAATGGTTATTCTAATGATTTGACCATCCAACACATGTGCCAACTGTTTTTATGAAAGAGAGGTTCCGTGAAGATTTCAAGATATTTCTTAACAAAGACGAACAACAGGATGACAACGGCAGGCGAAGTATGATTTCTGGGGAAGATTCTTTCAACGTGTATTGCCCTTTTAGTAGGTATAACCCCTATAACTTATAACAAAAAATCGGTGAAGATCGAGATCGCCAGAACTTGCCAAAAGCCCGTGTTGTGTCGTCCCGTTTTCTACTGCTTGGTTTTTTGATTTCTCACTTAATAAATTGTCATCTCCAACATATCGGATAAACGGCCAACACAATCATCAACCAACAGTTCAATGGGCATGCAACAGGAACCGACTTATTGGATGTACCGACCATAACTACCATATATAAGGCCTATATAAGGCCTATGTAAGGGAATATCCCTAGAAAATATGCCCTTATATGGCAATGATAATTAGTTCTGACGATAGACTCCACTGCATGTTGGGGGTATCTCGGTATCTCGGACAACCCCAGGATTGAAGCAGATCAAAACTACAACCATATGAGCACCACATTGAACCATATCAAAACCTGATTGAAACATATCAAAAAAATTGAAGAACATCAACACCATATTGAGCCACAACACCATAATATTGAGATATATTCAAAACGTATCAAAAACCACATCTGCGGTGATCCGGACGTATGGAACCAGTGAGTTACGTGGAGGTTTATTCCGGACCTAGTGAAAAGGTATACCAAAGTGGCCCGGTATAAGTACCCTCTGGTAAACATACAAAAAACGATTGAAAATGGTGATTTATAGTTGATTTTCAAATTAAACATGGTGATTTTCCATAGTTACCAGAGGGTAACTTGTCATTTTTCAGTATGGATCAAGGGTATGGATAATGGATCGCCTGTGGGTCCAGGGTATGGATTATGGATCCGGGCCATTTTGAGCGCCACGTTCAGGGAAAATGATAAACTATGAAAGTTTTTCAGAGGTTTTTCCAGTTCGTGTTCCCATTTGTTTTAAACCATTTTAATAAACCATAATTTTTCGGTGTTCATGGTGTTCCCATAGTGTTCCCCATTCTTCAAAACAAAAGCCATGGTAAAAACCTTCCGAAGGATGCCCATCTCGCATCGACGCACCGGAGCTCCGACGCTCTCGAAGGTGGCGGTGTTCACGATGATGAGGTTGGGTTCCTGGTCGACCCCATGGGACCCCATGGGATCCCATAGATTTGTTGAGTAGCTAAGTAATGATAAATAATATAGCTAGGTATAATAAGCCAGCACAAATGGTGATTTAATGGGATAAATGATATATTATAATATATATATATTCATTATATATATATTCATTATATATAATATTATATAATGATATTTAATGGTATGTATAGGTGATTCATCATGGCTAAGTTGGTCTATGTCACATTCAGACCTCCTATTAGGATATCAAATCGGGGCATCCCCAATATCACATTCATTGATGTTTTTTTTGATGCACATCGTGTTTTCCCAACATCACTTTCACCAACATAAAATCACCTATAAATTCCCATGTCTGGTTGCTTAAACCAGCATTTTGATAGGGTTTTTGCTGGTACCACCGGTGAAATCCCTATCGCAAGCCCTGGCTTCGGCGGCGTTTCTTAAAAAAAACACGTCCTCCTTCGATCTGGACCAGCCCATCTTTTTCACGCGAGCATCCAACTCCTGCGAGAGATGGGTTGCCCTGTTGATCATGACATTCATCGATAACCAGACAAATCGATATCCATGGTTAGATATATGGTTTTAATGGTTAATGAATATATATATATATATATATTGTTAGTTGATATGTAAATGATATATATATATACATATACGTCGATAAATAAATCTGGGCATTTTGGGATAATTTCCCATATTAACCATGATTCCAGTGAGGGAGAACAGTGAGGTCGTGATCATTTGCCCAGATATACGTAAATGATCGTAAATGTAATCATGCAATCACTAACAATTTCAAAACAAAATATGTCTATAGCCTCTATAGCTGGGTTATACTCTTCGTGGTTCATGACTATATATTCATGGGTAATAAACTTTTTATTGCTGGTAAGAGGGTATATCTACAGTTATAACCCAAAAAACAGTTATATCTGGGATTATAATGATATATAACCTTAGTTGTAGGAGTTACAAGCCCATTCAGAACTGGTAAGGGTTATAATTGTACTGTAGCACTCCTCCAAAATAGCCACGCTTGACACATTTCCCTGTGACAAACAACATAAGTATCTAAACGATAACCATCCGAAGTTTACCCAGTAATACATGATATTGGTATTATTTCATTATCTGTTGGTTAAGTTCTCTATCATCATACTAAATAATCATATGAAGTCAAATTTAAACCAAAGGAAGTCATATTAAATCGCATTACATCATGTGAAATCATATGAATCCATATGAAATCATATCTGGTTGGTGGTATACCTACCCCTCTGAAAAATATTAGTCAGTTGAGATGATTATTCCTAATATATGGAAAAATAAAAGCCATGTTCTAAACCACCAAACAGTATTAAGCCGCATTAAATTAAATCATATGAAATCACCATTCTTCTTGGCTTTCTCCATGATCTTCCCACCTCGGCGGGGAGGTTCAGAAGCTCTGTGACTTGTTCACTCCTGCAGCGATCCGATCGTCGCGTGACGTACGGGAAGGATGGATTCGGTAACGATAAATGTCAATAGTTGTGTATATATGTGTATATATTGATCAGTAGATAATTATCAAATATGACTTTAATAACCAATTTGTTGGAACTATAACTATATAGTTTGATATCATTGGTACTATACCTAATATTAAATGATTTACTACTGTCAAATGAAACAGCACATGTCCATACCCTTAGTAGTATTCATAGTGTATCACATGAATTTGACCAACAAATATTAGTAGATACTATAACTAATTTGATATTCCATGATGGTAACATTGATGTATTAATGGTAACTTCATCTTAGATGAAATTTGTTGACTTGGTATCTATTAAATGAATTTAGATAACAATACAATACAAAACAATTAATAAGAGTGTCGGCGGCACCCATAAGTAGTACCACTACATATACATATACATATATATATATACATATTATATATACTATATATATATATTATATTATATATTAAATGTTAAATATTATATATAATATATTATAAATAATACAACTATGTATATATTATATTATATTATATTATATTTTATTATATTATATTATATTATAATATATTACAGTATATTATATATCTAATGTATTTACTTTAGTGATAACCACTAACTATAGAGCAGTAGTTATAAACACTAGATCATAACCTAACATCATTCCAATGACCTCACCTTGAGGTCATGACCAACTGGTAAACGTTTACGTAACTATGGAAAGATCCACCATTTTTAATGGGAAAACCATCGGAAAACCATGGGAAAACCATGGGAAAATGGTGATTTATATGGAAAATCACCATTTTTAATGGTTAAATCCACTATGGCCATTTTCAATAGCTATGTAACAAATGACCAGAGGGTAATTATCAAATTCATCCAGATGTTTGATTATTGATTGGTGGGTCCTGAGAGCCTCAGGATGAAGAACATTTCCCAGATTCCCAGGCCGTTTTTTTTTTGCCAATCAGCGGCCGCCTAATCGACCGATACATGTTCGAGATCACTCCCGCAATGAAATCTCGGACCTGCCAGGCATTCCAGGCATTGTAAATTTGTCATAACCCCTTAGTCTAATTGGGAATATCGCACACATAATTGAGGTATAAAATATAGTATATGGTAATATGTTAATATGGTATGTATGGTTATATCATCCACTCATAAATGGAACTGTACTCCCAAGAACCCTTTTGAAGAATCGATTAGGGGTTGGTTTCCATGTCCTAATTGTTCACATCACCCAACTATCCCCAAGCAGGACATTCTACCAACCCCTGTAGATTGGAATAGAACAAACCTGAATAAATCAGACATAATGAGACCACTGAGTGAGGATATTCTGCAATCACTATGGGTCCCATATCAGCAAAATGGGCGTGCAATCAGTGACAATAGGGACTGCATCCACCAGAATGAGGAGAATTAGCCAGAAATGAGGGAACCCATACTGATGTAAATAAGGAAAATGGATGTATACAACAAGCAAACATTGAGATCTGAACGACAAACTGGTAGGTTTGATGGATCAAAAACGGGCTTCGTCATTGCTGCGACAAAGCCGGGCTTTTGTCAAAACCCACAGGGTGCTGAGGAATGTTCCCATCAACAATCATCCCAATATCCGAAAGAGCTGTAAGCTATGAAACGAATAAAATTCAAATCTTAAGCTATATGATAGTAATTATATTATATGATACTTCATAAGACTTAATATGATATGAAACTCATATCCCAATATCTGAATTTTCATTGAAACTTAAGCTATGAAATTTATTCTCAGTGCCCTGGTCTTATCAACAATCCCAGATCAAGGGAGTCAGGTCGTAGGGAAATCAACGATACTTCAGTTGATGGCAACTTTGAGTAATGCAATGGACTGCAAACTTGGGTGCGGCTGGTAACTCAAGAATTCAAAGAATTGGAAAGCTACAAACATCCAAATGTGGGATAAATCATGTAGAATATACAAAAAAGTAACTCTAGTATTATATGTCAGTCTAGTGTCAGTGGTTGTCCCTGCGCGTTTCTTCCCAATGCTCAGGTGACAAAACCGTGATGCCGTCGGAAACACCAGCCTTGCCATTGGATTCTTGTTTGGTCACCCTCTTATGAAACATGGCAACGGATATATCGACAATTCATTATCCACTACATCGTATACAATATACATATATATATGTATCAATCAATCTATTCAATCGATTTAAGGTGTATGTGTTTCATTGTGTTTCCACGTATCGTGTGTCGTGTGACCCTCTGGCAAGATATAATCCGTAGTCCATTACATCCCAAACAACTATAATCACCCGAGAAGGTCTATGCACATAAGTTTTTTGAATATGAATTCTCAAAACAATATACGTGTTTAATTGATTCATATTGATTCACTCATGGTATATTAATATATATATATACACTTATATACTATAATATATATAAGTTTATTAATATAATTAGTTGCAACATTTAACACACGACAAATGGTTAATCTCCACCACGTCGACAACGAGGTCTGAATCGTTCGGTCATCTGGGGATGGTTCTTTCTAAGCCTGCAATGTGGGGCACCCGCAGTGAAATGTTTCTTGGTTTATAAACCCAATAACTACATACCATAAGTGTCTGGTTGGTGGCTTTAACATGTTTTAACATGTTTTAGCCATCTTGAAAAATATGAGTTCGTCAGTTGGGATAATTCTTCCCAATATGTTGACGCATAAAAAAATGTTCCAAACCACCAACCATAAGTATTATTATAATCCATAACCATTAAGCCAATAACTTCACTAGAACATAGGTTTATTTAATTTTATTTAGGTATCGCCAGAAACCATAGTCATCATGAAGTTCTTGGCGCCTTCTCCTGCCAGCCCTTGGCACGCTTTAGGGCCTGCGAACGGCACATGATTCCGTTGGTGGACTACGAACCTTCAGCAAATCTACAATGTTGGCCCCCAAAATAACTGGGCTTATCACTGGGGTTTTAAGTTATTTATAACTTTATAGGTGGATTATCTACAGTGGTAAGTTGCTTATAATCTTATAAACCCAAATAACTATAGAGTTGGGTATCATGAACTTCAACCAAGCTATCACAGCCAGCGGCCCCACGTTGTAGCTCGGTTTCGGGTTTGCCACCATGTTTCTTCCATGTTTGCTGCGTTCTTGTCGGTTATAACATGTTATATCCTGATGTTTGATGCATAAATGGTGGATATGGTGGCGATATCTTCACATCGTCCCACAATATGGACCGAGATGGTTGGGTTGGTAGACACAACTAGCTAGGTTTACAGTAATACAACATCGTTTATGGACATAAACATATAAAATGTATGCGTAGACGGGTTTATAAACCAACAAACATAACTGGGGGATTGCCACATTGTAGTTCCTATCAATTTCAAGTTTTAAGAGTTTCCATGGGTTTACCGACAGATGAGATTTCAGCAGTTCTCTTGTGGATTTTGCAGTAAACGCAGCATGATGGGAGAAGATAGGCACACAGAATCAACCCAAAAAACAGGATACGTTAAATTCATACCAGACTACCAGACTTAGAATCTCCTGAAAAAATCAAGAACTACCTCTCAAGATGTTTACTTTAACAACCTAAACAAATCAGCAACCCAGGAATCCTGACTCTCTCCATGATATGATATTCCATCAACATTACCATTATCTTCTCATTTTCCAATCACCATTCTCTTCATGGCAATCATCCCATGAGATATTACCCTCTGGTAAACTAACATAACTATGGAAAATCACCATTTTCTATGGGAAAACTCACTATAAATGGCCATTTTCAATAGCTATTTTGACATAACCAGAGGGTACCATTCGTATTCTCATGACATTCCCATGACAGTCCAACTTCTCGGACTTCGCCTCGGCGGTCTCCGACTCCTTCCAGAAGGATTTGAATTTGGCCATCTCCAACTGCTGCGATAACTTGATCACCTCACCAGTCGGGGTGGCGCCCCGAAACCGACCGCGACCAGTCTGTGGTGAAAGCCCAATGGCAGAGTTGATGATATTTGGATCTTTATACATTGGGAATTAAATATCATCAACTCTGGTATAAATTGTAAACATGAAAGTTGGTATAAACCTGGAAAATAAATAATATAATAATAATAAATCTAATAGTTTAAGATGTTCAGGGTTGATGATATTCTGGTAATCTAAGCGTGAATTGTTGATTCAGAACGTAATGCCAGAGATGCCGCTCACATGGGAAAAATACTTGCTCGAGGACCCGAGGATGGCTCACAGGGCCAACGTCGTTCACCCTGGATTTTCGCTATATTCACCAAGTTCCCTGCGCGTTTCCAAAACTGGTGGGTGGTTTCAACATCTCTGAATAATATTAAATTCAGTTGGGATTACATAGTATTCCCAATATATGGAAAAATAAAAGCCATGTTGCATGCCACCAACCAGAAAAAGTAAGACAATTTTCAGGGCATTTGTTCAAGCTTGGCTTCAGCCATGTTGGTTTCTCGAATTCGCTGGGCTTTTTCGTTGTATAAGAAGCAACACAATTCCACAGAATCCCTCCGAGGACACCCACGGTCTTCAGATCCGTATGGTACCTGAGTCGGCAGTCGGCATCCACCCAAGGGAAAATCGACAGGACTCCCTGGGTTTCCCCCACGCTGATTTTTTTGGGGCTGTCCTGCTTTTATTGGGAAACCCAGTTGTGCAACTGTTGGGAAAACTCCACCCAACTGGAGAAAAAAAAACCTGATACCCTCTGGTAAACATACAAAAAGCTATTGAAAATGGCCATAGAAATAGTGGATTTACCCATTAAACATGGTGATTTTCCATAGTTATGCAAACGTTTAAACCGTTTACCAGAGGGTAATTCATGATATATCTACCATTGAAATCCCAGTCACTTAGCCTAGTCATGCCTAGTCATAAACCCACAAAAAGCCCAGTCGTTTTTGTCGCTTTGAACCACGCTTGCTGGTTTACCCCGCTGAGCAGATCATAACCTCCAGTTCTACACGAACCAACCCTCAGAATCGGGATATACCATACTCACCAAGTAGGACGAACCACAAAGTCGTGCAATAGGCCGACTCCACCTAGTGGACATGTTCCCGAAACTTGGAAGTAAAGGCCTTGTCAATGTTAGTCAATTGAATCTATGGATGCCGACTCCGTCCTCTGTAAACAACATTGAACAACTTTCAGCCGATTGCGATGGACATATCATGTATACCATGTCAATTGCGGTTGTCATCTCGACATCTCCAAACTGTTGTGGTAGTTCACATAGTTCACATCCCGTAAGTGGTGTCATCCAGCTATAGTTGCTACATCTCTGGGATGTTCCATTTAAGATCATTTCAGCCAATCGGCCAATCCGCCAATTGTGTTTCATGCATGACAAGGAGGCCTGTGGAGGCCATGAATGTGCATCCTGCTGAAAAGAGTCAATACCGAATACCCGGATAACATGGATAACCCCCACCTCGAATCACTATGAATCACTTAGATGTGAGATGATGTTACATTATAATCTCTGTTTTTCAAAACCATATGTTTCATATGTTCGTCAAATGGAAAACACAGTTCTCCCCCCAACCGCGCCACCGAAACACCCGGTCCTCCGCCACCCAGTCCTCTCCGTCTGCCGGGGCGCTTCTCTGGGATCTGGAACATACACAGGGAGAAGTGTGTGGCTGGGTAAGCCATCAGCGCCTGGCATCCCGAAAATCGGATCATCCATCCATCCTAACGAGTTAGTGGTGGAGTTAGTGGTTCACTGGAATCATCCACAACTAGGGGACGACTTAGTAGGCTAAAAAATTAGGGTATCTAGTCGTGGATCGATCTAAGTGGGATGATCTCCATGATTTCAGCTTCCAGTTATATCCCAGTGGTTGTAATGGAACAAATAATCCACTTGGGGTTAACGCTTCACCAGATTGACATAGTGAAAATAGATCCTGAAAATTGTGGAAAGTAATCTTCCAACAGCAAACTCATGGCGGGCAGTGAAATAGTGCCCACACTCAGAAAAAAATCATAGATTGATCTTGCGGACTTGTGGACTACCAATAGATACTGGTCCGCAAGGTCTTGAGGAATATCAACATAGATCGATATGAAGCTACCCTATACTACCCGGAAATGCCACGATTCCCCTATAGCCGCCCCCAGTAGGCGGTTCAGGTTGCCCTGGTCTCCTAGTACAAACAAAGTATCCTGGTTGCATGGCTGAATCCACCCCAACAATACGTTTGAAGCCCAACCAGCACGCGGTTTCAAAACGAAACAACTGGCAAAAAAAGAAGTGACACAATTGTTCCTTGGAAAAATTATATCCAACTGCCAACCCTTCCACCAACAAGCGTTCAACATCCAACATAAAGTTCATCCATATCAATTACATGTATATCATCAAAAAAACATAATAATCCATATTTAACATATGTATATCATCAATAAACAACATAATATACCCTCTGCTTATTTAACACAGCCATGGAGAATGACCCCATTTATAGATGGTTTACCTATTAAAAATGATGATTGTCCATGGCTATGTTAAATAACCAGAAGGTATATGTGATTGAGTTTTTGGTTCTCCAGCATCTTCCAAGGCCTACCCCCCCCAAAAGGGATGCCTTCAGCAAAACGCCTTCAATGATGCTGACCTCTGTTTTTGCAGGATGCAGGAGGTACAACCTGAGGGCCACGGTGCGACCAGGGTGCGATTAGGGTGAAGGTTAAACAACGTGGATCTTACACATTTCTTAATGGGAATCATATCATGTAGAAAATTTCATGATATCCTTAATCAAGCTCAAACAACATTTTGGAAACCTTCTGTACTTGACTATGTTTTCTTTAAACAAAGTGGAGTCAACTGCAGCAAACTAATCAACATAATAGGAATAATGAATCCATCATCAAAATGAAACCATATTAGAAATTGTAATCAATCTTGGTCCCACGTAGCTGACGTTTGGGAAAGATCAGTCTGCACTGCTCATTGGACTGACTCCAGGAACATGAAAGGGTCAGTTTGCTATGATCCAATACAGTAACACCAACGAGACCACTAATATCGCTCAGCATGCTCCCAGTCATATCACCCACATACCCAAACTGCTTGTAGTGTTGTCATCCCTTCTTTGAATGACTAGTCTATGATGTTCGATTAGTGAGGTCCAAACTTGTATAAACTAACTTTCCACGTCCTGTGGCTTGCAGGGCCGAACATATCTTTACACGACTGGCGCCAGGCCTGGAGGTCTGGTCCAAGTTGATTGGTCCAAGTTCACCAGCGCTTTCCAAGTTCGCAACGATTCACACAATTTTCAAAAACACGATTTACTACCGGAAATGCTCCGTGTATGGTATATAATTGGTATATAATTGGTATTATTGAGATACATTTGGGGTGATTTCTTGGGAACATGTTGCTAAATCTTCCAGCTGCATGTCGCAGGGAAAATCAGCGCCAACCATCATCTGGCCTTAGGTCGCCTGAAGCATGGCTTCACTTCGACATCCAAAAACGAAACGAAACTGAGCTTAAAAGAAAACATCATTAAAATTTGATCAATGGCCATTGCAGGTACCTCAAAATTGCGATCTACAGGATCTACCATTAATATAAGATAATATAAGCCAATTTTCTGTGTGGCCCAAGGGAATATATATCCCAATTTGGACATTTTTGGCAGGTCTCAGCAGGGCTGGACCGGACCTCCCTCGGACCTGTCCCCAGGTTCCATCAGGTTCCCGGGCTTCAGAAGTGCCAAGTTGGCCTCCGGGTCGAAGAAGTCTTGCTCCAACTGGTCCTCTGAAATCCCAAAAAATCAGAGCAGAAGCTTTTTGGAACTCTAGGAACTGCTTAGTTCAGTGGGGTTATAACATATAAAACTCTTATTTTTTTGAGTGGAATATAAGATGATCCTCCAAGTACAGACTCAAAAGAACTGACATGTCAGATACCGAGTACCAAAGAGTGCTTGCTAAAAATATGGTTCTGAAGAATCTACAAAGAATACCCATCCAGTCATAAATGTGTGCTGGTTTACGTTCATCCAACTGTGGATCTAGCTTGTCAACCAACTTAGCTAGGGGCCCCTCTTTTACATGTTCCATTGCTGATTAATTGCCAAAGGTTACTTGCCGACTGGGCATAACTTGTGTAACAATTCTAGCAAATCCTACGTCCGTGGCCAACGATGGCAATAGAGGAAAATTGACTTTCCCGGTGGCTCACATGGGTAAGTTGGTATATAACCCCATCTAATTATTGATATAATATATCGCATCATATCGCACATAAACCCCAAACAGTACTTGAAGCTATTGACACCAACTCAGATAAGTATGGGTCTCCAATCACATGGCTAACTAGATTCTGGGCTATCTCCTCATGATACCCCCATTTTTGCTCCCCATTTTTGTAGCAACCCTCCGTCCGTTCTCTGCTGGCCGTCCTCTAAGTGTTTCTCGAGATCCGGAATGATGTCGTGCTTGTATCGGCCACCACCCCTGCACCAGGATCACCTCTAAATAGCATACCCTCCGGCAAAGGTGGCGGAAAAACCACCATTTCAGTAGATAATTTTCCCAAACCTTCCATTGAGTTCGCGGATTTCTCATTGCCGCATTTGACTGCAGGAGGGTATATTGAACAAATGCAGCTTTAAGATTTCCAAAACAAATTACAGAGAAGGGCGTTTACCTTTTATGTGGTAATCAGCGCATTATTCTACCCTGGGAGTTTTACAACTTTAATTTGGTATTTCTGCATGGCCAATCTTCGATACACAAATTATCTTTCGCCAGTTGGTCAGTACTGAAACCTTGGCAAACCTATGACTGCTTAGTGATTTTAACTTATCCTATCCATCCCAAGTAACGCTTTTTCACAAAATAAGGTAAATAGTTGAAACCAACCATACACTGTCATACACTATTTATATCTGGTTGGTGGTTTCAACCCCTCTGAAAAATGATGGAGTTCGTAAGTTGGGATGATGAAATTCCAATATATGGAAAAATAAAAAAACTGTATAGAAATGTTTGAAACCACCAACCAGATATTAGTATAACTCTACCTATGCTTTCCTCATCATTTCGAGGTCTTCAAGAGAAAATCGGCACCAGAATTCCAGGCGCCTCAACAACTTGGCGATCTCCGGACGGCTCCTAGGAGACGTCTCATGGGAAAAGCATAGGAAAACCATACGACTGGTGGTGAACTAGCCAGGGGATGGTTTTTGTGGGTTTTTGTGGGTTAGTTCACCCCAGTTGTTTGAGTGGATTAACCCTACAAAAATCACATAAAAAGAACCAGGGATATAACCTACTTAGTGGGATGAGCCACCAAGTAGCCTCCAGGAAATTTTTGGAAAATCGATGGAATAGCTATATGGAAAATGGATAAAACATGGGACATAATTCTCTATTAAACTAACAGTGGCGAAATGTGACATGGACACAAATGGTTCGTTTATACATTATTTACCAAATTTGAATATGGTGAATTCCATGGAAAAACTGTAAGATTGCCAGAGGGTATATCACACATATCAAATTTGTACTATATCAATGGGAGAACATAAAGACACAATAATAATGCATTCATTTTCTCCATTTACCAATCCACTCAACAATGGTTCGAAGCTACTTTCAAGGATTCCTTTCCACTAAACAGTGGCTATTTTCAGGGTCTATATTTTCCGACTATCTTCATCTATCTTCCAAATGAGGGATTTTGACACCGGAAACGAATAAACAACTGGGATTGATAATCTAGATTGGAAAATCATTACATTCATTATATAGTGGTTTCCTGCAGGGGTACCCCCAGTTATCATCCAAGTCATTGGACCACTTTCGTATTGAAAGCTACGGCTATCCCGGCTATCCCGGCTATCCCAACCAGGATGGAACTGATGGAACTCCCCAGAAACTATGCCCTATGGATCCAGCCATACCTTTTTTCTTAGGAAGCTGGGGGGTCGAGGCCGTACCTTAGGAAGGAGGTCTTGTAAATTCCGGGATGGTGGGATGGTCAGTAAGGTGATGGGATTATCCAACTCAACCTTTTTGTCATGAGATCATGATCATGATATTAATCGTGATTATATAGTTATATGATGTTATATGACACCCATGAAAAAACCACGATTAGCCAATGTGAAAACAATTGCTAACCATGATTTTATGAAAACCACTATGAAAACCACAAAACATATTGGATTCTGGCTTCAAAGGACCATTGTTGAGCCTGTTTAAGGCCCGTCCCCAGTCATTTGCCACCGGAACCGGCACACCAAGTGCAGTCGAAGCGGCATGGCGAAACAAGGCCTTGGTAGCCAATTAGTAGGACAGCAGGATATTTTATCTTTTGTTGCAATTATGTTCATTTTATTGTATATATAACTAACCATATGTATATATATATATATATACATGATTATACATGTATACACCCAACAGTTCATGGAATTAGAGAAATATTAAAACTAAACATACTCATAGAATCTCTGGCAGATTCTCGTTTCATAGTGGTTTGTACAGACTCAGACTCACCGCGTTGCAGAAATTACCCATCAATTCTGGCCAATCATTAGCCAAATACGTGCTTTCATAAAGTGGTACCCCCAAATCATCCAAGTTATACAATAATATTGAATTAATATTGAAACAACCATGAGTAAATTATCGAATATTATCGATATGCTCATGTTGGAAAATACATGAACATACCCTAATTGGTTCATTCTTTTGGTAACCAAACACAATTTCTGATAGCTTAAATCCAATAACTTATTGGTAAACTCACAATTTTTGTTGATAACATGACTCTTTACTCAGGTACGTCCGCCCTCCCGGTGTCACCCGTCGGATGTCAGGATGTCAAGACATCTGGGCAGCTGACGCCGTCTTTTCGGCGGGCACGCCGACAAAATTGGCTGACGGTACTGGAGCCCAAATCACAGCAGGTCGTGAAACCTACCAATAAGCGGCTGACGCTTATTATCTTCATGAGGTTTTAAAAGTGACTGATCCCATATGCGAACCATGGTGCTGGTATATTTACCATTATTTACCTACATTTGGGTCATTGATGGGGTAAATGTTGGTAAATATTCCAGCACCATGGAGCATATGGGGATGATAGATTTCTGTTGGTAAAGACCCATTCACGTGGTGTGTAGATGTTTCTGGCCCCCTAACGATAGCGTTCAGTTGGTGCAACTGCAATAACGTGGCTCAGGGTCACCATCACCAAACTCATAAGTGGCGGACCCCACCTACCAGCATGGCTGACACCTCATAAAGTCTTTGGTCGGTTCCTAAAGGGTTGTAAACTACTGATCATGGTATTGCCTACTTAGCCTATATCTGAGATATTTCGCAACATCTACCTCAAGAATGGCACAATGTAGTGGTATGCAAATGTACCCACTGCCAGGAAGTATATCTTAGAGGCCCCTCCTTTAACCAAAGTGTGTGTTAAACAAGATGTTTGTTCAAGCATTTTCAAAGGGTGATTTGAAGGTCCACCTTGATATGTTGGTAAACTAACTATTAGTCCCAATTGCACTATATAGATTACTGTATACTAGAGGCACATGTTGGATTATTGTTTGTTTACTGTGTTGTTGTTGTGGTTGTGGTTGTGGTTGTGGTTGTGGTTGTGGTTCTGGTTGTGGTTGTGTTTGTTGTTGTGGATGTTGTTGTTGCTGTTGTTGTTGTTGCTGCTGTTGTTGTTGTTGTTGTTGTTGGTGTTGTTGTTGCTGTTGCTGTTGCTGTTGCTGTTGCTGCTGTTGTTGTTGTTGTTGTTGGTTGTTGTTGTTGGTTGTTGTTGTTGTTGTTGTTGTTGGTGTTGTTGTTGTTGTTGTTGTTGTTGTTGTTGTTGTTTTTGTTGTTGTTGTTGGTTGTTGGTTGTTGTTGTTGTTGTCGTTGTGGTTGTTGTGGTTGTTGTTGTTGTTGTTGTTGTTGTTGTTGTTGTTTTTAAGGCTGCAGTACCATTTCTATAGGTAGTTGCCGTACATCCCAACTGCTGGTTGAGGGAACCATCGCAGTATACAAGTCAAGTGCTCTTGTTCTGCCAAGTAGTATGGAAAACTACAAAAATACCTTCAGCTAACCTATACCGCAAGAATAGGTACACCTAATGATATTAGTTACGAAAATCATGAAGAGTAAACGGAGTAAATACCATTTATACCCATCTAATCCCATTTATATGGATGCTTCCAATCCATGGGGCTACCCCTAAATCATCCATTTTAGATTTGGATTTTCCATAAACCAACGGGCGAGGGATCCCCCATAGGGAACCCCCCATGGGGAAAGGCTTCGGGGCGACCCTGTGGCTGGTACCGGTCGCCATTGGTGATCTTCAGGACAAAATATCCTCAGCTCAAGCGGCTTACCACAATGTGGGGCCCCCAAACGTTATAAATTGGTTTATAACCACCATTAAGTATGGATATATCTACAATAAATCACAGTTATTGAAGTTATTGGCACCAACTTAGCTAACGAACTGGGGCACCACATTGCAGGTGGTTTGCTTTTCAGTCCTGCGAAAATGGATGGGGCCCCCCGGAAACGAGCGATAAACGCTCGCGTTTCTCGCGTTCAGTTGAGATATGGCTGTGGCTGAATGAGATATGGTTTATGGTAGATATAACGAACTAGATAACTATACTTTGGATATTTAACATAGCCATGGAAAATCATCATTTTTAATAGGTAAACCATCTATTTCTATGGGCCATTTTCCATGGCTATGTTAAATAACGAGAGGGTCTACTTAATGGGGGTTATAAACCAACTTATAACTGGGGATCCCCTCATGTAGATCAATGGCCAACGGGAACCGATTTATTGGAGGTACCTACCATATATTTCAGGCTTATATATAAGGCCTATGTTTCAGGGAATACCCCACAATATATGGTCTTATATGGTACAGTACCTCCATTTTAGGATCCTGGAAACTAGAAGTCCCAATTCTTCAGCAAGAAATGATAAATCATCTACTTGGTCACCAAGGCTTGTGGTAAACCTAAGAATAAACTACTTCAAAAGTCATTACTTTGTATATAGAAAAAAACGATTCCCTAATGGTAGGCCTACTGTTGGTTTCCTGCATGAATCCAAACACATGGCTATATAATGGCTATAAATCTATCCATAAACAAAGTTTTGGAGTGTAGCCTCTGACAAAATACTTCATCTGCATACAGTTTGGATCCGAAATAGTGGTATATTCTCCAAAATCCCATAAATCCGATCATGATCATGGTTTATCAGTATGTTGTGCATTAAGATTGCCACACATGGGGGTGACTTACCAAAATGGGCAGAATGGGGATCGATGATTGATGACAAATAAGTTGTTTTACATCTCTATATATAACTGTCTTCACACTCAATCAGCAAACAGAACGTGGGGGTGGTAAGATTATGCACACTCCTTTTCATGTCAACAAAAAATACACATTTGCTGTAGTATATTATATCTAATATATATATATATATATATATTAAAAAAGGATACTGTATGTACTGTAAGCACTTTAGATTCCCCAAATTTTTGGGAAGTGCTTGGGGAAAGGGCAAATAAGAGGAACATGTTCGACACCATCTTCAAACAACAGTACAGTCATGTTTCATAATCACAATCTTTAAATATCATGCTAATGACGGCCAAATATAACATTATCAATCCAAGATATCGTGATTATATTCAGGATGGCAAAAGAGACGACAACATAGGAACAATTGTAGTCATGATCATTGTATATCAATATTCATCAGTACCTCTCATATAATAATCTATAATGATCCCTTCCCCCCTTGTCAAATAGCACCCAGCCGCGAATTTCCTATGGTGACATGCATTGGATCGCATGACTGTCAAGTGGCTACTCGAGTCAACCACTCTTTCCACCTGCCACGGATGCAAGTGGTCGGGATCGCGACAGCGACTAGACGGCAGAGTCGCAAAGACTCGGGTTGTTCAAAAATGGGGCACCACTCGGTTGTACACAGCGTCTTTTCCTAGTTGACAAATACGCACGTTTCGGGTATATTGTATATAATATATTATATATATGTATATATGTTCAGACACACACACAATGCACCCACATCCAATTGATTTGCCATTGTGTCCCCACAGTTCATGAACTACTCAACTACAATAGTCATGTCTGTGTATGTGCCTGACAAACCCACACGAAACACCGTCAAAAACCTGTGAGATAAGTCAGATAAGCTGAACAACAACAGTTCAAACATTTTGCACTTGAGATTTTGACTCTCGCCCTGAGGTGATATTGCAGGAAAATTTCAGATAATCAGTATTGCTTGTTGACATGATCATGACTATCTTGTTGCCCCCAAATTGCTCAACACGGTCAGTTTTGGGAGTGTAAGGAGCTGCAATGGTCACCCTTTTGGTTAGTAAAAGTCTCAACTGTCGTAGGTTGAAATAGTTTTCTCAGCCTCAACCATCAAACCCTGCTCCCAAGTTCCCCGGTCCAAAACATGCCACAGCTGGGCGTAACTGTTGTAGTCCCCACCAGGCATGGCGCATTGAGCGAACAGGTTCCTTGCAGGGCCAATAAAACAGCCCTGGAACAAACAAGTTCTGTTTCTTCAGGCTCTTTGGGTGCTGGAGTTAAGTCACCACCATTTGCAAAAAATCACAACCACCCCATGTGTGTGTTTACATGCGATTAGCTTACAAGGGTCACCCCCATTGTAAAATAAGTCACCCTGAAAACATGACATCTGCTTGGGGACCATGTAGTGAATCCCACGGGATTTGCCTCAGGGAACTTAAAAAAAACACTATCCCTATTCCAAGTGCAACGGTAAAAACAACATCTTCAGCAAGTCGTAAAGTTGCTGCACAAACAAGGACAGTGGGGATAGGGCTAACCCAGAATCAAGGCTTTGCTTGGTTGGTTGGTGGTGGTCAAGCCATCCCAAAAACCGCCAGTGCAGCTACCTGGCTGTCTGAGGCAGGCTGTCTGAGGCTGGCCTATGCTGTTATGTCTTGTGTGCACCTGCCAAACACATATCTGGATTTGCCCCAGTCGTCGCGGTCAACGTGGTAGAAATGTGTTATGAAAAATCATTGCTGCATGGCTTCCAGCACCAGAAACAAATTTTAGAAACAGGTTGTACCTTGAGATGGCCGGGTCACCGAGCTTAAGACAGGCGTTCATAGCTCTAGTTGTGCTTGTATCGTATACATATATATATATATTATGAACAAATTGGATGGATCACATACCAGCTGACACAACTTCATGTTTACTGGACAATACGATGCGATTTATGGCTGAGGATTTCTTACTTATTAGTCATGTGCACGGCAACCCCTGTTAATACACGAACTCTCAATTGATTTCTTTGACTCATCTGATTTCCATCCGAAACAACATCAATTCAAGTCTATCACAAGAAAATCAAAAACATATGTGTTATATAAATACTCTTGCATAATGTACAATGACACTCAATATATATATATATATATAACATATTCATAAATCTTACATTATATTATATTCATCATTATTTATATGTACACAATTCTACACAATTCTACACAAACACACACTAGAACTATAAGCCCTTCGTTTCAAGCCAGCTCCCTCCGGGGGCCCAGACCCGCCGCCCTCAAGGAGTTTAATGGAGAGATCTTTGCCCTTCCCAGCGATCCTGGTGGAAATGGATCTGTGTTACCCTCTGGTAATGACTAACGTAGCTATGGAAAATCAATGAAATCACCATGTTTTAATGGGAAAATCAACGAACTTTTTATGGCCATGTTCAAAGTCGCAAAGTGTTTGTTTACCAGAGGGTAACATAAGATGGTGAATCAATGGTGAATGAATGGTGATTTATAGGGATATAAATGGGATTGACCAATAGTAATGTCATAATGTAACAGTTCGCTATTGAAGCCATGGCCCATTTGGTTAGTTGATTTACCGAACTACAAAATGGTGATTTTTCATAGCGAACTGTTAGTTTACCAGAGGGTAATTCATGTTAAGTCCATCAGTTGATTTTTGAGATGTTTGGGAGAATAGTTTTTGTATTTTGACCATATCCATGCATTTACCACAAGAAATAGGGTTTGATTTGGTGTAGCATTCTTTTTTTGGGAGCTATATGTTTCATGGATTTTCATGGAATATCCACGGTGCCAGAAATAAACATAGAAGATACACAAGAATAAAGGATACGAGTACCTTGTCCTATTCTGAAAATGTGTGGAGAATAAGCTGGAAGGATTGATCAAGGGCAGAATCCCTATGAAAACCGTGTTGAAGAAACAGTTTGTCAAGTCCAATGGGGATATGTTTTTCTGTATCCACGAATATTGGTTTGGATAGAAAGTTAGTAGGTGGAGACAGGTGGTGTGCAACCTATGTTTCTTGACAGCTGAAAGATGCAGTTAGAATATGTCCAAGTAAACATGTCTCATTGACACGACTCAAGAATCCCATTCAAAAAGTCTCATCATTTTCCAACTCAATTCAATCTACCTTGATCCTCAGGACGATGAGCTACTCGTCAACATGAAATAAAGCCAGTGCAATTCATTAAACATCAATGCCTACTGCTTGGTGCATCTCCCGGTATATGATAAGTCATAAACCCAGTCATATCAGGACCAACCCTGCGTGTCCGACAAGGGATGAACTGGGGAGAACTAGCCAACTTATTTACCGCAGTGCAATTCGATCTGTGAATGAACAATCAGCCACTTAGTTCGATGATTATTCTATAATGTCCCACAGAAAGGCCCCCCCCAATGGGTAATTAAGTTAGATTCGAAGAAGGCTAACTGGGATTTATGGTGGATATATTAACAATGGTCTTGGGCTATAAACCAACTTACAACTAGATGGCCCCTTCCTGATGTCAAATTTTCAGCGTCAATCCCGGAGTTGCCATTTTTTGTGTCCCAAAATTTATCCCCATCAAGTCCCAGCCGCTGATCATATCACCATGTTCCTAGTGAATACCCTCTGGTAAACTAACATAACTATGGAAAATCACCATTTTTCATGGGAAAATCCACTATAAATGGTGATTTACCATAGTTATGTTAGTTTTCCAGAGGGTAATCCCTATGAATATGAATCACAATTGTCCAAATACTTCGCGCAAATAATTGATTGTCTATGATTGTCTCGTTTATTAAGTGATTTTTTGGACAATCACGAGACCACGGAGATAAAATCATCCATAAAAAAAATGACTATCATGTTATTTATACCAATGATATCACCGAAGACTCTCCCGGCTATCCGACTCCACCTGAGCCGCCCTCGCCAAATGCATTTCCTCGGTCGAAGACGGGGCATGGCGCATGGCATTGGCGTTATCTGGCTGAATAACCTGGAGTACCTTCAGACAAGCATTATCACGTTATTGAAATTGTTGTTTATTTCTCAACAAAATCGCAATTTAACACTATTTTACAGTTATATAATACTGCAGTAGTAATGATGATCATTGATCATAGTAGAAACGGGTATTTCCTGACAAACAGAGGTGCCCACAGAAGATGACAAACTTAGCATGTCTTAGTATTGCAACAACCATAGGGGTTAGCATAGATCCCCCAATTTAAGAAAGAGTTTCTGTTCGGATAGTCCTGCGCACACACTCTACTCTGGGAAGTTAGCCCTACAAAACCATTTGCTAACTTAAAGATGGGTGTTTCACTACAAAACCATGGGTTGAGCTGCTAAAATATTCCCATAATTGTGCAGTTCAATCTTCCATAATCTCCCAAATTGATGGTTCAACATACTGTAGATATTATTCCAAAGATCTTAATCTTAAACAAGTCCGTGAGTCCGTGAGTCACGCGCTGCATGCATCTGCAAATAGCCGTTGTTCACAAAACAAAACATCTTGCAATGATGTGCCAATCGTTAGCACTGTCATTTTCGGACGCAAGCAGTTGAAAACATGTTTTAATGAATGCTCGCCGATGTCATCAAAAATGACTGGCTGGGAAATCCACTAAAAAAAATATCAGGAAAGTCGGGAAATCATCATGGAGCACAATGTTTTTTTTCAGCAATCCATGTTTTATTACCAGAAGGTAATTTAATGATTGCAGCATGATATTCCTTGCAACAACTCAGAAACAATTGAGGGAAACTGCGGTTGGATCTGAATCATGGGTGACCAAATCCAATGTTTTTGTGAGACACAATCACAATTGATGACCGCAGTTGAACAAACTTGCCTATCATTGTTTCGTTGAATCATGTTGAATCCACATGTTTGTTGAGGCGTTTGATCCCATTTGTGGTTAGTCATATGGATTTGTCTGCAAATAGGGTTTCCCAAAAATCCACTTGTTTATCAATATTTCTCATAATTTCCTCTGTGAACGTGTAATTTTTGGGGTGCCCTCTGGTAATTTAACATAGCTATTGAAAATCACCATGTTTAAAAGGTAAATAGTTAAATTACCAGAGGGTATACCCCATGTTCAGACACACCATAGGCTCATAGGTATTAAGCTGGTTAGTTGCATCCCATGAAATATCCCACTAGTTATCACATGGACGGTCCCCCAGTTACCACATTTGTTTCTGATGTTTTTCACATACCTAAATGTCTTGCTACTTAAATCCAACATCAAATCCCCATCAAATTACCATAGAAATTCTAGCTCTATCCCCATGATTTCCAGTGATATTCCCTTTATTTCTACGGGAACTTGTATTTCAAAAACGACCTCCTGGGCCGGTCTGGCCCGCCCAAAAATATTTAAATGTCACCGTTTTCTTTACTCAGGATATACTAATGGGTTATTAATACCCCCTATATAACCCAAATTCCAATGGGAAAGCTTCAGCTTCACTATCTGGTTGGTGGTTTTAACCATCTTTAAAAATGATGGAGTTCGTCAATGGGTTTCGGATGACATCCTATATATGAAATGGAACATCATCCAGTCATGTTTGAAACCACCAACCAGATATAAATATTTGTTCCAATTATTAACCATTATTAACCATAAATTAACCATTATTAACCATATGAAATGGAAAATAAAAGTCATGTTAAAACCACCAACCAGCTATGGTATATAGGGGATATATCTCCCCAGGATTCCCATCGGAGTCGAGCGGCTTCCAGTCGTCCGCCTTGTGTCCCGTGGAGGACGAGGCCGGTGGGATCTGATAAACCTCGGTGGATCCAGGACTGGGGCAGATCGTTTCTAAGTAATATGTATATATATATATATAACACATATAACATATATAACATATGTATATATATATATATATGTAAATATATTTTAATATATATATAGTTTTACGTGTATATATATATATATATACACCGTATGGAGTATATGAATCAAATAGATACATGTTGTTTGTACAATATGTTTCTAAATAAGATACCCAAGATAGCGTTCAGTTGAGATATGGCTGTGGCTGAATTCTATGGTTTATGGTTTATGATAGATATAAGGAACTAGTTCATGGGGATTATATATAAATATATTATATAAAGCAACAAACATCACTGGGGGGCACCATCCTGTATCTATTTGGTGGCTCATTCCACTTAGATTATATCCCACATATAACTAGGTTTATAACCTACAAAGTGGGATGAGCCATCAAGTGTGTAATATATCTATTTATATGTCTATCCTTTTAGGATCTGATTATAATATGTATATCTTTATTTGTAGATATGATATCCTCATATATAGGTAGATATATCTATTTGATTTTATTTGTTTCTTAAACTCGTATCTATCTACTCTATCCACCCATATCCATCAAAAATCATCAAAACTGATTTATCCTATCCAAGCCCCATCCATTCAGCATTCAAGATATTCAAGTAAAGATGCACCAACATGGCACCAACATCACCGTCTCCTCTCCGTCTCCGACTCTTTTCTGAGTCATCCGACCAGCACCTCGCGCTTGTTCAAAAGCGTGTACTCGAGGTCATCGTCTCAGCATGGGATGCCGAGAAAGACGAGGATTGAAAAAGGACTATGTTAGCTATGTTTGTTTATAACTATGGCTAGGGCCCGGCTAGGGATCATAGTTAATTTTCAACTAGCTAAGGGGGGTATAATATGTTTTAAACATGTGTAAACCATAAACCAACAAAAACATAAATGGGGGCAAACCATCTTGTCGAAAAAAACAGAGGAGATCCACAATAAACATCAATAAACTAAATACGATGGAAAACCATCATGGACCATAGAACCAACATGTTACAACTAGCCATGGGGATAAATAGTGACATAATGTGGGATCGACAGTGCCATCATCGCAAAAAGGGATAGGATCAATGTGGATCCAACAGTGATATCGAACCCATTGACCAAAATGATCAAGGTGGTGATTCATATAGTTAGCTAAGTTGGTTTATAACTTTATAAATAGGTTATATAATTAAGTAACACAACTGTGGTTGGGTTCTTTAAGCAGCAAAACATTTCACTGGAGGGGGCAGGAACTTGGTGGCTGGGAAAACCATCGAACTAAATGGCATTAAATGGCTATACATCTGGATAAATTGTAATAATTCACTCACCTGAATAGTTCGGCCATATTGGGATGATTCCTGTTATTAACCATGATTTAAATGGCTATACATCTATGAATTCAAGTTGCTTTAAGACCCCTTGTGGAAGTGTTCGACCTCTTGCGCAACGTCCTTTTGGGGGGAACCTCAAGAGGGTTGTGTCAAATGTGGCGATAGCTTAAAATGTGTGATTGTGATGCCGAATTGCAGGGAAATGAACATAAACTTCTTCCTTAGTGTCATGTCTGTAGCCACAGGGTCTGATCGGGTTTTTACCACCAGTCAGTACGTGAGCAAATGAAATATACCTCTTAAGTATGGAGGGGTGCTGGGTGTGGCCTATGACTTCAACATAGCGCCCGATGAGCAATTTCAGTACCAGGTTTCAAGCGATTTTGTAAAAACACAATATGGGACAGGGATTACTAGCTACCCTCTGGTAATCAAACCTCACTTACTCGCACATCCCGCATTGATTGATTGTTTTTGCGGCTTAAAACCCCATTAAAACATCGGATGTTCAATTGCCACCTCTGATGTACTAGAGCGTATCTTCTGGTACACTAACAGTTTGCGATTGCAAATGGCCCATTTAGTTCGATGATTTACCCATTACAAATGATGATTTTCCATTGTTTTTTTGTATGTTTACCAGAGTGTTTTTTGGGGACCACCCCAGCAGCAGAACCAATGGACACTCAGGTGCGGACCATCCATCCTCTCTCAGCGTCCTTTTTTTGGACCGGGGACGGTGACCTTTTTTGGGAGCTGAAGATTTCGACATACCCTCTGGTAAACTAACATATCCATGGAAAATCACAATTTTGTATGGGTAAATCAACTATAAATGGCCATGTTCAATAGCTATGTTAAATTACCAGAGGGTACTTGCTGGGTCTCAGCAAATGAGCAAAGTGAAAGAAACCTTCTGTCATCCTAAAGGCTACTGGTTGATTCGCATTGAATTTGTTGGTTCCCATCTTGGATCATGATCATCAAATAATGTTTCAATCCCCTGGAAAAAACAAAAACAAACTACGAGGGTTTTGTGCTCCATTGTTAACTAAGTTGCTGTGTAACCAGCTTGTATAACTAGGGTTGATGATGATTACAACCGTGCTTGGATGGTAGTCACTGAAAACTATGTCTCATGACTCATATCCCCTGACCTATAAACAAGGACTTTTCGGCCGACCTGAGGTCCGGCATCTATAGTATGATTACCTATAAACATCTAGATAATTTGCCACACATGGGAAAAAACACACGGGAAAAGGATATACTAGATTCATCTAGATTCTGTATATATTATATATATATGGCATATCTAATTCCCGAACAAACGAGTTGATCTGTGTGGTTTGATATCTGGACAAATATCCAAACCTGATTGTTTGGTCCATTTTCGGATAGTTCTCCCAAGGTTGACGAGCATTTATAGTCATGAGGTCGCCTTCAAATCATGCCAATCAAAGTGGGTAGGAATACCAAAAATTAAGCTGTACTATAAGCATCTATAGGCATCTATAGGTTGCAGTATATTATGTATTTAAAAGGTCTACACTGATCTACAACAATGGGTCTCGATCCCACAAAAAAAACAAACAAAGAAGCAACGGGCCATGAAAAAGTCACAACTTGTTCCTGGCATGAAAGGACAAATAGTGAGGATTCACCAACCAAAAAGGATAATAACTCCTATATAACTAAGGTTAAATATCATTATACTCCCAGTTATAACTGTTAAGGGCTATAACTGTAAGGCAATTCCATGGTGCTTCCCCCGTCCATTCTGCCTTCCCAATCCTGCCAAGAAACGACTGCGCAACCAACCGTTCGGCTTGGGCCGGAAACTTGAGCCAAGATAAGCACCACAGCTGGAGATTCACCAGAGATACAAGTTGAGGCCCCCGTTTACGAAATCGATAAGTTGCTGACCAAGAACTCAAAAGACTATATATGGGAAATATTTCCTGATAGTTATATCCATACTTAATGGGGTTCATATACCAACTTGTGTATATATCTATATATATATATATACCAACTTAAAAAGGGGGGCATCACCTTCGAATAGTTGGCTTATAACCACATTGAATTGGACAGTACAGTAAAATCGGTAAGTAGAGTTCGTCCACTCATAATTAATTGCGGTTATAGTTTATGACCCATGCACTTACTGGGGTGAACCACCAAGTATGTAGGTTCTTCAAATTACCATAAAGGTTTGTATCAAAATGGGAAAGCTCATTTCCACTGGTGAATCATCATTGTCCCTATGAATAAAGCCATGGTATTTAATACGGGTGCACCACATTTTCAGACACCCATATGTTACCTCCAAATCGATGGAAAGTAGCATTTGGACTCTCAAGTTGGTATGTTACGGTTGCCTTACTTACGGCAAATTATATATACTGTACCTATCTCTGAAATAAGCTCTTATGTCTGAAATTAATCGAAAGACACCAACACTTAAAGCTTTGTTGGTCATAATTTTTTGTTTCTCATGAAAAATGCAGTGTTCATCGATTCATCTATATTTTGGGATAATTATACACTATCATATACTCTGGGTAAATTATACTTTTTAATATTTTTTCACTAACCTAAATCTTGCGGCCTTGGGGATGATTTCCCTCAACATCCCTTAACCATTCCTGAACCCAGATATACTCCATGTTCAGATCCGGCACTATCGGTCCCTGCGCCACCTTGACGCAAAGCCCAGCAAGTGAAGCCCAGGATCAAAAGAAGAAGCGCGGAGGGCGTGAACTCGGCAGTCTGGAAGAATCTTTGGATTCCAATGATACCGTTATGGCCCAAAAAACAGTGGGAGTATGTCATGACATATAACCAACTAGTTATAGGAGTTATAATCCTAGTTATATTTTTTTGGGGGGGCATAACTGTAGTATTCTAATTATGAAAACAATAATGATATTGATCATAAATATAAAAACTCTGAGAATAAAGGCAAAAAGAGTCCCCCAAATGATAGGTAAGTTGGCTTCCGACTGGGGCAACGATTGGTTTTATGGGGCATATAAAAAATAGGAACAATAAAGATCCTAATATTCTGTAGTTATATGTATACAGATATATATATATACTATATATATATGGATATATCGACAGAAAAATGGATGGAAAGATTGATATATGGAGAGATAGATAGCTCGATAGCATTCGATAGACTCATGGTTTTTGGGGGCATCTTGTGGGAGTACAACAGGAAACGATGCCTGCCGTGTCGCCAAAAAAAACAGAAAGGGGTGTCCTGTAGATCTTCCCGGCCAAGTCTGGAACTTGTAACTGGATCTAACTAGTTGGTGGTTGAGCCTACCCCTCTGAAAAATGATGGACGAATCGTCAGTTGGGATCATGACATTCCCAAGTGAATGGAAAGTCATAAAATTCCATGGTTCCAAAACACCAACCAGTTTTTGAACTTGTAAACATGATGAAACATAGAAATTGTAGGGCATGATTCCACCTGTAATCTTTCAGTATCATTCTCAAGGCCCGAAAAAAGACCTGGACTAGTCGTTGAGCTACCCATCCCGTGCCTGAAACAAAGTAGAACAATGGGGAGATCATGGGGCATCAATCAGAGTTTCACCCACTGATAACTCAACCTGCGTGCCAAAGAATCATAAAGAATTCTCATGGAACAATGCTCGTCCGATATATATATGTTCCCGTAAGAGGTGATGTTTGTAGCCGGGCGAAGAAATAATCAGATGGGAAGCGCATACAGGGGGTCGAGCGAGTCCTGCCGAAGTTGAGATTGTTCACTGACGCCAACGCGTTTCCCTTCGGAGATGCTATAGTCTTTCGTGTCATCTGCAATGAAGTCACCATGGCACAATTGCGCTTGTTTGGGCGACGATGTCAGTAGTGAGTTGCTTTTGGCATTTTAAGGTTTCTGCTATAAGATACTACATCGTAATGCTTCGGTGAAACGCTATGTCTTGCTGCACTCGCCATAAGATTTGGGTAGGAACTGTTTTGTGTTTCTCGGTTCTCGCCGCGAATGTTTCATCGATGAGGTCTTGCAAGTTGAAGCAGCTATCCGAGGCAATGGCTCTGGCAAAAAGTATTGATTGGCCTCTATATAGACTGGTTGGTGGTTTCAATCCCTCTGAAAAATATGAGTTCGTCAGTTGGGATGATTATTCCCAATGGAAAGTCATAAAATTCATGTTCCAAACCACCAACCAGTAGAGAGAATTGCGCCGTGCTGTGTCCACCCTGTCCGGCTGATCGGCATTTCATCCACCCGCAGTGGCACCATATCATGGCCGACTCCGTTCCGGTGTCGAAGTAGACACATGGAAACCCCAAATCCAATGGTGCATCATGATTTTCCCAATTCAATGGCCATTTGCAGTATATACAGTATGTACCGTTATCTACCCAGTTTTCAGACACATGTTTTGACTATTTTGTTGAAATCACTGGAAAAATCTACCAGGCTTCTCTCTCGGTGGGCTCCCGACACTTTGATTTCAATATTGTCAATGGAATATTGTCAATGGAATATCGTGCAAATTCAACTAAGTAATGCTAGTGTCCCATTAAAGACTCTAGCAATCTAGGAAAAAACAACAAACATATGAATGTTCCATTATTGTTCCTCTTAAACAAATTATGTCAGCAAAGTCATGACTCTTTACCAGTTAGAAGTCAGTTCTGATCCCATGTATGGTTCAGGATGAGCCCATAACCATTTATAAAGTCAGAAAGTCACCCCATAAAAATGGATTGATACTTATGGTTCATGATAAACCTATTCATAACCATACAAATAATAGAAAAACATGGTTTTCTAGGGCTTTAACTGCCATGGCAGGTTGGAATGCCACCGATACTCATAGATTTTCACTTCCCACGAGGGAACTGGGCCAAAGTGCCGTAGAGACAGCCGTCTTGGGCAATGCACCGCCAAGCTGCACCGCCTGCGTCAAGTGGGAATTCGATAGGGAGGCATATATGGCAACCCCCAAAACAAAGGAGAGAAAGGTCATTTAGCACCATTTTAGTAAGATTTTAAATACTTTTATAATGTTATGCATTTTTTTGGCGGTTACCGGAACTATAATGACTATAACGGGCATTAAGGTGGAGGGGTTAATAGCTGGATGTATCCCTGGCAAATGCAGTTGGCTATGTATCCATTCAAGGAATATACTATAGGCACCAACTTAAGTGTAGATTGTACATAGCTATGACTACAGGGCTGTGAGTCAAATCTTGGTATCCTACTGTACATATCAAAATCGTTGGTAAACG
>Ga0126342_10000622_pt1:37500-41089 | contig 41089 bp, 26 predicted proteins | sample Cyp1metagenome_FD_92528 | JGI IMG/M metagenome (GOLD analysis project Ga0126342, IMG submission 92528) | Coral microbial communities from Lord Howe Island, Old Settlement Bay, Australia - Cyphastrea 1 metagenome | ecosystem: Host-associated > Invertebrates > Cnidaria > Coral ...
TCTCTGACTCTGCTCATCTCTGCTTTTCATCTGTCCATATTGTCGGAAGTTTGACTTCAAAACTTCATTCGACTACTGATATTTTACGGCAAATTCAAGGGATTGGTGGAAGATTTTTTGACATTAACATCTTCACCGTGTTTCACCAAGAAACAAGCTTCCTCTGGATCTCCCCTCCCAATTTCGACCCAGTTGGTGATTCAACCCCGAAAAAAACGATGAATGCGTCCACCCTGCCATATATATATATAAAGATGGAGAAAATAAGAACATGACTGAAAGAACAAACGAGAATCAGGTAAACTGCGTTTTTTTCTAAATACCATCTGCTAATTCAACATAGCTATGGAAAATAACCCATTAAAAACAAACTCACCCTAATTCTCGCTTTCACCATCTTGAACCATCATTTCAGATGCTGTTGAACAAGACCTCAACAAAATGAACGCACAGAAGCGTTCAAACTAGCACTTTTTGTGGAAAGCATCATTCTTCCGCGCAGAAAGGGTGACCCATGGGTCTGAACAACAGTGTACCCTATCCTTTGGTTTATCATTCTTCACCAGCTTATCAGTCCTAAACGGACGGTAGACCCAACCGTTGCCCTTTGCAAAATGTTTGGGGAACATTTTCCAAAAATCCCACATTTCCATACTATCCATATAATCTATCCCATGGGATAGACCACAGTTATGTGTGTTGGTTTATCGGGGCCCCATCTAAATACCCTCTGGTAATTTAACAGTTTGCTACTGAAAGTGGCCCATTTATAGTTGATTTACCCATTAATAATGATGATGTTCCATAGTCATGTTAGTTTACCAAAGGGTAAAACTATTTGCGTATCATCTACTATTGTCATAACATAATCATGTTCACCAACTGAACGCTAACGATCTGGGGCCCATTGTTACTATTATATATGTTCTTATGTCTGTTCCCATTAATAGTTGTTAACTCCCCATTATGGCTAAGCCATTATATGGGGATTTCCATAAATAGAGCTACCCCCAAATCATCCATTTTAATAAGAATTTCCAATTCAAACCATCCACTTTGGAGTATCCCCTTTTGTGGAAACCTCCATATGCATGACTGCAAATATCCCAGAAAGGGGTGATAAATGGGGTTTAAACTGACCTATTACTGACCTTATACTGGTATAATGGATATTAAAGACCTATATTTTCATCTGGTGTTAAATATCATTTCATGGATAAATGGGATAAATACATCTGGAATCCATCTGACCTATTGTTGTGTAAATATCGACGTAAATCCTGGCACCGACGCTCTGAGCACAAGGAGCTAATGACAGACCACTGCGAAGGCACGGCCTTCGCAAAGCTAAGCGATGTCACCAAGGAGCGATCAGCAACGTTGAACATGGAGAAACAACGAAAAAGGGTGGATTTCACTCACCAAAATTTACTTTGAGAGATGTGAAATCCGAAGTTCCGATGGATTCCACATGGATTTTTTGCAGTTATGGCCCGAACTACCAGTTACAGAAATAGGTCAGTTATAACACCAAGTATAACATTTTATAACAATTTATCACTGGTATAAGGCTTTAACTGTGGGGCTTATAGATCACCCCAGGTCCTGGGGGATCAGGGCTAGGATGGCAAATGGAAAAATTGACAAAGAACCAGCCCCGGGAAAGATAGGAAACATAAAGTCCCAGGAAAGTAGTGATAAATATTACTTGTTCTATCTATTTTGGGGGGTTACTATAGATGGATGTGAACAAACTATCATGTGGTTGAGTTTGTTCTATCCCGTGGCTACAACTCGATCCGTGGCTGCAACGAAAACAGATGAAAACACCTAGCCGCTCCGGAGCGCTGCCTCACCAGTGGATAGAAATGGCTGTGACAGTTATGGCCCTTGACAGTATAGATGGGATGAACTAACTCCTAAAACTAAGATTGTATATCATTATAATCCCAGTTACCATCTGGTTATTTGACATAGCCATGGAAAATCACCATTTTTAATAGGTAAACCTCTATAAATGGGCCATTTTCCATGGCTATGCTAGTAATAACCAGAGGGTATAATTCTTAAGGTCTATAACTGCAACAAGGATGGTAAGTGGTTTTGATCCCATCGCCACAATGAGGTCCTTTCGTTCGGGGAGTGGTCATCCCCAGGAACCAAGTTGCAAGACCTTAAGGGGTGCAGTTGGGAGTACTACTGGATGGAGGTATAACCATGCTACTAACCACCATACTGGGATATAACCCAACTATGGTTGTACAGTTACACTGTTATCCACAAAATTCTGATGTTCGAAACTCTTTGGTGTATCCTATATTTTTGGAAGACCGCACATATTATAAGGATGTGTTTGAACATAACTTGTTTAATGGTAGCACACTACAACCAATCAAAGATCAGGACGGGCATGACACTCCCATACTTTTTGTGGTTGGTTGGCTGATGGGTGATGAGGGTTCACATTCATTCAACAGTTCAGAAACCGCAACACCAATCCCTGGAAAAGCGGCGCGCTAGTTAGTGAAAATCTTTCACAAACGATATAATATATACATACATATATATATACATATATATATATATTTGTATACATATATATATATATATATATTCTTTACATAATATATATATTGTATATATATATTATATATATATGTATATGGTTCTGTATATGATTATATGTGTTGGGATGATTCCCGCAGTGTTTACACCATTAGACTGAAAGGATCTGAAAGGATGTTTCACCCGTGGAAAATAAATGGACCCCTGATGGGTTTGGTACACCATTTGGAGGTTTCCCAAAATCATGTGGTTACCCCCAAATCATCCAAGTCATTATACCACATTACCCCATGACTGAGTATTGAAAGTACTCAGTAAACCCATGCTGACTTGGGAGTCCCTCGTCTTAAGAAACCCACATTTACATCAATCTGTCTAAAAGGGCTTTGTCTATCGACCAACACCAACCAGTCGGAAAAGGATATTGCAGGCGCAGCGATTCCTTTGCGGGTCATTCTGCTACATGTGAGCAGCGGCAAAAAACTGGTGTCACGAACTGGTCTTTTTGGTTGGTTTATAGGTGTAGCAATAGTGGATTGCAATGGCCACCCTTTTCAGTAGGACTCCATAGAACTCGAATTCTATACAACAAAAAAACAATAGGATTTAAATTTCTGACGCTGCTCAACAAGGGCAATAGAGCTAAAAATGGCTAGAAATATTGGAGCTGCAGCTGAATTGCAGAGCTGTCGCCACCGAAACCTGGAGCACCCCAGGTAACGACTGACTTATCAGCCAAGATCGCGGCGAATGCAGTCCCAGCGCTACTGCTCTCAACATGTTCCACATGTTTGAGCTGATCTTGAACTGCAGAACTGTCACCACCAGAGATCGGATGGCCCCAGGTAATGACGGATCCATCTGCTAAGATAGCAGCAAAAGCCGTTCCTGTGGCCTGAATCTGCTGGACATTCTTGAGCTGATCTTGAACTGCAGAGCTGTCACCACCAGAGTTTGCATGGCCCCAGGTAACGACGGATCCATCTGCTAAGATGGCAGCAAAAGCCATGCTTGTGCCTTGCAC
>Ga0126342_10000623_pt1 | contig 41070 bp, 43 predicted proteins | sample Cyp1metagenome_FD_92528 | JGI IMG/M metagenome (GOLD analysis project Ga0126342, IMG submission 92528) | Coral microbial communities from Lord Howe Island, Old Settlement Bay, Australia - Cyphastrea 1 metagenome | ecosystem: Host-associated > Invertebrates > Cnidaria > Coral ...
CAGTCGTGGGTCGTGTATTGTGTGTGTGCGATTTTTGTGATTCTTTTGTAATAATGCCATCAATCGCGGCTGCCCAGGACCAACATGTATGATGGCGTTCGGGAGTACCATGTTCAGACCCGTGAAAGTGGAACCCGATCCCAGAAACAGACCGAGTCCGAGCTGCGCAGCAGAACTGAGGATTGTCAATCTTTTGGATGACTGTTTGTCAATGTTATCAAAACCTTTTCCCGTCATGGCCCACCCACTTGATTGCACCCTTGTGTCCTCTGCTTCCGCCAGGAGGATTCAGGGGCGGCGATCCCAGATCTGAGCTTTGGTGACCTTGACAAGGCCATGAACCGAGCGCAGGTTCCGAAGCAGGCCGTTGCACAGGCCGAAGCAACTTCGGAGGTGGGGTTTTCAGAAGTACACATGACCAAGGGGAATCAACAAAAAATCACACATTACCTCACTGAATCTAAATTGAAATTGTCATCACCAAAACATTGCTACCTGTTGCCAGTACAAAGATCGATTCACGAAGTTCATGGAAAGCGTTCTTCAGAAAAGTGGGAAACTTCGATCCCAGCTCCGGGACCTCTCTGAGAAGTTCAAAAGCACTGCACAGGTCAAATCGTATTTGGGCCGATTTTTTCCTGCAATATCATCTTTCCACAAAAACCCAGAACCTCATTTTCGTTTTCCAAGGTATGAGCAGGAAGTGATCGATGAGATTAAAACCCTTGATGGGGAGTATGACAAGTTGAATGAAGTGCTCGCTCATGGTGCTGTCGATGGCTACGGAAAACCGTTTCTAGCCCAGTAATCCTTGGAAGTTTATGGCATCCCCAAGCAATTTAAGCTTAAGAGCCACAGACGAAAGATTGATTTGAAACCGCCCACAAAGGATTGATTTGAGATAATTATAATAATAAGTTTATACAATGCACAATTTTCTATATAATGATATCAGATCGGTCATGGGTATAGACAATGTTCTTTTCCAACTTTTGGGGTCCTCCGCATGCTGAGGTTTTGGTCCAAAGCAGAGCCAGCCATGCGAGCCGCAACCATGAGGCACCCTACTTTTGATTGGCTCTACAGTGCGGGATCCGATGTTAACCGGTTTTGGGATTCCGAGCCAGCAACGCATCAGGTGCAGCCGAGCGGCAGCATTGGAGGCCAAGTTGAAGTTCCAACCTCAATACGTTTGCTGCTGTCATTCTTTCGGTGTTAAGCTGCCTTTTGTTTTTTGGGAACAACAACCTGTATATTTCAAATGGGTGTATCTGAACAGGAATGCAAAGAAGTATTTCGAGAAGAACGATTCCAATAAGCGCCCGGGTGAGACTGTCCCTAGCACAGGATCTAAAAGACCTAAGCATACTGCTGCTAAAACCAAACCTTCCAAGAAGAGATAGGTTGTTTGCGTCGGATGTGGCTCGGCAAGACGCCGCTTTTGTGAACTTTGTTTGGACTGCGGGAAACCCTGCAGCTTGAGTGCTACAAGCATTCGCTTTCAATATGGCTATGGAGTCTCCATTTGCGCCAGGTGTTCTGTGATTACATTTCCGATCTTAGGCTCACACTGTAATCATTTGATTCTTGTCCAAATCTTTTGACCTGGCAGCGCAAAGGGAGGAGAGAGCGTGGTTTCCACCATGCCCAACTTGGGGTTGAAGCAATCGTAGGTTGCAGGGAAAAATTGCCGATGATCGTGTGCAACACAAGCATTAAACCCCTAGACCTTTTCACTGGGAGGTGGTATGCCGGCCATAACCCGTGCCAGGAAAGCCTCCTGGAAGAACACTCCGAGGATTTGCGGCGGACATCGGTCAAGGAGTTCCGCAGCTAAATCAATGCAAGTGCCCCACAGTCGGTCTGTCCCACAGATTGGGGGAGATTATTGTTTTTTTAATTAGGGGTTGAAACTGCTGGTTCTGACTTCTATTTCCAAAAACCTTTGTATAGCCACAGTGAACAGCATTATTTTCTTGAGCCAGCTTGCATGGAAACCCTTTCCACCAGCGCTTTAACTGAGACAAGCCTATAGATTACAGAACCCTTTATCCCATTGTAATTTTCGGGGTTAGGTTACTTAAGGTATGGGGTAAACACTAGCTAATCTTCGGGGTTTGGTCGCTTAAGGTTGGTAACCTGAACCCTTCACTTCTCCGACAAATTGTTGGCCCTACCTATCCGAGGCTGCTAGCAGGCAGGCCGTGCAAACGGCTCGCAACATTGTTGCTGATGTTGGCCAAGCTGCTGCAAGTGTCTCTGGTGGGCTTGTGGAATTCTCGGGTTGCAGTGATGGGAATGCAGAGCGGGATGCTCATAGGTTCTTTAGCCGATACAATCTGAGACTTCCCTTGAATTTGGTGCCCATTCACCCTGACAAGCCTCACGGGGTAAAAGGACTGAAGCTACAAGACTGGTGCCGTTTTTTACTTCATCGGAACTGTTGGCACATGCTATGTGGGCTACTTCGACCTGATCGAAGCCGTGAAAAGGCGATTTGGTCCGATTTTTGGGCAAAATTTGAAAAAGCACAGCCAGAGCATGAAGTTTTTTCCTTGGCTAGGGCAGGAAAAATACAACTTTCGAATGCAGCTGCAATCGTTTACCATGGCGACGAAGGACGGGGAAGGAAAAAACAGCCATTCCTTGTCACCAGTTTCAAGTCTTGCCTTGGCAGAGGATTGGCACCTGGTCTGAAAGCTTCGAAGGCAAAAGGTGCTTCCCAGCACTACCTCAAGCAGAAATGCAACTACGTCGGGTCGGTTTACACCACACACATGCTTTCCTGCGTTTTGCCAAAGCACCTTTACCGAAAGGATGAATCAGTGCAAGATATTTTCGAGTTCGGAGCAAATTGCGCTGATGACGTTGGTCGGCATGGAGTGGTTGACCCGACATCTGGAGAACGCTTCTGGATGATTTGCATAGCAGTCACTGGAGACTGGCAGTTCTTGGTCAAGTGCGGCCGGTTGGCCCGAAGCTACTACAACTGTGAGAAGGGCAGAGGGCAGTCTGGAAGGCAGGAGCAACCGAAAGGTATATGCCACCTGTGTCGGGCAGGTCAGCGTGATTACCCCTTCGAACAGTTGGGAACGCGAACTCCTTTGTGGCTTCCAACCATGTATGCTGAGTCTGGGTTCAAGTCGGTGCCAGCTTTCACACGCCTGATGTGCTTGAGACAGAAACCGGAGGCAATGTTTCAGTTCGACATCTGGCATGGTTTTACGCTCGGTGTTGGCAAAACTTTTGTTGCCAGCACACAGGCACTGATATCAGACCTGTTTCCTGGGCGATCCAAAGATGCTCGTTTTGAAGCCTTATCGTCTAGCTACTTGGACTGGTGCAAGGCCAATGGCCAAACTGCATATTTGGCTTACATCAGCAAGGAGACTATCTTGTGGCCAAGCACGACTGACATGCCTTCAGCTATATGGTCAAAAGGTGCTGCAACTACAGTGCTTCTGAGATGGCTCAATGCTTGGAATCAAGATGCAGACTTGTCGGAGAATGTTCTTTACCAATTGCAAAAGGAAGCTTGCAGTTGTATCAATTCGTTCTTTGCACAGCTGTACAAATTGGATGTTTGGATTCCTAGTGCCACTGCCATTGGGCTTGGGGAGCTTGGGCTTCGCTTTTTAGCCACCTACGACAAGCTTGCAAAGGAAGCATATAGACAAGGGAAGGTGTTGTACATTTTCGTACCCAAACACCATCAGTTACACCATGCCTTTTTGGTTGATCTTTGGTTGGCAGGCCATCGCCAGGCTTTTGTTATCAACCCGTTGGTTTACGCAACCCAGTTGTCGGAAGATTTCATTGGCAGAGCTAGCAGAACTGCCCGAAGGGTACATGCTAGCACGGTGGTTGAAAGAGTCATCCTCCGATATTTAACCAAGGCCCATCAAGAATGGCGCAATGCGGGGTACATTATCAGCTGATGGGGTCGATTCAGCGGAAAAGCGACAGTTTGTTGCAATGTGCCACCGAATGCACATGTGATGCAGTTGTTCACCTTAAGCGACCAAACCCCGAAAATTACAAAACCCATCAAAACCCGAAAACCAGGTTTTTGGGCGATAACCAGGTTTTTGGAGAATTTTATGTTTTTTTTCCTAAAACCTTGTTTTTTTCGGGTTATGGTTGCTTAAGGTATGTTCAAGATAAAGATGAAGGTGATGAATGGTATCTGCAAAAACACTGGAGAACTCAGGATGTTCTTCTTGGCAACTGCAGTTCTCATCCAACTATAGCCTTAGTATGCCTTAGTGAGTATACTGTAGCTCAGTAACAGGATGACATCCACCCATATCCACCCGACATTGGTGCCCCAGCCACACTGGTGATCCATCAAGATCCCCGTGGCGTTACGCCAGGCCCAGTCGGGCATGGGACAGATGTGTTCGGAGGCCGGTCCTCCCGGAAGGGCCCCGAAGACGGAGTTGGCCCGAAGGGACTTGTAGAACTGGATGGCCTGCAGACATGGCTTGACCCCCTCAAATGTTGATGGTAAATGTGAATGTTGAGGGGAAACAGTTTTGAGATTACTTGAGATCGATGACTTTTTCCGAAACGTATGTGTTGACATCATTTTGAGGAGAAGGCGAGCAATCCCTGAGCAATCAAGCAGAGTGAACTTAAGGCATCCAAAAAACAAAGAACAATTGAAACTATAGCAACCAGTACTGGATCATCTGGATCATCTCCATCATATAGAGATGGCCAGTGATTGGTGCAAAACTGTGGTATTGGGGTAGGGTATGGGTATGGCGACCAAATCTTGGTCATTTGAACCACAAATGGCTGGTTATGTATCAAACCATCCCACTTTGCCCACCTCGGGTCATTGGACTGGGACATATTAAGATCCAAATCCCCAAATTCACCAAAATTTGGGCCTGTCAAACCTGACCCCTCTCCAAAGCCTCCGGGTCATCTGTGTGCAGATAGCTCTCCGGCCCAGCCCTGCCCGTGAACGCCGCTTCCAACGACCCTGGTGCCGCTGCCGCCGGGTCCTGGGAGAGTCCCCCAGCCGCGACCAGCTTGGCACAGCGGAGCTGCACGTCCACTTTCTCGAGCGCTTCACCCAGGGCCAGGCTGAGTGCGATCCCGCCATGGCGCATGGGAAAGCTGTGGACCCTCCAGTGATTTGGATCTGTTTGTGATCTTTCGTTTCGGTGGGGTTGGGGTAGTTACTTAAATGTATTCACTCTTCGGGGTGTCGCCTGTGCGCCATTGCAATCTTTGATATATATATATATATATAATGCTCGCACCTAAGTTGGATGGTCCAGTTGCGAGGTGGTCTTGAGACAAAGTTCAGCAAACATGTTCCAAATGCATTTAACTAGCAAAAGTCAAAAGCACAGATCTCTTTTGGCCACGTGGTCGCAAGCGTGTGGGCCACATATTTCGACATGGTTGCCTTTTCACCATGGGACGTTGTCGCTTTGTCATGTGCAGCAGAATATTTGCCACTGAAATGGCTGGTGGGTCACTTGTGGTGTGGGGATCATGTCTGATCAAACCTCTGGGAGGATCATGTCATTCGATTGCCATAGTTTTGTGGACAAACACACCAAATGGCCATTAATAGTGGATTTTCCCATTAAAAATGGTGATTTTCAATAGCTATGTTAAATTACCAGAGGGTACACCATCCCTATTGACTTTGAGATCATGTTTCATGTCCATGTCAGGGACCACATTAGTTTTATCATCGAATCTATGCACACCATTCGTTGCAGAGATATAGGCAAACTCAACGGTTTCAAAATCACAGATGGCCCCATTTCTCCAGGAATGATGCTTTCTTTTTGAAGGTATGAAAGACACGGGTTTCCTGAAAATCCATTTGATATCCAGAGGTTGTATCCCAGAATAAAGTGCGTTAAACATGATCTGGGGGTAACACTTCCATTCATTCCACTATTTGTTTAGAAGATATAACTGAACCATTCATAATTGACAAATCTTCGCCACACGCATTACTTGGTTAAGAATTCATGTAGCCCAAAAAAACAAATTATTAACCATTCTCGTGAAACATAACTTGGCGGTAGCCATAAAAAAAAGCACATTTTCTTTTTTGGATTATAGACTTCCCCGCCAGGTTAGGTCCCCAATTTTGTGTTTACTTGCACTAATTTGGAGATTTTCTGGGATTCTTAGCCATTATGGTTCACAAAAAGCACCTCCATCCCCAGCATTTTTTTAACGCCTCCCCAGGCGATGATCTGCCGCACCACATTCAGGCTGCCTGCCTGGCCATGGCTGGATCATCCGCTGCGAGGGGATGCATTACAGTATAATATATCATGTAAATACGATTTATAATTTGAATGTGTATTATAAATTATATACATATCAGTATCTATCATTGTATATCATTAAAAACCATTATATAATTATGTCTAATTAAATACTGTTGTGTATATATATAATGCATTATGTATCTATGTGTCATTACAAAATAATATCTCATCATATTCATGATACATCATGATATATTTAGCAGCATACATGTGCATTGTATATAAAACATTCACAACACCCGCGGGACCCAAGCCAGGCACCTTCACCTCACCTCGGGTCATGGCATGGGATTTTAACCTTCATCAGCTGGCAAAAAAAAACCTAAAACTATGGTTTCTTTTGTAACCACTAATATCATTGGAACTGCAACTAAAAAAATAGATATGTTTTGGAATTTTGTGAGCGGGTGTATGTCGATACTTTGGGGCAACACCCATTTTGTGTTGAGTTTTTGTTGATTGTTCTTGGGTAAAGCCCACCTGATTTTGTTGGTCAAAACCATCCCATCTTTGGATCTAAACAGATTGTTCATGAAATTCCACGATTTTCCTGGTACCATCCAATTTTGGAATAAACAAACTTGAGATGATGAAATTCCAGAGGGTGCCTAAGTTTACTTGGTAGCATATTGCTTGGGTCCGGCAATTTCAACGTTGCAAACTATTTTAGATCCTGGAAATACAACCCCAACCAAAAAGCCCATCCATTATTTCCAAGTCATTACTTATATATATACACATGGCACTGGTTGCCATCAATACCAAAATTGTAGTCCCATGCCTATATGCACAAGTACCCCCATTGATGCTGTAATCCATATCCATTCCCACCATGTGGTAAGGGCCACCATATTGAGCCAAATTTTGGGGTCCATCGGCGCCCAAAATTTGAATTGTAGTTATATACAAGTTGATAGGATTTGAAGCTTTTTTCTTGGTTGTAGCACACACACACACAACCAAATATGTATATATATATAATATGTAATATATGCGCATATGGTTGGAGGGCAATCTCCCCATCAAAGATAAGGGTTAGCGATTCCATATACGACCATATCCCAATCAAAATCCATTTCTGTATACTAAACTTGGGAATGGTTTATACCACCTATAAGGGGCTCTTGCCATGTCAACCTCATAGCGAGAGAGAAAACACTAACCAAGAAGTTTGGGCCTGGATCTGAAATGAACATTTTACAGAAATATGATCCTGCCTTCCTGCCACCTGCCACATACTTGTTGGCCAACCTTTGTTTATGTCACTTTGAACTCGTATCCCTTAAAAGACTGCGAAGGAAAGTGTCTTATAACCGAACATCTCGTAGTGACACTTGCCAAGCACAGCACTCATTTGGCGTAATTGTTATTTTTGAAACTATCTTCTCTTTTGTTGTGTTCTTTAGAGAAGCAACGGTGTGCTTAATCATCCAGGCCTTTTGCTCCTTACTGTTTCCCTCATGTATGAAAAAAACAATTGGTATAAATCCTCGTTAATTTCTGCTGAAAACCAAAATTATTTGCCTTTTAGAGCACAGAAGTTAGTTCCAAAGGATACGTTGGGGTAGCTAGCTTGGAAGCGCTCATCCTTGCAAATAAACCTGGAAGTACGCATCCTGGCAGATCAACATACCTAAGACATGTCAGTCCAAGTAACCTGGAAGTACACATCCTGGCAGATGAACATCTTAGAACATGTGGGTCTAACTAACCTGGCAGTTATACTCTCGTAAAATTCATTGACCTGCACAGCTTCCTTGTTAGTTGGCCTACCAAAGTTACCCAGACAGATATTGGGTTTCCCAGGAAAGTGAAGATGAGGCAAACTTCCTCGTCAGGTATTGTTAGGCAGCCAACGCTTCTACGTTCACCCGACACTCTGTCTATACTAAACTTGGGAATGGTTTATGCACCTATATATTTATGGTGACTGGGGGATAGTTTATGACATCTGGTTGGTGGTTGACCTACCCCTCTGAAAAATACATGACTTCGTCACTTGGGATGATTATTCCATTCCCAATAAATGGACAGTCAGAATCCAGTCATGTTCTGATTATTCCCATATGGAAAGTCATAATCCAAAAATCATCCAGTCATGTTTAGATGGTTTACCTGTGTTTACCTATTAAAAATGGTGATTTAAACATTGATTTTCACCACCAATCAGCTCCCGCCCTTCCGAACCCAGCCACAGAAGGCCAGCATGGTGCCATCCGGTGGTTCCTCCACCAAGGTTCCGACCGGCGCCGGGCCGGGGCGCAACACCAGCACCGCGGGCCATAGACCTGGCGTGGCCAAAAAAAAAATGGCCATGAAAAATGGGGAAGATGATCATTAACCAATGGGTTTCCAGAGTAGTTTAGAGCTATTTTCTATTTTCAGACCCCAATATGAAGAGATGTGAAGAGATATGGATCTGTTATCATCTATTCCCTGTTTTTTTGGTGATCTCCCCTGTTTTTGATGCATCTATTAGATATGATATGTCAGATGTCGCAGGTGTTTTGTTTACTCAATTTCATGTACAAGTTCCATAGCTGATGGGTGTGCTTTCACTTCAGTGCTCCCAGCCGGCCATGTGGGGCCCCAGTCGCCAGGAAAAGGCCTGCACGCTTTTCGCGACTCAGGGACTCCAAACCTGAGCAGTACTGGCAGATTTTCAGTCACAACCTTCTTAGCCCAGAAGAACTGAAGAATCCAACCTATCTGAAACTGACTGCTGGTGAAATCTGGTCATGTTTCACGATTTTTGGTGTTTTTTGTAGACATCCTACTCCCATCTTCCACATCTTCCCATCGACGCATCCACTCAGAGGTTGTTGGGGTTCTCTTGGTGCCGGGCTCACAGCACAGTTGAAGCTGATGCTTTGGGACCCGCTGGAAGCTGCGATGCTCAACCTGGTCGAGTAGCTGAATGCAACTAGGACCACCGTCCCGCAAACGGCCGTGGTGTAGCTATTTCATATTATTTCATTAATACTATTTGGTTTGAAGTACGCAAGTACAGGGGGTTCTATGCATACCAGTAGGGTTTCATTAGACATGCAATGTGCGTAGTTGCATTGAGGCAAATGTGGTCATCAGTTCAACCCCTAGAACGGCGCTCAAAATTTATGGAGAACTAAGGACTTGGTGAACATTTTCGAGAACTATGAAGATGTCAAGTATTTCTATTCCATGCCAAATGTCGTTGTTGTTTTTCTCTTCTTGCCACGGCCATGAGGTTTTCACAAGTCTTTTGACGGCTGACATGAATACCTGTGGTGTGGCATCACGCACTTTGACGAAACACGAGCTGGAAGATCAAGGTATTCAAAGCAGGATCCTTTGTTCTGTGGCCTTACAATCTGATACATGTGCAAGAGTGAGAGAAACGTCAGTAGCATGAAGTCTATGTGCAAGTCAACGTGAACGTTATTAGTCACCCACCCCAAACCGCCCACCCCCAACCCCGCATACAAACCATCAAAAAGCCAAGAAATGCCAAACAAACACGGCCGGTTTTCGTGCCGGTCCAACTACCAAGTTCATCCTGATAGAATACAAAAATAATGGTAATATTGTCCAATATCATTACTCTACTAATTTGTGATCATTTTGATCATGCTTTGTATCTTTAAACATTCTGTTTAAGTTCATCCGTGGTTTGGGGGGCTAAATGTCGACCGATACCCTTACATACCCATATATACCCATGTAGCTTTACATATATCGCTATACAACTGTAATTCTGGTTTCACCATGTTTCACCATCATCAAATCTATCAACAGATATCAACAGATATCAGGCCACTGGGACCACTGGGATAGACATGGATAGACCACCCAAAACATCCCAAAAGCCCCTTGGTTTCTCCCGGGCCTTTGGACCTTGGAGCTGGGTAACATGGAAATCCTCGGCCACGCCACGTCGGCGGACGAGACTTCTTGCGCTGGAAGAATGAGTTCCACGTGCCCCGAAGCAGTCGCCTTAGAGCGGGGGACGTGCCGAGGTTTACCACCATGGGACGTGCCCTTTAAATGGAAGATATCCAGGAGATTAAGGGTGTATCGGCTAGCGATGTAGTCTGATCATGTCTGATATAGTTTGAAATTCTATGAGAAGATCAGAACACTACCAAAAGCATCAGTTATAACAACTGTGAAAATGATAATGAGACATGGTAACGCTGACAACGATAGTCAAGATAATGATGATCACAATGCTGCCATATAGTTCAGTATCCCCAGCCCAATGTGGCATCTTTTCGGGGGTTGTTTGCCCTCGCCGTAAGTTTCACCGCTTGAGAACTTTGACCTAGTGACCTATAGCTATGGTGATACCTAGTGGATGGTTGAGCAATGCTTCAGCCAGAAACCCATGGCCCATGGTTGATTTCTAGCTGTGGATAGTCCACTAATGAATCTTTCATGATGGTCAACCACCATCCATAGGTCCAGAAACCACCATTCTCGGACCGCTACTTCAGTTGGATCATGTCGGTCCTTCCCTTTGTATCCCAAGTATGTCTAGTTATCTCCCATATTAGTTGGTTACATCTATCCCATGAAACCACCATGAAATCTCATGTGGTAACTGGTTACCCCATGAAATTCATGGTTAATCCCATGGTCAATCATCTTGTTATTCCCATGCTTAATCCCATATATATATATATACAATCCCCATCAGAATCCCCATGAAAAGTCACCATGTGAGAAATCCATGGGTGAATATTCTCCAGTAAATTAACATAGACCCTGGCAAATAGGGGTTGGAAAATTAGGTTCCACTAAAAATTGGTGATTTTCAGGGTCTATGTTAATTTATCAGAGGGTAATGTAGGACCCCCATTGAAGTCCCCAGTTTCCCCAGTTTCCGCCAGGCCACTGCGATCTCCACGGTGAGAACGCCGCTGCCATCTCCGCGTACGGCGCCTTTCACCAGCGACAACGTGGGACGAACCGCCACGGCCTGGCTGATGGTCACCGGGTTTTTTTGGAACTCGTGCAGAGGGATCGGGATTTATGGATATAATATATCTATAGTATCTATAATTGTTATTGTATGTGTATATATATATATCATACATATATATATCATAATTGTATGTGTATATATATATATATATATCATACATATATATATCATATATATATATACTTATCATATATATCATATATATACTTATCATATATATCATATATATATATATATATATCATATATATATATATATCATATATATATATATCATATATATATATATCATATATATATATATATATATATGTATATATATATATATATAAGGCGACACATAACAATCCAACTGATCATGGTTTACGTCAACGGATGATGCCAGTTTCCTGCAATCCCTGAGGATGATGGAGGTCGGCATAAGTCAAGCGCTGTGAATCCCCTGCTGCAAACTCATCGAACGCTCCGAAACAGTAAACATCAAAGTGATATCATTTTGTGTATGACCAATATGACGATCACATTGCGATTCAATCCATCCAGGTCCATCCAGTATATACATATATAGAGTATACAATATATATATATATATATATTGTGTTCTTGCATCCAATCCCCCATTGATTGGGACATGCTGCACATCCTGCCTGCTGCAAGGTCCCAATCTGCGGCTGTTGTTCCATGGGTTCAGCCTCCGGAACGAATCGGAAAGGCCAAGAAAAAAAAGGTCGGACGGACATCCTTACAGGTCTTCAAACATTGATTCACCTTGCAAGTATGTATAGATACATAATATATATATAATACTAGTATGAATATATATGCCACACATATTTTTGGTGGTTGTTGTTGTTTTGTGGTGGTGGTGGTGGTGGTCGTTGTCATCATCATCATCATCATCATCATCATCGTGTTCATGACATGTTTATGTATATATATATATATATATTATATATACATGCATGGGTTTGTCTGAAGATAAAGTACCCCCATGTCCAATGGTCGTCAATCATCATGTTCCCTTAAAGTCATCAATTGGATTCATTTGGGGTGTATTACCCGCAAAATCAGAAAGCTCATCCCAGTGATATCCCAAGTGTTTATGCATTACACTAGTTGACCTAGTTGCTGAAATCAATGGGACATATTGCTAACCATGTATTTTTGTATAATCCTCTATCTTTTTGTATGGGATATGATGGCTAAAAACTCGGGATATCCCACAAAAACTTGGAATATCCTCAAAAAACTTGGGATATCCCAAAATAATCATTGGCATCTTCAATCTCCGGTTTTCAATCGGCCTGACCATCGCGCACATTGACGATGCGCTGCTGTGGCAGCGCTGGAAGATCCACAGGCTGCGAGGCATTTCCGCCCATGGCGTTTTGCGCGTTTCGGGGGGCGTGTCACCAGGGCCGACGTGTCACCAGGGACGTGCAACGGCAACATCACAATAGGATAGCAGCCCCTATTATAATATAGAAGGTTGCAAAATCCAACTGACATATATGTGTTTACCTTTTTAGGGTCTATATGAGTATTATGATGGTTAAGATGGGTTGTTTTTCCCAAAGCAAAACAACATGTATATAAATATATATATATATATATCATCAATATATTATATCCATAGTTGAAAGAAAAGTACTCCATAAATCCTTCAAACATGGTAGATGTTTCCAATTGTCAGATTTGTTGTTGAGAAAAAACATAGTTGGTGGATGTTGGTGGTCTAAAAACTCCTGGCTGTTCCAATTTGTTGCAGGTTTTCCAGCAGGAAGTACATCCGCAAATAAAATCATCACAACTTCAAAAAAACACCTCCAATATTCTGGCCATATTTCAGAATATTTCAGACATTTTCAGACCCTATTAGCCACCTTGAGAAGTTGCCCTTCCTACCCATGATCTATGTTGTGGTCCTGGTGAGGTCGTTCTAATCTGTGCGGAAATCCATGGGAAATTCTTCTAGCGGCGGTTTCTTAAATCGCGCACGTCATGTCCAGCCACCGATCCTTCACTTCAGATGTGTCATTTTATGTACGGCGATGGAGGCAAAAAGCAGTCTGCAGGGGGCGAGCACGGGTGCAGAAGGGTCACTGAACCCATCAGTGACAGGCGTAAATGGTGATTGAGCCCTCCAAGATTCTACTACCCTCTGGCAATTTAACATAGGTATGGATTTTTTCATGAAAATTACCAATTTAATAGGGGCATCATCTCTATATGGGCCATCTTGCATAGCAATGTTCAATACGCAGAGGGTAGCGGGTCAAACTTGGGTACCCAATAATTGGAGAATGCACAATCCATGTTGACACGAAACAGTCAACCAAATTTATGGTCTCCTGCAAAAGGCTAATAAGTATAAGTAATGATACATCCCAAGCAAATATATGAAGTATCATTCTCAAACTCTCGAAGATCTAACATTAGCCCTTATTTTTTGGGATGGAATGGAGATGTTGTCCCATAATTATCCCAATAAACTCATCATTCCATCCCATTGAATAGATGTTTATGGAGATTGTTAAATGCATCATTCCCATAAATTCACCAGAAACATCATTCAATTCAATCATATCCATTCCATCATTGTCCCAATAAACTCATAAATCCCATTGGGATTATCCCATCAACAATGACCAATGCGACCCGCCCTACGGAAGCGCTCCGCGTCTGGACCCAGGGTCAGCCCTGCAATGATGAGGCCAATTGACACCTCAGGCGGTTTCCCAAAAAAACAACTGAAAAAATTGTTCTGGTAGTTGTTTTGGAAAAAAATATCTGGTAGTTGTTTGTTGATTTTAGGGAATTTTTCACCAACATTAACCAACATTAACCAAACAAAATGGCAGCAGGAACCCCATTTTTCTTTGGCCAACGGATTTCCCAGAACCATTGAGAGTTCACCCCCCCGAAACCAGAAAACTTGGATTTCTGAAGGCCTGAGACATCGCCATTTCGTGCTGCGATGTGCAGGAAATTCATGGAAATTCTGGATCAACTCTTTGATCAAACACTATGTCACTAGGACCCAATAACCCATAATGTTACGTGAATGTTTGGGATGAAATTAATTTCCGATTTGAATGATGATCTTCCAAATTTGTATGTAAAAAACAATTCTGACCCATGAGCCTGTAACCTGGTTGGTGACCAAAAATTTCTTGCTAGATGCTCAGCACCCAACGACAAAGCCAGCAATGGGGGCGGCCAGAGACATGTTCACTTCAGACTGGCGTCCAGCGACCAATCGATGGCTGGAAATTCCCCCACTTCGTTCAACTTCGTTCGATGATTTTCCCAGCAACCCCCAGGTAGTTCTGGGATTTCCCATGTTTGATTCGACGGCGCGCCAAAAGAATCAGTAGCGTCAAGCCATGACGAAATGGCTGAGTCGGGTTCTGCATTTTCCAATGGGTGGGAACTCCCCACCGTTCAGTCCATCAAGATCCCATTTTTGAGTACGCACATGGCTGGGTTCCAATGCCGCAACAAAGTCCATCAGCGGGATAGTATGCGATACAACTATCTCCACATTACAGTATCACCTTACATTAATTTCATTAAGATATTTCAGCCACTAGCCCTGAAATTATATCTGATATTTGGGTTGATATTTAAGATTATTGAAGCATCCACCCACGCCACTAACCACACTTTTCGTGCCTCGCGATTTGGAGCGGTGCCAGTCCGTCTGCTCACCACACCCAGGCATCCCACTGACCTCACATGGTGAATGATGGCAATGATGGGGATGAGGATAATGATGATGGTGATAGCAATGATAGTAATGTTCATAGTAACAACTAAGTAGTACGTAATAACCACAGCAATAATCATAGTAATTGTCATTGTGTTTTATAATATAATACATAGTAATGAAAAAAATCGTCATGAGTCATGATGATGATGATGATGATGAAGAAATTGATGATGATGATGATGATAATGATGATGAACATGCTGACTGTGCTAAAAAAGTAAAGGAACATGAGGAATGACCATTGTAATGGTCCTGATCATCATACATGGTTTGGTCAGCTCACTTGTAGCGTTGGCGTTGAGCTGCCGCACCCTAGCGGAATGGCTGGAATCAAATAGGGCGGAGTCAACTCCACCCTGGCATCGCAATGGCACAACAGGAAACTCCATCAGACGGGTTGATTCAATAGCTTTAAAAAATCAATCAGAAACACCAACAACTTCCAGATTTGGCGTTTCTAGAAGGAAGGAAGTTAATAGCCATTTAATCAGTCGGAATTTCTAGGAAACCTTCTATTTGACCATTTCTAGAAGGAACATAATCTTTTTACAAGACCTTGTTCGAACTTAAAGCCAGCATGACCCATACTTGGATGCCACGGCACGGCGAGCCGTCTCCTGTCAATGTTCAACTGCGAATCTGAAACCCTGGAACCAAGCATTTTATAATATTTAAACGCCTATAGAATTATACACAATATACATGCATATTTGTATGTGTATATATATATAAATGATATGATATGATATGATATGATATGACATTATATGATATGATATTATATTATATTATAAAATTATATATATATAGTAATATATATAGTGTATTGGGAATATCCCAGTGACACTCACGTGAAATCGATATTTGTACCCGAACTATCAGCCGGCTCGGTCCTGTGCTGCCACTGTGGCCAGGATGCAAAATGCGATGGGAATCACCTGATGGGGCGCCCCTCAAAAATGATCATGTCGAATCATAGAAATGATAATGATAAGTTAATATGATATATAGTTAATGAAATCATAAGTTAATGAATAATGATCCTATTATTACTATATATTCCATATTACTATCAAATATAATAGCTAGGAATATATAGTAATATGGAATGTTCATGTGATAATAGCTATGGAATATCATCGATGATCATTATTCATAATTACCATAGCAAGGAATGGCATATAGTAGATATAGTAGATTAGCTGGGAATGGAATGGAACCATAATTACCCTCTGGTAAACTAACATAGCTATGGAAAATCATCATTTTGCAGGCAAAATTGAATATAATTGGCCATTTTCAATAGCTATGTTAGTTTACCAGAGGGTAACATTACGAAATGGAGTAATATCAAATTAGCCATATCAATATGAGAATTTTGACAAATCATCGAATAAAATCATATTGACATAACTTTAACTTTAACATAACCAAATCCATTCTCTTCAAGCCTCTGGATATAATATGTATATACAACACATATACTATATATAATACATACATATATATATATATTTATACAATGTATGTAATATACAATATATACATTGACATATATATATAATATAAAATATAATGTATAATATATACTATAATGTATACTATATAATATAATGTATACTATATATTGTGTATATATATATATATACGTATAATTTAATATTGTCTTTCCGTATTTCCCCTGACATTCCAGTCCTTGGACTTCCGGGGAAGAATGCCACAGCCGCCTTCCCAAACGCAGCCACCAGCTCAGTGACGTCGGTGCCCGTCTGGCTGATGTCAAGAATGATGTGGTTGGTTGATATTGGTTGATTGATGCAATAAATACCAATTATTGGAACTATCATTTTAATATAAACCAATTATTGAAAGACACTATTTTGCAATTTTCAAAATAAAATGGTTAATTGATTGACAGATTGCTTGCTTTGATATAGTTGAGTTAATGGATTGATCAGTCAATGGTTGATTGATTGGTTTGATATATTGAGTGATTCAATCATTGATGTGATTTTTCATATGTTTGTGACATTTTCTGAGTGATTTTCAGACATTGATGATCCCAAAAAAACTGAGATGTATCCCTTCTCCAAAGTCCCAACGTCTGCCGGGGGCACTGCAGCTCCAGGACCCACCGCCTGTACCTTGGGACATCTTGGGACCATGCGGTGTCAGGTCAGCGTAGCGTGGGACCCACTGGGAGATCCGACGTCATTTCTCTGAGACCCCAACGGCCAAGGGCGTGGAGAGACAGGCAAAAAAGGTGAGTCCCAGAAGCACCACCCAGAGAATCCACTGCCACCTCGAGAATGAAAAACAGTCATCCCATGTCTGAGCCAACATCTTGATTTTGAACATATTAATGAACTGGTTGGTGGTTGAGCCACCCCTCTGAAAAATATGAAAGTCAAATAGGATTATTGTTCTCACTGTATGGAAAAAATTAAAAAAAAAACACCAACCAGTGAACATGTAATCACATGCTAAACTTGAAGCATCTCAACAAAAAACCATCTTCTTCATCCCATGTCAGCTCCTGAGTGCCTCACGCCTCTATTTTGTCGTCAGGCAAATCACCTCACTTCAACTGATGGCCAAATATGGCCAGTTTAAACAGGGAAAATGATGATTCACCAGTGGACTTAGGGGGTTCGCATATGTTCAGGCCAAGTCATCGAATATGAAGAGATTTTTAACCTAGCCACAGCAAATCATAGCAACATCAGCAGTGGCACTGCCAAACGTTGCGCATCCAAGTGGCTTTTGTGCACCATGATCAACAACGACTTTCCTTCCTCCTCAAGTTGGACAATTGTCGATCTTGAAGATCAAAAGCCTGGAGTTAATGGATCTCACGAATCTTTGACTTAGAAACGCACTGGAAAAATTATAGTACCCCGAAGTTTGAAATGGAACCTCAACTTTCAACCCCCCCTACACATAGCTATTCACGTGTTGAACCATCCATCTAAAATACACACAATCTACCACCAACCCTCCATCAATTGATATCCCTATAAATCCCCATGGTCGCTGATTAGAAGGACTGATCCCAAGTATGACCCCATCCTATCCCCCTACTCGTTGGTTTAATCCAATTTGAATATCCTCATCTTATCCCGCACCCCCATGATATCCCCATAAATTGGCAGAACGTAAGGAAGGGATTTGATGGGGATATTTCAATGGGGTTATGATGTAACAATCTTGTCTTTCCACATTATGGAGTAAATCAACAAAGAAACAATTCGCTCTCATGGGGATATCCAATTTTATCCCAGGCGACAACTAGAAAAAAATCTTGGATTTGCTTAAGGAACCCCAGAGGGAAAAACATCTTCCCTATAGGTTCCAGTGGTGATTCGTGAATTTTTCCTTGGTAAACTGCAAAACATCGGCTGAGCAAATCCAAGTCCTTCTGTCGCTGAAAGAAGAGCTCCGTCTCTGCCGCGCCGGACCTGAGAGATTTAGCTCAGCAGTTTTCCAGATTTCACCAGCAAAAAAAGGGGATTTAACGAAGAAAAAAAGAAATTTACCCAGCAGAGATGGTGATTAAACCAACCAGCTATTCATAGCAACGTGGTGATTTTTCAGCAAGAAACACGTGGTGATTCACCAAACACAAATGGTCGGTCGAAATCGGGCATTGTAGTCGGATATGAACTGATAACCAAATCTTATGGGGATTTCATCATCAAGAATGTGGGGGTTCAGCAACAAAAATATGGAATTTTATTGAATCAGCACAGATTTGAGAGGAAATGGGGAGATGTGATGCTGAGTATATGATCCAAAACTTTGGTTTTCACACCCAAACAGCTGGCTGCTATGGATGCAAACATTTCCCCAGAAAAGTATTGAACCAGCCACAATTGGGAAACAAAATGAAAAACCGTAGGGTATGGAAATTGATTCGAGAATCTCGAATCTAGTCCTCCCCTGCAACCCTTGGTTCAGAATGGTAAACAATGGTAAACGGTAAACCATGGAAAAGCCTGCGGCGCCTTTAAACATCAACAAATCAGGCAAAATCGCCCAATGGCCCAATGTTGATATGGCTGTCTCATGAAAATGGTGGATTCAGGGTATACCCCAACTATCCCAACTGTGCCACCGTAAAATCTCCATCTTTTCACAGTTGACTCATCGCCTTGGGCGATGCGCTGGGCAAAAAACCACTGTGGCTGGAATTTTGGGTACTTCCTCCGGGGTTGGTGGTGTTTTACAGAAACCCTTTAAGCGTTTGTAATGTAGGCAACTACGTTGGAAGATAGTCGAAGGTATGTCTGAAGATGAGTGAAATAGTCTCATTATTTGCTATCGGTATGTCTGAAGATGAGTGAAATAGTCTCATTATTTGCTATCAATTTATACTAAGTTTGATATTACCAATAGATTTTTGGATGTAGCGCATTCAAATATGGACTTTGAACGACAAGAACTTCCACAAACTTCGCCGGTCAGCTCCAAGCTGACGGAGGAATCACCCAGACCTCCAACGGTCAAAGCTTGAGGCTGCTGGATGGACCTTCCACTGATGCAAAAACGCATCGATTCAATCGTTTTCTGCAGAAGTCCATGCGAAAATCAGCCCCTAGACCTAGAGACATTATCTGAGCGACATCAAAAATCGGAGTCCATGATGTCGGACACCGGACATAGGCTAAGCATGGCTCGACGCCGGCTAAGCTGGTGCTCGACTTATTCGGTCTCCGTGGCATTTCCCACAAGCTGTACAGGAAGGAACTGCTGTGATGTCAGTGGTTTCACTTCACTGGTACGTGAGGATTTTGTTGCCAGCCTCAGCCCCAAGGTGCGTGGGGAATCTGTCCCGCACTGGAAAATCAACAGTCGGAATAGGTATGGAATTGGGAAATCATCTACAAACTGATGAGTCATGATGAGTCCATATTATCATGCTCGCCCAGAGCACTATTTCTTACCCATGAAAATTCCAACGAAATCCTGGTCAGCCAAGTTCATCACCATGAAGCTATCGTAAATGGGGACATCATCTTTCACCATCTCATATTAAGTTGGCTATCCCATTAAATCTCATATAATTCTCAGGTCCCAGCCACCACAAAAATGACTAAATCCATCATGAAATCCACCAACAACCCATCCCCCAGTCCAGTGGCAATCCTTTGGCCTCCTCCTCTTTGCGTCGCTTGGCTTCGGCCAGCGCCGCCTGGATGCTCCGCTCCCCCGCAGCGCCGGGGGTCAGAAACTCGAAGCCGCTGCCGCACCAAAGGTCGTAACCTCAAAAAAAACCATGGGGTCCTGGTGAAAATGCTGGAATTTATAGCGATTTATCCCATTTTCTTGGTGAAAATGGGGCTTTTTTATCATGATTTATCTGGGCGATTTGATCCCATTTTTCTGGCCATGTCACGGGGATTTTGTTCCGAGTTCACCAGCCAAAACTTGGGATTTTTCAGGATTTATGGATGATTCGCAGCTCCATTTTTAGATGATTTTCAATTTTTCAGAATATTTTTTTACATCTTTAAACATCACAGATGGATTTTCCCATCGATTTTCCCAAAGATCAAGTGACTTGGATTGATCTTCATCCTCAGCATCTCTTGCATCGGCTCCTTATCGAAGCGGCGCTCAAAGATGCTCCTCCTCTGTGACTGCTTCGCGCATGGGAAGACCTCCAGCGGCCAAGTTTGGAAAATCCTACGAGACCGATAGTAATAAAAATTATAGATGGAATGATATAGTTTCATACTATGGTAAATATATATATATATATATATATAAATGTGGAATATGCAATTATTATGATTGTTTTTTTTAAACATATGTACTATTGGTAAATGATACAGTAACTATGTATGTTCCATTTACTATATAGGATAATTGGGAATCATGCCATTCGTAAATGGGTCGAACAATTGAATTGCCCAAAATAATATACTATAACAGTTACCCAGGTTGATTATTCAAAATAGTGTCCTAAATGATATAGTAGACGATCGGGACATCAAGTATGATATAGCATGAATCGTATAGATATAATTCATAATCATATATAGATATACAGTAACCAACCAATAGTAAATGATGTAGCCATAGAACATTCAGCATATAAAATACGTTGTTAGAAAATGAATCATAGAATCATAGCCAATCATTTATTGATGTAAACATATCGTCATCGTACCCAATCATCGCTGTTCAACATTCAACTTTCATATCATTCAATGTCATTCGTCTTGCCCAAGGTATATAAAACTACTTGGAAAACGATGTTTTTTTTACATGTGGGAGGTTCCAAATAGGTTTCTTAAAATAGGGCTAGCCCCAAATCATCCACTTGTCATGGGAATTTTCATGGGGATTTTCCTTGAAACCACCCATCACCCGGCCTTCGCCAGGCCTTTTTGACATGCTGCCAAGAGTTGCTGCCATTCGGCTTCACCCAGGAGGAAGGAAAACAGACCCAGGGACCACCTGGGAAGGGATGATTCATGGGGATAATATGGGATTCAACAAGCAAAATACCATCCATAATGGGGACCAGAAGAATTCCTTCACGATTCACATATGATACTTTTTATGCTTTTTTATGGAAGAAGGATTGATTCATATTACAGTAGTTCTTTTGTTTGACAGGCACAAAATAATCAGACAGCTGATCTTGGCGGATTTGCACTCAACAGGACTCACACTTTTTAGCACAGCAAGATGTTGTGCCGCAAATCATATACTGATCGATTTCTCGCCATGGGGGCTGCTTCAGAGCCTTCTCTCTCCCAGATCATCGAATCTTTCCCTAATCGAAACGGCTAGACACTTGGTGACCACCAATGCCAGAACGAAGGCATTGGGCATCGCTGCTGGAGTCAAGGCTTTCTCCACCACAATCTTCACCACCACCGCCAACTGGCACGGTGGATGGAGGATCCATGGCTAAAACTCCGTAAACCCTATCCTTCATGTGGGGTTGTACCACAACAACAAGCTCCATGAGCTATAGATTTCTAATGATTTTTGCACTTACTTAAAGGTCTCAAAAAAAATATAGGTCTCATGAACCCCTCAATATCAGCTCGCTCCGCCTGGTTCCCAAGGATTTTGCTCGCTTCCGCCACGTAGCTGCTGGCTTCACTGGTGTCAAAAAAGAAATTCTTCGTCCCGGTCATCTGCGCATCGCCAAAGACCCAAACAGCCAAGGCGCTGTGAAAGAAGACGGCCACCTGCGATTTTTTGGTCTGTCGGAAAATCAGGGAAACCCCAAAAGTTCATAGCTTTCTTTCTCCATGAAATGACCATGAAAATGAGAAAAACGATGAAACATGCATATAAATGCCTCATTTTCAGACAGATCTATCTGTTTTTCCGTTGATGATCATGTTCCCTATGAAATTGGCCTTCCAGGGAATCAATCCCGCATCTTCAGTGATCAACCAATCAACCAATCCTTCACCCTTCACCCATATCATCAAAAATGGGGGGGAACTGCTTCCCTGATACTGCCGATTATTTGATGATATTCGATGATTTACTTTGATTACCTTTGGTAGCCATCACGTTACAATGATATACCATGATTAATGTATAGGTACAACAAGGTCATAAACCATCAGTCATCAGCATTTTTTGGTTGGTGGTATAGTCACATACCATCCCCATAGATCCCCATGGTATCCACCTGTACCCATCGGGTGGCCGATAAGGCCAGAACGTGAGAGAAGCGCTTGGGCACGCTGCTGCCACGGAGCAGCTCGAATTTGCTGGTCCAATACATGGCCAAAAGCCGCACGGCCAAGATCAAATTCCTCAGGCTGCTAGGCCCTGCTAGGCCTGTGCCCAAATTCATCTGGTTTTCAACCGTAGTTTAACTTAGTAACCTGTGTTTTATGGGATTTTAGCGATACCATACTATACTGGATGTTGACCATTGACCACATTTTACTGAATTGATACAGTACCCTATTTTACTGGATGTAAATGCCATATTTAAACACATGCTAGTGGATTCTTTCCCAGAAGTGGCCAAGAACAACTTGTGTTTCAAGATGTTGCCATCTGCCCCGAAGACCCTCGTTCATGCTACACATCAATCAAGAAAATCCCAGCATGTGATGCCAAGATATGCCAAGGAGATTGCTGAAAACTTTTACCTTCTCTCCGCGGCCGCTTAGTGGCCAGCCATGGGATATGCTATGGATGCCGATGGACGGATGGATATCTCATGGTAAAATTTCAGCATACACACAATACACCGCCATGTCTCAGGATGGGCAGGCAGGAGGAATACAGCAAGGCTGCACAAACAGCAGAGAGTTGACTGGCTTGTCGCAGGGCCAGCTCGAACTCTGGCGGTGTGTACAGGGCTTTCATCTCCTGCGGCTAGCAATGCAATGGGAGATGGTTGGAACTCAAACATCACACAAGATCTATATAATTCTTAAAAACGAAATCAAGCCATATTTCAACAGAGGTCAATCATTTTGAGCAACACTCTAATATTTTTGAGCTTTGAATGGTAAGGAGAGGTTCCTGTTAAATTCACAGCAGTCGCAACTGATCTATCCTAGAGGCAGTCCTTCCAAGTCTTCTTCTTGGGGCCAAAACACCAGCAGGAAAGCTTGAACCACAGCACCATGACGGCAGCCACTGCCTGGACACATGGCCACATGGCTACAGGCCCGTGATCCCATCCCCAATTCTCCCCGTTTTTAAATGTGCCAGAAAAAACATCCCTTTTTAATTCCCATCAATTCCCATCCAAATCAGAAAAATCCCTGAAATTTCACATCAGAAATCCCTCTGAAATCCCCATAACATCCATAAATCCCGATATTTTCAGCCTCAGTGGAGATGCTGAAGAGGAAGAGCGTCAGGATCTCCACCCCCACGGCCGCCGTCCAGGCCCGGTCGATGTCCGGGTAATCCCCAGCGCCCACGAGGCCCAAGATGCCCTTCTCCGCGCCCAACCCGAAGCCGAAATCCGCATTCCTCGGGAAAATTTGGACCTGGTGGACCTGGGAGGACCTGGGAAAGCTGAGGAAATGGATACAGATGTGGATGAAACCCTATGGGCATTTTTCAATGCGAATCCCATAAAATATCCGGCAAGGGACACCAGGGTCACCACCACCCCCAAGGTCAGCAGTTGAACCAAGAAGGTCATCTCTGTGATTTTGGTTTCCAAAGCCTGAAAGGACTGGTGACTGGCGGGATGGCGGGGGGAACAGATGGAAAGGATCAGCAGATGGTCAGATTTGATTTTCAGATTTGATTTTCAGATGATCATCGTGAATTGTTTTTTTCTGGTGAAAGTTGTGTCGGATTCTGTCACTGGCTTGCGCAGTAGTCTGTTTTTTGGCACACAAACTCACGCCTTTGTTTGAACCTTCGCTCAGTGTCCCAATATCTGGCCCAAAGGTATTCAATGCAAACAAAAAAAAATCGGATCATTCTCATTTCATGACATTCAAACTGTGTAGATAGTTTTCCCAAAATACTCGCCAAACTCCACAGGGAACATGATGGGAAAACAACCATTCCAAGTTCCATTGAAGGGTCCCCAAATATTCCATTGGCCATTCCAAAGCCATGGTGAAGCCAATGTACCAAAATTTTATCAAACAACAGCGAGTTCCAAAGCCCAATCATCCCAGAATACTCCCAAGAATTGTGGATGATTATCAATATATTAGATGGAATAATTGATTATCAAATTCCGGAATTGTATTGGTTTTCCATCATATTCCATTATCATCTTATAATATCTAATAATGGTATATGATGGAAAACCAATACAATTACCATCCCATTCCGCCACTGATGCCACTGGGATCCCGGCTGTCCAGTTGGGTGGCTGCATGAAGTGCGCCAACAGAGAGATGAGGTGTCCGGACCCCACGTTGATGATCTGGACAACCGGTTCCAGTGATCTAGGGAACATGGCCATGTCATGGCTATTTCAATGGAAAAAAAATGTGAGAACCATTGAGAAACTATATATATGGTAGAATGATTCAGAATGAGAAAGATCGCTGGATTCTGTGGTATCTGTGGTATCCCGGAATGTTCATGAGACAATGGCCTTACCTCGTCAGATCTGCGTCCAAGCAACGGATGAGAAAATGGCTGCACCAATGACCATGGACTGAACAAAGGCCACCGTTTGAAGATAACTTTGACACGTGTCCATTACCCCAGCTGGTTGGTCCTGCAAAATGTTGGCCTCAGTTCAGCATCAGCATCCGTGTCAAAATTGGCGGAAATCCCAACAGCCCAGGAAAGACCTGCAACTCTAGCAGTTTCAAGGAAAAATTCTACCGGAAAGTATAGAGGGGAACTAAAATCCAACAAATCTGGATTAATTTGACAGTTGTTTCATGTTGTTTCTAGTCTTTTTGGGTATGATATCCTATGGTATCCTCAACCCGTCGACCCAAAACATCAAAACATCGGCATGCCGAGTGGCAGCCCCCACCCACGCGCAGTAGCACTCCGTAGGAAGGGTCGCAGCAAAAACCGCCGTGGTCACGTTGGCATAGATGGAACAATCCGGGGACTGCGCTTGCGCTTGCTCTCGACCCCACTTGGCTAAGCTCAGACCCAGCACCATAATCAGAAGCACCACCAGGAAAGTTAGGCCTGAAGAGGTGGTCATTGGCGTAACTGAAAAAGCGAACTTCTCAGGTGCTAAACATGATCAAATGGAAGGCCCTCAAGGTGCGGCGTACATCACTAAGACAACCATGGCATCTCCGCCCGTTCACAACTGCAACTTGGCATAACTTGACAGGAAGCGAATTAATAATGAATGCAAGCAGCACGACAAAGCTGCACTGATGTTCCGAGAGATGTAAAAGAACACACTGAGATGTCTTGCGTGAAATAGAAATGACACTTGTTCGATTTCATGATTTCAGTGAAGCTACGGTTCCTGGCCCGCCAACAACCGAATGATTGGAACAAAACCGTCCATATTTCCAACTTCAATCTTATCCAACATTATCCAACATTATCCAACATTATCCAACATTATCCAACATTATCCAACATTTCCAGACATTTCCATCCAAGATGCCCATGAACGAGGTTTTCAACCTCCGCATGCTGCTGGGACAATCAAAATTCTCCCAGAAAATGTCACTGGGCAGCGGTGCACTGTGCAACTTCAAGGCATGGCCCTCGAAGCGTTGATCTGGGCCCTGGCTTAAGGGACCCAACGCCAGGAGTCGGCTGAAGCGATACTCTTGACCTGGCGAAATCGCCAAAAAGCACCATTTTTTGGGCGACAAAAATATGTCCCTTAAAGTCCAAGAGACATTTGTTGAGCCAAGACACTCACAAAGTCTTTGAACTTGATATATGTGAATGTAACGAAAGCACCCAACACATCTTTCTCTTCCAGATTCAAATGGTTCAGCTCTTCCTCAGCATCAGCAAGTTCCTTCTCCTCCTTGGGAGTTGTCTCACTCTGTTCACCGATCTTTTTGGCTCGTTCCAGCACCTTTCGCATGCTGTGAAGCTTTCCTTTGAAGTCGCGAATGAGGCTCACTTTGAAAACTGCTTGTTGACCCTCTTCGCCAGGTTCACAGCCCACTTCTTCCAAGCGCTTCAACAGATCTGCCTCGCTTTCAGAACTGGATCAACATCCAAACCAAACATTTACCATCCGTCCTCATGTGATCTGCCCGGGGTTATTATTGCAAAAACATGTGAGGATATCAACCATATATCATCTATCTTAGAATCATTTAGAATCTATATCTCACATATCCTCATCCTCCTCATTTTCACCATCATGCTTCCCACATCTGCCTCAAAAATCCCCCAAAAACATCCCAAAAAAGTCAGTTTTCCCACCTGCAACAGGCCCTTCTTGCCATCCAGCGCCACCTCCACCGGTGGCCCCAAATTGCCGCCAGCATCCGGCCACCTTACCAGGGCGCTGGAGCCCTCCACGTCGCTCACGGAGCCCAGCTTACGGCCCCGGTGATCTGTCGCGGCCCGCAGCATGAAACAACGACGCCGGGGCGTTTCGTTCAGAAACTGTTCCTTGAAGCTGGGATGGGATGATGTGGGATGGAAATTCCCGTCTGGAAAAATCTGGAAATTCGGAAAAACTATGAAAAAATGATGAAAGTTGGTTTTGGATGGTTTTGGGGTCATCCTAAATCCCAAGGAATACCCAACATATGAATGTCACGTGGGATCGCCATCCCATGTTTTTGTACGGGTTTTTCACGGGTGAAAACAATGAGTTTCACACCACCAACCACCAGCACGTCCTCTTTGGAAATCACCGTCCACCCTTGCATTTGCATCTGCGGAGTAATCTCCGCCGAAAGCTGCCTCTCGAAGTGTTGCCGTAAGAGCTCCTCGTACTGCAAATGGCGATCATCCGCCAAACGACGCGGGAGGTTACTCACAAAGATCCTGGGTAGAAGTAGAAGGTGGGGGCATGACATGATTCATTGGAGTGGTTGGAAAATCTTAACTGGAAACCATGGTTTTCCTCATCAAATAGGGGGTTCCCGCAATCTTTCCCTTAAAGCAATCCCATGTTCTAAGCCAGTTTTAGTGAGGTTAAAGTTTCTAACCCAGCCCTTTTTGTGGTGCTGGTATTTCACCACCTAAATTTTGCAACTGAATATGAATCATCATCCAGTCAAGTGGGGACCATCATCCCAGATGAAAGTTGAGATGGAAAACACCATTTCTTTGGTTAACCGATTGGTTATAGTTAGTTGTTTTGATGGTTGATAATAGTGATATCCCCAAATTGAGTATAGATTGATTCTAGCCTAATACCTGTAACAGTCGGTAAAGCGGTTTTGTTTATGGGAAATTTGAAGAACTGATCGTGCATGTTACCCATTATTTTAAATTCCCATCAAAATTGCACAGAACACAACTAGTTTTTGCAGAAAAAGTGTTTCTTGCCATGTTTTTCCAACTTTTTGTGCTTCAAATCGTGCCCCAGATCGGTTCTTTTCGCGTGCAACTGTTTGTGCTCCAAATCGATGGGTCTTTTCGCGTGCAACTTTTTGTGCTCCAAATCGTGCTCCAGATGGGTCTTTCTGCATCTTTTTGCGCGCATTTTTTTGGTCCAGGAGTCCAGGAGTTTGAACAAATCATTTGGTTTCATTTTGCATGTTGCTCTCACTCTGTCATTGCTTGCACAAGAAAATATTTCTTTTGGCAGGCCGCATTATTTAGCAGCTGGTTGAACAAGCAGAAAAAGTGTGCTGCACATGCTGCATGTTTATCTCTTATATATGTTTGCTACATTTTTCGTGCAACTTTTTGTGGTGTAAATTCTGCCCACTGTTACAGGCAATAGGCTCCATAGATCCCAAAATTATGATGGTTGAGTCCCCAAGAATGATTACCGTCGTTAGGATCATGCCGTAAAGTCAAAACCTTCCCGGGGGTAAAGGACAAGTTTGGCTAAAATGAAATCATCACAAGTCCATCCCAGTAGGATAATTATCAATAAATGGTGGTCTATAATTACTCCATTTTGGCGAAAAATAAGATCACTAAGATAAATAATAAATTTACCCAGGACTATTATTTGGCTATTATTTGTTATTATAGTGACAAGTCCTGGATATTCCCATTGATTTCCCATAAATCATAGCCTCTGGTTATGTCAAAATAGCTATTGAAAATGACCCAATCGAAATAGTGGATTTTCCATGATTTTCCCATTGTTTCAATGGTGGATCTTTCCATATAAATCCCCATTTTCCCATTTAGTTTTCCATGGATTTTCCCATCGTTTTTTCTCAGTTTACCAGAGGATACCCTCCATCCCAGTCTCGTGTAGGCGTCCGGCGTCACGGTCGTCCTGGCCTCGCTCCGCACCGCCGCCGGCAGCACCACGCGTTCGAACCACACGGCCAGGGCCAGCACCAGGCCGATGGAAACGGCGTCCAGGACGCCAATGTAAAAACCTGATGATTTTAAGCGAGGAGAAGGTTTCTTAATGGTGATTATATGGTGATTATATGGTGATTAGTTGTATATAATTTGTATATAATTTGTATATTATTTGTATATTTATTTGTATATTATTTGTATATTATTTGTTATCATAGTTGGTGGATGTTGGTGATGAATGGTGATTGATGGTGATTATAGTTGGTATACTATGGTATACTGAATTGGTGAATTTCCTATTAGGTGATTAATGGTTGATGGTGATAACCTAGTAGTTGATTATTATACCATAGTATACCAACTATAGTCACCATATTAATCACCATTAATCACCATTAATCACCAACATCCACCAACTATAATAACAAATAATCACCATATTAATCACCAATGCTGGTTGAACCAAAGCCCAAATAGAGGCTGAACGAGAGCAAACATCGTTGTTTTTTCACGGCCAGAAACTGATGTCTGCAGGGCTAATGTCAAATTTGCTTAAAGAAATCGATCCGTCGCTGGATGACAGGAAGTTGCCAATGCTGCTCACCGCAAAAAAGCCCGGCTCACCAGCCCCAACATCCACATCAGTCAGGCCCGTTCCAGTGGAGTTCAGGATCAACAATGGCAGAGTGAGCAGCGCAGCAAACATCATGGCAGTACCCAAGCTGATGGTAAATCTAAAATAGAGTGAGATACCAGTTCCATATTCCTGCGCTTTGAACATCTTTGAACCCTGTAAGTTCAATGGAAATCATGTTCATAGTCCAAGTTGGGATGAAATATCCCGATACGGAAGACTTGGAACAGTCCTAGACTTCATCCCCAAAAAAAACACACTGTAGGTTATCACCATTAACCATTAACCATTAACCATTAACAACCAAGTCCTGTAGGTTAACCAATTGACCAATTTGACCAATTTGATAATGGTTAATGGTTAATTGACCAAGTTGATAACCTATTTGACCAATTTGACCAAGTCCTGTAGGTCTCCAGCAGTTGTGGCCCACAACGGCCAGGGTTCCCCTGCTTTGTTCCTGCAACGACACTGTCGCAGGTGAGCCTCCGCGGCAATCCGCAAGGCCTCCTGCGGCGATTTCATGGGAGATTCATGGAGGATTAATTGGATGCCCTCTGGTAAACTAACCAAAAACTATGGAAAGATCCACCATTTTATAGCTGGGATATAGCTGGATAAATCAACAAGAAAAAGACTGGGCCATTTTCAATAGTTATGTTTGTTTACCAGAGGGTAATGGGATACTAATGGGCTAATGGGATATTACATCGGATTTCATGAAATAAAGTGGGTGATGAAATATCTCTATAGATCCAGGCAACTTTGGGGTGCTCCAGCTATCTGTAGCTGACTACCAGCCATGTAAGAACCGCCTCCTCTTCAGCATCTGTCCAGAAACAGGGTATGCCCATGTATACCCTTATGCCATCAAATAATGAAATGATGATACAACTACTTGGAGTCTGGGTTTGTCTAACAATTGCTGTACTCTCCAAATACCATATTTTTAATCATGAAACATGATGATTCACCAGCCGATAGCTGGTGATTACCATCTATCCCCATCTATCCCCATCTATCCTGCTGGGAAAATCCAATGGTATCCTCTTTTTTTACGTCTCCTTGTCCATCTGGCTCTGATTCTCGGCATTCACCACCAAGCTTCGGTCATTCGCTTGGGCCAAGTCCCTCTGCAGTTCCAAGGAGCTTTTGGCCACCTGAAAAACCGGTGTTTCCAATGGGATCTGAGGGGAACACCTACCCTCTGGTAAACTAACATAACTATGGAAAATCACCATTTTTAATGGGAAAATCCACTATAAATGCTCATTTTCAATAGCTATGTTAAATTACCAGAGGGTAGATTTCATGGGAAAATCATTTTGCAGATTTGACATTTCCATTTCGGGGGGCAATTATACCATTTTTGACGGACCCAGTTTGGATAGGTCCCTTGAACACCATCCACTTTCCTCACAAATGCTGAGGTATGTTTTTTTTTGGCACCATATGGAGGTTTCCTAAAATGGGGGTACCCCCAGTTATCATCCATTTTAGATTGGGATTTTCCATTATAAACCATCCAGCTATTGAGGTACCACCATTTATGGAAACCCCAATATGTTTAAGGGACAACCTATGACAGCCATGGGAGGAGACTCAACACAGTGCATGGGAGGTGATGGCTGTTGACCTGTGAAAATTGGGTGTCAAAAAGTGCGGAAACATCCAAGTTTGTGGTTAGTTGAGCATGATCCATCATGTGGTAAAATCAATACATATTATATATATATATATCATGTCACGATATGTCACGATATTAATATCACTATTCTCAATCATACCAATCGCATCCCTATTCATACCAATCGCATCCCTATTCTGCCCACTTGATGGGAACCCCACCAGTCGTCTGCCTGCTCTAAACGCCTTTGGGCATCAGATGCATCCACCATCAGCGACTTCATCTCCTGATGCATGGAGACCAGCTGCTTCCGTTTGCAAGTGGTAACCACCGGTAGCTGGATATGTCATCAGCTGTTAAAGTTAACTTTGGTGGATAATCAATGATAATCAGGTTTCACCTGTAGTTCGTAAGAACCTATCAAAGAATATCAAAGAGGCAAAATATGCGAAAGGACGCACAGGGATCCGGATTCCTCTGGCAAACCTGAAGGCCCTGGCTGATGACTAATCGATCAAGTATTGGCCAGTGACCACTGGGTAGGCAAAGTTTGCAGGAAACACCCTGCAAGGGTTCTTATAAAATCTTATAAAATCTTATAAATGTCATCGACTTATCCATCCCATCCATCCCATCCATTGAAATGTTCCAGCCCAATGTTCTGGGATTTCGGAGATCAGCCATGAAGATGATCACTCCTCTTGCGCTTGGACCAGATCCTTGTTCTGCGAGGCTCCCATAGCCTGCTCTCGAAACTGATCCTGGTCGAGGTGAACTTGAAATACCAAAATGGGATACCCCCTGGTTATCTAGCATAGCTATGGAAGCTTTAGTTCGAGGATAAGAATGATGATATACCCACTAAAAATGGTGCTTTTCCAGTTCGCTACGTTCAAAAACCAGATGGTCGAATTTTTGCAACTTGGACCTAGGATCATGGATGTTAGCTGCGTACCGAATCTTGCTGGAAGATCGCAAGAGTCAAAGCACCCGGGAACCAGGGTCTCATGTTCACGAATGAAACCATTTAAATAAGGTAAAACAATACTGTGTATATATATAATTATATATATATATTATACATATGTGAAATGTATGGTCCAAATATCCGGGATGGTTTCTAATTACCCAGTGGATTGTTTATATTTTTTTAGCTGCTTGGACCGATCATGACCATCTCGGAGCTCCTTTGAAGTGATGTTTAACAATTGAAGGATAGATGATCCCAAAATGAGAATATATTATAAATCCAAATCATTAAGATTTATAATATATTCTCATTTTGGGGTAGCTCTATATATATGTTTTTAACCATCTTGAAAAATATGAGTTTGTCAGTGGGAAGGATGACATCCCATATAATCCATATATAATGGTTTTCAAACCACCAACCAGATGATGATAGATGGTCCCCTGGTCCCCTGATCCCCTGATTTGATCCTGTTTTGATTTCGGCCAAAGTAACCCCAGCATGGAAAGATGACCATCACCCACCAGAACAAGGCGCTTTGCTACACCAAAATATCCTCAAAAAATCTAAAACTGGTCAGTGATTCTGTAGTTCTCTGAGGCTCTTTCTGTGCTCTGTGCGTTCAAAAATCTAATCCACTATCGCATCCAACAAATGGGCTTGTGCAATATGGTGTACCCCAAAGACAAAATGAATGTTTTCTGAGTAATGAAAAATGCAATGTTTGCGTATCCCTCATGGTATATGGGGTATGGTCATTCCACCATCACGCTTTCCTTGTGGCTGAATCCCTATGAAAATGGGGGGATTTTTTTTGTGTGACAATTGGGGGATGAGATTCTATCGCCACCAGCCCAGTCCTGCAACTCTTGGACCAACTTTTCCACTTTTTCTAAGGTGGCACTCACCTGCGATATCTCCTGGCGCGCTTGGTGCCATGGTAAAAATGGTGCTATGAAGCCATGCCATGAAGCCATCAAGCTCTGGGGATTTACCATGACTAAATCAGGAATAGCCGGTCAAACGTGGGAAATCTCCAATTGGAGGATCTTCCAGTGGGGATTTGACCGTAAACCTCTGTAAGGTGGGAAAAACCCAGTATCTAATAACCGAAAAGAAGTGGAGGTTTCTGTTCTTACGGACTGTCTGAAGAGATTCCACTCTAACTCTGTGGGAGTTTGTGATTGAAGCATATTAAAGCCATTAATATAGTGTGTACATGTGTGTACCACATCCTATATGCAGTTTACACACACGCCTGTCACTTCCGTCATCCAATCTCCCCACCGTTCCTCCACAGTGGCCATGGTTGATGGTCCTATTGTGGTGGCTGATGGTTCCACTTCATTTCCAGGAACCTCCACGCTCCGCTCCGGCTCAGCTTCGACCGTCACGTCCGTCACGTCCGTCATGGCGCGGACACAGGGCTGCCATTGAACTCGAAATGCAGGATTTGAGCCACGGTTCAGAGCCAAAGGCGCAGATCTTGGTGGTGCAGGGACTTTGCTCCCGTCACTGGCCAACTTCACAGAAGTTACTGAAATCATCTCCAAACAACTTATAGCATCCCCAATCCAAATCCACCCAAAAATTGCCATTTTGCATCCCTACACCAAAAGATAAGCATCTCTTTCTGCATCATGTCTTTCTATCATCTCAAATCTTTCCAGCAAAACACTCTTTACCAAACTTAAGCTCTTTCCCCTTTCCCCAACAAAACTCGCTTTTTGGTGTCATGGGTTTTCCCATGGGTTTTCCCATGGTTTTCCCATGGGAAATCCCCCAAGTCCCATCCCATGCCCCCCCCCCTGTCGTCCCGGACGCCGAGAGGTTCCGCATGCGCTGCTGCAGGGCCTCCAGCGCCACCGCGGGCTCCCGGCCCTGGGGGATGACGCCAGGGAAGACGTAGCAACGCTCGAAGATCAAGGCGTCGGAGGCCTGGAAATCCTTCGGAAAAATCGGGAGAAGTTCCATGAATTTCCATGGGATTTATGGATTAATGGATTGGTTTTGTTGAGATCTTCACCATCGATTTTCCCATGTATGAAATATGGGGGGGTTCCATTGATTTGATCGCCAGGTGTTTTTTTTACCATCCGGAAAAATGGGTGATCAATGGGAAACTCCCACGATTTTTGGGGGAAAAACCTCCATTTGATGTCCCATAGTGATGGGAAAAACCTGGACCTATCTCTGATGAGAATATGAAGCGATTGATCAATGGATATTGACCAATTTAACAATCAGTAGATATTGACCAACAAGTAGATATTGACCAATGTTAGTCAACGAATTCTTCATCAAGAACAGCCGTGAACTTCCGGCGGGACGACTCTGCAAAGATCAAAATCCGAAAAAAAAATGTGATATTTCCTGGTGAACATGGGAATCTTAGCAGAAATCATTTCATTGGGAGCTCATGTTGTTGACATGCATGAACAGGGTTATATATATATATATAGGTTTTATATCGGTTATCATTGGTTACATCTTCAAAAATGACAACTCCGGGGATCTCCTCACCACTCAGCGCCTGGCAGAGGCTTTTTCCATGGGAAGAAATTGAAAAATTGGTGAAGCACCTCCCTTAAATTTACCAAACATCTGCAAACTGATGATCTGATGCGTGAATCTTCATCCAACGATCCTGTTCGTGCAGCCGACCTCTCGTGCTTGGTTCAAGGGAGGCAACTCCTTGGATGCGGCCTCCTTGAACATGCCCTGCCAGCGACTTGACAGATTTGGGGCTACCCCCAGTGATCATCCATTTGAGTGGCATTGTCCATCATAAACCATGCAGCTATTGAGGTACCGTACGGTACCACCATTTATGGAAAGCCATTATTAGCCATATATTAACCATATATTAGCCATATAGCCATATAGCCATATATTAGCCATATATTAGCCATATATTAGCCATATAGCCATATATTAGCCATATATTAGCCAAATAGCCATATAGCCATATATTAACCATATATTAGCCATATATTAGCCATTATTAGCCATATATTAACCATATATGGAAACCTCCAAATGGTTCCAACATGTTCCAACTTCCGCACATGGTCCTCCTGATTGGCCAGTGCAGCTAAGGACAGCAGTCGCAGGACGGACTCCTCACAGCAGGCGGTTTCCATGGCGTCATCACCGTCAGTTTCCATAGATTCCATGGTTCCCATGTGCTGTCCTCTTCGGCTGAGATGTTGGCAATCTGTCGGCATGTGGTGGGCTAAGACTAAGAAGAAGAATTAAAAACACAGAAAAGACAATCCAAAACTGATGAATGCTGATGTTTTCCCATGTTTTCATGAAGAAATCATCACCCAAACGGCGGCCCACGGCCGGAGCGTTTTTGTTTCAACGCCAAAACGGCGCGCGCCTCCCTGAGTTTCTGCATCTGTTGCATGGGATCTGCGGGGATACCTGCAACACTTCCACCAGGATGATCCAAGAGCAACAACAATAACAACAGTAAATTGATACTAATATCACTAATATCTAATAATCTAATAGTGATTACATATACTATATAATACTATTATATCTATTTCTATATCATAGTTTACTGATTTTCTTAATCAAGGTGTCATGTTCATCATCTCTATTTCTCCAACCAAGCCAGCCTTGAGGTGATGGCTGTGGTGGTGGAGGAGTCCTCGAGGCAACGCAGAATAAGCACTGCGATGGGTTATGATATGTTTCATGGTTTATATAACCAATGGAATATATGGATAATATATGGATAATACATGGATAATAAGATGAAATATAGTCCCAATTATTGGATAATATCAACGATATTGGTTCATATTTATTGCATTCTATTTTCCAAATATAGGATGAATGGAATGATGCTTATCAATAAAACATAGAATATGTAGACCATATATGATATCAATTGAATGCTTTATTAGATAGATAGATAGATAGATAGATAGATGGATAGATGGATAGATGGATAGATGGATAGATAGATAGATAGCTAGGTAGGTAGATAGATAGATAGATAGATAATAGATAGATAGATAGATAATTAGATAGATGAGATAGATTAGATAGATTGGATAGATTAGATAGATTAGATAGATAAATAGATAGATAGATAGATAGATGGATAGATGGATAGATGGATAAATGAATAGATCGATAGATGGATAGATGGATGGATGGATGGATGGATGGATGGATAGATAGATAGAGATAGAGATAGGTAGATTGGTAGATTGGTAGATTGGTAGATTGGTAGATTGGTAGATAGGTAGATTAGGTAGATTAGATAGATTAGATAGATTAGATAGATTAGATAGATTAGATAGATTAGATAGATTAGATAGATTAGATAGATTATGTAGATTATGTAGATTATGTAGATTAGATAGATTAGATAGATTAGATAGATTAGATAGATTAGATAGATTTGATTAAATTTGATTAGATTTGATTAGATTTGAGTAGATTAGATCAGATTAGATTAGATTAGGTTGGATTAGATTAGATTAGATTAAGATAAGATAAGATTAGATTAGATTAGTTTAGATTTAGATTTAGATTTAGAATTAGATTAGATTAGATAGATAGATCGAAAGACAGATAGCAAGCAAACAACCATGTAATATAGTTTATGCCGTTATTTACTATCCCCCGTTTTTGGTTCAAAATCAATGTGGCGATTTAGTCTGAAAATCGGATGCCCCACATTCCACTGCTTCTCGGAAATTGGTTGGTTTTACACCCTACATTTAATATGTCACATGAAATATTATCCCTTTTGTTGACCCCATTTACAACCCCACAAAGATGGGAAAATCCCACTACGATAGTGATAAATCTAGGATTAAAACCTTTAAAGTAGAAAAAAACACAAAAGGAGCGGTAGATTTACTATGACATCTCAGTAGCTTGTTATTTACTAGTAACCTATTTCTACTGTTCAGCCCCTAACCTTTTCTGTTCATCTTTTTCTCTGCCCAGGATCGACTGGGTGCTCTGGGTGGCGCTCTCCGCATCGAAGCTGGCCTCTGCCTCAGGTGTCACCAAACTTGGAAAACATATGGGATGCAACCACCGACTTAATGGATCTACAGCAATGGGTTTCAATAGGTTTTTAATTGGTTTTTCATGCGTTTTTACTGGGATCTAATGGGATTTAATATACTTAAATGTGGATTTAACCATCTAAAATGGTGACCTCATTGTGACTCATGGGGATTTAATAATTTAATAGGGATATATATATATATGCAATGAATAGTGGTTACATGGATGACAATGGGGATTTAATTAGGATTTCACCAACCAGTGTGATCAGTGTGGAGAGGCCTGGTGGGGATGCCATTGGGAATATTAATAACAACCAACTTCATATGATATATGGGTGTGTCTGAAAATGGAGGATTGACCCTCAAGATGTAATCAAACATGGCTTCCTGGAAAATATCCCCGTTTTGAAAAAAACACGATTCCCATATTTAGATGGCCTATTTAGTTCGGGGATTTCCCAGCTAGCCACGTTTGATTTTCTGAGGCTAAATATTAGAGTTGATCATGGTTTATCGCTCACCTGGAACATTCGGGCGAAACCACCCCCCCCCCATCTTATCATTTCTCCAGTCTCAGAAATATCACCCCCAAAAAAATTCGCAGGAATGGCTTGACCAAAAAAATTTGGGATTTTTGGCCATGCCTATTTGAAGCCATCGAAATTTTACGACCACCCAGGGGTTGCCGAAGCCAGACCCAGGGGATCCCAGGGGTTGGAGCCTTCACAGCCCTCTCTTCAAAAGCCGAGGCCGCAGTGGGTTCAGCTAAGCCTGGTAGCGGTAGCATGGGATGCTTGGCAACTGGATGATATTACAGATATTTCTATGTCTATAATTCTATAATCATCCCAGTGTTCAAGGGTTTATAACATGTTGTGTAAGATCTTATAACATGATAATAACCAGTTTCCGACATGTTTGAAAAATCAGTTCAGGGTTTCTCCCTGCACTGATCTATCTCCGAGGACTGGACGTCGAGCTTTTTGCAGTTGGCTTTCCAGGGAGGCTGCTCGGGCTTTGATGTCCTCAAAAAAGGAGCTCCCACCATTCCAGCTTTTCATGTTCTGCAAAAGCTGAAGAATCTAAGGGCGTATCAGCTGTACAAAAACATACAAAAACCATGTCATGAATATCATATAATATCATATAATGACATAGGTGGAATGGGATAAATCCATAAACTTTCTCCCAAAAAGCACTCAGCCATACAATCCCTTTTTTACCCCTATAGTTTGTCCCGATCTTCTATCTCCAATGGTTCAGAAATTGCTTACTATCCTATGAAAACTGCCATAAATATGAGGTACTTCCCGTTTTTGGAGAAGTTCAAACATCATGTTGTTGCTATTTCACTCCTGAGGCTTGAGATGTTTATAGCTTTTATTCATTTTATTCCTGAATTTTCTATATACATCTATATACCAGTGTATACCATTTATATCCCATTGGTTTTTTTGTGGCAGGCCCCATATCTTCGGACACTTAATTTTTCCTTTCTCCCCAAGGGGTGCATCCCAAAAAAAATCGAGGAACTCGAGGAACCAACATCCCAACATCCCCCATCCCAATCTTGCTTATTTATGCCATCATCTTAGTGAAATATCATGTTATGTTAGTAGCAAAAAATCCCAATAATATTGTTGGTTCATATGTTATTAACATTTATTAACATGTTATATCCCATAAAAATGGTTGGTTCATGTTGCTTCTCTCATAACTTGCTCGTCCTCATAGGCTTTGCGCCAGGTGGTGCCACCGGGCTCATTGGGAGCGGGTGCCGCTGGGGCCTAGCGCGGCGTGTTTCTCGGAAAAGCCCAGCAGCAGCAGTTGGGGAACCAAGAAATGCTGAGTTTCACTACCAACCATCATTGGGTTTTTTATCATGTTAATAACATATGAACCAACCATTATTATCCATTATTGGGATATAGCTACTAACATATATACTAACATAACATTCAAGAACCGCAAAAACCTGGGGATTGCACGTAGTAAATCAGATAGTACATCAAAATTAGAATTGCGAAGGTAGTTGCCAAGAATTGTCTTTGAATCAACACGAAAAAAAACACTGGTACGTTGTGCAGAAATTGTGGGATGCCACATATCACCAGCTTTGGCATCAGCTTTGTGGCGCCACCAGCCTCAATGTTGATCTTGATGCCTGCAGATTCAGCCCCCAAAACGTGTCAGAACTTTTCAGAACTCTCTCAGAAAAAAAGGCAACTTCCCACAATTCATAAAATTTCCCTTGAAATTTTCTGCAGTCATCTCCACGTTGCCTTCAGGTGCTCCAAGTTGCTCCGCCAGGGCTTCCTGTTGAGACACTTCCGTGTCCGTGGAATCCCATGGGATTTCGCCAATGCCAGTGAAGCCAACAAAAATCTGCGGATCTTGGGGCATTTCTTGAAAAAAAGAGACACCCATTTCTGGTCATCCAAGTTACAGTATTGGGTCAATGTAAAAAATCGGTTGAGGGAAATCAATGCTTTTGGGGTACCTTTAAAAAATCACCATCCACCTGTGCATGGATGGTTCAGGACACCACCTACAAAGTGACAACTGCCGTTGTGAGTGATCCACCTTCCAACAATGTTGGGGTTTAACGAAAATGTATGTCCAATATGGGGTACACGTTGTACGTTCTCTTTAGTATACCGTTGTGCCAGCTTCCATTTACAAGTCGATGTATAGCTCCGGTTGCCACTCGTTGTAGCAGCTGCCTCCAATTGCTTCCCCATCAAAGCAGCTCGCTCTGCCTGCACAAACCAACTGAGCCGTGGTCACGAAATTGGCCAATCCTCAAACCCAGCTGCAACTCTTAGGGGGTAACCCCACCAACCCCCATTGAGAAGGAGTGGTTATTGCTCACATATCAAACTTGAATAACAGTTGGATACCCATGGATACCCAATATCATGTGATCCATTTGAATCGCAATACATTTGGGACTGACTGGTGCTCCGTGATCTCAGAGTCTCAGCCTCCGCTTCATACGCTTCGCGAAAGATTTGCTCAGCCTCTGACTCCTGCGATTTGTCCAGATGATCAATTTTCTTGGTGCAAAAAGTAGGGAATGGGATGGGAATGGGGCAATGGGACAATTCTTCAAAGTTTTTGTAGGTGATTCCCTCATAAAACCTAAGAACCAGTAAGTTTTGGGGCTTCCAGCTACCTTTGGATCTGCATGGTGTGTTTTGCAACACTTGGCCGAATAAACCACGTCGGGTATGATTTCTTCAATGCCCTCCAAGCGATAAAACCGGGTGTGGTTGAAGTACAATGGATCTACAAAGTGAAATATGCCAAAAAATGCTAGTGCCCAGGTGATTTACCATCCAACTAACATAGACCCTGCCAAATAAGGGGATCAAAGACTTCGTTCCTCCTAAAAGTGAAGATTCTCAGGGTCAGACTGCTAGTTACTGCTAGTTCAGGGGATGCATAAAATGTGCACAGTTTCTCCACACATTCCACACCCTTCTCTTGCCTGGCCAGTGACTACACTTGCCTGTCAGATTCTGGAAGAGTTGCTTGGGACGATTCTTGAGATTGTCTTGAGATATATCAACCAACATAATCAATGGGAATATTCATGGGATATATCAACCAACAAAAACCTTAGTAGCCTTAGTATTGGGGGTTACACCTTTATTTTATGCCGCCTTCATGCAGATTTCATGTGAGTTCACGAAGTCCACCAAGATGTCCACTTCGTCACCAAACATCACTGGATTGGTTTGTTGGGGAAAATCTTCACCGGAAACCATGGTTTTTACCATCAAATATAATATAGGGCTTTCCGGTTAAACTTTTCCCATCATCCAATTCTATGATACTAGGTTTCCCCTGTATGTTTCACCAGTAACTGGTTGACATTTTGCGG